>Ga0129307_1000371_pt1 | contig 71851 bp, 71 predicted proteins | sample P1105metagenome_FD_94437 | JGI IMG/M metagenome (GOLD analysis project Ga0129307, IMG submission 94437) | Capybara group fecal microbial communities from Wisconsin, USA - P1105 metagenome | ecosystem: Host-associated > Mammals > Digestive system > Large intestine > Fecal | place: USA: Wisconsin...
GAAAAACAATAATAAGAGCGCTTTTAGGTGCGGTTATCGGTATTGGAATCAGTATATCATTGCATGTTTTTTTTAACGGATACGCTGATGCATATGAAGTAGTAATTCAATTGGTTGGCTCGGCAATTCTCGGAATGGTCAATATGGGTGCAATGAGTATTTATGATATTGAAAGCTGGGGGCTTTTAAGAAGCACAGTTACTCATTTTGTATTAAGTCTTTCTTCATTTTTGCCGGCGAATTCGCTTCTTGGTTGGTTTGACAAGAATGTAATGTTGATAGTTATTGTTGCTTTCGTACTGATTTATTTTATGATTTGGCTATTTCAGTATTTGATATGGAAAAGAGAAATCAGAAAGATGAATGAAAATCTGGGTCGAATGAACAAAAGTAAAGAGGAAGGGGATCAGCATGAATAAGATGGTAGATATTGAAGTGATCCTCGACGAGAAATTTAAGATCCCAAAATAACAATTCAGACAAAAGAAAGAACAAAGCAGATAGAAGATATTATCGAAGCAATAGAAAATGCTTCCGGAAAGGATTTTCCGATGCTTCCGGGACTATCCGGAGAAAAGGTCGAATTGCTGTCACAGCGAGATATAGTGAGAGTTTACACAAGCGGAAGAAAACTGATAATACAAACTGACAAAAATTCTTATTTTTCAACAAAATCTTTATCCAATGTTGAAGAATTATTGAATCCGGATCGATTCATAAAGATATCTCAGTCGGAAATCGTTAATATACGCAAGGTTAAAAACTTTGAAATTAAACTTGCGGGAACAATCGGAATAGTTTTTGAAAACGGAGAGAAGACCTGGGCGTCAAGAAGTAGAGTCAAATACATTAAAGCAATGCTAAAAAAATACAGTTAAGAACATTGCAAAAGGTGGGAGAGAATAAATGAAACTGAAAATAATGATTACCGGAAAAAACAAAAAGATTGCTTTGGATCTTGCCGGACATCTCGAAAGGGACAGAGGATATAAAGTTATTAAATGCGAGGCAAGCATGGATACCCTTTTTGATGCGGTACCGTTGGAAATCCCGGATGTAATTATTATCTGTTTGGGCAATGAAACGAAAGAATCCGTCAAAGTCTACAATGCGCTGGCTGAAAGCACAAATGCAGACTGGATAAAAGTAATTGTTGTAGCGAACGAAGAGGATACCAATTTATTTACAGCAAATACCGGATTGAGAAAGATGATGTTAATGCCGCGCCCGGTATCCTTGGCGGCACTTTATTCAAAGCTTGTTGAGATCGAAAATTCAATTGATGAAAACAATAATAAAGTCAACAGTTTAATAAAAGAATATGTTAATCCAAATGCGCAAAAAACAATAAGAAGAAAACATGTGTTGGTTGTTGATGACGATCAGGATCAGCTGATGCAGATCAAAGAACATTTATCTGAATTTTATGAGGTCACTGTAGTAAGGTCCGGAGAGGCGGCTTTTAAATATCTGGATAAGCATAAGGTTGATATCATTCTTTTGGATTATGTAATGCCTCAACCTGATGGTCCCAAAGTGCTGGCCAGTCTGAAAAGCAATAAAGAATTCTCATCGATACCCGTAGTATTTTTAACAGGAGTTTCGGAAAGAGACAAGGTTCTTAAAACAATTGTTGAATTAAAGCCTCAGGGATATTTGATAAAGCCGGCAAAAAAATCTGAAATTGTTGCAAAAATTATAGATATACTCGGATAAAGGAGAATCATATGTCATTCAGTATGGAACAGGTAATAGCCCTTGGCGTTGACTTAAGGGCAGGTCTCGAATATACAGGCGGAAATGATAAATATGCATCCGCTCTGCAAAGATTTTATAAGTCTTCGGCAAACAATAAGATTAAGTTGAAAGAATATTTTGAAAAGAATGATTTGGAAAATTTTTCGATTGTTGTTCATGCTTTAAAAAGCAACGCAAAAATGATAGGAGCATTATCGTTATCATCCAAATTTGAGGCTTTGGAAATTGCATCGAAGAATAAAGATATCGAAGCTGTTAAAAGAACCATTAAACCTGCTTTGGAAGAATATGCAATTCTTCTTGAGGCATTAAAGCCTTTGGGTGATGTTCCTTCATATAAAGCAGAAAGAGAGATAGGCGGGGCTGAAGCCAGAGAAGTGGCAGACAAACTTTTACTTGCTCTGGATGATTTTGATGATGAACAATCCACGGAGCTTGTCAGAAAACTTTCCGGATATCCCTTCAGAATCACTCAGAAAGAAAAACTTAAAGAAGCGATGGATAAAATAAGTGATTTTTGTTATGAGGAAGCATCGGATTTAATAAGGGAAATAATTCCCGCAATTGAGTGAATATGAAAGAATTAATCGTAAGAAAACTTAGTGATAATACAATAAAGAAACTGTTTATCGTTGTATCATCAGTCTTTGCCGGACTGGTTTTATTCGGACTGTCTTTTTTCATTTATGACTTAATAGCCAATAAACGTCCGTTGCAAATAGACGATAATTGTGAGGTATTAAAGGGGTTTGTATTAATACAGGGAGATAAGAGAATACCGATAAGACTGCCTTACAAGATTAAAGCCAAAAAGAGTGAGAAGATTATCCTTGAGGCAACTTTACCTGAGAACATATCGGATGACACATGGATAGATTATTACGACGGAAGAGAAACCAAGATTTATATTGACGGGGAATTACGAAAAGAATTTAATCCCAAGGCCGACACTCTTTTGGGCGGAACGGTTAAGAGCGTTCATATGTACATAAAAGTTAAGCCTGAAGATTCTTTGAAAACATTGAGAATCGAAAGTTACGGGAAATCATTCGGCGATATTCTTCTAAAAGAAGTGTATATAGGCAATTCGCTGGGGCTTGTCGAAAGAATTCTTTTTTCAGACGGTTTGTTTTTTGTGTTTACGATAACACTTTTGATTGTTGCTCCGATAGCGATTTTTATAGGTATTTTTCTATGGATTTATAAGAAAAGCAAATCACCGATTACAGCCATCGGTGTATGTGTTCTGTTTGTTGCACTGTGGCTCATTTTTGATTCTCAGATTTACCAGTTTGCATTTCGTAATTACTACATAGACGGAACCATGTCATATATCATGATGCTTCTTGTGCCTTTCCCCTTTTTGTACTATCTCAACAGTATTCAAAAGAAAAGATACAGGCAGCAGTATATTTATTTGAGCATAGTTTTGGAAACGGCAGCAGTGGCTTTTTTTATAGTTCATTTTACCGGATTATGTGATTTTCTGACCATGTTGCCCGTTATGATGACATTCACGGGAAGTGTTATTGTAATAGCGACGATAACACTATATTTGGATTTCAGGAACGGGAAATACAAAGAATACAGATTCAGTTTTATCGGTCTGGTCGGTTTTTTGGTGTCATGCATTTTTGAAATTATATTTCTCGTCGCTGTCGAGAACAGACATGACGGATCGTTTATTATCTTTGGCCTTTACTGGACCCTGATACTCGGAATTATTCATCAGCTTGTTGAATTAAGAGAGGCTAAGCAGGGCATAGCAATTGCGGTACGCGCAAATGAAACAAAAAGCAATTTCCTTGCAAACATGTCGCATGAAATTCGAACACCCATGAATGCCATTCTCGGAATGGATGAAATGATTTTAAGAGAAGCAAAGAACAATGAGAAGATAAAAAAATATGCGACCGACATTAAATCGGCAGGCAACATGCTTCTTGCAATCATTAATGACATTTTAGATTTAAGCAAAATCGAATCCGGAAAAGCAGAACTTATTGAAACTGATTTTGACATTTGCTCCGTAATAAACGACCTGATAAATATCACCAGAAAAAAGGCACTCGATAAAGATTTGGAATATTCTTTTGATGCTGATCCAAATCTGCCTTCGAGGATGCGCGGTGACGAAATCAGAATAAGACAGGTAATGCTTAATGTAATGAACAATGCCGTAAAATATACCAATAAAGGCGGAGTGAAAATAAACGTTTTGCTCGAACCGAATGTGGCTGATGAAAAGGCCATGATGATAGTTTCCGTCAAGGATACGGGAATAGGAATCAAGGAAGAAGATAAAGAATATCTTTTTGAATCTTTTGCCAGACTTGAGGAAACGAAAAACAGAAATGTTGAGGGCACAGGATTAGGACTTAATATAGCCAATAAATTTATAGAAATGATGGGAGGCTACATAGAAGTCGAAAGTAAGTATAATGAGGGATCGAAGTTTACTCTTTATATACCTGTTACCGTAGTGGACCCGACTCCGATAGGAGATTTTACGGATGCGATAGCGAGACTTAACGAAGAGAAACAAGGCTATAAAACCATGCTGATGGCTCCCGGTGCACGTGTTCTGGTAGTCGATGATAATGAGATGAACCTTGAAGTCATATGCGGACTCATGGAAAGTACCAAAATAAAAGTTGATACCGCTCTTTCCGGTCAGGAAGGAATCGACAGAATGGATAAAGCAAGATATGATTTGATTCTGCTCGATCAAATGATGCCGGAAATGGACGGTGTTACTACATTGGAGAATATGCGTGCAAGATATGACATGCGAGGAATATCGGTTATCGCGCTTACTGCTGATGCTGTTGCGGGTGCCAAGGAGTTTTATTTAAGCAAAGGATTTGACGGATATCTTTCAAAGCCGGTCAAAGCGGAAGAATTGGAAAAAGCATTAATTAAATATCTGCCGAAGAATCTGCTTCTTTCGAAAGAAGAAATGGAAAGAATTCAGGCTGCGGAAGAAAAGAAAAGACTTGATAAAGAAAAAATCAAAACCATGGTTGTGATTGATCCTGATTCCGAAGCTTTAAAAGAAATAAAGGAAAAAACAGACGGAATATATAAGGGCACCTTCGTGACGGATATGGAAAAGGCCGGGAAGTATCTTGATAAACACGATGCGGATTATGTGTTAATAAAGAAGGATCTTTATCTTCAAAGTCTGAATAAAAGTGAATAAAAAGGGAAAAGGTTTGACTTGATCCGGGATTAAAAACAATCTGCAATGCATCTGCAGGTTGTTTTTTTAATTTGAGAAAATTGTATAATGTAAATGATATTGATAATACCGTTCACCGGAAAAAACATACCGAATACCGAAAAGTTATGACAAAAACCGAAAGAAGGAATAAGATATAAACATCCAAACGATCCATGGATTAGCGGAGGGATTGAAATGATTTTCAAACTTTTAATCGACAGGAACTGTCAGGAAGAAATAATTGCAAATGTGCATGAGAGAACACCTCTTATCAATGAAATAGAAAGACTTGTTCTGCAGGATCAAATCGCGGATGAAATTGCAGGATACAGCGAGGACGAGATAACGATGCTTTCCATGAAGGACATAGAGTACTTCACAGTTGAGGATGAAAAGACTTATGCGGTCTGCGGCAGGAATAAAAAGTATCACATAAGAAAACGCCTCTATGAACTGGAAGATTTGCTTAACGCTGATTTCGTAAGACTGAGCAAATCGGTCATAGCAAATAAGCGAAAAATCGTAAAGTACAAGACTCAGTTTTCCGGAGCCGTGGATGCGGTCTTTGCAAGCGGCAACACAGAGTGCATTTCGAGAAGATGTCTGGCAGATCTTAAAAGGAGATATGGATTATGAAAAAATTTATTAAAGAATTCTGTATAAGAGGTTTGATGTTTGCATGGGGTGGCCCTTTCATCACAGCTATTGTATGGTTGTCTTTATCCGCTTCCGGAAAAATAGATGCATTAAACGTGAATCAGGTTGTAATCGGTATTTTTTCCACCACATTTTTGGCATTTATTGCGGCAGGGGTAACGGTAATCCATCAGATTGATACGATTCCCAAGCCTTTTGCGGCCCTTATTCACGCTTCGATTCTTTATATCGATTATCTTGGAATATATCTTTTGAACGGATGGATGGAGTTTAGTCACCTATGGCTTTTTACACTTTTCTTTTTGCTTGGTTTTGCACTTATCTGGCTTTCGATTTATATACCGAACAGGATAAGGGTTGAGAAGATGAATAAAATGTTGGAGAGTTAATTATGGAAGTTAAGAGAAGACATTATTTAGACAATATAAGATGGGTGGTTACTATTGTAGTGATCCTTTATCACGTAATATACATGTACAACGCTCAGGGAATCGCAGGTGTTTTGGGTCCGATAACAAATCAGAGGGTGCAGTATCAGGATGCATTTCAATATGCCGTATATCCCTGGCTCATGCCGATTTTCTTTATGGTATCAGGCATCAGTGCAAAACTTTATCTTGATCATCATACAGGAAAAGAATTTGCAAAAGACAAGACAATAAGACTTTTGTTACCGACCACGCTCGGCCTTGTGGTATGTCATTTTGTTCAGGGAATAATTAACATACAATTAAGCGATGCCTACGAGACGATGTCGGCAATTCCTTTTCCCGGCAATGTAATCGGAATCACGATCGCAACGGTTTTATCAGGCATCGGAGTGTTATGGTATATGCAGCTTCTTTGGTTTATATGCATGATTTTACTTTTAATCCGCGTGATTGAAAAAGGACGTCTTTTGAAAGCCTGCGAAAAGATGCCTGTATGGCCTGTATTCCTGTTCGCCTTTTTGGCATGGGGAATGGGACAGATATTAAATACACCGATAATTGTGGTGTATCGTCTGGGATTTTATATTACATTCTTCTTACTTGGATATTTCGTGTTTTCAAGCGAAACGATGATGGAAAAGATCAAGAAATTATTCCCTGTATTTGCTGTATTGGCAGCAGGATTGGGAATAGCCTTTGTGCTGATTTACTTCGGTCAAAATTACGCAGACAAGCCGATCAACAGAGGAATTCTTTTCGCGTTTTACGGGTATTTCGGAAGCGTTGCAATATTAGCGGGATTTGCAAAATTCTTTGATTTCTCAAATGCGTTCACATCTTTTATGAGCAAAAAGAGTCTCGGACTTTACATGTTCCATTATCTTGGTGTATCCGGGGTAGCCCTATTGATTGCAAAGAATAATCTTTTGCCTGCGGCTGTAATCTATCCTTTAAGCCTTCTTGCAGGATTTGCGACAGGCTTTGGCCTCTATGCATTAATCTCATTGATTCCGGGCTATCGTGTGGTTGCGATAGGCATGAGAAAAAAGAAGTGATAAAATAACTATATGCTTAAGTCAATGAGCATATAGTTTTTTCTTTTATTGACTAAATTTTGGAAGAAGAATAATAAAAATGAACCTTAATGAAAATGACAACAAAACAGTCGAAAAAAAGGCAAAAGTTTTGGCTGATTATGAAGTAATAAGAGCAGAAGAAACATATCAGCAGGCGGGAGCTTATTACGTAAGAATCCAGGCCATGGCAAAGAAACATCACATTTCATTACGACAGGAATTTGATGAGCATGATACACCGGATACAAAATACATTGTAATTACCGATGACGACTTTCCAATAGCTACCGCGAGGATGTATCCGATTGACGAAAAGAATGCGATGATCGGTCGCGTTGTGGTTTTGCCCGAGTACAGACATATGGGCATCGGCTCTAAGGTTATGACAGAGTGCGAGGCTTGGGCAAAGGAACTCGGCTTTTCAAATGCAGTCGTAGAGAGTCGTGACAACAAAGTTAAATTTTACGAGCAATTGGGGTATGAAATATGCGGTGAACCGATACAGGGAGATACATTTCTTTGCATCAGGATGGTGAAGAATCTGCAGTAAAGTAATTCGCTAAATATATAATCCATCAATTCTTTTTATGTAACAAAAATCATTCTTAGCGGTTTATATACTAAGAGTGATTTTTTTATCGAAAACGAAAATTACCGTTCTCGGCAAAAAGAAGGATAAGTGAAATGACGGATAAAAAATCCCGAAACAGAACAAGCAAAAAAGAAATACTTGCGGTTGTCATTCCAATCGTGGTGATTGTTATTTTACTTGTGGCTATTTATTTATCTGCCAATGTAATAATTCCGTCTGTAAAAAGAGAAACATCTTACAAGAAGATTATCAATAATTCGATTTCTGAAGGGGATGTATTGATTCTTGGAAACGATGAATGGAACAATTCCTGGATTGTATTAAAAATCGAGGATTCCAAAGCACTTATAATTAATGAAGAATGCATAGAACTTTTAAGCATGAACGGTAATCTGTCAAATTATGATTCGCACCTTGGAAGATTTTTTATGACATATCCTTATGTTCCTCAAGATGCAGTTTTAAGCCATGGAGAAGCATGGAAAAATCGCGGATTGAAAAAATGGTTAAACGGAGAGTATTACACCTGTGCTTTCAGCGATAAGGAAAAGTATTTAATATGTGACAACGATCTTGGAAAAGTATTTATACTAAGCACGTCTGAAGCCAGAGAATATTTCAGAGAAAATACCGACAGAAAAGGGGAGTATCTTAATTCAAACATGTCGTGGTGGCTCAGATCATCTACAGTTTTTGAAAACGTTATTTATAATGATTATGTTTTTTATGACGGAAGTATAAATGAAAGACATATTTGTTATCTTGAATCAAACATCGGAGTAAGACCCGCTATGTGGGTAAAACTTTCCGAATAATACTGTTAATTTCAAATTGATTTATATTGAAAAAACCTGCGTAATGGCTGTAAAATTATAGCAGGTTTTTTGATTATGCAAGAAGATCGGGCATAAACATTGAAAAATACAGGAAAAAACCGGATAAAAAATGATGGATTTTGATTCTTTTATAAAGGACATAAAAGATAATAATTGGAATGTATTCGGCGTCGAATTGTATAAAAAAGGTGAGCTTATAAACGTTTGGGGCGATACATCGGGTCTTCATGAGATTTACTCCGCCACGAAAGGCGTGGTTTCGATAGCAGTCGGAATAGCGTATGATGAAGGGCGTATTGATTTTGATAAATCAATCCTTGAATATCTTCCAAAAGACAGAGTAAATTCACTTTCCGAAAAACAACATGAACGATTTGAAAAAATAAGCGTAAGACGCCTCTTGACCATGTCTGTAAAAGGTTTTCCTTTCAGACCCGAAGGTGAGGACTGGCTCGATTTTTCTTTATCCGCTGATATAGAACCTGATGAGAATTGGTTTAATTACAGCAATATTCCGGTATATATCATTTGTGTTGCACTGACGAATATATTCGGATGCGATCTTGGTGAATTTATAGAAAAACGTATATTTACACCGATGGATATTACTTCTTTTGAATACGGACGTTCCCCGGAAGGATATTTTTACGGTGCCTCGAATATGCTTTTATCGGTCCACGATTTAAGCAAGTTTGCGCTGCTTCTTTACAATAAAGGTGTTTATAACGGCACTCGCATAGTATCCGAAGAATATGTCGATCTTGCCACGTCCGTTCAAATGATGAACAGGGAAGGCGGCTACGGATTTTATTTTTGGCGCTACAGAAGCGGTTTTTCGATTAACGGCAAGTGGAAGCAAAAATGCTATATCATTCCCAAACAGGAAATCATTGTTACATACCTTTCACATATCGAAGATGATTCGCAGGACCTTAAATACAGTATGGAGAAGCATATCTTCGGAATCGGATACAAAGAAGAAAACGCATTTAAACGCATAGCAAAAATGGAAGAGCTGTTTGATAAGGTAAGCAGCGGCGAAGGAACAGCACAGGATTTAAAAAATCTTGAAGCATATTATACTAGTGCTGACTGGCGTTTTGATTTTGAACTTGATGAAGCAGGCCTTTTGCCTGCAAATCTTAAACACGGTGTGCTTTCGGAAGACGGGATTTACAATCTTTTGGAAAGCAAATAAGAGCTGGTTGAAAAATATCCGGAGTACTACGATCTTTATCATAAACCCGATTTTCTTTTCGTTAAGTCGGTAAAAGAATAAATAATGGGATAGTTTTATTACTCTAATTGTGATATTATTATCAAATATAAATGAGAGGCAGGAATAAAAGATGTTTAGATTTTATAACACTTTAAGCAGAACGGTAGAAGATTTTAAGCCTAATGTAGAGGGTAAGGTTTCAATGTATACCTGCGGCCCTACGGTTTATCATTTTGCGCATATAGGAAATATCCGTACATACATTATGCAGGATATTCTGATTAAATCATTGGAATATGCAGGATATGATGTTAAGCGTGTAATGAATATCACTGATGTCGGTCATCTTTCATCCGATGCGGATACCGGCGAAGACAAGATGGTTGAAGGCGCAAAGCGTGAGCATAAGACCGTTATGGAAATCGCCAAGTTTTATACCGATGCTTTCTTTAAGGATTTCGATGCAGTCGGTAATAAGAGACCTGACGTTATAGAACCTGCGACAAACTGCATTCCCGAATTCATCCACATGGTAGAGGTTCTTCTTGAGAAAGGCTATGCGTATGTGGCCGGCGGCAATGTTTATTTTGATACCGGAAAACTTGATGACTATTATGTTTTCTCATCATCTGTTGAAAAAGAAAACCTTGAAATCGGTGTTCGTGATGATGTTGAAGAAGATGTAAATAAAAAGAATAAGACCGACTTTGTACTCTGGTTTACCAAGTCCAAATTTGAAGACCAGGCCCTTAAATGGGACAGCCCCTGGGGCGAGGGATATCCCGGATGGCATATCGAATGCTCCTGCATTTCAATGAAGCATCTTGGTGAATATATGGATATTCACTGCGGCGGCGTTGACAATATCTTCCCTCATCATACAAATGAAATCGCACAGTCTGAAGCATATCTCGGACACAAGTGGTGCAACTACTGGTTCCACAGCAACCACTTAAACGATCAGTCCGGAAAAATGTCCAAATCAAAGGGTGCAATTTTAACAGTTTCCCTTCTTCAGGAAAAGGGATATGATCCTTTGGTATACAGATTTTTCTGCTTACAGTCTCATTATCGTAAGCCCCTTGTATTCTCTTATGAGAATCTTGATAACACGGTTCAGGCTTACAACAAACTTGTGAAGAGTGTTGCAGATCTTAAGGCAGAAGGAAATGTGGACGAAGCAGCCAAGAAGGAATATGAAGATAAATTCCTTGATGCAATATCTAACGATCTTAATACATCAATGGCTGTTACAATTCTTTATGAAGTATTAAAAGCAAAAATAAACGACGCTACAAAACTCGCGCTTGTAGAAAACTTTGATAAAGTATTGTCACTGGATTTAATCGGACATGCAAAGGCACTCGGTGAAGGTACAAAGATTGATGCTGATCTCGAAGCTTACGTTAATGACGCAATTGCACGTCGTGCAGAAGCCAAAAAGGCTAAAGACTTTGCAACTGCCGATGCAATCAGAGACGAGCTTAAAGCAAAGGGCATCGAAATAAAAGATACGCGTGAAGGCGTTGAATGGCATTTAATTTAAGTGCATTAAAAAGAGGCCTTAATCTGATTTAGAAATTTTTCGGCTATCGGAGTAAAGGTCTGATACTTGTTCCAAATAAGATACAGTTTAGTTATTTGTTTTGGTGAAAGCGGTCTGAATATCAGATCGCTTTCTTTTGAACAATCGATTAAATGTTCAAAGGTAAGAAGGAGTCCGAGTCCTTCCTTAGCAAACATTGAAGCATTGTAAGAAAGTCTGAATGAGCCTTCAAGGTGAAGCATCGGATGATGTTCGCCCGCCCATTCTTTAATCTCGTAATTCCAGCTTTGTTCTGAGCAGTAAAGCGGCTGATCGTAAAGATCGGTAACTTTAATGCTCTTTTTCTTTGCAAGAGGATTGGTGTTTAGCATAACAACACCCCATCGGTCGCAATCAGGGAAAGTAAGATACTCATATTTCTCGGTATTGGGTGGATCGCATATTACAGCAAAATCAAGCAATCCCTTATCGAGCTTTTCCGTTACCTGCTCTGTATCGCCGCTTGTAATGTGATATGTAAAAGAAGGATATTTATCTTTTAATTTCTTGATTTCGCGTGCAAGCAGTCTTATCTGATATGATTCGGCAAGCCCGAAATAAATATCTCCTCCGGTAATGTCATCAAGGGAAACAAATTCCTGCTCTATTTTATCTGCCATCGCAACCAAATCTTCTGCACGGTCTCTTAAAAGCATTCCTTCGTCTGTAAGTTTGATGGAGAAACTGTGTCTTGTAAAAAGCTTCTTACCGAGTTCTTCTTCAAGTGCTTTTAAAGCCTTGGATAATGTGGGCTGAGTAACGTGCATCATTTCGGCCGCATGTGACATATTTTCTTCTCTTGCTACTGCAAGAAAGTAGCGTAAGTTTTTAATCTCCATATTCAACCCCTCCGTTGAAGGCATACTTCATTTCTGATAAAAAGAATGTCCGGCAAATTCATAATATGATATTCCGTATTGGAATATCACGATATTCATTTTATTCATTAGCGCAATTCATGTCAATCCCATATACTTGTTTTAAGAAGAGAAGAGTGAGCATTTACGAGGTGTTTTGAATGCTGTTAAAAGAAATGATAGAAGATCTTTCCTCTCTCGGATGTGAGTGTAAAGATGAAGACAAAGCCAAAAAATTATATGAGGAAGGCCAGATGGAAGATTTGATAAAGTGCTTGAAAAAATGCCGATGTACCCTTATGGATGAAATGCATGAAAGCCAGCGAAAAGTCGACAAAATCGATTTGATTATAAGGAGTGCAGAGAAAGAAGCAGTAAAGAATATCGGGAGCTGAAAAAGATGATTGGACATAAAAATGTAATTAGGATTATTACAATGTCTTTGTTGGTTTTCATAATTGCTGCTTGTAATTCATCTTCGCAAGATGTTTATGAAGAGTTGAGCAAAACGGAAATTACTGATAATGGTCCGGCCTCAACAATTGAAAGAAATGATTCTGATGAAATTGTAATGGATGCAAATATGATAATGACAATAGGTGACACAAATGATTCTAATGAAGTTGTAAAGGATGCAAATATGATAATGACAATAGGCAATACAAAAGTTGATGTTTCATGGGAAGATAACGATTCGGTAAGAGAGTTAAGAGAACTTGCATCTTCGGGCATTACGATACAGATGTCGATGTACGGAGGGTTTGAACAGGTTGGTTCAATCGGGCAAAGCGTAACCAGAAATGATAAACAAACCACCACCGAACCCGGAGACATAGTTTTATATTCAGGAAATCAGCTTGTGGTGTTTTACGGCAGCAATTCATGGTCTTATACGAGGCTTGGAAAGATAAATCTTTCGGATGAAGAATTGGAAAATTTACTTGGCAATGGAGATGTAACAATTACATTGAGCATGGAATAGGAGGAAGTATGGCAAAGAAAGTATTGGTTATTGAAACAAGTTTGAGAGCAAGGAGCAATTCGGATGCATTGGCAGAAGAGTTTGCCAGAGGAGCAAAGGATGCAGGAAACGAAGTTGAGATTGTATCTTTGAAGGGAAAGAAAATCGCATTTTGCACGGGTTGTTTCGGATGCCAGAGAGCAGGACATTGTGTAATCAAAGATGATGCAAACGAAATTACGGAAAAGATTCTTGAGGCAGAGGCAGTAGTTTGGTCCACACCCATATATTATTATGAGATGTGCGGACAGATGAAAACGATGATTGACAGAGCCAATTCGCTCTATCCCAGAGATTATAAGTTCAGAGATGTATACCTTTTATCAGTGGCTGCAGAAGATGAAGATTATGTGGATGAAAAGGCAGCCGGCGGTGTTCAGGGCTGGGTAGACTGTTTTGAAAAAGCAGAATTCAAAGGAAAAGTATTCGCCGGCGGCGTGAATGAACAGGGAGAAATTAAAGGTCATAAAGCATTAAAAGAAGCATATGATATGGGCAAAAATGTTTAATTACAATCTGCAGATATAAAGTGTTGACGTAAAAGAATGCAGGAAAGCATTGGCAAATAAAGAAAAGTACACGGAGGAAAACAAATGATACAAAAAGAAGAACTTACATTGGTAACAGAATGGGATAAGACATTTCCCAAAAGCGATAAGGTTGAACACAGTAAAGTGACATTTATTAACCGCTATGGAATAACTCTTGCGGCAGATATGTATGTACCGAAGAACGCGGAAGGCAAACTTCCTGCAATTGCAGTCTCAGGCCCTTTTGGTGCGGTTAAGGAACAGTGTTCGGGTCTGTATGCACAGAATATGGCAGAGAGAGGATTTTTAACAATCGCATTTGATCCTTCTTTTACGGGCGAGAGCGGCGGAAATGTAAGATACATGGCATCACCCGATATCAATACGGAAGATTTTATGGCAGCAGTCGATTTCTTGTCTCTTAACGATAAGGTTGACCCTGAGCGTATCGGTATCATCGGTATTTGCGGATGGGGCGGAATGGGCATCAACACTGCAGCGCTCGATACCAGAATCAAAGGAACTGTAGCAGTTACAATGTATGATATGACTAGAGTCAATGCTAACGGATATTTTGACAGTGAAGATTCCGAAGAAAGCCGTTATGAAAAAAAGAAAGCAATGTGCGCTCAGAGACTCACGGATTTAAAGAACGGTGAGTACAAGCTTGGCGGCGGTGTTGTGGATCCGCTTCCCGAAGATGCACCTTTCTTCGTAAAAGATTATTATGATTATTACAAGACCGGCAGAGGATATCATAAGCGTTCTCTTAATTCAAACGGCGGCTGGAACGTAATCGGATGCGAGTCATTCATGAATCAGCCGATATTAAAATACAGCAATGAGATTAGAAGCGCTGTGCTGTTAATACATGGTGAAAAAGCTCATTCATGTTATTTCTCCAAAGATGCATATGCAAACATGATTAAGGACAGCAAATATGCAGACAACAAGGAACTTATGATTATTCCGAATGCGGTTCATACGGATCTTTATGACGGCGGAGACAAGAATTATATTCCTTTCGAAAAGATTGAAAAGTTTTTTAATGACAACCTGAAATAATCTTTGTCCGTAGAATATCAAAATTAAGTATAATCCCAAAAGGAAGTCCTGCGCATACAGGGCTTCCTTTTATCATGCACTAAAACTTTTTTATAACCATTTCCTATTTTCAAAACGGAATAAAATAATTGAAATAATATTGAGAGTATATATAAAAACTGAAAATTTATCCTGTAAGTATCTTGAAAAAGGATAAATGAATATATATAATGATGGCGGTTAGAAAAAACTAACCAAGCAAAAGACATGAGGATTAAAGATGACTGTACATGAATTTGGAAAAGAAAATAAAAAGATCCTTATATTGATTCATCCGTCCATAGTGATGTGGGATTATTTTGAGTATGTAATACCGCTTCTTGATAAAGATTTTCATTTGGTGATTCCCTCGATTCCGGGATACAATCCTGACAGAAAAGATGATTTCACGAGTGTTGAGGAAATAGCGGCTGAAATGGAAGCATGGCTTATTAACCGTTCCATATCAGAGGTTGAATGCGTGTATGGATGCTCCATGGGCGGAAGCATAGTTACAAGGATGCTGGCAAATGCAAGAATCAAAATTAAGAATGCCGTAATTGACGGCGGAATCACTCCTTATCAGCTTCCATGGATAGTTACAAGAATAATAGCCATAAAAGATTTTCTGCTTATATCCATGGGCAAATTCGGAGGCATCAAACTCCTTCAGATTGCATTCTCCACGGATGAATTGTCAAAAGAAGATATACAATATGCTTCCAAAGTTTTGAAAATGATAAGTTACAAAACGATATGGAGAACTTTTGATTCGTGTAACAACTATTCGATGCCGATAACAGTCAGGGAAGTGTGTCCGAACATCGAATACTGGATAGCCGAAGAGGAAGTCAAGGACAGAAAAAATGATATTGCATATATAAGAAAGGTATTTCCAAAGACGAGATTTCGTCTAATTAAAAATGTCGGACACGGCGGACTGGCTCCTTTTAAACCCGAGAAATTTGCAAGAGGAATCAGGAAAGTCTGCGGTATTAGGTAACAGCTCCAAATTGATTGGACGACAGATTTTTGTATTGAACAAAGGGGAAAAATAAAATGATATTAACGATATTTTTATCAATTATTTTTTGTGCGGCAATGACACTTATGTTGTTTTCTGCCATAGCATTTATTCAAAACATTAAATTCTTTTCATCAGCTCCCAAAGAAGCCAGAGAAGTTTTAATCCCGAGGGGAAAAGAACTCTTCTATGGCGCCCACGCAATCGGATGGGTTCTTATGACATTTGCGCTCGTCATGATTTTGGGAGTGGGATTTATCTCCATATGGGACGGTTTTCAAAACAGTTTTTCATTCTTACAGTTTTTCATAAGATTCGTGTTTATTTTCTCGGCATATAAAATCTATGACATGGTTTATTTTGATTATTTTCTTCTTATGAAATATCATTTCTTCCAGTATTATTTCCCTGAAGTTGAAGAAGTATATGCTAACAGGAAGTATGGATATAACATAAAGAGTCAGTTACTTAAATTGTTAATTATTTTTCCTGCCGCATCGGCACTTGCGGCATGGATATGCTCACTTTTTGTTAAATAAAATATTAAAAAGTTTGCATGTAAAACAAAACGTTTTCCGAAATGTTAAACGAATAAACAAAGGAGAAAAAATGAAATTTGAAGAAATGGGCAATATGTTCGGAAAAACAATGATGCTTTTACCCGGAACATGTTGCGACTGGCAGATTAATTTTGAAAGAGTAATTCCGTATTTATCGGAGAAATATCATTTAATATGCGTCAATTATGACGGCTTTGACGGGACAGACAGTGTGTTCCCCGATATGATTACCGTTACCGAAAAAATAGAAAAGTATATAAAAGAAAATCACGGAGGAAGACTTGACGGTGCAATCGGATCTTCGCTTGGTTCAAGTTTTGTAGGTCAGCTTGTACAAAGAAAAAATGTGCATCTCGATCATGCGATTTTCGGAAGTCCCGATCTTGATCAAAGCGGAAAGGTGAGTGCGTACCTTCAGTCAAAACTCGTGGTTCCGCTTCTTACAAGTGTTACCAAAAGCGAGAAAAAGAGAAACAAGACAAAAGAAAAACTTAAAAGTTTTTTTCTGATGGATGATGAAACGGCAGAAAAGTTTGTACAGGGGTTTTCAAGGTTTAATCCCGTGTCTATAAAAAACGAATATTATACGGATCTTTTAACACATCTTGATAACGATATTAATGTGGATCATACGATTGCGCATTTTATATATGCAAACAAGATGGGTGAAAAATATTTAAAGAGATATAAAAAGTATTTCCATAATCCAGACATCAGGGAATTTGACATGCAGCATGAACAATGGGTATTCAGCGGGGATGAATACGCAATTCCGGTTTTGAAAGCTATAGACGAGTTTATGGAAATGCCGGTATGAGACATTCCGTAATTAGTGTGAAAAAGACAGCAAAAGAAATATCAGCCTGAACAATCAGGCTTTTATTTAAAAAAAATAGTTAGCGAACACTAACACAAGTGACAGGAGGTTTAGATGTCCGAAGAAATCATAATAAAACATTGCTCGCCGACTCTTGCGGGAATTAAGACGGGAAGCATGTTTTCTGTGGGCATTACGGAGAATAACGATATCAACAAAGAAGTCAGAGAACTTAACAATCTTTTAAGAAGGAAAGGACTTCGAGTTATTCCGTTAAAGAAAACTAAAGAGAGGGCACTTATTTATTTTTATCGCCCTTCTCGTTTAAGAAAAGATTTAAACAATCCCATCGCATCCAATATTCTTCAAAGAAAAGGATATAAGTGTGAGAATCCGGATTGCTGCATAGCACAACTTGTTAAGCATTTAAAAAATGATGATGAATTTCCTCATGAAATAGGACTGTTTTTGGGCTATCCGCCTGCAGATGTGGAATGCTTTATAAAGAACCCCTGCGATGGCGTAAAATGTGTCGGATGTTTTAAAGCATATTCCAATCCGGAAAAAGCAAAAAGGTTGTTTAAAAGATATGATGACTGCACAAAAGCGTATTGCGAGTTGAATAAAAAAGGAAAAACTTTGGAAGAACTGGCTGTTTTGACGGGATGAAAATCAGAAAAATTTTTTAGGGAGGAAATATAATGGGATTATTTAAGAACTATGTGAGCCAAACCAGAAAGCCGGAAGGATTTTTGGGGAAGATGATGGTAAACGGAATGAACGGAGGACATGCCAAGATGGCTGACTGGGGCATGGCCTACCTTAAGACAATAGAACCTGAAGAAATCGTGGATATAGGCTGCGGCGGCGGAAGAAACGCAGGTGCGCTTCTTGAAAAGTATCCTGCAGCTCATGTTACCGCAATCGATTATTCGGAAGTTTCGGTCAGTAAGGCAACGGCATACAATTCGGAGGCTATCAAGCAGGGCAGATGTGAGGTCAGACAGGGAGATGTCTCCGCACTTACTCTTCCCAAAGAAAAATACGACCTTGCTACGGCTTTTGAAACAATTTATTTTTGGCCGGGACTTGAAAAATGCTTTGCCGAAGTTGCGAAAGTTCTTAAACCCGGCGGAGTTTTTATGATTGTCAATGAGTCTGACGGCATGGATGAAACAGGCCTTAAATTCGAGAAAATCATAGACGGAATGAAGTGCCACACTGCCGAAGAAATTGAAGAGGCACTTAAAAGTGTGGGATTCAGTAAAGTAAAATCCACTCATCATGCAAACAAACCCTGGATATGTGTGATCGCAAAAAAATAAAAGAGGAATAACTTCAAATGAAGACAGAAAAACAATATAAGGAATTAACGATAAAAGAGTTTACAAAAGCGGCAGACGTATATGAGAGCGAACACGCCGGAATCTATGAAATATGTAAGGAAGATTATCCTTATATATCTTCGGAACTTGAAAAAGAAGAGTACCATGACCTTTTGGACTGCGGATGCGGAACAGGTCCGATGATCTCTCTTTTATACGAAAAAGATCCTTCGAAACATTATACGGGTCTGGATCTGACACCTAGAATGATCGAAGTGGGAAAAGCAAAGAATCTTGAAGGCGTCGACTGGATTGTAGGAGATTGCGAAAATCTTCCGTTTGATGAAAATTCATTTGATGTTATCATATGCTCGAACAGTTTTCATCATTACCCCAATCCGCAGAAGTTTTTCGACAGTGTCAAGAGAGTATTAAGACCGGGCGGAAGACTTATTTTACAGGATTATACTGCACCAAAGCCCATACTCTGGCTTATGAATCATACCGAAATGCCGATGGCCAATATGATAGGGCACGGAGATGTTGCAGCAAGATCTCTCGATGAGATAAGAGGATTTTGTGACACTGCCGGATTAAAAGTCGAAAAATTAAACCGCGCAAGAAAAATGCGCCTTCATTTGGTTGCAAGAAAGATACAATAAGGAGCACCAAAAAAATGAAACAGAATACGGAAGGAAAGTCAGAGAATAATTAAATTCCGGAATATAAGGCACTTGCCTGACGAAGGATCAGGCAGGTGTTTTTTTTATTTGTGTGTTGACAGAGAAGGGAATGAGCACTAAAATACTTTATGCGACCATTTTGATAAAAACGGTCGTTAAAAATTTTAAAATATTCGCGGAGGTAAAAAATGTCACCAAGAATCTTTACTATTTCGGAAAAAGAAAAACTTAAAGAGAAGATGTTTTTTTCGGGCCTTGAACTCTTGAAAAAGTACGGAATGACTCATATGTCTGTTGAGAAAATAACATTTGAGGCAGGCATCGGAAAAAGCACATTTTATAACTTCTTTATGTCGAAGGAGGATTTTGTTTTACAGCTTATAGAATTTAACCGTAAGCGTTTTTGGAAAGCTGTGGAAGAAATGTTAAACGGAAGAGACAGACTTACGGTCAGTGAGAGCAAGGAAGTGCTTAAGGCAATCATAAACAACCGTGACAGTGTATATCAGTATCTTACTCCCGAAGATGAGAAGAAACTTGCCGAGGCATCTCCCGATAAAGGTGAGGTCAATATAGATGAGGAGACTGAAATACTTAAGAGATTATTCTTAATGTTTGAAGGTGTCAGAGATGAAGTTGATACGGCGGTGGTATCCAATATGCTTAAGATACTTGCCATGGCGGCAGAAAACAGATCAATGCTTCACGAAAGCGGCTACAAACGCACTCAGGAGAAACTGTTTGGGGTATTGTTTGAATGTATTTTCAAGGAGGGAACAAATGACTAAAACACCAAAAAAGAAGGAAGGTTTTTTTAGACTCCTTGAGTTAGCCGAGACTAACAAAACAAAAATAACATTTGCGTGCATGCTTTCAGTGCTTTCAAGTATGTTCAAAATAATTCCTTATTTCACCATTTATATGATATTGAGAAAAATTATTACTGTATATTACAAGGAAATGCCTTTTACATTTTCATCAGTAAGCGTACTCGTATATATAACGGCAGCGAGTGCCGTAATGTACGGTGTGTGTGCTTATTCATCCGCAATGCTTTCGCATGGTGCGGCATTTGATATTTTGTATGATCTGAGAATGAAACTGATGGAAAAGATGGGCAAGATTTCTTCCGGATATTATACGGCAAACAGTCAGGGCGGTATTAAAAAACTGATAATTGAGGATGTTGAACAGATAGAGATTTTCATTGCACACAGCATGTGTGAAGTGGCGGCGGCCATTGCAACTCCGCTTTTTACGATAGTTGTTCTATTTATTACCGATTGGCGGTTGACGCTTGTTTCTTTAATTCCCATAATTTGTTCGTTTGTGATATTAGCCATGGCTCTTCGCAAACCTGACGGCGCGGCACATCAAAAAAACATGGCTGAGTCCAAGGCAAAAATGGAAGGAACCATAGTCGAATACATCCACGGAATGAGTGTGATTAAAATTTTCGGAGACACAAAAAATGCTTTTAAAAGATATGAGACGGATTTGAATTCATTTACAAAAGCCGTACATGATACCGCTTATTACAATGCCAACGGAATGGGTCTTTATTATGCATTTTTCGGAGCACAGGTTCTTTTCCTTTTGCCTGCAACAATAATAATGATGAATCATGCCGGAAGTTATGCAGATGTTCTTCCAAAGGCTCTTTTCTTTCTGATTGTGTGTGCAGGGTTAAAAGAACCCCTTGAAAATATGATGAATGTATCGATAGACAGCACAAAGATAAATGTCGGAATGAAGAGAATCGATGCGCTGCTTTCAGAACCTGAGATTAAGCTTATAGGCGAAGGAAAAGCACTAAACTTTTTTGATATAGAATTTGATAACGCGGTTTTTTCATATCCGGGAAGTGAGGCAAAAGCCTGCAATGAAGTAAGCTTTAAATTACCGCAGGGAAGCTGCAATGCTCTTGTGGGGCCGTCAGGAGGAGGAAAAAGTACCATCGCACAACTGCTTTTGCATTTTTATGAGTTGGACAGCGGAAGTATAAAGATTGGCGGGACAGATATTAAAGAGGTTACTCATTCGGAACTTGTAAAAAATATAGCGTATGTTTTTCAGGATTCATTTGTGTTTAATGACACCATAGAGAACAATATCCGTATGGGTAATGAAAAAGCTTCTTTTGATGATGTCAAAAAAGCAGCCGAAGCGGCAAATATAGCAGAGACGATAGAAGCCCTTCCCGAGGGATATAAAACAGTGGTAACCGACAATTCCGGACTTTCCGGCGGAGAGAAACAGCGAATTGCGATTGCAAGGGCAATTCTTAAGAATGCGCCGATTGTAGTTTTAGATGAAGCAACGGCATATGCAGATGCTGAAAATGAAGCCAGGATACAGAAAGCATTTTCAAAACTCTCGGAAGGCAAAACCGTAATAATGATTGCTCACAGATTAAAGACCATACAGAATGCAGATAATATTCTGGTTATGAATGAGGGCAAACTTGAAGCTATCGGAAATCATGAAGAACTGTTGCAAAAATGCAAACTGTACAGGGATATGGTGGATGCAAATGATCACCGCGATAACTGGATAATGAGGAGGAAAGAATATGGAACAGCGTAAACACTTCTCTAAATGGCTGGACATTATTACATACGGTAATAAAGGAAAATACGTTAGATTTATAGCATGGCTTTTTCTTGACAGTTTCGTGGCATCCATCCCTTCGAGTATATTGATGTGTGCGGTATATCTTTTTCTTGCCCCCATACTTGAAAAGACGAGCGTTTTCAATCAAATTCCTTTTTGGATTCTTACGGGAATACTGGTGCTTCAGACAATTGTGTATGCCGTTGTCAGACGAAAAACCTATTTGGACATATGCGTAGGGCATGTATCGCTCCAGCAAAATGAAAAACTGAGACTCGGAGACAAACTGAAAGGATTACCGATGGGCTTCTTTTCCGATCACGATGCGGGAGAACTGTCGACCCTTTTAATGCGTAATTACGAGGAAATAGAAAATCTTTCTTCAAGTGTTGTGGCAAACGGTGCGGTAATATTTATCAGACTTTTGATAGCTTTAATAGTGCTTAGTCTGTTTAGCGTAAAAATGACTCTTGCTGTTTTCATAGTAATCCCATTTGCTGTTCCGTTTGCTTTGATAAGCTATAAGCGAGTGGCTCATACGAGTTGTGAACTTATCGCCATTCAACAAAAGACGGCTGCGAATGTTATTGAGTATACCGGCGGAATTACGACACTTCAGGCGTATAACCGTGCAGGAAGTGCATTCGAGACCTTGAAGGAGAGTTTTGCCAAACTCAGAGACGATTCCAAAAAACAGGAAAAAGCAGGCGGTGCGGTATCAATGTACGGAAGAGCCATTCTTTTCCTTGGGATAAGCATTGTAATGGGTGTTGGTGCATATCTTTTGTCAAAAGGAGAAATTACTCCATTTTTTTACATCATGTGTCTGCTTGCCGCGCTTCAGGTTTATGAGCCGATCCTGCAGTTGTTTGTATTTATCATCAGCATGGCAAGAACGAATCAGTGTGTTGATAAATTAATTGCATTAAAAGATGAAAAAGAATTGCCTGTAACGAATCCGTCTCAAACTACGAAAGGAAGCGAAATATCTTTTAAAGATGTTCATTTTGCCTATGACGGTAAAAACGAAGTGATTAAAGGGATAAGCTTTGAAATTCCCGAGCGGAATTTTGTTGCGCTGGTCGGATCTTCGGGCTCGGGAAAAACCACGATTGCCAGACTCCTTGCCAGGTTTTGGGATATAGATGAAGGAGAGATAAGCATCGGAGGAGTTCCGATTAAATCGATGACGCAGGAACATCTGTTATCGAAAATAAGCATGGTTTTCCAGGATGTATATCTCTTTAAAGATACCATAGCCGAGAATATTCGTATCGGCAAAAACAATGCATCAGATGAAGAAATTTATGCTGCGGCCAAATCGGCTGCATGTCACGATTTTATAATGTCACTTCCGGATGGTTACAATACGATTGTAGGTGAAGGCGGTTCAACGCTGTCAGGCGGAGAGAAACAACGTATCTCGATAGCAAGGGCAATTCTGTCAGATGCTCCGATAGTCTTTTTGGATGAAGCCACGGCAAGTCTGGATCCCGAGAATGAAGTCCTTATACAAAAGGCAATAGATGAACTGGTAAAAAATAAAACAGTTATGGTGATAGCGCATCGTCTTCAATCGGTTATGAATGCGGATAAAATAATTGTTTTGGATGACGGCATAATCGCTGAAGAAGGCAATCATGAAGAACTCTTAAAAAAAGGCGGAAGATATGCTGCATTATGGAATGAGCAGCAGACAGCGGGAAGTTGGAAATTATAATCCGAAACATACAACGTAATATCGTTAGATGGATTGCAGATAATCATTTGGGTTATCTGCAATTTTTTTGAAAACTTGTTGACAATATAGATATTACAGTGTAATATTACGGAGTAATTTAACTCAATCAGAGGTGATTTTATGGGATACGATTATGATCAAACCCATGAGAGAATAATTAAAAGTGCCAAAAAACATTTTATGGAAAACGGTTTTCTGGGTGCTTCAATAAGACAGATCTGCAAAGATGCGGGAGTCACAAACGGAGCTTTTTATGCTCATTTTGAAAGCAAAGAAGATTTGTTTTCTAAAATAGTAAAGCCCTGTGTTGACAAAATGCAAAGTCTTTATTCGGATGAAAACCAAAATTATATGGATATTAAATCCGTCGGGGACGTAAAGAAAGCAATTGACCGGACGTTTTCGTCCAACAGTGTTTTAATTCAATACATATTTGAGAATTCCGAAACTTTTAAGTTGATTCTGACTGCGGGATCAGGTACGGAATATGAGAATTTTGTCGAAACACTTGCCAAAGATGAAGCGGCAAATACGATGAAGTTTTTGAAACAATGCAGACCGTATTTAAAGAACAAAGCAAAGATATCGGAAGGATTAATACAAAGAATAAGCTATTTTACGGTATCTTCCGTTTTTGACGGGCTGTTAAACAAAAAGACGGAAAAAGAAGTATTAAAGGACAGCGAATTGACCTCGCAATTCTGTGTAGCAGGATTAAAATCCCTGTTAAATATTTGAAACAATTATTTGCCTGAAACACATCAGGCATTTATTTGGAATATACAGTTAGAATAAACTAACCCGATAAGCATTACTTTGCTTAAATAATTTACTTAATTATCAGGAGGCTTTTATGAAAAAAGGTACTATCATTATCAGCGTAATAGTTGCTGCATTAATCTATTTTATTTTATATCCCGCAGGATCTGCCACGGGTTTGATTCACCCTGCATGCTATGCATATGTGGGAACTGTTTTGTCATTTGTATTCGCGTTTATATATTTCTTTGTATGTACAAAAATGCGCTGTTTTGGCGCAGCTTTATGTTTAAATGCGGTTGTGGTTATCGGTGCTTTTATCTCGGGAGAAGGCAACCTTGCTTTCGCGATAATAATGTTTGTTCTTACCGCAGCGGCAGAGGTTGTGAGACTTTTGAACGGTTATGATACCGTTAAAGGAATCAAACTGAGTACTATTCCTTTTGCATATTCGTTCTATGCATATACAGCACACTGGTGGACCAATACCGAATATTCACTCGGAGAGGCTCTTGAAGAAATGCCCGTGGGCTATGCGGACAAAATGAGTAAAGTCATAAGCAATGTCCCCGGGCTTATAATTGCGCTTATTCTGGTAATTCCGATTGCGATTCTGGGTGCTTTCCTTGCCGGGAAGGCATTTAAAAAACAGGCGGAAGGACTTGAATAAATAATAATCCCAAAAAACTGTTAATCCTCATTAGTTTTTAATTCGGCAGGTATACATATTATCTGCCGAATTTTTTTGCTTGACAAATAAAGGGCAAATCGATAATATGATTATCGGTAATCCAATTATCAGAAAAGAAAGAGAAGGTTAAATATGTCAGTCAGAGACACAAGCATAGACCAAAGACTTCTTGAAAGTGCCAGACACGAATTTATGGAACAGGGCTTCCTGAAAGCGGATTTAAAGACAATCTGCGATAATGCGGGAGTAACCACGGGTGCGGTATACAAGAGATACAAGGGAAAAGATGAACTCTTCAGGGCAGTTGTCAAAGAAACTTCAGACATATTGGATGGATTCATTGAATTACGAACCGATGTGGAGTTTAAAGAAATCTCTGATGAAGAAATCATAGAAACCTGGAGAATGAATGAGAAATATACTCTGGAGATGTTTCGGATGCTTTGGAAGATAAGAGATGATTTTGTGCTGCTTCTTGAAAAATCCGCAGGTTCTTCTTATGAGAATTACGGACATGATTTTGCGCTCAGAATGACAAAGGCGTATATGCAATATTATCTGGAGGCAAAGAAACGAGGGCTGGCCAAAGCAAACATAACCGAAGAGGAGATGCATGTGCTTTGCACATCTTTTTGGACTTCTATATACGAGCCTTTTGTTCATCGTATGTCATGGAAAAAGATAGAGGAACATTGTAAAGTGGTGTGCTCATTCTTTGACTGGGCAAAGGCAATAGGAATTAAATAAATAAAATTGATAATTAAGCCGTCGCATGACGGCTTAAAAAAATAAACAAAGGTTAGTCGAAACTAACATAAAAGGAGGATTAACATGCAAAAAAAATTTGAGATCAAAGATCTGATTACCGTCGGTGTATTCACGGCACTTTATTTTGTACTTACATTTATTGTAGCCTGCCTTGGCTTTATTCCCATTTTTATGGCAATCATGCCACTGATTGCGCCGATTCTTGTCGGAATTCCGCTTATGCTTTATTTTTCGAAGGTTAAGCATTTCGGAATGGTTCTTATAACAAGCGTAATAATCGCGATACTCATGTTCGTAACAGGACATCCTTATCCTATTTTTATCTTTTGCATCGGTGCAGGTCTTTTGACGGAACTTGTTTTATTCTTAGGGAAATATGAAAGCATTAAAGCCTGTGTAATAGGTTCTTCAACTTTCAGTCTCTGGATTTTAGGAATGACAATTGCATTTTTCTTCAGCTTCAGAGAGTCCTATTTTGCCTCTCTTGTGGATGGATACGGACAGGAATATGTAGATAAGATGATGTCTTATACACCCACATGGATGTTCTTTGCAATGATTGCAATGTGCTTAGTCGGAGGATTGCTCGGCGGATTGCTTGGAGCAGGCGTTCTTAAGAAACATTTCAAAAAAGCAGGTATGGTTTAATGGATATCGGGCTTCAGTTAACAACCGAAAAAACGGGTTTAAAAATCGATCCGAGGACAAAGATAATGATTCTTATAACCGTTGGAATCATTATGATGAGCGGAAAACTGACAGGTGTGGAATACATACTTCGTATCATCTGCACCTTCGTTCCGTTTGTTCTTCTTTTATCGGTCAGGCAGTTTAAATCGGCATTCGGATATCTTTTTATTCTTTTATGCGTTGAACTGTGTGAAGGATTTATCGTCCCCAAAACTCAGGGTGTTCTGAATCTTGTAATAATGATTATATGCGGAATTATTTCAAGATTCGGTCCGAGTTACCTCTGCGGATGGTATGTGGTTAAGTCAACATCCGTCAGCGAATTCGTAACAGCTATGGATAAAATGTATTTTCCCAAAGTAATTACCATACCGATGTCCGTTATGTTCAGATATTTTCCAACACTAAAAGAGGAGTATTCATCGATACATGATGCGATGAAAATGCGGGGAATCGGAAAGACGGTAAAAAATCCGTTTGTATATATAGAATATATCCTGGTTCCCATAATGATGTCGACTGTGCAGATTGCCAATGATTTGTCGGCGGCTTCTCTAACCAAGGGTCTGGGGGCGCATAAAAAAAGAACTCACATATGTGATGTCAGAATGAAAGTGTTTGATGTAATGCTGATTGTTGTGTTAATTGCAATGCTTGTTATTTTCTTTATCTTCTGAGGTTTCTTATGATTGAGTTCAAAGATGTCACTTTTAAATACAATATAACCGATGCCGAGGGCAATAAAAAAGATGCAGTCGGAGTTAAGGATTTAAACTTAAAGATTAACGACGGCGAATTTGTTGTGTTAACGGGTTTTTCAGGCTGCGGGAAGACGACGATCATAAGACTGCTAAACGGTCTTATTCCAAAGTTTTATAACGGTGAGCTAACCGGAGAAATATATATTGACGGGAAAAACACAATGGACATGACAATCTACGATGTTTCCGAAAAAGTAGGAAGCGTTTTTCAAAATCCGAGATCTCAGTTTTTTAATGTCAACACAACCGACGAGATTGCATTTTCGGCTGAAAATCAATGCATCGATCCCGAAATAATCAAATCGAAGATAATCGACACTGCTTATTCCATGCATATTAAAAGTCTTTTAGACAGAAATATATTCGATCTTTCCGGCGGTGAAAAACAAATGGTTGCATGTGCCGGCATAGATGTTCTTTCACCGACAATAATCGTACTGGACGAACCTTCGTCCAATCTTGATCATCGTGCGATAAGGAGATTAAAAAACATTCTCGAAGAATGGAAAAAACAGGGCAAAACGATTGTCATAGCAGAGCACAGACTTTTCTTTTTAAAAGACCTTGCAGACAGAATGATTGTCATGGAAAAAGGTGAAATCATAAAAGATTTAAACAAAGAAGAAATCTCTCTTTTGAAGTATAAAGAGTGCGAAGATTTGGGACTTCGTGCTTTATCGCTTGAGGATGTGCCGATTGAAAATGATTCTGGCTCGAAACAAAACTACCCTAACGATCGCCTGGAGTTCAAAGATTTTTTCTTTTCGTACAAGGATAAAAAGCACTCTGTCAGTGTTCCTGATTTATCAGTTCCCTGCAATGATGTGATTGCCATTATCGGCCACAACGGTGCGGGGAAAAGTACACTTGTAAGAAACATATGCGGATTGGAAAAAAGGAACAAAGGCTCGATTGTTTACAAAGGTAAAAAACTCAGCAATTCCGAAAGGCTTCGAAACTGCTACATGATTATGCAGGATGTCAATCATCAGCTTTTTACCGAGAGTGTGCTGGATGAAGTGATGCTTAGCATGACTGACAGGAAAACGGACAAGGAAGAAAAGGAAGCGAAAGCCAAAGAAATCCTGGATAAATTATCCCTTTCGGATTATTGTGACGTGCACCCTATGGCGCTTTCCGGCGGACAAAAACAAAGAACCGCCATAGCATCGGGAATTGTATCCGGCAAACCAATCATTATTTTCGATGAACCTACGAGCGGCTTGGATCTTAACCATATGTACCGAGTTGCTGATTTGATTAAAGAACTGAAGAGAATCGGCAAAACGGTTTTGATAATAACGCATGATTATGAATTTATTTTAAAATGCTGTGACTATGTTATTCATATGGATAACGGAGTTGTAACTGACAGCTACAGGATTGACAATACTTCAATCGACAGATTGAAGAAATTTATAGAAATATAGTAAAGGAGTTGAATAACATGTTTAAAAAAGTTGCCCCGTATATGGGGGAATACAAGAAGTATACAGTGTGGGCGGCGATACTGATGTGCATCGGAATTATCGCCAATGTTGCTCCCTATTTCTTTTTGTATCAGATAATATCTCCCTTAACAAGAGGAGAACATATAGACATCAAGTATATTATTATCCGCGTCCTTTTGGTTGCGCTTTGTGAAATCATCTTTGCGTTTTCGTATGTTCAGGGATTATGTTTTTCTCATGTAAGTGCATATAACACACTTAAAAATATCAGAATATCCCTGCAGGGCAAACTTGAAAAACAACCTCTTGGTAATATCCAAAATCTCGGAACGGGACGAATAAAGAAAATATTTACGGATGATATCGATATGATAGAACTCCTTTTGGCACATGCAATTCCGGAAGGAATAGCAAATATATTTATTCCGGTATTGATTATCATTCTTATGTTTATTGTCGACTGGAGACTCGGATTATTGTCTCTTGTGCCTCTTTTTGTCGGAATGCTGGCAATGAGCATGATGATGAAAGCCGGTATGGCCAAGATGAACGATTATTATGAATCGGCAGCCAGAATGAATAACACAATTGTTGAGTATGTAAACGGAATGGAAGTCGTTAAGGTATTTAACAAGGATGGTGATTCGTATAAAAAATTCGGAGAGACGGTCAGAGCATACCGTGATTTTACGATAGCATGGTATAAGGTCTGCTGGCCCTGGATGGCTATTTATTCAAGCGTATTGCCCTGCCTTACACTTCTTATTCTGCCGATAGGTTCTTCCATGATTTTGTCCGGCGCATTAACACTTGACCGATTGATTCTTGTAATGTGCATGTCATTTGCGGTAGGACCTTCGGTTTTAAAAGCGTTGAATTTTGCAGGTAAGTTCCCCCAGCTAAATTATAAGATCGACGAACTGGAAAAACTGATGGATAATCCTCCTCTTAAAGAAGGAAATTCCGGTTTTAACGGTATAAACAGAGATGTGGAATTTGAAAATATACACTTCGGGTATGAAGACAAGGAAGTTATTCACGGAGTGAATCTGACGATGAAGCAGGGAACAACCACCGCACTTGTAGGAGAATCCGGAAGCGGTAAATCCACGCTGGCAAAACTTCTTGTACATTATTACGACTTAAATGAAGGAAGCATTAAAATAGGCGGCCAGGATATAACGGACATGACGCTTAAAGCTCTTAACGATCAGGTCGCATTTGTTTCGCAGGAACAATTCTTATTCAATACATCATTGTATGAAAATATTCTTATAGGCAAACCTGATGCTACCAGAGAAGAAGTATTAAAGGCTGCTTCGAGAGCTCAGTGTGATGAATTCTTTGAAAGACTTCCCGACGGTATAGATACCATGGCGGGAGACGGAGGCAAACAGCTTTCGGGCGGCGAGAGACAAAGAATCTCTCTTGCAAGGGCTATTTTAAAGGATGCACCCATAATCGTTCTTGATGAAGCTACAGCTTTCATGGACCCGGAAAACGAAGAAAAGATGAATGCTGCGATAGATGAAATTATTAAGGATAAAACCGTTCTTGTCATAGCTCACAGATTATCCACGGTTAAAAACGCGGACAAAATATGCGTAATGAAGGATGGCCTTTGCATAGCCGCAGATACACACGACAATCTTTTATCCGTATGCGAGGAATACAAGAAATTCTGGGATGCTTCCGTCAGCGCAAGCACATGGAAGATAAAGGAGGCGTAAGATGTTAAAAATACTGCACAGAATTGTAAGATTTACAGGCAAATATAAAGGAACTATCAGAGCATCTTATATAACATCATTTTTAAAAGGCATTATGATGAAAGCACCTTTGATGCTTGGATTTTTGGTTATAAACTTCTTTATGCAGGGAACAATGACCAAACAAAAGTGCCTGATTTTGGGTTTAATCCTGGCTTTGAGCGTTGTACTGGAAGCTGTATTCGAACACATAAACAACGTTTTGCAGTCTGCAACCGGTTATAAAGTTTTTGCAGATGTGAGAATGAAGCTCGGCGATCATCTAAGAAAAATGCCGATGGGATTTTTCACGGAAGGAAACATCGGAAAAATCAGTGCGGTTCTTTCAACAGACATGGTGTTTATCGAAGAAAACTGCATGGGTGTTTTATCGGAACTCGTTTCATTTATTATTTCTCAGACACTCATGGTTGCAATAATGTTTTTCATGGATATAAGACTCGGAATAGCTTCGGTTATCATAGTCGTTGCGTTCCTTTTAGTCGGTGACTGGATGCTTAAGACATCGCTCAAACATTCTGTTATCAAGCAGGAAGGAAGCGAATCGCTTACGGAGGAAGTGCTTGATTTTGCAGAAGGAATAGGAATTATCAAGTCTTATAACATGCTCGGAGAAAAATCAAAAAGACTTTCTGACGAATTCAAGAAAAGCTGCAGGGAAAGTATCGGATTTGAGATGGCTTATGCACCCTGCGCAAGAGCACTTTATATTACATTCGGCATCGGAACATCTCTCATGCTTGCATTGTCGGCATTGATGTATGTTTACGGAGAGATGACGGATGTTTATCTGATGGGCATGACTTTGTTTTTGTTTGATCTTTTTACATCCATAAAGGCTTACTACGGTCAGATGGCAAGACTTACGGTAACGGATGCTGCGCTTGATCGAATAGAAGAAGTTTTTTCTGCAGAAGAATTAAAAGACGAAGGCAAAAAAGTAATTACAGCCGACATGAAAAATGCCGAAAGCAATGTGGAAATTGAATATGATAATGTAACTTTCGGATATACCGAAAAAGACGTGCTTAAGAATATTTCGTTTACTGTTAATTCGAAAGAAATGACAGCTCTTGTAGGACCTTCCGGAGGAGGCAAATCAACGGTGGCTTCTCTTCTTGCAAGATTCTGGGATATTGAGAACGGACAGATTAAAGTTAAAGGTGAAAATATAAAAGACATATCGCTGGGCAGTTTGATGGACCAGATAAGTATGGTATTTCAGAGAGTATATTTATTCCAGGATACAATTTACAACAATATTGCAATCGGACGTCCCGAGGCTACAAAAGAAGAAGTTGAAGAAGCGGCAAAGAAAGCCAGATGCTATGATTTCATCATGCAGCTTCCCGATGGATTCAACACAGTGATCGGAGAAGGAGGAGCTTCTCTTTCAGGTGGCGAGAAACAGCGTATATCGATTGCCAGATGTATATTAAAGGATGCGCCGATAGTTATACTTGATGAGGCTACGGCAAGCGTTGATGCGGATAACGAGAGAGCAATCCAGGAAGCTATTTCCGAACTTTGTAAGAATAAGACTTTACTTGTAATTGCGCACAGACTTAAGACAATCAAAGATGCAGACCAGATACTTGTCATATCTGACGGGCAGATAGTAGAGAAAGGAAATCACACTTCGCTTATGAATGCTAACGGAACATATGCACACATGGTTTCGCTTCAATCATAAAGGGGAGAGATATTATATGTTAAATCGGGCTATTTTCGTGTAGCCCGATTTTTTATTACAAAAATTATTGACAAGCTATGAACATGAGCATAAAATGTTCACAGATGGTTAGCCAAGACTAATAGGAGGAGAATATGGGAAGAGCATTTACCAAAGAAGAACGTGACGAAGTACAGGAAAAATTAAGAAGAACGGGACTGAAACTTCTCGCAAAAGACGGAATAAGGAATATTTCCATAAGGGAACTGACTAAGGAAGTGGGAATAGCACAGGGAGGTTTCTATAACTTCTATAAGGATAAAGAAGAATTTGTTCTGGATCTTTTTTTACTCCGTATAAGAGAAAAAACGCAGATCATCCTGTCTGAGAAAGAGAAAACGGTCGATGATCCGAGAATGTTTATAATAAATCTCATGTTTCAAAACGGTATGCATCTTAAAGAGAATAAAGCGTTTGATAATGCCAAGAGCGGAACTATCGAATTCTTTATGAGATATCGAAACAGTTCGTCCGATCCGAGCAGACTGATCTATAAAGACCTGCTTATCGAAATGATCGAATATTGGGAGTTGAACGGCTGGGAAATTAATTGTGATATCGATGCAATCCTGGATGTGGGAACTATGTCCGGTATACTTTTCTCCAATGCGGGCATGATAGATGACGCAAATTTTGAAAAAATATTCAAGACTTTTTGTGAAGCTGAAGTGGACAGGTTTTTCAGATCAGGAAAAAAGAATAACAAAAAGAAATAAGGAATATATTAAAGTTGAATAATGATGAAAAGAAAGAAAAAAGAATAAAGCAGATAACCGAAGGAAATATATATCCGCTTCTGGTTAAAATGGCTATTCCGTCAATGATAGGAATGATCGTAAATACTGTTTACTCTATGACGGATACCTATTTTGTCGGAAAAATGAACAATACTTCGTATACCGCATCTGTCGGATTGGTATTCAGTTTTATTTCGGTCGTTCAGGCTGTGGGATTCTGGTTTGGCTATGGATCCGGAAACTACATGTCAAGGCGTCTCGGACAAAAGGATTATAAAAGTGCCGAGGAAATGGCTGCAACGGGAGTGTTGCTGGCAATCATTACAGGAACTGTTGCATTTGCTGCCGGTTTTATATTTTTAAAACCACTTGCGGTTCTGCTTGGAGCGGATGTATCCGAAGAACTGATGTCTGCTACTGTTAAGTATTTAAGAATTACGGTTGCGACCATCCCGTTTATGCTTGTATCAAATGTTTTGTACAACCAGCTTCGTCTTTCGGGATCGAGCGACTGCATGTACGGACTTATGGCGGGAATGGCATTGAATATGTTACTTGATCCTGTTTTTATCCTGGTACTTAAAATGGGAGTAGAAGGTGCGGCTCTGGCAAGCCTTATCGGTCAGGTAACCGGCGTTTTGGTTTTATTTGCGCTTACGAGAAAGGGCGGAAATATTAAGGTAAATCTGCGTAAGTCTAAACTTGATATAGAACATCTGAAAGAGATTATGGCCGGAGGGGCACCGAATTTTTGCAGACAGGGAATAAGCAGTATCTCATCTGTCTTATTGAATCAGGTTGCGGGACATTACGGAGAAAGTGCGATAGCGGCTTTTACCATCGCACTCAGAATATCTTATATAGGATACGCGCTTGTAATAGGTTTCGGTCAGGGGTTTCAGCCTATATGTGCATTAAATTACGGTGCCAAAAAGTTTGAGAGAATAAAAAAAGCTTTTATATACGCACTTATAACAGTAAGCATTTTCCTTGTTGTTTCGGTAGGACTTATGTATTTTAATTCCGAATTTCTTGTACTTAAATTCACTGACAAAGTGGATGTTAAAAATCTTGCGGTCAGCATATTACATGCGCAGTTCGTCATTATGCCCTTTATGGGATATTACATTTTGTGCGGAATGTTTTTGCAAAATATCGGAAAATTCGGTAAAGCAACACTGGTTACAATCGCCGAGAACGGTATGTTTCTTATACCTTCAGTTTTAATCATGCCAAGATTATTTGGATTAACCGGTCTTATATGGTGCAAGAGCACGGCGAGTTTATGTGCGCTTTTATTATCGTTTATTGTCGGAATAAGTGCATGGAAAAAATATCTGAAAGCGGATGGTTAAAGACATTTTTAAAAGGGTTAATTTATAGATGTTCTTTTGAAAAAGAAAAATATGAAAAAACATACAGAGGATTTTATTATGAGTAAGTACATTTTATTTTTCGATCAAATAAAAAAAGAAGATGTAAGCACGGCAGGCGGAAAAGGCGCGAACCTTGGTGAAATGACGGGTGCATCAATTCCTGTTCCTGCAGGATTTGTGATTCTTTCAACTGCATATGATGCTTTTATGGAATACAACAATATAAATGTTGAAAGCATTGAAACAGCTAAGGACATCAGAGAAGCAATCATTAAAGGAAATATTCCCGAAGAAATCGAAGAAGAGATTATAAAGAGCTATGTTGAATTATCAAAAGATAATAATCGTGTAGCGGTTCGTTCTTCTGCTACAGCGGAAGATCTGGCAGATGCAAGTTTTGCCGGACAACAGGAAACATATCTTAATGTAATTGGAGAAGAAGAATTATTGTTAAAAGTTAAGGAATGTTTTGCATCATTATGGGGAGACCGTGCCGTAAGTTACAGAAAACAATCCGGCTATGACACGCAAAAAGTTGCATTGGCAGTAGTAGTTCAAACGATGATCGAAAGCGAATCGTCAGGCGTAATGTTTACAAAGGATCCCGCTGGAGATGTCAATAACCTTCACATTAATGCATCTTACGGACTGGGCGAAGCGGTAGTTTCAGGAATCGTAAGTCCTGACGAATATATTGCGGATCGTGAAGGAAATATCGTTAAGAAACACCTTGGAAGCAAAGAGGTTGAGATTATATATTCAGAAGAAAAAGAGTCGTCTTTTGAAACGGTTTTGAAATCGTCAGGCGGAACGATTAAAGTGAATGTGGATGAACAAAGAAGAAAAAGTTTTGTTCTTAATGATGGAATGATTAAAGCTCTGGTTCTTGAGGGATTGAGAATCGAAAACCATTACGGAAAGCCCATGGATATTGAATGGGCAATAAGGAAAGGAAAAATCTATATTCTTCAGGCCAGATGTATCACTACTTTATCAAAAGAAACAAAGACATTTACCGATGCTGACTTTGCAAACTACCCCAAAGTAAAACCTGCAAAAGGATCGATGAGAGAAAACGTTCTTTTTAATCTCGAAAAAACACCTACTCCTTATTATCCTCTTGATCATGATTTTGGTGGATTTATCGGCATGCAAAAACAGGTTCTCTTTGAAGAGATTGGAATTCTGTTCGGAGATTCCATGTATCCGATAGATGATGATGGCGTATCGATGCAGTCTTCAAATAAAGTTAAGATTACCAAAAATGTATTTCAGATTCCAAAGTACCTTAAGATGCTCAAAGACAGTTCGGAAAATATAAAATCTGCAGATAAATCATTGAAAGAATGCAATGAATTGTTTGAGAAAGAGAAGAAGGAAAAAAATGAATCTGTTGAAAAAATAGGCCAAAGTCTGAAACGAATGCATGATCTTATTGGAAAAACAGCATATGACAGATTTTTGTATGCTTTGTTTCCCAATTTCCTGGTAAGCGGTAAAGTTACAAAGATCTTAAAGAAAACCAATCCTGATCTTAATTCATACGATATCCTTGAAGGACTTGAATATGTGACAGCAAATATAAACAGAGAAATGGCAGTAATTGCCGAGACAATCAAGAAGGATTCGAACAAATATGATTATGTTATGGAACATAATTATGCTGAGATTTGTAATGAATATCCTGACTTAAAAAATCTTTTCAAAGCATTCATGGATAAATACGGGAGCAAATCGGATTTTAACTGTTACTGCTTTATATCAAAAACATGGAGAGAAGATCCGGACAGATTTATTAATACACTCAAACCGATGCTTAAGAGTGATGAGAATAAGGTACCCAATCTTGAAGAAGGTCTTCAAAAATACAAACAGATAATGGATGATGCGAGGAAAGAGATTTCCCAAAAGAAATATAAGCAGTTCGAAGAAAATGTCAGTGCTTTAAGACATTATCACTATGTAAGAGAGGCTTCACAATATTTGTGGGAATCGGAATTTGAATTCTGCAGAAAACTTCTTACCGATTTATCGGATAAAATGAATGTTGAATACGGTGATTTGCTGTTTCTTTTTGATAAAGAATTATATGCGGTATGTCAAAACGGAGAACTTGGAAATTATTCCGAAATAATCGAAAGAAGAAAGAATAAAAGAGATTTTGCCGAAGCTTACTGGAATAAATGCATGGAAGATGCACTGGCTACCGAAGACGGTTCGATAACAGGAATAGGTGCTTCTGTCGGCCAGGCAAAGGGAAAGGTATGCATCGTTAAATCACCGGAAGAATTCGACAAATTATCTCAGGGAGACATTCTTGTCTGTACATATACCGATCCCGAATGGACACCTCTTTTTACGCTTGCGGCAGGTGTAGTGGTAGATACCGGAGGCACGCTTTCTCATGCGGCAATTGTCGCAAGAGAATATAACATACCTGCGGTATTGGCAACAGGAGACGCCACGAAGAAACTTAAAGACGGTGAAAATGTTTTGGTGGATGGAAATAACGGAAAAGTAATGATATTATAAACATTCTGGTATTAAATACAAAGATTACGGAGAAGGATGTTTAGGAGAATAGTTAATGGATACACAAAAAGCAATAAAGGAATACGGAAAATACTATCGTATTGCTCTTAAAGAATGTGGATTTGATAATATTGACGGGAAGATGATGACCTTCGAAAAACGACTTAAAGAAATGTATGCATCCGAGAATTATAAAAAACATAACATATATCCGACAATGAATGTCACATATATTTATGCGGTGATTGCTATGTGTCTTGAAATCAAGGAATTGGGATATTCAGATAAAGAAATAATTGAAATATTAAATAAAGGATTTGATGGAAGAAGAGACCGTTACAGAAAACTTATAGCGTTTATAAACAATCTTCCCAACAGTTTCAACATAGCCAGAAGATGGAATATAAACGATCATAAAAAACGCGTTGAGGACGGAAGCATCACATATGATTATTTTAATGTAAGTAAGGACAAGATTGAATACAGCATCAGCAAATGCATGTATGTGGAAATGTTTGAAACATACGGGATCAGGGGATTATGTAAGATATTCTGCATGACTGACGAGTTTGCATACGCAGGTCTTACCAGGCATGTAAACTTCATAAGGCATTCCGATCTTTCGGATGGTCCGACATGTTTTGATGAAGTTATCAGAAGATAAAAATCAGTAACAATGTATTGAACAATCAAAAATATTGTGATATAAAATAATCGGCGGTTAAAGTAACCTAACTTTGACCGCCGATTGCTTGAATATAAAGTTAGCCGTTACTAACATTTATGGGAGGAAAAAGTTATGAAAGCATGGAAAGGAATTGCATTATTTGCAGGAGGAACGTTATTCGGATTATGGGGCATTAAAATGCTTTGCTCCAAGGATGCTAAGAAAGTGTACACAAATTGCACAGCGGGAGTGTTAAGAGCCAAGGACTATGTATTCAGTCAGGCTACGAGTGTAAAGGAAAACTGCGAAGACATTTATGCTGAAGCAAAAGCCATAAATGAAGAGAGAGCTCAGAAGGCAAAAGAAACAGAGGTGGATGACTGGGAGGATATAGAAGCAGAGGAAGCGGAAGAAGAGAAAGCAGAAGAGTCAAAAGTAAAAAAGACTTCAACAAAGAAAACGGCATCCAAAGCAAAAAACGAATCAAAAAAGAATACTGAAGAGTCAAAAGAAGAAACAAAGTCGAAAAAGACTTCCAAGAAAAAATAGGAACAGGGTCTCGAAAGAAAGAAGCGTAAAAAATGAAATTTACGATAAAGCATGACATCAAAGGAAGAATGAGAATTCATCTTGCGATGGAAAGAATGACATTTAAGGAAGCTGACGGCTTTGAATATTATCTTAACAATTTTGACGGAATCAGGAACGTTAAGGTTTATGAGAGAACGGCAGATGCAGTAATCTTTTATGATTGCGGCAGAACGGAGATTGTTGATTGTATCCGAAAATTCAATTTTATTACTCTTCAGGTTCCCGAAAAAGTATATGAGTGTTCAAGCCGTGAACTTGAATCAAAATACTCGGAGAAAATTGTTACAAGCATAGTTTTACATTACGGAAAGAGACTTATACTTCCGTTTTATATTCGTCGAATTTGGATCATGATAAAGATGGTCTTTTATATCTTCAGAGGATTAAAAACACTGAAGAACAAACGTCTTCAGGTGGAACTTTTGGATGCAATCGCGATTGCGGCTGCAGTTCTTTCCGGAGATTACAATACTGCTTCAAGCATTATGTTTCTTCTGAAGATAGGAGATACCCTGGAAGACTGGACGCACAAGCGTTCCGTAGATGATCTTGCAAGACAGATGTCTCTTAATATTGATAAGGTATGGCTTCTTACCGAATCCGGGGAAATACAGATTGATTCTTCAGCGGTGGAATGCGGCGATGAAGTCGTTGTCAGAATGGGTAATATGATTCCTTTTGACGGAGAAGTATCACGCGGTGAAGCCATGGTCAATCAGGCTTCAATGACGGGTGAATCGGAAGCGGTATGCAAAAATGTCGGAATGAGTGTATTTGCCGGAACGGTAGTAGAAGACGGAGAATTGACCATAAGAGTTACTCAGACCGAAGGCTGCGGAAGATTTGACAAGATTGTAAAGATGATTGAGGAATCGGAAAAACTCAAATCATCTCTGGAAAGCAGGGCAGAGAGACTTGCCGACAAACTGGTTCCTTTTACGCTGCTTGGCTCAGGATTGACATGGTTGATAAGTCGCAATGTACCAAAGGCACTTTCGGTCTTGATGGTTGATTATTCATGTGCGCTTAAGATGGCAATGCCCATATCGGTGCTGTCGGCAATCAAAGAAACAGCAGAATACGGTATTACCGTTAAGGGAGGCAGATTCCTTGAAGCGATAGCCGAAGCGGACACGATTGTTCTTGATAAAACGGGAACACTTACAAAAGCTAAACCCACTGTGGTTAAACTTGTATCGTTTAACGGTGAATCGGAAGATGAATTGCTTCGCGAAGCTGCATGCCTTGAGGAACATTTTCCTCATTCCGTTGCGCGTGCTGTTGTTGATGCCGCGGAGAAAAAAGGTTTGCTTCATGAAGAAATGCATGCGGATGTTGATTACATTGTCGCACACGGCATCGCATCGACGATCAATGATGAGAAAGTAGTTATCGGAAGTTACCATTTTGTAATGGAAGACGAAGGCGCAATCGTTCCCAAAGGAAAGAAGATACTTTTTGATTCCCTTCCTGATGAATATTCACATCTTTATTTTGCGAAGAACGGAGTTCTGGCAGCATGCATTTTGATAGAAGATCCGATGCGGGAAGAAGTTAAAGATGTTATAGAAGGCCTTAGAAATGAAGGGTTTGAGCATATTGTAATGATGACCGGTGACAGTGAAAGAACGGCAAAGAAGATTGCTTCGGAAGCAGGAATTACTGAGTATTATGCAGAGGTTCTTCCTGAGGATAAAGCAGGATTTGTCGAAAAAGCAAAGGCCGAAGGCAGAAGAGTGATAATGGTAGGGGATGGAATCAACGACTCTCCTGCATTATCTGCTTCAGATGCAGGTATTGCAATAAGTGACGGAGCTGAAATAGCAAGACAGATAGCGGATGTAACAATTAGTTCGTCCGATTTGGATAGTCTTGTTAAATTAAGAAGGATCAGCACACTTCTTATGAAGAGGATTAAGTTTAATTACAGAACGATTGTCGGTTTTAATACTGCACTTATTGTACTAGGAGTTGCAGGTGTTTTGCCTCCGGCAACGTCCGCACTTCTTCATAACGGTTCTACATTAGCCTTGGGGCTTAACAGTATGACAAAATTAATACCTGAAAAGAAAGAATAATATTAAAAATTATCCGCCTGATGAGTCAATTGACGCTCAGGCGGATAATTTTTAAAGGGATTACTCCATAAATAATTTGTTTAAGGGGGAAGACAGGAAATGTCTCAATACAATAATATCGGAATTGATAATACTTTGGATAAAGAAAGGATATCACATTTATTTAAGCTGGGGATATTTGCCGCATTAATGGTTCTTGTGGGAGATATGCTTCTCGGCTGGGGAGTATCGGATACATCTTTATCGGGGGTGGATCAGTATTTTTCAAGATATTTGACAGTATCGAACGGACGAATAATTGCATCAGCTATATTGGGACTTATCGGAATACCGATCGAGAGCCTTAGCTATTTCGGAGTATACAGACTTATAGCAAACAGATCGGAGAAACTCGCACATATTTACAGAGCAGGGATACTCGGAATGCTTGGATTCGGTGCGTTTACCCATGTTATGTGCTGTGCGGTTATTTATTATCTTAATTCCGTATATGAGTTTAATCCGCAGGCAGCATCGGAAAGCGCGATAAAGTTTGCATTATTCTTTTTGCTGCCTGTAATGCTGGTATTTCTTCCTTTCTTTTTGACAGCGGCAATAACGCAGTTCGTAGCATTTGTTAAAGGTGCAACGCCTTATCCGAAATGGGCGTGTATCTTTACGTTTTTGGCAGGCTTTGCAGTTGCGATAATAATAAAAATTTTTGGAAATCATTCAATAGTTAATGCGATAACAACCGGTTGGATTAGTATTGGCGGTTTATGGGCATTTGGAGGATTACTCATAACAATGAAAAAAGCTGATATGTAAGGAGGCTTAAATGCAATTTGTAGAAAAAGGAACAGAAGACAACGTCGAGATTGGGAAATTAAAATGTTGAAAATAATTATGATTATAGCAGCACTCGGGCATATCATATGCGGGATTACCGACTGCATGATGGCATATTCCAAGACCGGAAGATTCGAGTTCTCTGATGTGAAAGATAACGATAAAATGCGAAAAATATTTTCAACCATGTCGTTAAAACAACTCGAGGCAGCTATGCTTGTCGGTGTATTTGCGCTCTTTATGAGCAGTTTCGGATATATAACGATCAGTCAATATATACTTAAATCCAATACTGTTATAGGAAATATAATGCTTGTTGCAGCTATGTTTTTTATAGTGCCGATATCTGCACACCATGTATTATGCGGAAGTGTTGAATGGTTCTATGTAAAACTTGGCATGAAGGAAGAATCATTAAAAGCGGTAATGGACTTTTTCAAGAGCACCTCTGTTGCGGCTATTGCTTACGTGGGTTTGTTGGTATTTGTTATATTGTTTTTTATTATGGTTGTTACAGGAAATACAAGTCTTCCTAGATGGGCATGTATTTTTAATACACTTCCTGCGTTTCTTTTATTGGCGCCTACCAAGGTTCCGGCTAAAGGTAACATTGCCAATGCTTTTATGTTTATTGGCTTAGCATTCTTGGTTTAAGGAATATAGGAGATATTATCCTAATGCAATGTATAAAATATAATTATTTGAATGATGGATTTGAGGGGAATTTGTATGATGCTAAAAATGGTGATGACAGAGTCCTGATAGTAATACAGGGATTAAAAGGACTTGAATTACCGGAGAAATATGCTTCTCTTTTTTGCGGTAAGGGATACTCGTCATTAGCGATGTCTTATTATGGAGGAGAAGGTCAGAACAAAGACATGCGTGCAATACCTTTGGAACAATTTCAGGTGGCTTGTGATGAGTTGAAGAAAAGAGGATATAAGCGCATTGGCATATATGGCAATTCGAAAGGAGCGGGAATGGCACTTCTTGCTGCAAGCGTTGTACCTGACATCAGTCTTGTAATAGCTGCATCCGCTTTTGGACATATTATGCAGGGAACGGGCAAAGAATCAGATGATCCCTGTAAAGCTATGGTATCTTTCAGAGGGCAGGATTTTCCCTATGTTGAAAAAGGAAAACTTTTTTCAGATTTTATAAAAAGATGTATTAGAGAAAAGAATATAAGACTTCTGTATTTCTTTGATGAATGGGATAAAAAAGGAACAGAAGAAAATGAAATTCCTGTTGAAAAAATAAACGGAGATATACTTTTTCTTACATCTACGCACGATGAATCAGTTCCTGCTAAAAGAGATGCTGAACTTTTGGTTAAAAGATTGAACAGAAGCAGTTTCAAACATGGATATAAGCATATTAATTCAGAAACAGGAAGTCATAATTTGGGTTACTATCCGGTGAATAACAATATGCTTCCAAGAGAAAAGAAATATCCCGAAGAATGTCAAAAAGCACGAGAGGAAACACTGGCAATAATTTTGGATACATTAGATAAGTGGAAAGTATGAAACACGAAGATTTTAATATAAAAGAACATGGATTTGTCGGTCATCTTGCAGAGCCGGATAATGGCAGTGATAAGGCTGTCATTATCGTAATGGGCGGAGAACAGAGTATACTACCCGGTATTAAATTTGCAGAGAGATTTGCTGATTATGGAATAATCGGATTATCTGTTTCTCTGTATGGAGCGGTGGGACTTCCTGATTCACCCAATCAAGTTCCTGTAGATATGTTCATACCTGCTGTTAAATATCTAAGAGAAAAGAAAAAGATTGAGCATATAAGTATATACGGACAGTCGATGGGTTCGATTTTTGCAGTGCTTGTTGCCCAGTATGTCGGTGGATTTGATAATCTCATAATGGTTTCTCCGACACATGTTCCATTTGAAGGAACTCTTAAAGACAAAAAGACAATGACTGGAAGAAGCGTGGCCACCTGGCATGGCGAAGATATTCCTTGTGTATGTGCTGATTTTTCCAAAGTGAAGGCAGGAAAATATCAAAAACACCCTGATGCAAAATGCAAAGTTACAGGAATGTGGGTTGCATATCACGATGCATATAGGGATGAAAAGAGAGTCAGCGAAGCTAAGCTTCATGTTGAAAAAAGTAATGCAAGAGTATTGCTTATAGCGGGTGATGCGGACGAGGCTTGGCCTTCAGAATATTCCGTACGAGAGATAGAAAAAGAATTAAAAGAAGCAAATTATGATAAGGATTTAAAAGTCATAATTTACGAACACGGAAGCCATCTGAATGGACTGATGCCTAACAGAGAACGTGAGAAAAAATTGTATAGAATGATACCGATGATTGGGTTAATGTATAAGACATTCGGAAAATACAGGAAGGAAAATATCTCTTATTTTGAGTCATCAGAGAAAGAGATTATCGATTGGATAAATAAATGATAAAAACAATCATAGCAGCTTTATCTTTATGCATAATTGAAATATCGGTAATTGTAATCGCATCTCCCATGGCAAAGCCGTCACTGGTTTTAAGATTCCTGCCTGAAGATGTCAGAATCGCGGGGAAAGATCATCCAGAACCTCCGATGTATAAGCAGATTATTGCGCATATCCTTCTTGCAATATTCTTGATTGCCATGTTTGCGGGAATGATATATTTAGGTATTGACGGCATCAGAAACGGATACGGATTTTGGAGACTGACACTCAGGTTTATTGTGCTATTATATATCATGAAAGCATTTGATATTATCGTTCAGGATCAGTGGCTTGTTATGACGGTGGGATATTTTAAGAAAATATTCCCTGAAACAGCTGATTGCGAAGGATGGAAAAACAGGGCTTTCAACAATAAAAATCAGATTATAAGAATCATTGCATATCCTTTTCTTTGCATGATTACAGCCGGATTATTTTTACTTTTTAAAGGAATAATTGTTTAAGGAGAAAACATGGGAAATATATTATCTTCGGCACATGTTCATACAACTTTTTGTGACGGGAAAACACCTGCGAGAGAAATGGCGAAAAAAGCATATGAAATGGGATTTGTTTCTCTCGGGTTTACTTCGCATGCTGCACAGACATTTGATCCCGGATATTGCATAGATCCCTTAAGGGAAAAAGATTATATAAAAGAGATAAATGAAATAAAAAAGGAATACAAGGGACGTATGGCTGTATATCTTGGAATTGAAAGGGATTTATACAGCTGCAGTAATCCTGAGGATTATGAATATTTTATTGCTTCCGTACACTATTTTGAAAAGCCTGATAAAACATATGTCGGTATAGATGCGGATGCTTTAGAATTAAAAAAATATGTTGATGAATATTGTGGCGGTGACGGAATTGAAATGGCAAAGAGATATTTTTCTTTGGTAAGGGATTATGTGATTGAATTTAAACCCGCAATTATAGGTCATTTCGATCTTGTCAGATATAATAATTCCAGACTGAATCTTTATGATGAGGAATCGCCGGTTTATCGTAATATGGCGCTGGAAGCATTGCGCGCGATGTTTGAAACAAATGCTTTATTGGAAGTAAATACCGGGGGAGTTGCAAGAGGGTATATGATGACTCCTTATCCTTCAGAATTTTTGCTTAAAGAATGGAAAACTTGGGGCGGCGAAGTAATAGTCAATTCAGATTGCCATAATGTCAAATTGCTTGATGCAGGTTATTCACAGGCAGAAGAGATTCTTTTATCACTTGGATTTGATCATGCAGTCCGACTTAGTTCTGATCCTACAAATGGAATGTGGGAGCAGTTTGGATTGAGATAAAGGAGATAGTTATGAGTTTGCTGGTAGTATTGATAATAGGATTTGCTGGGGCGTTTTTAATGTTCTTAGGAGATATGACATTATATTTCAGCAAAGATGATTATAAGCATGACGGAACATTAAATCCCATCATAGATATCATGAAAAAAGCCGGAACAAAGAGGCTCTATATTGGCGGAATGATAGGGCCTTTAACAGCATTTCTTTATTGCATTGGATATTATCATCTTGTTCTTTTTGCGAAAGACGGATTTGCATGGCTCGGATGGCTTTTGTTTTTGATTAACAGCCTTGGGATTATATGCGGTGGCGCTTATCACAGCCATTGTGCAAATTTGGGATTGATAGGCAGACATGAAGATGAAGATACCTTAAAAGAAGTAACTTCTTTTCTTGATTTTCAAAAGAAAGTTGCTTTTGGAATACAAGCGATTGGATTCATTGGCATGTCTTTTATGATTGTTATGGGATGGAGTGTACTTCCGAGATGGATGATTGCTTTTACTCCGCTTGTTCTGATACTTCTTTTACCTCTTGTAAGAAAACTTCCTAAAGGCATACATATGGTAGTATGCGGTGGCTGGACAAATATGATTTCAGTGATTTATTATGCAGCGGCTATCGTATGCGTATTGATAAAAAGATGATTTTGAAAGGATTAGCGAATGAAGTTCTTTGAGTATGGTAAAGAGAATAAAAAGACGCTTATGATTGAGTGCGGATATCTTGCAAAATGGTATCCCGGACTTATGCCATTTATTAATGAGGCAAAGAAAAAATATCATGTAATAGTTCAGGCGTATGACGGATTCAATGAAGATGAGCCTGATACCGTATTCCATTCTATTGTTGAAGAAGCTCAAGAAGCTGTTGATTTTATCACAGATAATCTTGATGGAAAAATAGATGTTTTATATGGAATTTCAATGGGCGGAATGGTTGGTAATGAGATTATTATGGACAATAGAGTTAAAGTACATACGTTCATAGCCGACGGTTATACTATTATGCCAATGCCGACTTTTAGATTTGAATTTATAGAGAATCTTTATATTTCTGCTTATTCGTCGATTATATATTCGTCACTTACTAAGCATCAAGGACTGCTTGCACTTGCTCTCGGAAGAACAAAAGAATCAATAGGTGAATCGCTGTATACAAATGTCAGTAAAGAATCTATAAGGAACAGTGTTATCTCGGAGATAGGGTATAAATATAAATTCGAGAGTTTTAACAAGACGAATTCCTATGTGTTCCATGGCTCAGCTGAAATTGTTGCAGCCAGAAAAGTGCATAAACTCAAAAAGAAAGGCATTAATTTTGTCCACAAGATGTTTAAAAACACAGGTCATGCTGAATTGATACATAAGAATCCGAAGATTTTGCTTAAACTCATTGATAAAGCATATCAGAATAGATATTAGAAAATCATGAAAAAGAATATATTTATTCAGAAAAGGGAAAGCAGTATCAAAATGCTTTCTTTTTGTCTTTCTATGGTTTTTATAAAAGAATAGTATTATAATTCAAGTTAGTCTGAACTAACAAATGATGCAAGTTATTTATTTTATGAGTTATATTTGGAAGGAGAAAGATATGAAACCGGATTATAAGAATTGGGTACCCAAAGGGATGATATACGGATGTGCAGCAGGAACCGGAGTGCTTGGCATACTGTTTGTTGCTGCAAGTATTATAGGAATAATAATTCCGAAGCCCGTAAGAATTATTATAAAAGCTGTTTTGGGATTAGGAACTGTCGGATGCGGAGCAATGACGCTTTGGTCAATACTTGCTTACAGACAGTTTTCTTATAACGGAAAAAGAAAGATGTCAAAGCAGATAATTGATGGAACGGCAGGATATGTTGATATTCCCGATGGCGGAGTCGGACTTGATGTTGGATGCGGAAGCGGTGCACTAACAATAGCGTGTGCTAAGAGAAACCCCAAGGCAAAGATGGTCGGGGTGGATCGCTGGGGCAAAGAATATGCATCTTTCTCACAGAAGTTATGCGAAAACAATTCATTGGCTGAAGGTGTTAATAACACAAGCTTTGAAAAAGGCGATGCAACACACCTTGATTTTGCGGATGAAACTTTCGATGCGGTAACAAGCAATTACGTATATCACAATATATCAGGATATGACAAACAGAAACTCCTCGAAGAAACACTTCGTGTTCTTAAAAAAGGAGGCACGTTCGCAATTCACGATATCATGTCCAAATCCAGATATGGAGATATGCAGGAATTTGTATCCAGGCTTAAAGCACAGGGTTATGAAGAGGTCAAACTCATTCCTACCGATAACGGCAGGTTTATGAGTAAAGGTGAAGCAGGCTGGATGGGATTGGCAGGCTCAACTTTGCTTGTTGGTAAAAAATAATAAAATTGGGAAGATAAAGTATGAATATTTTTGTAATAACAGGAATAATCGGAATTATAAGCGGTTTTGTTGCGGCACTTGCAGACGTGCCACTTGTGTGCCCCGAAAAAGGATATGCACAGATTCCGGAACGGAAATCTGCTCCCTGGTGGAAGGAAGTGTCGGACGGAAGATTTTCTCTGTCATTTTGGCTTTCATTCCTTGGACAGCCCGGAACATATCTTACTATGTGGATGCTGGCTGTGCTTATATCAAAGAATAATCCCGGACTTGGGATAGCACTCAAGATCAATACTTTTATAGGATGTTATACAGGACTTTTATGCCATGTTATTTACTGTATCAAGCCTCTTTTATACAGACGACTGTATACGAAGCTTGATGACGAAACAATAGAAGATGCATTGAAGGCACTTGATAAGGTGACTGTCGTGCCGATGGTGCTTGGATTTTCGACTTTGTGGCTTGGAACAACGGTTATGATAATAATCGCGATCATAAACGGATCACTTGAAGTACCCAAGATATGTTTGCTCCTGAATCCGATTCCTTCAACGGTGATTTTGTTACTGCTTAAGAAATTGAAAGTGAGAATAATCGGTGCACTTGGTGTCGGATTTATGATGTTTGCGATTCTTTTGATGATCTCAGGAATTATTATGGGATAAGGAGATATATCAATGAGCTTTTTATATAAAGTTGCGGAGACTGGGTGCTATGCACTTAACAAATTGCCGGGTGGCGGAGTCAAAGGACTTATGCTTATGGAATCGAAAGTCCTGGCAGATAAGGAAGAATTGCCTCGTAGCATGTATAGAAAAGGCCTGAAGATAAAGACTATAAATTATAAGGGTTTTAAGATTCATATATTTAAAGACAGGAATACCAAGAATAAAAGCAATAAAGCGATATTCTTTTTGCCGGGTGGCGGTGGTATGGCGAGGGCGACGGCGCTTCATTATGATACTATAACCAGAATTGCCAAGAAGACGGGAGCCACTGTTTATATGGCTAATTATCCTCTTGCGCCTAAATATAATGTACGAATTGCACTCAAATGGCTTGAGAAGGTATACGATGAAATCCTTAAAAGACATCAGGCTCAAAATATAATTTTTATGGGAGACAGTGCCGGGGCAAATCTTATATTAAGTTTGGCCTATCGTTTAAAGAAAAAACCCGGAAAGCTGATAGTTATTTCTCCGGCATGCGGACTAGAATACGGAAAGAACAGGAATATAAGACTTGCCTTTGAAGAATACGATCCTATTCTGAATGTTAAAATGAATGACATTATAGCGGAAAACTGGTGTAGGAATGTTCCTTTGAACAGTTCCGATATCAGCCCGGAATATATTGATTATAAAGATTTTCCTCCCATGTTTTTCTTTTACGGAAAACATGAACTTTTCTACCCTCATGTTATGAATTATCTTTATTCGTTAAGAAAACAGGGTATAGAGTTTTCAGAGGAAGTTGAATCCATGTGCCATGACTGGGCATTGTGTTTTTTCTTCCCCGAGGGAAGAAGAGCTATCAGAAAAATGTGCAAATGGATAATGAATTAGATAATCGGAGGATGAGATGAATAAGCATCAATTCAGATCGCTATTGGGAGTCATAGGCGGTGCATTCTTCATGGCTGGAGACTGCCTGATATTTTGTTATAAAGGAAATACAGGAGCAGAGATTGACCCGTTATGGCTGGATGTTGCGATGTGGAGATTTATTCTCTCAGCAGTGTTTGGATTTATTGGGATGGCATTAATGATTCCCGCTTATTTCAGTTTCAAGAAGATGATTGATGATACGTGTGGCGGATTACTGAGACTTTTTACGATATTTATGGGAGTAGGGGTTGTATCTACGGGGTATCTTCATTTTGCATTGGGCTCGCTTTTGCCAATTACGTATAAATCAATTATAGGCAGTGGCGGATCTGCTGAAATGGCTACGGAAGTCTGTAGGCAATGGTCGGATATATTAGCACCTATAAATCTGGTATTGATTTTATTCTTATGTTTTGAATATTTGGTTCATTTTATTGCTACGGTGTCAGGCAAACTTAAACTTCCAAGAGTAATGTGTCTTGTCGGAATTCTCGGTGCCTTCGCCATAGGGATGATTTGGAAACTAATCTTTAAAGGTACAGCAGTTGAAGGAGCATATGGTGCGTTTGAAAGCATGGGAGAAGGCTTAACTTTCCTAACAGCATTCTTTTACTGGACAAAAAGCAAAGAAGTGAAGAGGTCGATAAAATATTCTGTTTTACTTGCGTTATGCAGATTCTTTGGATTACAAAGAGTGATGGAATTACCTCCCGAAAAGGCTAAAAAACTTTTTGCCAAAGCTTATAAAGGCGTTGTTATTCCTGATATGAAGGATGATGAGATAAATATATCCCAAGAAGATGTAAAAGGCTCGACATGTGTGTGGTATAAGCATAAAAATAAGTGCGAAAGAGCATGCATCTATATAGTAGGTGGCGGAATGTTAAAGTATCCGAAACCTTCGCAGGCGAAAGAGGTGTTGTCTTTGGCAAAGGAACTGAATGTTGATTTTGTGTTGCCTTTCTATCCGCTTGTTCATACAGGAAATACTTTACCTGATGTGTACGATATGATGTACACATTGTATAAGAATATGTTAAACGAGTATTCTGCAGATGAAATTTATTTCTTAGGAGGCTCCAGTGGAGCCAATCTTGCACTTGGATTAATTTCATACATTAATGATTTGGGAGAAGGATTACCCATGCCGGGTAAAGTATATGCCGGTTCTCCGGGATCACTTCTTATCTCTGATGAAGAGAGAAAAAAGGCGGATTTATTGGATAAAACGGATGTAATTATGTCGCAGAAAGCTACTCTTTCCGTTTGGGAAGGAATGACAGGAGGCAAGAAAGTGGCAAATTATATGGAGTCTCTTCAACTTGGAGATTATACAGGCTTAAAAGATGTGTATCTTAGTTTTGGAGCGGACGAAGTGTTTACTGCTTGTGCTGATTCTATAAAGAAAAGGCTCGAAGAATATGGTGTTCACGTAACTATGGAGATAGAAGAGGGCTTGTATCATGCATATGCATGTTTGCCTCTTGTAAAAGATGCAATGCCGGGGTATGAGCGAATGAAAGAATATATCAAAGGATAATAAATGGAAAAACATATACCGATTTTGGATTTACCATATTGTAAAACGATTAAAGAATGGCTGAAAGAAAGATACGGCGAAGAACAGGGAGTGAAGATATGGCAAAAGACAGTAGAGCAATACAATTCTTATTTGCCTGATCTTCCTGAATACGGCGGAAAGAAAAACGGCCATGCAATGGCAATCTACGGAAGTTTGGCAGTATTTTCCTTGTATCCTAATCTTCCAGATGAACCGCCCATATCTGAATTGCAGGATTTTATAAGCAAAATGTTTATGGGAAAGATGGCAATGCTTGGCAAGGTAATTAACTTAAATCGTTCTGCGGATATGCGTTTAATCAACAGGATATTTGAAAAATCCGGAGAGGGTGACAGAAGAGATATTATTAAATATCCTGCCGGTTTTGTTAATGTGGCGGAGGCATATGATAAGGAGAATCATGTCGCAAGATATCATTTCACGCAATGTCCTAATGCGGAATTTGCCAAGAAACATAATTTGCTTCATGTGTTGCCACTTTGCTGCAATTCGGATTTTTACCTGATAGAACAATTACACGGAACACTGATTCGATGCGGAACCTGCGGAAACAGTGATATGTGTGATTATTGTGTGGTTGGAAATAAAAATCCGATGGCTGACGAATATGAGATTATAACGGATGAGCGTGGCTTTTGGGTTAGCAGAAAGAAGCAGTAAAGAATAAAAGAAATATAGAAAGTTGGTGTATTTTAAAATGAAGAATTTTATTAAAGATGGTCAGAAATTACCATTATATGGAATCGGCCCTTACATGATTTGCGGGATGCTGGCGGTAACGATTCTTGGGATTATTCTTTTAGGGCATGTTTTTAAGATTGGTGTCCTTGGTTCGCCTTGGATTTTGATATTTCGTATAGTGGGTGCAGTATTGATTCTGCTTGGAGCATTTATATGGTTTATGGGTGCGCTGCGCTCGGGGATGGATAAGAATATATCGGAAAACAGACTGAAAACAGACGGGATATATGCCTGGGTAAGAAATCCAATGTACAGCGGCATTTGGATTACGTTAATCGGAGTCACTCTTATGTGGCATAATGTTTGGATGCTTATTCTTCCGGTTATTAACTGGTTAATTATGACTGTTGTATTAATAAATACAGAAGAAAAATGGCTCATTAAATTGTATGGTGACGAATACGCTGAGTATAAAAAACATGTGAATAGGTGCATTCCGTTCTTCCCAAGAAAAAGAAATAAATAATACGAAAAGCAAAATACGTTTTTAAAGAGAAAAATGGCCGGTTTTCACTTTTCTGAAGGAAGGAAGAGAGGGAGAACGTGAGATTATAGACGATATTAATCAGTACTTCGGAGAAAGGGATTGAAACAATAATGAACGAAGAAAAGATAAAACCGATACTTAACGGTTCAGCAGAAACAATGCTCCAGAGCTTTTATGCAAGGGCAATGTGGAGCAGGAATCCGAAGAATAAGTTTAGAGATGTCAAGGCTGAAGAAATAGTAGACAAACTTGATTATGATTTTTCAAAAGCTGAAAATGATGCTGCCATGAGCAGCGGAGTTATTGCCAGGACATATGTTTTTGATGAACTCGTATCAAGTTTTATAAAAGAAAATCCCAACTGTACGGTAGTAAATATTGCTTGCGGTTTGGATACAAGATTTTATCGAATGGATAACGGAGAGATTACCTGGTATAATCTTGATCTTCCTGAGACTATAGAAGTCAGGGATTCCGTTTATCATGAGTCGGGAAGAGTGTCGACTATAGGCTGCTCTGCTTATGACCCTGCTTGGGCTGAAAAGATACGGGTTAGAGGAAAGATGCTTTTTATCATTGAAGGCCTTTCCATGTATCTGACAGAAGAGCAGGTAGGAAAGATGCTTGGAATTATCAGAGATAATTTTGATAATGCTACAGTTCTGATGGAATGTCTTTGCCCTAAGTTTGTAAATAAAGAGAAGGTTGAAAAGTCCATCAAATCAACAGGAGCAGTATTCACATGGGGTGCGTACAGTTTTGATGATTTGGGAGATATTTCCAGAGGATTTAGGAAAATAAAAGACGATAATATCATAAGGGGCATGTGTAAATACTATCCGATTTACAAATTGGCAGCTTGGATTCCGATTATAAAAAAATATGCTCAAAAAATTTTGGTTTTTGAAAAAATGTGAGTTTGCATGAATTAATGTGATGTCAGGAAATTATTTTCTTGACATCTTTTTTGATTGTTGACAAAAGAGTTAGCGGATGCTAACATACTTATATGACCAAAATATAAAAACGGTCACAAGAAAGGGAATACATATGCCGGACAGAGTTTTTACAAGTGAACAGAGGGATGAATTAAGACTGATAATGCTCGAAGCAGGATTCCCTTTGATAAAAGAATATGGTGTGACACATACAACAATCACTAAGATTACAGAGGCTGCAGGAATAGCCAAGGGTACTTTTTATCATTTTTGGAAGAATAAAGAAGAATACCTGGCAGATCTTATTAAGTATCACAGACAGAAAATGTTACCTCAATTAATTGCGCCGGATGTTCTTGAGGGAAAGAGAAAACTCGGAAGAGAAGATGCACGAGTGTATTTCCGCCATCTGGTTGATAAAGACATGAGTATCTATGCACATATGACTCTTGAAGATGAATCAAATCTTATTCACAAGACTTCGGATTTTGATCCGGATGAAGAAAAAGAAAGTTCGATCGCGATTAATCTGTTAAGCATGCTTGAAGGCGTAAGAACTGATGTGGATTTTCTTCTTTTGGCAAATATGACCAAGATTTTGGTTCTTACAGCTGAAGCGAAAGAAGAACTTCATGAGAGTGCCTACGAAAAGACAATAGATACGTTGATTGAAGGTATTCTTGATCTTATCTTCGAGAAAGGAAATATATAATCATGAAAAAATATAAGGAAACTGAAAAAGGATTCTACGGCTGTTACTGGCCTTGTCCGAAAAAGGAATCCCATAATGCGATCATAGCAATGTTAGGAGATGACTGCGAAGATCATGTTGCCAAATCGGGAGTAAGGTGGTTGCATAAGAAGTTCGGTGTGAATGTAATGACACTTTCGCCCGCACATAAGGATTACAGTCATCATAATCTTCCTGTTGAAAGAATCGGTGCTGCCATTGAATATCTTAAGAGCAAAGGAAATTCGAGATTTGGTATTGCAGGTGCATCCACAACAGGTATGTTTGCTCTCATCGCGGCATCTTATTATCCTGAAATAACTCTTACAATTGCTATGACGCCAAGTGATTTTGTTATGGAAGGATTTTATCAGGGAAAACGTGACGGAATGAATGAGTGGCCCGGGGAAGGTGAATCTACAGCTTCCTGGCAGGGAGAACCATTGCCTTATTTACCTTTTGTATATCGACATCCTGAATATTATCAGAAGATGAAAGCGGATGCGAAGGCAAGCAAAGACATGCTTGTATCCAGAGGTGTATTCGACGATTCAGAGAAAGCACATCCTATCAGAGAAGAAGAGTTCATAAAAGTTGAACGCATAAAAGGAAAACTTTTGCTTATAGGTGCTGAGGATGATGTCTTGTGGGATACTGCCAAGTACATAAGGCGAATGGAAGAGAGATTATCGAGAATTCCTAATGAATGTGAAGTGGAAAGTATGATTTATGAACATGCTACACACTTTGTATTTCCGGAAAGTTTGCTTAGGCAGATGATGCCTGTTGGCGGAAGTTTGTTTGTCGGTTTATTCAAAGCAGGACGAGATTATAAGAAGCAATGCAAAGAAGCGCGTATCGATATAGACAATAGAATGAGCAAAGCGATTAACGACTGGATAAAAATGTGACGATAAGAACGTCTTTAAGTGTCAAAAATGAGAGGAAAAAAGATGAATAGAAAAGAATTAAAAAAAATATATAATATGATGCTCTGGGTAATCCCCGGAATGGTTGTCTGCATGATTGGCGATTATTGTATGGGTATCGAACCTAAGGACAGTACTGAGATATCCGGAATGATATCTACCGGTTGGCTTACCATCGCAGATTGGAGAATTGCGGTTTCAAATGCGGGAGGACTTATTGGAACTGTTTGCTATACACTTGCAGCACTTCCTTTTGTGAGATTCCTTCGCGTTAAACTTAATGAGAGCAAAAGCACATGGGATAAGATCTGGATACATATGTTTATCGCCGGATTGATACTCGGAGTAATGAGTTTCTTATATTTCCATCTTGAATGCGGAACACTGATCCATAATTTCAATATGATATATGGGGCAGCAGGCGGCGATATAGATGTAGCTGTATCAATGTGGAATCGTTCCTACATGGTACAGGTTATTCCGTATTGGGCTACGTTCTTCGCTTTCGAAGCAGCAGTTCTTTTCAGCTGGACTGCACTGGTTATAAAAGGTACATTTAAACTCCCTAAAATATGGATACTCGGATCGCCTATGATCATTGCCGGAATCGGTTTTCTTTTAGAACTTATCATTCCTTGGAATTTCAACGGATTCTGTTCGGGATTCGAAAGTTTCGGATGGATAGTCATGTTTATGGGTGGCAGGCTATTGGTAAAACAAGCAATGCAGAAAGAAGATTGAAAATTTAACATCTTAAATCTTGACATATAAAAACAATTATAGTAATCTTTGATAGCGAACGGTGATAACTATCAAAGATTACTTTTTTTATTGGGAAAAAATATGCCAAGAGACAAGTCATTAAGTCATATAAGAGTGAATAAGGCAATGATGGAGGAGTTCCTTGAAAAGGGTTATGAGGCTGCTTCCATCAGAAGTATCGGTGCTCGCGCAGGGATGACCTCCGCGGGATTATACAGACATTATGCCGATAAGGAAGCCATGTTTGCTGCTTTGGTTGATCCATTGGTAGACGATATCAAAAATTGGACACGCCGACACACGGAAAAGAAATATGATCTTTTAGATGACAATGCTAAGAAAAATGATTTATTCAACGAATCATTCATCGACCTTGTAAGGGATATCATTATTCCCCAAAGGGATGAATTTACGCTTCTTATGACCTGCTCCGCAGGAACCAAATATGAGAATTTCATTCATGATTACGCCAGAGACAATCAAAAAGAATTTCTTGAAGCCATAGAATATATGAAAAAGAAGGGCTATAAGGTAATCGACGTGGACGAAGATGAGTTGCATATGCTTTTGTCCGCGTATCTTACTGCGTGTTTTGAGCCTATCATACATGGCGTTTCCGAAGAGAAAATCGATAAATACTTAAACACCGTGCAGGAATTTTTCATGCCGGGGTGGTTAAGAATCATGGGAGTAAATTAGAAGAGCCGCAAGGCTCTTTTTTAATGTCGTTAGTTATCAAAAATAAGTTAGTGATAACTAACACGATTCAAGCAAATATAAAAAAATAACCGGAGGCTTATATGAAAACATAAACAGTTTTGATTATTTATTTATGCATAGAGGAAATACAAGGAGGAAACAGAATTGGGAAAAACACAAAAATATGATCATATGAAATTGATCAGACAATATGCGGGAGGACATAAGCATTTGATAACGCTTGGCAGATTTCTTGCTGCAATAAGCGCTGTCATGACTTTAATTCCGTATTATCTGATGTGGAAGATAATAAGAGTTGCCGTTAGCGGGGATAATCCGGGACTTATCACCACATATGCAATACTTGCGGTAGCATTGATAATCGGTGCGTTGTTTGTATATATTGCGGCTCTTCTTTGCACACATATATCAGCATTCAGAGTTCAGGCTAATATGAGAAGTTCACTTATGAGAAGAATTATGACTCTGCCTCTCGGAATATTTGATGAAGACGGAACGGGAAAAATAAGAAGAATTGTCAACGATTCCACGGCCGCAACGGAAACTTACATCGCTCATACACTTGCGGATAAGACTGTTGCTGCCGTCACACCCGTAGGACTTCTTGTGCTGGTTTTTGCTTTTAACTGGAAAATCGGTCTTATATGCATGGTACCTGCTGTTTTGGGATTCACGTGCATGATGTTTATGATGGGATCCAATATGCAAAAAAAGATGAAAGAGTACCAGGATGCTCTTGAGACAATGAGTTCGGAGGCTACCGAATATGTCAGAGGCGTGCCTGTGGTTAAAACATTCGGACAGACCGTGCACTCGTTCAAGAGATTCAAAAACTGCATAGACGGATACGGAAAATGGACGACCGAATACACGCTGATGTTACGATTCCCCATGATGGGATTTATGACTTTTATAAATGCAATATTTGTTGCTTTGGTAATAGCATCATTTATATTCACAAGAAACGGAGTGGATAATGCGATCATCCTCAATATTATGTACTACATTATTATTACTCCTCTTGTGACAGTTGCATTAACCAAGATTGCTTATTCGGGTGAAGCTGAAATGAATCTGATTGATGCTCTTAAACGAGTTGACAAGATAATGGAAATAGAACCTCTTAAAGAGGGTAAATCAAATGAGAGACCTCTTAATTTCGGTATAGAGGTTAAGAATGTTACCTATCGTTATAAAGATGCAACCAGAAATGCACTTGATAATGTTTCTTTCTCCATTAAGCAGGGGGAACATGTTGCGCTTGTGGGACCTTCAGGTTCCGGCAAAACTACCATGGCAGAACTTCTGGTCAGATTCTTTGACGTTACGGACGGAGAGATAAGCATAGGAGGAGTTAATGTAAAAGACCTGCCCTCGGCTTATCTTATGGAACAGGTATCATTCGTATTTCAGGACAGCCGCCTTATAAAAAAATCCATCCTTGAAAATGTACGCATGGGCAAGCCTGATGCGAGCGAGGAAGAAGTTATCGAAGCACTGAAAAAGGCTCAATGCATGGATATAATTGAAAAACTTCCTAATGGCATACAAACGGTAATAGGTGAAAAAGGAACATACCTTTCCGGCGGTGAACAGCAAAGAATCACCATTGCGAGAGCGATACTTAAAAATGCGCCTATTCTTATTCTGGATGAAGCTACTGCTTTTGCGGATCCTGATAATGAGACCAAGGTCCAGGCTGCTTTTGATGAGATGTCCAAGGATAAGACTCTTATCATGATTGCTCACAGATTGTCTACGGTTAAGAATGCAGACAGGATATTTGTAATGGATGACGGCAAATGCGTGGAAGAGGGCAGACATGATGAGCTTATGCAGGCAGACGGATTGTATAAGCGCATGTTCGAAGAATATTCAAGGTCTGTTGAATGGAAGGTAGGTGCATAAGATGATAGAAAAATTACAGCATAAATACGCACTTTCAAGACAGGGTGCCAAAGACATGATTAAAGCATGTATCTGCGTTACCATTACAAACATGGCATTAATGCTGCCTGCAGGCGTGCTTTATACATTAATCAAAGATTTATTAAATGACGGATTAAGCAAAGACAGAATTCCTTTCTACGCGATAGCTTCCGTTTTGATTTTGTTAATTATAGCAGTTACGAATTTTATTCAGTACAATGCGACATTTTTAACAACATACCGTGAAAGCGGTGTAAGAAGAACAGCAATTGCCGAGAAGTTAAGAAAACTTCCTCTTTCATATTTCGGCAAAAAGAACATAGCGGATCTTACAACCAATATCATGGGTGACTGCGCAATGATTGAGACGGCATCGAGTCACTGGATCCCTGAACTTATCGGCGCACTTGTTTCAGTCAGTCTGGTCGGAATCAGCATGTTCATATTCTTTGATTGGAGAATGGTGCTTGCAAGTTTCTGGGTAATCCCCGTTGCATTCACTATTGTGTTGACATGTTCGGGTGCCGAAAAGAGAGCAGTCAGAAAGAATCAGGCAGTAAAACTGGATATGTCAGACGGCATACAGGAGTGCCTTGAGTCCATACGAGACATAAGAGCCAATAATTATGAAGCAAATTACCTCGAAGAACTTGACGGCAAGATTAAAAAGGTTGAAAAATTTGCTTTGTTCACGGAACTTAAAATGGCTGTATACGTCAATTCCGCAGCGATAGTACTTAAGCTTGGAATCGGTACAACGGCCATAATGGGCGGCATCTTATTCGCCAATGGGGATATAGATTTATTAACATTTTTCATGTTCCTTATGATTGTATCAAGATTATATGCACCCATGGAGATATCACTTCAAAACTTTGCTGCGATTATTGCTACCGGCATTCAGTGCGAAAGACTTGATGAGGTTCTCTCGCATGAGATTCAGACCGGTTCGGACAAACTTAAAACAGAAGGATATGATATCGTATTTGACCATGTGGGATTCAAATATTCCGATGACACGGATGTTCTTAAAGATGTAAGCTTTACAGCCAAACAGGGAGAAGTTACCGCGCTTATCGGACCTTCCGGCGGAGGAAAGACAACAATATCAAGACTTGCGGCCAGATTCTGGGATGTTAATTCGGGAACAATTACTTTGGGGGGTACGGACATATCCGAGATAGATCCGGAAACTTTGCTTTCAAAATATTCGATTGTATTTCAGGATGTTACTCTTTTTAACAATTCGGTTATGGAGAATATCAGAATCGGAAAAAGCGGGGCTACGGACGAAGAAGTAATGGAAGCTGCAAGACTTGCCAATTGCGAAGAATTCGTTAATTTGCTTCCTGATAAATACAATACGTTTATCGGCGAAAACGGAAGCGAATTATCAGGCGGTGAGCGACAAAGAATTTCCATCGCGAGAGCTTTCCTTAAGGATGCACCGATAATTCTTCTTGATGAAGCTACTGCTTCTCTTGATGCCGAAAACGAAACGGCTATTCAGGAAGCACTGTCAAGACTTATCAAAAACAAAACCGTAATGATTATCGCACACAGAATGAGAACCATAGCCAATGCAAATAAGATAGTTGTTTTAAAAGACGGTGTGGTTGCGGAACAGGGAACACCTGAATCTTTGAGCCAAATCGACAGTATATACAGTCGTATGACTGCGCAGCAGATGGCTTCTCAAAACTGGAGAATGTAATCGGATATAAATCAGTAAATGAAGAATTGGAATAATACAAAAATGTATTAATAAAAAAGGAGGATATTACAGATGGAAAAAAGTAACAGACTTAATGCAAAAGATTTGATAAATGTAGGTATATATACAGCCATATGCGCAGTTATTTGCTGCGCTGTGGCAATGACCGGAGTTATACCTATCATGATGGTTTTGCTTGTTGTATTCGTACCCATTTTGACGGGAATTCCGTATATGTTGTTTTTAACCAAGGTTAAAAAATTCGGAATGATACTTATATTGAATATACTCATGGGAATTCTTATGTGGGTAACCGGTATGAGCTTTTATGCATTGGCGGTAGGAATGGTATCGGGACTTATTGCTGAATTAATATACAGATCAGGCAATTATCAGAGCAAATGGCGAGGAATTCTTGCGTATGCCATATCGGGAATTTACTGCTGGGCAAATTACTTTGGTATTTTCTTTAATGCGGATGCATATTTTGCGACAAGACAGAAATTCGGACAGGATTATATTGATGCGGTTACAAGAATGCTTCCTCCCTGGATGTGCCCGGTTCTTTTGGCAGTCGATATCGCATGCGGAATCATCGGAGGTTTTATCGGAACCAAAGTACTTAAGAAACATTTTGAAAAAGCGGGTATTGCATAATCATGGAATACAAATTAAACAGAGACATACACTCCCTGCTTGATCCGCGAACCAAATTGCTGTTACTTTTTACAAGTTCGATATTTGTAATCGGAACGGCAGGGGAAAAATGGATGAGTGTTTTTTATTGGATACTTGTATTTTTGCCGGTTGTTCTTTTGTTTGTTGAAAAAGAATGGAAAGCAGGACTGATATCAATTGCGATATACATCGGCAGTTTCTTTGCGCAAAGAGCGCTTCAACACGATCTTACAATGATTGAATCTGTTTTTGCTTTAATGCTTTTTATACTTACGAAGATTTTACCCACAGTCATTCTTGCAAGATATATTGTAATGACAACCAAAGTGTCGGAATTCCTGACGGCCATGAACAAATTGCATGTTACGGATAAGCTCACCATACCTATAAGCGTTATATTCAGATTTTTTCCGACAGTGGCTGAAGAATACAAATCGATTACGGATGCCATGAGAATGAGAGGAATTGAGATGGGAGCAAAAAAAGCGGGAGAGGCGATTGAATACCGTATGGTACCGCTTATTGCTTCCTGTTCGCTGATAGGAGAAGAATTGTCTGCGGCAGCGATGACAAGAGGGCTGGATGTGGGCAAAAAAAGAAGCTGTATCTGGAAGATTAAATTCGGATTATTCGATTGGTTCATAATTATTTTTTGCTTTGCCTGCTTTATATGGTGGGGAATCGGAAGGTTTTTTGTATGATTGTTTTTGATAATGTTTGCTTTTCTTATAAAAAGGGCGAGGAGAGTCTTTCAAACATAAATTTAAAAGTTGATGAGGGCGAGGTTGTGCTTGTCTGCGGTCCTTCGGGCTGTGGCAAGTCGACGCTTGTCAGATGTGTCAACGGACTTATTCCTCATTTTTACGAAGGTGAATTAAAGGGCCAAATAACAGTCAATGATATTGATGTATCAAAGAGCACGCTTCGTCAGTTATCAAAGAAGGTAGGTACGGTATTTCAAAACCCGAGAAGCCAGTTTTTTAATGTTGATACGACAAGCGAGCTTGCATTCGGATGCGAGAATTTCAATATGTCTCCCGAGAATATAGAAGAAAGCATCAATCGTGTGGTCAATAAACATGATATGTCCGCTTTAATGGACAGGAGCATTTTCAAACTTTCAGGTGGTGAAAAGCAAAAGATTGCTTGTGCGAGTATTGCGGTAGAACCGATAGAAATAATAATACTTGATGAGCCCTCGGCCAATCTTGACTATAAAGGAATATGCGAACTTCAAAAAATGATTGAAGCATGGAAGGAAGAAGGAAAGACCATTCTTATTGCGGAACACAGGATATCTTATCTTTTCCCTTATATTACCAGAGCTCTTTTGATGGAAAAAGGAAGTATAAAAAAGGAGTTTACGGCACAGGGGATAAGAAGTCTTTCAAAAGAAGAATTGCATGATTTGGGACTGAGGGCCGACGATGCGAAGGACCCGACGAAACTGCAGGATAATAGTGAAACCGTAATAATCAACAAACAAATCGATTATAATTGCAATACACAGAATGAATCAAATGACGATGTAAAAAGCAGGGAATATTATGTGTTAAAAAATATGAAGTATTCCTACAGAGGAGAAAAGCCGGTATTTGATATTCCCGAGATGAGAATTCCAAAGGGAGAGATTATCGCGATAGTCGGAGAGAACGGCGCAGGTAAATCCACTTTTTTAAGATGCCTTTGCGGGATGGAGAGAAGATGCAGGGCTAAACTTGATATAGACAGTGAAACTTTGAATAACAGAAAAAGACGTCAGAGCATATATATGGTCATGCAGGATGTCAATCATCAGCTTTTTACCGACAGTGTTCTTGAAGAGGTATTGATATCACAGGATAAGGAAGATAAGGAAGAAGCATTAAGGATACTTGATTCCCTGGATTTAAAAGAATTTGCCGATCGTCATCCTTTATCATTATCGGGCGGACAGAAGCAGAGAGTGGCTGTGGCATCCGCGATTGCGTCGGGAAGAGACATCATTTTATTTGATGAACCGACGAGCGGATTGGATTATTATCACATGCTCCAGGTCTCTGACATTTTAAAAAGTCTCAAAGAAAAAGGCAGGACTGTTATAATAGTAACTCACGATACGGAATTGATAGAAAGAGCCTGCACGCAGACATTTTTATTAAAATGAGTTAGTTAAAACTTACTATTGACACTTTTAATTTTAACGTGATAATATATACACGGTTAGAGATAACTAACCACGAATAAATCATGTGTGGATCCTCTCCTTTTTATCCGGGGCCTATGACCGGATAAAGGGAGAGGAATTCAGTGTTACAGGAGGAAAATTATGAAAGAGTATTTGGAAATAGTTGAAGTATACGGAAGAGAAATACTTGACTCAAGAGGCAATCCTACGGTTGAAGCAGAGATTACTCTTGCTGACGGAACAGTAGCAACAGGATGTGCTCCAAGCGGCGCATCAACAGGTGAATTTGAAGCTCTTGAATTAAGAGACGGAGACAAGTCAAGATATCTCGGTAAGGGCGTAACCAAAGCCGTAGACAATATCAACACAAAAATTAAAGAAGCAATACTTGGAATGGATGCATCGGATACTTATGCAGTAGATGCCGCAATGATTAAGGCAGACGGTACCAAGGATAAATCAAACCTGGGCGCAAACGCAATCCTTGCCGTATCAATAGCAATCGCACGAGCAGCTGCAAAGTCATTGGACATTCCTCTTTACAGATTCCTTGGCGGTGTAGGCGGCAACAGACTTCCCGTTCCCATGATGAATATCCTTAACGGCGGTGCACATGCAGACAGTGCCGTTGATACACAGGAATTTATGATTATGCCTGTAGGTGCTCCCACTTTCAAAGAGGGACTTCGCTGGTGTGCTGAAGTTTTCCATACACTTAAGAAATTAATCAAGGAAATGGGAGATGTTACAGCAGTAGGAGATGAGGGCGGATTTGCTCCCAACCAGTTAAAGAGTGATGAAGAAGCAATCGAAAAGATTATTGAAGCAATCAAGGCTGCCGGATTTGAACCCGGTAAAGATTTCATGATTGCAATGGATGCTGCTTCTTCCGAGTGGAAGAGCGAAAAAGGAAAAGGATTCTACAAACAGCCCAAGTCAGGCAAAGAATTTACATCCGATGAACTTATTGCTCACTGGGAAAGCCTTATAGACAAATATCCCATCATTTCCATCGAAGACGGTCTTGATGAAGAAGACTGGGAAGGCTGGCAAAGAATGACGGCAAAGATCGGCAACAGAGTTCAGCTTGTAGGAGACGATCTTTTCGTTACCAATACAGAGAGACTTGCAAAAGGTATCAAACTCGGTGCAGGCAATTCAATCCTTATTAAGCTTAATCAGATCGGTTCCGTATCCGAAACACTTGAAGCAATCAAGATGGCTCACAATGCAGGTTACACGGCAATTTCTTCACATCGTTCCGGCGAAACGGCAGATACAACAATCGCAGATCTTGCAGTAGCTCTTAATACATGTCAGATTAAGACCGGTGCTCCTTCAAGAAGCGAGAGAGTTGCTAAATACAACCAGCTCTTAAGAATAGAGGAACAGCTTGGTGCATCCGCAGTATATCCCAAGATGGATGCTTTTCATGTTAACAGATAAATGATTGAAACCAAACGTTTTCAATAAATATTTTCTCCCTTTAAAAAATAACCGTAATTAAAAAGAACGAATCGTGATGAACTTCACGATTTGTTCTTTTTTATGATAATTTTGCATCTTTGAAAGTGCTTGAAGCTTTTACTTTTTTATTGATAAGAATTATTATTACAGATATTATATATAATCATAAACAATGAAATTACAGGAGGGAACAATGGCAAGAATTATAAACCTGATTATTCTTGTTGCGGAGATTATAAGCCTTGCGATTTCTCTTAATAAAAAAGAAAAACCCTATATTTACTACACACAGATATCCAACAGCATCTGCATGGCATCATCCCTCCTTTTGGTTATTTTCGGATTGAAGATGCCTGTAGAAATTATAAGATACACGGCAACAAGCATGCTTGCAATTACGATGATTATTACAATCGTTGTGCTGCTTCCGATGTTAAAGACAGTCAGACTCTTCACCGGAAGAAATTTTGTGCTGCATATTTTCTGTCCGATTCTGAGTATCTTTTCATATCTGTTTTTGGAGAATCATGTGAAGATATACTTTGTGGCGATGCCTTTAATCATTACACTGGTATACGGAATAATCATGATAATCTTAAATGCAAAGGAAAAAGTTAAAGGACCATACCCGTTTTTTGAAATAAGAAAAAACGGGAAGAAAGCAACGGTTATATGGATTGCAATTGTTCTTGTTTTCACGGGCTTGATTTCTGCTGCTGTGGGTATGGCTTATTGGATGCATTGATGTAATGATTTGGGATGGAATATGATTTCACAATTTGATTTGAATTCAATAAAAATAATTGATGAAAGATGGAGAGAGGCAGAAAAAAAGAATGCACTCTTTATCGATGAAATGGATACCGAAAGAGTACTTGCGGGATTCAGGATTACCGTCGGAATAAAGACTGATGCGAAGCCTTACGGCGGCTGGGAAAACAGCCTTATTGCAGGCCATGCCATCGGTCATTATTTTTCTGCGCTTGCAATGAGAATCGCTTCTGCAAATGATGAAAAAAGCATTGAGAAAGCAAAGATTATTATCGCAGGTTTGAAAGAGTGTCAAAAACAAATCGGCAGTGGATTCCTTAGTGCAGCTACAGTGCAGGATGAAAATAATCCGTATATTCAATTTGATATTCTTGAAGGGAAAGCAGACGGCAACCAATGGGTTCCGTAGTATGCTCTTCACAAGGTTTTAAACGGACTTTTGAATTTGTGGATAATCGCCCGAATCGAAGATGCCAAAGAAGTAGCAACCGCTCTCGCAAACTGGGTTTCAAATCGTGTTCTTTCCTGGAATGAAGAGACGAAAAAAAAGGTCCTTTCCGTTGAATACGGAGGAATGAATGACACGCTTTATCAGCTGTATATTCATACCGGCAAAGAAGAATATCTTAAGGCGGCAGTTGTGTTTGACGAACCGGATTTGTATGAGCGACTTCTTGGATTCGGAAACAGAATGAAGGGTGTACATGCCAATGCGACAATTCCTAAGATTTTAGGATATCTGACAGGTGCTCTTGCTTTTGAAAAGGCCGATGAAATAAAAGAGACTACCAAAAATCTTGAATATGCGAAACGTATAAATATTGCAAAAAGATTTTGGGATGCGGTTATCGCCAATCAGACTTATGCTACAGGCGGCATCGGAGACATGGAGCACTTTTTCGCGGACGGACTGTTTGACGGATCCAGAACGCAATGCAATGCCGAAAGCTGCTGTTGTTATAACATGATGAAACTTTCCTCATTGCTTTTCAGAATGACCGGAGACGTTAAATATCTTGAGTATACAGAGGCGACTTTATGGAATGCCAGGTTGGGATCGATTGGTCCAAACGGGGGCTATACATATTTTAATCCCATGGGTACAGGTTATTACAGACTCTATTCTCCGGAAAAACCGAAAGACAATCCATTCTGGTGCTGTGTCGGAACAGGCATGGAAGACTTTGCATCATTTGCGGATAAGATTTACTTTTTGGACAAAAAGACTGTTTTAATTACGCAGTGGATTTCGTCAGACCTTGTTCTTGGCGACACACGGTATGAATTCAGAGTGAATTTTGAAGAGGGAAGAGTATCTCTGAAGGCCGATGCAAATACTGAAATATTAACTATTAAACTTCGAATTCCAAAATGGATAAAAAACAGAGATTCAATTCTTCCGGACAACGAAGATTATCTTGAAATATCTCTTAAGGGAAACGCAGAATTCCGCCTTGATTTTGAGATGGAAATAAACCTTTTATCCTTGACAGATGATAAGAGTGTAAAAGGTTTTTCGTACGGTCCTTTCATGTTATGCATTCCGCTCGGGGATGAAAAATGGGGCATCACGGAGAATGCCGGAATCGATGTGGAAGCACCTGCCTGGAAAGTGGTATTTGATGAGTCATATAAAGGTAGTATCACCTATGCAAAGACGACGCGCAACGTGCTTGATAACGAGTATCTGCTACTTCCCGAAGGCGAGAATCCGGAATCGTTTTCAAAGAATTTTAAGAATTACATCCGCAAAGTGAAAGACGGTATAATGCTTATCGGATTGGCAAACCGAAAGTCCGAAGAAATAAACCTTCCGCTTATTCCTTATTATCAAACAGGTAATTTAAGATACGGAATTTACTGGTATTTAAAAGAAAGGTAAAAAGATTATTGGTATAAAAAAATGAAAGACAAAGGCAAACAGGGATTAGGAACTGTACTGATTATAATTGCAGGAATCTTCTGGGGAAGCATGGGCATATTTGTGCGCAGACTCACCGCGGAAGGTTTCAATTCGATACAGATTGTTGCCATACGACTTACGCTGGCGGCTTTATTTTTTTGCGTAATTATGCTTATTAAAGATCGAAAAGGGTTTAAGATTTCGCCCAAAGATATTCCCTTGTTTCTGGGCCTGGGATTCGGAAGCATATTGTTTTTTACGATATGCTATTTTACAGCCATTAATTTAATGTCGCTTTCGACAGCTGCAATTCTTCTTTATACATCTCCCGTATGGATAATGTTAATGTCGATAGTATTCTTCAAGGAGAAACTGACTGCAAAGAAAATAATTGCTCTTGCGGCAGCATTTGCAGGATGTGTTCTTGTATCGGGATTATCGGGTGCCAAGATATCGGCTTTTGGAATTCTTGTGGGTCTCGGATCGGGAATAGGATACGGATTATACAGCATACTCGGAACCATAGCTTTAAGAAAATACTCTTCGTATACCGTCACAACATATACATTTATAATTGCATCAATCGGTTCATGGGTAATATGTCGTCCGGCTGATATGATATCAAAGTTTTCTTCATCGACACATCTTTTGATGCTGATTGCATTTTGCTTTTTAACCGCAGTAATTACGGCCGTGATTCCGTTTCTTTGTTATACACTCGGCCTTGAAAATGTGGAGGCCGGCAAAGCGGGAATTATGGCTACAATCGAGCCGCTTGTTGCAACGCTTGTCGGAGTGATTGTTTTTTCCGAACCGATTACGTTTCTTTCGGGTCTTGGAATATTATTGATACTCGCTGCGGTAATTATCCTGAATATAAAGCAAAAGAATTGATTATTGAGGGCGTCGTCTGTCGATGCCTTTTTCTTTGTAATAACGCTCTTTGGCATCGTACATTTCTGCATCGGCTTTTCTTTCGAGTTCATCAATTGAAGCCTCGGGATAATCTTTATGAGATGCATATCCGACTGACAAAGCCATTTCTGAAGAATATACGCCGTGCCATTCGCCGGCTTTTTTATTTATATCATCGCAAACATCGACAGGGTTATCCGAATGACCGATAATGAAGAATTCGTCTCCGCCCGTTCTGTATACCTTTCCGATGCCTCGTGCCGAAAGAGCAAGGCAGTCTGCGGCACCTTTTATCAGCTCATCACCTGCAGAATGGCCTAACGTGTCATTAACTTTTTTGAGGCCGTTTACGTCAATTGAGAACATGACAAAATTGTCTTTCATTCCCTGTTTTCTGAATTCTTTCAGATCTTCTTCAAAGCATCGACGGTTGTAAAGTCTTGTAAGTTCATCCGTAAGAGAAAGTCTTATCAACTGTTCTTCTCTTCGTTTTTCGTCATCTACGTTTCGTGTTGTATAAATTATCGAATTGGGAATTCCGTCCAATGTTGAATCAACGGTAATATACTGAGCTCTGAACCATCCGTTTACAATGTCGATAAAATCCGCAGAAATCAGTTTCTTTTGAGCAAGTCTGGATCTGACGGTCTTAATATCCGTAAATGCGAGGAAATCATCCAATTGATCGGGCATAACCTTATTTTTGATTTTCTGGTTCATCAAAGTATGTGTCTGCTTGGTCATATCTATGCCGTGCTTGGTCTGATTCTTGTCACGAAGAGACATCTCTGTACTTGTGTTAAAATCAAGAAGATTTACATTATCGTAGATTTCAGCCATGGAGTCCAGAATTCTCATCTTTTCCTGCATCTCGATTTCATGTTTTTTGATTTCCAAATGTTGCTTTGTGAGGTCCCTTAAGAAGTTAACGGTCAAATGAACGATTGTAAATCCGCTTAATAGCATTATGGAACTCTCGATTGAAAAGCCTCCGATAACATCCAGGAAATAAGCCTTCGGAGTAGCATACTCTGTCTGCATCGCCGCATAATAAGGGGCTGTCAAAGCAGTCGTCATAACCATCAGGGCATAATTAAGCACGGAAGATATAATAAATAATTTTTTGTCTACCAGAAGGATTGCAAGCAGAGGAACAAGGAACCATGTAAGATAAATCTTCACATGGAAAAGTGCCATATAAACAATCAGAATATCCAATGCCAAAAGAGCAAACATGCTTGTAGTAATGGAAGCGGGGAATTTTTTGAGAATAAGAAAATGAATTCCCGACATTAAAAACATTACAACGGAAATGACAATGCAAGTGTAATAAGATATGTCTTTGTAAATATCAAAATAAACTCCGAGTGCGATAAGCGGCCCGGTCAAAATAAAAAACCAGAGAACGAAGTTAAGATATTTGTTAACTTTGATACGGCTGTTCTCTATGAATTTGTTATAATCGCGAGATATCTCATCATGAGCATCTTTAATTAACTTTTCCATCTTCTCACCTCAAGAACGGTTTTTAAAGCCTTCAAGTCAATATAAACTTGTCCGCACAATGTCCGTAAATGCCTGTAAAATAAGGCTTTAGGACATTCTTTATTATACAACAAAAAGGCAAAAAACACATTGTTTTTTAAAGATACGAAAGGTTAAAGCAAAAAGAAATTTGACAGATTCGCTTTTGGTCGTAAAATTATAAAGAATGGCTTTACGAAAGGATAATACTTTTCATGGAAATAATTACGCTTATAAATGATAAGATTAACGGTTTTGTATGGGTGACAATCGGTCTTTGGCTTTTGATAGGAACTGGAATTATCATGAGCTGCGTTACCGGCTTTTTCCAGGTGGCTCATATCGGACACTGGATGAAAAAGACCATAGGCAGTGTATTCAATAAAGCATCTCATAACAAGAAAGAGAAGGGAAGCGTATCGCAGTTTCAGGCTTTGTGTACCGCTCTTGCCGCAACAATCGGAACAGGCAACATAGCAGGTGTGGCAGCTGCGATTGTAATAGGCGGACCGGGAGCAGTCTTTTGGATGTGGGTGGCAGCATTCTTCGGAATGATGACCAACTTTTCGGAAAACGTTCTCGGTATTTATTTCAGAAGAAAAAACATACACGGTGAATGGTCCGGCGGAGCAATGTACTATCTTCAGGACGGCCTCGGAGAAAAAAATCGTCCCAAAGCATTACAGATTATCGGCAAAATTCTTGCGATTGCCTTTGCAATATGTGCATTCCTGGCTTCCTTTGGAATCGGAAACATGGGCCAGATCAATAAAATAGTAATTAATGTGCAATCTGCATTTTTCTCGAAAGTTGATGTTGCTCCTTTATTCGGAATAATACCGTTTGTACCTTTTGTAATCGGATTGGTACTTACGTTTTTAGGAGCGCTCATCATTGTCGGCGGATTGAAAAGAATTGCTGCTGTAGCGGAAAAGGTCGTGCCTTTTATGGCTATACTTTATATAGTAGGATCGTTGATTATAATCTTTGTTCATTATGATTCGATTGTTCCGGCGTTCTTGTCGATATTCAAATTTGCTCTCGGAGCAAAAGCCATTGCGGGCGGAACAATCGGAGCAATGCTTAAAAGTGCTGTTACTCAGGGCTGCAAGAGAGGCGTATTCAGCAATGAAGCAGGACTCGGCTCATCCGTTATGGTTCATTCCAATTCGGATGTTAAAGAACCCGTGAAACAGGGACTTTGGGGTATATTTGAAGTTTTTGCGGATACATTTGTTGTCTGTTCGATTACTGCACTCGTGGTTTTAACAAGCGGATTTATCGATCTTACAACAGGGCATTTTATTGAAACGCCGGGTGTCTCGGATGCAAATCTTGTAGCCAAAGCATTCGGAGGAGTATTCGGACCGGCGGGAGAATATTTTATCGCATTGGCGATTTTTCTCTTTGCTTTCACAACTGTTCTCGGGTGGTCTCATTACGGAAGCAAGGCTGTCGAGTATCTTATCAACGAAAAAGCGGTTGTTGTATTCAGAATAATCTTTGCAAGTTTTATCATTGTCGGAGCTCTTGCAACATCATCCCTAGCGTGGGATATATCGGATACATTTAACGGAATGATGATGATTCCGAACCTTATCGGTGTGTTAAGTCTTGCACCTCTTGTACATCGTCTGACGACAAATTATATTAACAGAAAGATAAAAGGAAAAGACGATAAACCCATGCTTTCATATTTCCCCGAGATTCAGGAAGAACAGGAAAAGAAGGTTCTTGCAGGAGAAGAATAACAAAGAATATTTTAAAATTTGGCATTTAGGTTCATAATATAATTAAGTTTTTAAAAGGAGGCATAAAAATGCAGTTCGAACAATTACAAAAAGATATGATAGCAGCCATGAAGGCACATGATAAACCCAGAAAAGATTCAATTTCAACACTTGTTTCCGCAGCCAAAAAGATAGCAATCGATACGGGATGCAGAGACAATATTACAGAGGAAATTGTCAATCAGGCTGTTCTTAAAGAATTAAAAAGCGTAAAAGAGCAGATAGAAACATGCCCCAAGGAAAGAGAAGATCTTCTTTCTGAGTACACGGCAAGACTTTCGGTATTTGAAGAATATGCTCCCAAAATGCTTTCTGCAGAGGAAGTTGAGAGTATTCTCAAAGAAAAATTCGCAGATGTTATTGCAACGAAAAACAAAGGTATGATTATGAAAACTGTTATGGCAGAGTTAAAAGGAAAGGCCGACGGTAAAGTAATCAACGAAACGGTTGCGAAACTTTGCAATTAAAATTTAAAAAAAACTTATTGACAAACTTTTATAAATTTGTATAATGTTAGACATGACTAACCGCCACGGAGTGACGGTTTTTCAAAGGAAAATTGGTTAGACACGACTAACCAAAACTGCCCGCAAATTAAAGGAGGACAAGATAGTGAGCAAAGTTGCAGTTGTTTATTGGAGCAGCACGGGAAACACGGAAGCAATGGCCAATGCCGTAGCTGAAGGTGCCAAACTCGCAGGTGCTGATACAAGTATATTTACCGCATCGGAATTTAATGCTGATAAAGCAGCAGAATTCGATGCAATTGCATTCGGATGTCCCGCCATGGGAGCCGAAGAATTGGATGATACGGAATTCGAACCGATGTTTTCATCCGTTGAAGGTGCCATAGCACATAAGAAAATCGCATTGTTCGGATCCTACGGATGGGGCGACGGACAGTGGATGAGAGACTGGGTTGACAGATGCAAGGCGTCAGGAATCAATCTTATCAATGAAGGATTGATTGCAAATGAAAGCCCTAACGATGCAGACGTTGCCAATTGCAAGGCACTCGGAGCATCACTTAACTAAGCTAGCCAATTTTTACCATTATATATTTTCTCTCCCTTTCGAAGGGAATAGCCGTACATGATCAGAACAAATTGCAGTAATTGCGATTTGTTCTTTTCATTATGGGTCGTGACCCTGTTGAGCTCGCGAAGCGTGCGAAATATAAACCACCCGCTATGCGGGTGCGCGGTGTGTGTTATACAAAAAAATCACCTTTCCGCTATAATGAGGTTGTTCAAGCC
>Ga0129307_1000372_pt1 | contig 71737 bp, 61 predicted proteins | sample P1105metagenome_FD_94437 | JGI IMG/M metagenome (GOLD analysis project Ga0129307, IMG submission 94437) | Capybara group fecal microbial communities from Wisconsin, USA - P1105 metagenome | ecosystem: Host-associated > Mammals > Digestive system > Large intestine > Fecal | place: USA: Wisconsin...
GGCTCCGCCTTGCCTACGGCATCCTTGACAGAGCCAGCCGCTCTTGCTGTGTGATAGACAAGTCCGGCTTACGCCGAACAAATTTTATCATGCGGGTGTCCAACTTGCACTTGCAATTTGCGACTATAATTTATATGCAAATTTTATATTCTTGCCTGACGCACAATTTCCCCTGATTTTGACAATCGCAGAAAAACGAAGGAGTATAGGAACGTATGAGCAAAAAATATTGTTACCTGTTTACCGAGGGCAACGCCAACATGCGCGAGCTCCTGGGCGGCAAGGGTGCCAACCTGGCTGAGATGACCAACATCGGCCTGCCTGTCCCCCAGGGCTTCACCATCACCACCGAGGCCTGCACCCAGTACTATGAGGACGGCCGCCAGATCAACGCCGAGATCATGGCCGAAATCATGGAGTACATCGAGAAGATGGAACAGATTACCGGCAAGAAGTTCGGTGATCTGGAGAACCCCCTGCTGGTCTCCGTCCGCTCCGGTGCCCGCGCCTCCATGCCCGGCATGATGGACACCATCCTGAACCTGGGTCTGAATGAGACCGTGGTGGAGGTGCTGGCAAAGAAGTCCGGCAACCCCCGCTGGGCCTGGGACTGCTATCGCCGCTTTATCCAGATGTACTCCGACGTGGTCATGGAAGTGGGCAAGAAGTACTTTGAGCAGCTCATTGACCAGATGAAGGAGAAGAAGGGCGTCACTCAGGACGTGGAACTGACCGCCGACGATCTGAAGGAGCTGGCCGGCCAGTTCAAGGCCGAGTACAAGGCCAAGATCGGCCAGGACTTCCCCTCCGATCCCAAGGAACAGCTGATGGGCGCCATCAAGGCCGTGTTCCGCTCCTGGGACAACCCCCGCGCCAACGTCTATCGCCGCGACAACGACATCCCCTACTCCTGGGGCACCGCCGTCAACGTCCAGTCCATGGCCTTCGGCAACATGGGCGACGACTGCGGCACCGGCGTGGCCTTCACCCGTAACCCCGCCACCGGCGAGAAGAAGCTGATGGGCGAGTTCCTGACCAACGCCCAGGGTGAAGACGTGGTGGCCGGCGTCCGTACTCCCATGCCCATCGCACAGATGGCTGAGAAGTTCCCCGAGGCCTTCGCACAGTTCGAGAACGTGTGCAAGATTCTGGAGGACCACTACCGCGACATGCAGGACATGGAGTTCACCGTTGAGAACGGCAAGCTGTACATGCTGCAGACCCGCAACGGCAAGCGTACCCCCGCCGCCGCTCTGAAAATCGCCTGCGACCTGGTGGACGAGGGCATGATCGACGAGAAGAAGGCCGTGGCCATGATCGAGCCCCGTTCTCTGGACACCCTGCTGCACCCCCAGTTCGATGCCGAGATTCTGAAGAAGACCGCTGTCATCGGCAAGGCTCTGCCCGCCTCCCCCGGTGCCGCCTCCGGCAAGATCGTCTTCTCCGCCGAGGACGCCAAGGAGTGGGCCGCCCGCGGTGAAAAGGTGGTTCTGGTCCGTCTGGAGACCTCTCCCGAAGACATCGAGGGCATGAAGGCCGCCCAGGGCATTCTGACTGTCCGCGGCGGCATGACCTCCCACGCTGCCGTCGTGGCTCGCGGCATGGGCAAGTGTTGCGTCTCCGGCTGCGGCGACATCAAAATGGATGAGGAGAACAAGAAGTTCGAGTTGGCCGGCAAGACCTATCATGAGGGCGACTGGCTGAGCCTGGATGGCTCCACCGGCAACATCTATGACGGCGCCATCCCCACTGTGGACGCCTCCATCGGCGGCGAGTTTGGCCGCGTCATGGGCTGGGCTGACAAGTACCGCCGTCTGCAGGTTCGCACCAACGCCGATACCCCCCACGACGCCGCTCAGGCCCGCACTTTCGGCGCTGAGGGCATCGGTCTGTGCCGCACCGAGCATATGTTCTTCAACGAGGACCGCATCCCCGCCATCCGCGAGATGATCTGCTCCGACACTGTGGAGCAGCGTGAGAAGGCTCTGGCCAAGCTGGAGCCCATGCAGCAGAGTGACTTCGAGGGCATCTACGAGGCCATGGAGGGCTGCCCCGTCACCATCCGTTTCCTGGACCCCCCCCTGCACGAGTTCGTTCCCACCGAGGAGGCCGACATTGAGCTGCTGGCCAAGGACATGGGCAAGTCCGTGGAGGACATCAAGGCCATCATCGCCGGCCTGCACGAGTTTAACCCCATGATGGGCCACCGCGGCTGCCGTCTGGCTGTCACCTATCCCGAGATTGCCGCCATGCAGACCCGCGCCGTCATCAAGGCCGCGCTGAATGTCCAGGCCAAGCATCCCGACTGGAACATGGTTCCCGAGATCATGATCCCCCTGGTGGGCGAGGTCAAGGAGCTGAAGTACGTCAAGAGTGTGGTGGTTGAGACCGCCGATGAGATCATCGCCTCTGTCCACTCCGACATGAAGTACAAGGTGGGCACCATGATCGAGATCCCCCGTGCCGCTCTGACCGCCGACGAGATCGCCAAGGAGGCCGACTTCTTCTCCTTCGGCACCAACGACCTGACCCAGATGACCTTTGGCTTCAGCCGCGATGACGCCGGCAAGTTCCTGGGCGCTTACTACGACAAGAAAATCTACGAGAACGATCCCTTCGCCAAGCTGGATCAGACCGGCGTTGGCCGTCTTGTGGACATGGCTGCCAAGCTGGGCCGCGGCACCAACCCCGATCTGCACCTGGGTATCTGCGGTGAGCACGGTGGTGATCCTTCCTCCGTGGAGTTCTGCCACAAGGTGGGCCTGGACTATGTGTCCTGCTCTCCCTTCCGTGTGCCCATCGCCCGTCTGGCCGCCGCACAGGCAGCTATCAAAGAAGGCTGAGCGAAATCCCAGACAAAATAGTAATCCGGTAGAATGTACCCCCAATTCTTACGAATCGGGGGTACATTCTATCAACACCTGCTGAATCATTTTGCAGACCGCATGGACCGAGCACTGATGTCAAGCCCTCTCTTCATGAAATTATTCGATGTAGAACTTGCAATTCAGAGTGAGATGTAATATCATATAAAAGTGCAGAATTAGGACAACCGATGGCAGTTTTACAGACCATCCTGGAAATATTAAATTGATTAGGAGGCACATCCATGAATTACAGTGCGCTGATCCAAAACAGAAAATCTGTCCGTGAGTTCGCGGATAAGCCAGTGTCCGCTGCGGCGCTTGCGGAGATTGAAGCTTATTACCAGAAGTCCTGCCAGCGCCTGGTTCCCGAGCTGGAGACGAAGCTGTGCGTTTTCGGTCAGGAGGCCCGGGAGGCCCTGGAGGGCTCCGCCGGTTACGAGAGCTTTCTGATCGGCGCGCCCAACTATCTGGTGTTGCTGTCTGCCAAGGGCGAGCTGGCAGGTGAGAACGCCGGCTACATGATGGAGGACCTGGTCCTGAAGCTGACCGACATGGATCTGGGCTGCTGCTGGATCACCTTCACCGACAGCGAGAAGGTCAAGGCCGCCCTGAAGATCGACTCTCCGCTGGACGTGGCCGCCATCGTGGCTTTCGGCCAGGGCGTCAAGACCACCAAGCGCCTGCGGGTGAACATCCTGAGCATGTCCAACGTGGACATCAGCGCCAAGCGTCAGTACTTCGCCCCCAAGCACGGTCTCCACGACATGGTGTTCATGGACACCTGGGGCAACACTCAGGGCGTTGACGAGTATATTGGCTTCTATGACGACATGCTGTGGGAGGCCCTGTACGCCGCCACCCAGTCCCCCAGCTACCTGAACCGCCAGCCCTACGGCTTTGTGATCCACGACGGCCAAATCACCCTGGTGAAGGCGCCGGACAACTACACCGACGAGATCGACGCCAAGCTGGGTCTGGGCATCGTGCTGCTGCACTTCTCCAGCACCGCCTCCCAGTGGGCCGGCAAGATCCAGTGGGGCTTCGGCGCGGATGCCGCGAAGCTCCAGCTTCCGGAGGGCTACGAGGCCGTTGCGTCCTGCAAGCTGTAACAGGCCCCCGCTTTGCAATGGAAAAGGCCCTGGAGAGGACTTTGCTCTCTAGGGCTTTTCTGTTCCCGCGTACCCGAAGCCAAAACAGATGAACAGAAATTCAGAAGGAGCTGCCCATGATTTCTCAGGAGATTCATTATGTCGGCGTCAATGACCACGCCATTGACCTGTTTGAGAGCCAGTACCGCGTTCCCCACGGCATGGCTTACAATTCCTATGTGATTGCCGATAAAAAAACCGCCGTCATCGACTCGGTGGACGCCCATTTCACGGAAGTCTGGCTGGACAACATCCGGAACGTGCTGGGTGGAAAGGCCCCCGACTACATCATTGTTCAGCATATGGAGCCGGACCACTCCGGCAGCCTGCTCCGGTTCCTGGAGGCCTATCCCACCGCGAAGGTGGTGGCCTCCGCCAAGGCCTTCCCCATGATCCAAAACTTTTTCAGCGCGGTTTCCCCGGAGCGGCAGGTGACAGTGGGCGAGGGGGATACTCTGTCCCTAGGCAATCACACCCTGCGGTTCATCGCCGCCCCCATGGTCCACTGGCCGGAGGTCATCATGACCTACGACAGTACGGACAAGGTGCTGTTCTCCGCGGATGCCTTCGGAAAGTTCGGCGCCCAGGACACTGCGGAGGACTGGGATGACGAGGCCCGGCGCTATTACATCGGCATTGTGGGCAAGTACGGCACGCAGGTCCAGACGGTGCTGAAAAAAGCGGCCGCCTTGGACATCCGGACTATCTGCCCGCTTCACGGCCCGGTGCTGAGTGGGGCCCTGAGCCATTACTTGGACCTCTACAGCAAGTGGTCCTCCTACGCCCCGGAGGAGGAGGGCATTCTCATCGCCTACACCTCCGTCTACGGCAACACCCGCAGGGCCGTGGAGCAGCTGGCGGAGACGCTGAAGGCTGCCGGACAGACAGTAGTTGTCCGGGACCTGGCCCGCAGCGACATGTCCCAGGCGGTGGCCGACGCCTTCCGGTACAGCCATCTGATTCTGGCCACTACCACCTACAACAATGACATTTTCCCGTTTATGCGGGAGTTCATCCAGCACCTGACCGCCCGGGGCTTCTGTAACCGCACGGTGGGCATTGTGGAAAACGGCAGCTGGGCGCCCTCTGCCGCCCGGGTCATCAAGGGACTGTTGGAAAAGAGCAAAAACCTGACTCTGCTGGAGCCGGTGGTGACCCTCCGCTCCGCCCTGAGCGAGGAGAGCGCTGTCCAGCTGGAACAGCTGGCAAAAGCGCTGTGCGGCGAGAGCAGTCCTGTGGGAGACGAGTCCTGCGGAAAAAAGAAATTTGTCTGTAAGATCTGCGGCTATGTGTATGAGGGCGAAGCCCTTCCGGCGGATTTTATCTGTCCCATCTGCAAACACGGCGCCGTGGATTTTGAAGAAGTTCAATAACTGTAAGGAGGAAAATGATATGAGCGAACCCAAGTTTTACATCTGCGAGCACTGCGGCAACATTGTGGGCAAGATCAACGACGCAGGCGTTCCTCTGATGTGCTGCGGCCAGAAAATGAAGGAGCTGGTCCCCGGCACCGTGGAGGCCAGCACGGAAAAGCATATTCCAGTGGCCGCTGTGGAGGGCAATCTTGTCAAGGTGACCGTGGGCGCCGTGGAGCACCCCATGACGGAAGAGCACCTGATCCAGTGGGTCTATCTGAAAACCACCTCCGGCGGCCAGCGTAAGGTCCTGACTGCAGGCTCCGCGCCTGTGGTCACCTTTGCCCTCACTGATGATGAGAAGCCGATGGCGGTCTACGCCTACTGCAACCTCCACGGCCTGTGGATGGCGGAAATCTGAAACAGCATTGACATTCAATATAATCCCATATTTTAATTAGAAGGAGTGTTTTTTAATGAAGTACGTTTGCGATCTGTGCGGTTGGGTTTACGATGAGGCTGCCGGCGATCCTGAGCACGGCATTGCCCCCGGCACCAAGTTTTCCGATCTGCCCGAGGATTTCGAGTGCCCTCTGTGCGGCGCCGGCAAGGATCAGTTCTCCGCCGAGTAAATTGACGGGAAGCAGGAAATTCCTCTCATTTCTGGAGGATCACTTCCGGTTTTGACCGTCAGGGGCGGCAACTGTTGAAGTCCAACTGATTTCCTCGCAATATCTGCAGCCGCTCAGGCCGCTATCAAGGAAATGTAATCTTCCTGGTTTACAGAGCCCTCTATAGCAATATCAATCAAATCAAGTATGCGCCGCAGATTTAGCTCTGCGGCGCGTATTTTTCATTTTCCAAAAAGATTCCTATACCTTGAAAACACATAATGACTATGTTAAAATGAATTATATTCCCAAATTTTGTTGATTCTGTCAAAACGGGAGGCAACAACACATGACAAAAACGGAATTCGCAGCACGCCTAAAAAACGCCTGCGCGGCCGTCATCGCCGCGGAGGCCCAGCTGACCGAGATCGACTCCAAGTTCGGTGACGCTGATCACGGCCTGACCATGACAAAGATTGCCGGCGCCATCTCCGCCGCGGTGGATGCTTCGGAGGATAGCATTCAGTCCATGCTGGACGACGCCGCCATGGCCGTCATGTCCCTGAACGGCGGCAGCGCCGTCCCTCTGTGGAACACCTGGCTGGACGGCATGCAGGAGGAAGCCCCCGATGGGGACGAGATCGACGTGGCGGGCATCAAGGCCATTTTCGCCAAAGCCTTTGAGGAGATCGATGATATGTCCGGCGCCAAGGTGGGCGACAAGACTATGATGGACGCCCTGATTCCCGCCAGCGAAGCCATTGCCGCCTACGGAGGAGACAGCGCGAAGGATCTGTTTGACGCCGCCGCCAAAGCCGCCGCCGAGGGTGCGGAAAACTCCAAAAACTTCGTGTCCAAGTTTGGCCGGGCTAAGAGCTACGGCACCAAAACCATCGGCACCCCGGACGCCGGAGCCACATCGATGTCCTATTTCTTCCAGGGTCTTTCCCGGGCATAAGGCTGTATTCTCCCCCATCAGCGGGATTCGATTTACATACAAATTTTGACTGGAGGTATTCTGCATGAAGATGAAAAAATTTATGAACGCACCTGAGACCGTCACCGATGAGGAACTAACTGGTCTGGGTCTGGCTTTCAGCGACATTCTCGATGTGGACGGCCATCTGGTGATCAGCAAGGATCTGGCCAGCGCTGACCGCGTCACCATCGTCACCTACGGCGGCTCCGGCCATGAGCCCGCCCAGGCCGGTTTCGTGGGCAAGGGCATGCTGGATATCCAGGCCGTGGGCGACATCTTTGCCGCTCCCAACGGCCAACTGGTCTTTGACGCCATGAAGCTGGCCGACAAGGGCCACGGCGTCCTGCTGCTGACGCTGAACTATGCCGGTGACCAGCTGGCGGGCAAACAGGCCATGAAGCTGGCCAAGAAGGCCGGTCTCAATGTGCGCCAGGTAGTCACCGGTGAGGAGATCCAGTTCGATCCCAACGGTGAGGACAATAAGCGCGGCCTGGCCGGTGCGGTGGCTCTGTACCACGTTGCTGCCGCTGCTGCCCGGGAGGGAAAATCCCTGGACGAGGTGGCTGAGATTGCTCAGCGCTATGCGGACAACATGGCCTCCATTACCGTCAAGTCCACCGACGCCACCCATCCCCAGAACGGCATGTCCTTCGGCGACCTGGGCGAGACGGATCTCATGGAGATCGGCGCTGGCCAGCACGGCGAGGGCGGCGGTGTCCGCGTGCCCATGATGTCCTCCAAGGAGACCGTGGCTACTGTGGCCGAGGCCTTGTGCAAGAATCTGGACCTGAAGGCAGGCGACAAGGCCTTCGTCATGATCAACGGCTGCGGTGCCACCACCATGATGGAGATGCTGGTGCTGTTCAAGGACACCGTGGAGTTCCTGAAGGCCAAGGGTGTGGAGGTTGTGGCCAATATGGTGGGTGAGATCCTCACCGTCCAGGAGGCTGCCGGTTTCCAGATGAATATCGCCAAGTGGGACGACGAAACGCTCCGGCTGTGGAACACACCCTGCCACACCCCCGCTTTCAGCAAGGAGTAAGTATTATGGCAGACGCAATTGGAAACAAGGCTGCGAAGGACTATCATCTGGATATTCCCGCGCCGGAGCAGGGCTTCTTCGCCAAGGGCCTGGGCCACGGCGACTGGGGTGCGAAAAACCGCCTCTCCCGCCTGTTCAATCCCAAAAGCGGCAACACGGTGATGCTGGCCTTTGACCACGGCTACATCATGGGCTCCACAGCGGGCCTGGAGCGCATGGATGTGACCATCGTGCCCCTGTGCGAGTACGCTGATGTGCTGATGGGCACCCGGGGCGCCATCCGTTCCTGCATCCCCCCCACGGTGCAAAAGCCCATCTGCCTGCGGGCTACCTACGACGCCAGCGTTCTGAAGGAAGATATGAGTACCGGCAACGGCCTGGGCGCCGACATGGAGGCCGCCATCCGCATGAACGCCTCCGCCGTGGCCATGCAGTGCTTTATCGGCGGAGCCGGTGAGGCGAAGTCTCTGGAGACCCTCTGCCGGGCCGTGGACGCCGGTGAGCGCTACGGCATCCCGGTTCTGGGTGTCACCGCTGTGGGCAAGGAGATGGCCCGGACCACCCAGTATTTCCTGCTGGCCACCCGCATTCTGGCGGAGCTGGGTGCTTCCTTTGTCAAGACCTACTACTGCGACGACTTTGAAAAAGTGGTGGCCGCCTGTCCCGTACCCATTGTTATTGCTGGCGGTAAGAAGCTGCCGGAGAGCGAAGCGCTGACCATGGCCTATCGGGCCATCTCAGACGGCGCACGGGGTGTGGATATGGGCCGCAATATTTTTCAGAGCGAGCACCCCGCCGCCATGTGCCGGGCGGTAGCCAAGATTGTACACGAGAAATTCACGGACAAGGAGGCCTATCAGTTCTATCAGGAGCTGGCTTCCCAATCATAAAGACAGGAGGATTCCCCCATGGCAGCTGAATATATGCACATCGGCATCCCCGTTCTCAACAAGAAGCCCAACATGGTCTACAATGAGTGGGGCAAGTTCTGGGTCAATGAAAGCGTTGACGCCTATGACTACAAAATCGAGTACCTGAAGTTTGAGGAGGGCACCCGCTTCCCGGAGATCCTCTCCAAACAGCCCCATGTGGCCTACAAGGTGGACAACATGGACCCCTACATTCAGCAGGCACAGCAGGTCATTTTCGGGCCGGAGGTCCTCAGCGACACCGTTCGCCTGGCGTTCGTCATTCAGGATGACGCCATTATCGAGCTCTATGAGGAGAAATAAGGTGCTCCCTCGGTTGGTGCCTTGAGACAAGCATCCCCGCGCTCACACTCCGGTGGGCGCGGGGAATCCCTTTTTGAAAGAACGTGCTGGGAGATTTCTCATTTCCCGGGCTTTTTCCCCGTTTTGTCTTTCTTTTTTCGCAGGATTTTGATTGTATCTTGCAATTCCTGTGACAGATGCTAAAATAAGAGCGACGAACAGCAATGGATGATATCAAACAATGGAAGGAAAACTGATCAGAATTTTATAGGAGAGGGTGACTCAAAGAAATGGAATGGACGATGACAGCCAACGCTCCCGGACAGGTCTGCCTGATGCAGGGCAATGAGGCCATTGTACGCGGAGCGGTGGAGGCAGGTATCAATTTCGCAGCCTCTTACCCCGGCTCCCCGTCTTCCCAGGTTCTGGGTATGCTGGGCAAGATCGCTAAAGAGCGGAATTTCTACGCAGAGTGGTCCACCAATGAGGTCTGCGCCATGGAGGCCTGTATCGGCGCCTCGCTGGCCAACGCCCGGGCACTTTGTATTGTGAAGCAGAACGGTCTTCTCTGTGTGGCGGACGCCCTGCACTGCGGAGCCCAGCACGGCGTCAAGGGCGGACTGGTGGTCGTGACCTCAGATGACCCCAGTGCCCACTCCAGCACCAACGAATTCGACTCCCGCTATCAGGCCATGTCCGCCAGCATCCCCATGCTGGAACCCACCAGCATGCAGGAGACCAAGGATATGATCCCTTACGCCTTCGAGCTGTCCGAACGGACAAAGCAGATTGTGATCGTGCGGCTGACTACCCGGGTCTGCCATGGCCGGGGCAATGTGACGCTGGGACCGCTGCCCGAAAAGCCCCATGAGCTGAAGCGGGTAGGAGAATGGGACCGTTTGGTCTGTGTCTCCTATATGCACAATTCCATGCTGCAGAAGATGGATGTGCTGCGCCAGGAGTTCGAGGCCTGTCCCTTCAATCACTATGTGGGCCCCGATGCGCCAAAAGGACTGATCGTCGCCGGCGGCACCGGCCGTCTCTATGCTCAGGAGGCCATTGCCCGCCTCGGCGTGGGTGACCGGGTGGGCCTGCTGAGCCTGGCCACTATCTGGCCTCTGCCGGAGCAGTACATTCTGAACTATCTGCGGAGCGCGGAAAAGGTTTTGACTTTGGAGGAAGTAGACCCAGTTCTGGAGCATAACCTGGAGGCTATTGCCGGAAAGAACCGACTCTCCATCACCTTCTCCGGCCGCTCCGACGGAGCTCTGCCTAAGATCGGAGAGCTGGACCCGGACAATGTGACCGCAGCAATTTCCATGCTGACCGGCGTGTCCCTGCCAGAGAAGAAAACCTCCTCCCAACTGGAGCTGCCGGAGCGGGAACTGACCTTCTGCGCTGGCTGCCCTCACCGGGCAACCTTCTATTTGCTGAAAAAGGTTCTGCGCCAGGAGAAGAACCCCGGCGTCGTGGTGGGCGATATTGGCTGCTATATCATGTCCGGCCAATCCGCCGGCCACTATGCCTATCAGGCGTGCAACTGCATGGGCTCCGGCATCAATCTGGCTGAGGGCCTGGGCCAGCTGACCAACTACGGCCTGGATCAAAAGGTGGTCACCGTCTGCGGCGACTCCACCTTCTTCCACACCATCATGCCCGGTCTGGTCAACGCCACCTATCACCACGCCAATATGCTGCTGATGGTTCTGGACAACTCCGCCACCGCTATGACCGGCTTCCAGCCCCATCCCGCCACTGGTCTGACCGCCATGGGCGACCATGTGAAGCCCATGGACATCCAGAAGATCGTGGAGGCCGTGGGCTGTGATGTGGAGATCGCCGATCCCTTCGATGTGGAGGAGACGGAAAAAACCCTCCGCCGCCTTCTGAAGAAGCCCGGCATGAACGTTCTGATCATGCGCCAGCCCTGCGCGACGCTGATGAGCAAGCAGCAGCGCCGGCCCGTCCGGGTCTACGTGGATCAGGACAAGTGCCAGGGCGACGGCTGCGGCTGTGATAAGTACTGCAGCCGGGTCTGGGGCTGCCCCGGCAACACTTGGGACTTCCAGAAGAACAAGGCGCGGATCGACCCTGTCACCTGCGTAGGCTGCGGCGTCTGTGCCAAGCTCTGCCCCAACGGGGCCATCAAGGTGGAAGGCGGTGAGGAGAAATGAAACAACTGAAATTTGATCCGCTGAATATTGTCATCTGCGGTATCGGCGGCCAGGGCAATGTGCTGGCCTCTGAGGTGGTGGGCAGCGCCATGGCCGACCGGGGCTACCATGTGGCCGTGGGCGAGACCTACGGTGCCTCCCAGCGCGGCGGCTCCGTCATGAGCCATGTGCGGGTCTCCGTGGACAAGGAGATGGGCGTCCTGATTTCCTCCGGCGAGGCCCACATCATTATTGGCTTTGAGCCGCTGGAGACGCTGCGCATGGCCCGGAAGTACGCCGGTCTCAATACCATGGTGGTCTATGATTCCCGCCCGGTCTATCCGCTGGGCGTTCTGCAGGGCGTACAGACCTACCCCGCCCTGGAGGACATCTCCGCGGAAATTCAGTCCCTGTCCGCCGCAGCCTATGCCGTGCCCGCCGCCGACATCGCCATGGAGGTGGGCGATTCCCGCTCCGCCAACATCGCGCTTCTGGGCGCCTTTACACAGCTGCCCGACGCACCGCTGAGCCGGGAGGATCTGGAGAAGATTCTGCAGCAGCGCTTCAAGGGCGCGGTTCTGGAACTGAACCAGAAGGCCTTCGCTATGGGCTGCGAGGCAGTCAGCGGAAAAGGAGGCAATGCCTGATGGATATCATCACTGTACATATTCTCCACCCCACTGAGGACCGGCGGCTGGATGTGCAGCTGCCCCGGAACACGGAGTTCTCCGCGCTGACGCCGCTGCTGTATGAGCGGAAGTTTATCGAGCCGCAGAAGCCCGGCTACCTCTATCTGTATCAGGAGCACCTGTGCGGAATGAGACATACCCTGGGGGACTACATTCCTGAAAGTGCCGCCGAGATGGAACTGAAGGTCTTCCATTTCCCGGCCATCATGGTGTAAGGAGGGAGAAGCATGCTGAGTACGATTGCATTGGATACCCAGGTCATCCGTCCCGGTCTCTGCACCGGCTGCGGTGCCTGCCAGGGAATGTGCCCCTATTGGGACTCCGTGGACGGGAGGACGTTCTGCTACTTTGACTGTGAGCGCCGGGATGGGCGCTGCCAGAAATTCTGTCCCCGGATGCCCACAGATCTGGACGCTCTGCGAAAGAAATTCTTTTCGGCGGACACCATTCTGCCGGAGATCGGCCCCTTCCGTGGACTCTATCTCACCCGGGCGGCGGACGCCTCCATCCGGGCAGGCGCCCAGCACGGCGGCACCATGACGGCGCTGGTGGAGCTGGCCCTGAAGGAGGGCTTTATCGACGGAGCGGTGCTGACCCGCTCCAAAGGCGGTTTGGAGCCTGAGGGCATTCTTGCCACCACGCCAGAGGGGGTCCGCACCTGCTCCGGCAGCAGCTTCCAGGTGCCGCCTACCCTGGCGGTACTGAATAAGGCTCTGCGGGAGGATCGCTGCCACAGCATTGGCGTGGTGGGCACCCCCTGTAAGACCCTGGCGGTCTATAAGATGAAGGCTAAGCCGCTGGCGGAAAATGACAACCACGCCGACAACATTGGCATGGTCTTCGGTCTGTTCTGCGGCTGGGGCCTGGATTGGGACGGCATCCGGGATCTGACGGCCAAGCACGCCGATCCGGCCCAGGTGACCCACATGGATATTCCGCCCAGCAAGTACCACTCCCTGGAGCTGCGGGAGAAAGGCGAGACCGTGTCCGTCAATCTGGACGAGGTGACGCCCCTGGTTCGCTCCGGCTGCCATTACTGCACCGATATGACCGCCGAATTCGCCGACCTCTCCGTGGGCGGAGCCCGCAGTGCAGACGGCTGGGACGTGGACAAGGGCTGGAACCAGGTGATCGTCCGCTCGGAAAAGGGCCAGCAGCTGTTGGACCTGGCCCGGGAAAAGGGTATTCTGGAGTTTAAGGATGTGCCGGAGACCGGCCTGGACAAGCTGAAGGGCGCATCCCTCGGCAAGAAGCGCACCGGTGTGAAAAATCTGCGCCAGCTTTCTGGAAACAGCGACGATCTGGGCTACCTGAATCCCTGCAAGGAGCTGTTCCAGAATATCTGAAAAAACTGTTCCGCAAGCTCAAGTTCCAGTGTTTCCAAAAGTAAACCAAGAGCCCCGATTCCTTCTGAATCGGGGCTCTTGTTCATTTACAGGGCAGGAAAAGCTGTATCGCGTGTTCCGATTATTCCAGAATTCCGCCCTGGTCAGCGCTCTTGGCGTCCCGGGCATATCGGGCCAGATAGCCGTCCACTGCCGCGGGAGTATAGCGGAACGCGGCCCGGCGGCGCGCCAACTCCTCCTCTGAAACCAACAGGTCAATGCGGCGCTCCACCACGTCAATGACAATTCTGTCCCCGTCCTCAATCAGAGCGATGGGTCCGCCGGAGGCGGCCTCCGGAGAGATATGTCCCACAAAGCAGCCGTTATTGGTGCCGGAGAACCGGCCGTCCGTGACAAGGGCGGTGCACTTGTTCAACCCCTGCCCATATAGCAGCTTCATGGGCTTGAACATCTCCGGCATACCCGGGGCTCCCTTGGGGCCGGCATAGCGGATAACCACCACATGGCCGGGCTTCACCAGCTGCTTGCCGATGGCCTCGTTTGCCTCGTCCTCTCCTGAAAAACAGATGGCTGTCCCCTCAAAATGCCGGACCTCCGGCGCGATGGCGGCGGGCTTGGCCACGGCGGTGTCGGGGGCCAGGTTGCCGTGCATGATGGCAAGGCCCGCCAGGGTGGAAAAGGGCTTGTCCATGGAGGTGATGACCTCGGGATTTTTCGGGTACAGGCTGCGGCAGCTCTCCGCGTTCTCTCCGATGGTACGGCCGGTGACAGTCATACAGTTCTGATAGAGGATGCTCTCCAGCTGCCGCTGGACCTCCGGAATTCCCCCCGCCTGATAGAAATCCTCGGCGTCATAGTCCTTGGAGGCAGGATTGATGCGGCAGATCAAGGGCACAGAGGTGCCGTACTCCTCGAACCAGCCCATGACAGTTTTCGCCGGGATACCAATCTCATGGGCAATGGCGCAGGTGTGGATGACACAGTTGGTGGAGCCGCCAGTCGCCATTAAGACCATAATAGCGTTGCGGATGGACTCCTCCGTGATGATATCCCTGGAGGTCAGGCCGTCCCGGACCATCTGGACAATGGTCTCGCCGGTTTCCAGGGCGGCCCGGGTCCTGGCGTTATAGACGGCTGGGATAGCCGCGGAGCCTGGCAGACTCATGCCCATGGCCTCCGCCATGCAGCACATGGAGTTGGCCGTGGCCATGTGCTGGCAGGAGCCGATGGTGGGACAGCAGGCGTCGGTCAGCTCCAGTACCTCCTGCCGGGAAACTTTGCCTGCCTGATACATGCCGTAGGCCTCCTCCGAGGAGGTGGAGTCCGACTTCCGCTTGCCGCCGAAGGAGGGACCGCCCAACATACAGCCACCCGCCAGGAAGATGCAGGGAATGTCCAGCCGGGCGGCGGCCATCAGCATTCCGGGGACGGTTTTGTCGCAGGAACCCACCAGCACCAGGCCGTCCAGACGGTGTGCCCGGGCCATGATCTCAATGCCGTCCGCCACAATCTCGCGGGAGGGCAGGGAGTAGCGGGAGCCGCTGTGGGTGGTGCAGACGCCGTCGCAAACGGCGATGCAGCCAAACTCCACCGGGGTTCCGCCCGCCCGGTAAACACCGTATTTGACCTGCTCGGACAATTCCCGCAGGTTCTTGTGGCCGGGCACGATATCTGTAAAGGAGTCGCAGATGCCGATCACAGGGCGTGAGAAGTCGTCATCGGAGAAGCCATTGGCTTTGTAGAGGGTGCGGCAGGAGATCATACTATCCGGCATGAATGTACCGGCCTTGAATTTGTCCTGCATGCGGGAAACACTTCCTTCCTTAAAATTTCGAAGGACACGGCGCAAGGATTTCCCATCCTTGCGCCGTGTTGTCATTGGATGAAGAGTATCTTACTGCTCCTTTTCTGCCTTGCCGAAGGGTCCGATATGCAGCATGGACAGCACAAAGGGAATCAGTACGGAGATGAAACCGGCATAGCCCAGATAGGCATAGCCCTTCTTGACGATGGCCATCAGGCCCACCTGAGAGATGGCCCAAACGCCCACGGTAAAGATCAGGGCGGCCACGGCAGAACGGATCATATGGCCCTGGGTCCGCTTGCTCTCGTCCATCCGACGTTCCAGAGCGTTGACCGTACGGGCGACGATACCGGCGATCATGTTCACGCCAGTGGACACAGCACCCAGGATGATAAGAATGGAGATGATGGGGGTCAGGATGCCGGCGCCCACGCCGTTCTGGACCAGCACCAGCATGGGAACGGAGGCGCCTTCCAGCTCCGGCTTGAAGGCGATGGCCAGCATACCGATAATGGAGAGCATCATGGCGATGAAGTTGCACAGGAACATATACAGGGCGGCCCGGTCCACCTGCTTGATATCGGTCAGGGGCTCGGTGTGCTGATACATCAGGCCGATGGAGGGCAGCTGGAAAGCAAAATACAGGATGGCGCTCTTCAGAGCGGCGCCCAGCAGGCCGCTCTCGGTGGAACTGACGGGCAGCTCTCCGGCGGCCAAGCGTCCCACAGACTCAGCGATGGTGCCGAACTGGACAACAATGTTGGGCACCAGCACGATCACCAGGCCGATGATGATCAGCACAGACAGGGTGGAAGCGCATTTCCGCACGATGTTGGTTCCGTACAGGGAGATGATGAAGATGAACGCACCCACCACCAAGGTGCACAGCCAATAGGGGATGCCAAAAAGGCTGTTCAGTGTAGAGCCGCCGGTGGCGAAGGCGGCGGAGGTAGCGGTGGCGATCAGGATCAGGTAAGTGATCTCATAGAGGTTGGAGAACAGCACCTTATACTTTCCGTAGAAGCTGTCGCCGAAAGCCCGATAGTCGTAGGTCTTATGGGAATAGGCGTAGCGCAGGCCGTACCAGAAGAAGAAGGCCAGCAGGAACTGGGACAGCAGGGGCAGTACCAGGCCCCAGATGCCGTAGTTGATGAAGTAGGAGTAGATCTGTGCGCCGGAGGCGAAGCCGCCGCCGAACTGCGTGGTAAAGGCCACGAAGGCCACGCCGACTGCCAGGGGCATTTTGTTCTTGTCTACCATGATGTAGTCCCTCTTTCTCTTATTTGCCGTTCATATATTGATTTCCCCCACGGGGAGAGAATCCCTGGTAAAACGAGTCTCAGTCAAAGGTGATCATCTTGCCGGGGTTCAGAATCAGCTTGGGGTCGAAGGCCAGCTTCAGGTTCCGGTACAGCTGGTACATCTCCTCGCCGATGAAGGGTCGCAGGAATTCCAGCCGGCCGTTGCCGATGCCGTGCTCACCGGACAGCTGTCCGCCCAACTCCTTGCTCTTGGCGTATAGCTCCACCAGGCAGGCATGGGTGGCGGCCTTCCACTCCTCATCAGTCATGCCGGGCTGGCGCAGCATCTCGGTGTGGATGTTGCCGTCACCGGCATGGCCGCAGGGCTCCACCACCACGCCGCGGGCCAGACAAATTTGTTTGGCTGCCTTGACGAACTCGGCGATTTTGGCCCGGGGTACCACCACATCGCACTCCTCCTGGCCCACGGAGTCGGCCTTCATTCCCTCCAGAATGGCGCCGCGGACAGACCAGACGGAGCCGATACGCTCCGGCGTGTCGGCCAAAGCCACATCGATGGCCCCGGCCTCCAGGGCAGCGGCAGCAGCAGCGTCGCAGCACTGGGTCAGCTCCTCCTGGGAGGAGGCGTCGTACATGACGATGAGCACAGCCTCGCCCTCCCGGACCGGCAGGACCTTATGGAGCGTCCTCTCCACAATGTCAATAAGCTCCCGCTCCAGGAATTCCACGGCGGTGGGGACAAAGGGTAGCCGCAGCAGCACGGGTACGCAGTCGATGCACTTCTCCAGGCTCTCAAAGGGAATCACCAGGGTGCAAGTACACTTGGGGGCGGGGATCAGCTTCAGCGTCACCTCGGTGCAGATGCACAGGATACCCTCGGAGCCCACCACCAAATCCTTCACGTCAAAGCCAGTGGTGTTTTTCACCACGTTGGAGGAAAAGTGCATGACGTCGCCATTGGGCATGACGGCTTCAATGCATCGGACATAGTCCCGGGTCACGCCGTAGCGCACGGCCCGCATACCGCCGGCGTTGGTGATAATGGAGCCGCCGATGGAGGCGGTTTTCTCGCCGGGGTCAGGGGGATAGAACAACCCCGCCTCCGCAGCCGCTGCGGCCACCTCGGAGATGAGGGCGCCGGGCTGTGCGGTGATGGTCATGTTCTGTGTATCCACCGGGAAAATCTTGTTCATCATCATCAGGGACAGCATGATGCCGCCGTACTTGCAGTTGGCGCCGCCGGCCAGACCTGTGCCCGCGCCCCTCGCCACCACGGGGATATTCTGCTCGTAAGCGTACTTCATGATGGCGGAGACCTCGTCCCTCGTCAGCGCCTCCACATACAACTCCGGGGGGAACACGCCGTACTCCGGCATCTCGTCATGGTAATACTCCTTGGCAATGGCCTCGCCCACCCAGACGCGGGCAGGATCCGTGACCGAGCGGATGTAATCAAAATCCTGCTCATCCATTTTCTTGTAGGGGAACGGCATATCACTCGGCCTCCTTTGCTGCCTTGATGCGGGCGATCAGCTCCGGGACGACCTGATACAGGTCATCCACAATACGGTAGTGGGCGATGCGGAAGATCTGTGCCTCCGGATCGGTATTGATGGCCACGATGGTCTGGGCGGTGTTCATACAGGCAGTGAACTGCACCGCGCCGGAGACGCCGCAGGTGATGATGAGCTTGGGCTTGACCGTTCGGCCGGAGAGGCCGATCTGATGGGCGGCGTCGCCAAAGCCGTTTTCCACCATAGGCCGGGTGAAGCACAGCTGTCCGCCCAGCAAGGCGGCCAGTTCCCGGACCATCTCCACGTCCTTGGCGGTCTTGACGCCCCGTCCGGCCACCACCAGTACGTCCTCCTCCTCGATGGATTTGGTCCGGGTGATGACCGCCCGTTCCACGATGGAGATGCCGGACCGAACCATCAGCTCCGTGGCGTTACAAATGGTGACCTTGCCGGTGGGATTGGAGACTTTCTTCGCCTTGTCCATGACCTTGTATCGGACAGTGGCGAACTGGGGTCGGGAATCCGAAATGATGATCTGCGCCATGATGTTTCCGCCGAAAGCGGGGCGCACCTGAACGAGATCGGTGTTGTCTTTCATCCGCAACTCCGTGCAGTCGGCAGTCAGGCCAGTGTGGAACCGGGTAGACAGCCGGGGCGCCATGGAGCGGCCGCAGGCGGTGGCGCCGATGAGTACCACAGAGGGCTTGATGGTGGAGACGCAGTCCGCCACGGCGTCAGAGTAGCAGTCGGCCTTGAACCCCTCAAAGCCCGGGTGCTCATAGACGAACACCTCTTTCACGCCGTAAGGCAGCAGCTTTTCCGCATTTTCCTTCGTTCCTGCGCCGCCCACCATGACACAATTGACGTCATAGCCCACCTTAGCGGCCAGCTTCCGGGCTTCGCCGATGAGCTCGTAGACCACGGGGTGGATGGTGCCGTTCTCCTGCTCGGCATAGACCAGGATGCCCTTCCACTGATCCTTGTCTACGGAGCGGGCCACCTGCTCAAACCGGATCGCCCGCTGAGGACAGGTCTTGACACAAACGGAGCACATGCGGCATTTTTCGTTGGCGGTGATGCCGCTTTTCTCCATCTGGAGGGCCCCGAAGGGACATTTTTCAATGCATTGCCCGCACAGGTCGCAGCGGGACATATCAAACTTCAGAAGCTCCATCTCGCCCCTCCTCAGAAATATTTGGCGGCGGCCAGCAGATCAAAGAGCTGGCTGGCCTTCTCAATGGCGGTGCCCTCCAGCGTAATGTTGCCGGCACCGGTGGGAGGCGGGAAGATGCGCTCTACTGTGGTGGGAGATCCCACCAAGCCAAAGCGGGTCATATCAGGATCCGGCAGGTCCTGACAGGAGACTGTTCGGATGGGCTTCATCGCGGCCTCCACCTTCCGTCGGTATGACGGCAGGCGGGGGACGCAGATGTCCTTGTCCACCGTGATCAGGCATGGATAGGCCATCTCACTGATCTGGAACACGCTGGCCAGATCCTGCCGCACCTGAATGTGGGTGGAGCTGACATCGGTAATCTCATTCACCCAGGCCGCATGGGGCAAATGGAGATGCTCCGCAATAGCGGGGCCTATCTGGGCGGTGTCGCCGTCAGTGGTCTGGCGGCCGCAGATAATCAGGTCTGCGCCTCCCAGCATTCGGATCCCCTGGGAGAGCGTATAGGACGTGGCCAGCACATCAGAGCCGGCGAACTTCCGGTCGGAGAGGATGACGGCGTCATCCGCCCCCATCATATAGGCGTCGCGGATCATGCTCTCCGCCTGCTCCGGCCCCATGGTCAGCACGGTAACCGTACCGCCCAGCTGCTCCCGAATGCGCAGGGCGCACTCCAGGGCAAACAGGTCAAAGGGATTTGTGCGGGTGGCAGCCCCCATCCGCTTGAGGTTTCCGGTCTCCTCGTCGATCTCCACCTTGGAACTCAGAGGGACCTGCTTCATGCACACGATGATTTTCATTGCATCATACCTTTCAGATATCCTGGCCGATTCATATTTAGCGCTTTAAAGCGTCTCGTTTCATACTTTAAAGCAGTATAGCACGATTGTCGGAGAATGTCTATAGTTTGGCACACATTTTCTGGAAATTTGTTTTTAGCTTCAGGATTTCCGGGATCGCATCACGGGGAATCCGTCATCAGCTTCCGCCCTTATGCGAAAGCCCGCCGCAGAGCCTCCTTCAAAAGCTCTGCGGCGGGTCTCTTTCCTGTTTTTCGTGTTCACCGCGTTATAGCAGCAGGGAGATCAGCGGCATCGTGATGATGCACAGCAGCCCCGTCATAAACGTGACTTCCACCGCCAGTTCCGCATCCACCTCATATTGCTTCGCCAGCGCACTGGCAATCGCCGCCGTTGGCATGGCCATGGTCAGCAGAATCACAGGGGTCATCAGGGAATTTGTCAGCGGGATTACCTTGAGCAGCAGCAGACAGATGATCGGCGCGGCCACCAGCTTTGTGAAGGTCCCCGTCAAAACGTCCCTGTCGCGGACCACCTTGGAAACCGAGCATTTGGTCAGTTCCATGCCGATGATCAGCATGGAGAGCGGCGTTGCCACACTGGCCAGATACCCAATGGGGGCGGAGATGATCTCCGGGACAGGGATTTGAAACAGAAACACCGCCAATCCCAGGGCGGTGGCCACATTGACTGGTGTCAGCAGGATCTTCTTCAGGGAGATTTTCGGTGCCCCCGCCTCCGCCGGACGATCTGCCAGCAGCACGCGGACGCCGACGGTGTAGAGCAACACATTAAAGGGGATCCCCATAATCACCGCCAGTGCCAGCGCCTCATCACCCAGAATGGCCTGGATAATGGGAAAGCCCATAAAGCCGTTGTTGGGGAATGTGGTGCAGACCGCCCAGAGTCCCCGCCGGTTTTTAGGTACATGAAACGCTCTTGCGAGCAGAAGGGTAATCCCGATCAGCAGCAGATATGCCGCCATGCCTGCCGCGAGTATCACTGCGCTGTCCCGGAGAAATTCCACGCTGAACTCTCGCATAAGGGACTGGAATATGAGTGCCGGTGCCATCACGGTCATCAGCAGGTGGGAGAGGTATGTGGTCATGGTGACAGGCAGGATGCGGAAGCGTACAATCAGCGCACCTACCGCCATGAGCAGAAAGAGCCCCACAAGATTAGATATCAAAATTGACATTGGAACATTCATGATCGAATCCCTCTACATTTGAAAGGCCGCGCAAACGGCTGTCTCTGACGTCTCCTGTAATAAACAGCAGTCTCTTTGGGAGGCGGACATTATTAGCATAGAGGAAGATTCCCGCGATATCAACTTCTTTTTTTTCTTATGGATTGATTTTTGTCAAAATTTACATTAATATGGGTTGCGTGGATCCGCAATCAGTATGATATTGCAGAAAGCGGAGCATTTGATCGGCACCATCAGTTATAATAGATAGGATTGGAAACGTGATATGGAACAAAACCGGATTGATTTTTTAATAGACCGCATCAATTGCTGTCCTTTTAACCGAGCCAATGGTATTTACGCGGCAGAGGTTCGGGAAGGATACGCCAGAATCGAGGCAGACCTGACCGCGGACAGTCTGAATATCTGGGGCGTCCCCCACGGCGGACTTCTGTTTTCCCTGGCGGACGTTGCCTCCGGGCTGGCGGCGCAATCCACCCACGAAGGCAAGGCTGTAACTGTCAGCGCCAACATCAACTTTCTACAGTCCAGTCGGGAAAAGCATCTGATTGCCGTGGGGCGGGAGCGGAAAAGCGGTCGCTCCACCGGCTTTTTTGACGTGGAGATCACAGACAGTAGCGGTGCGCTGCTGGCTACAGGACAATACATCATGCACTATTCTCCCAAATAAATTCAAAAGGGACAGCCTGCTCCAGTTGGCCATCACCGATGATCCGAAGCAGGCTGCTTTCTGTTCTATGAATTTCCTGTGGGGATAAAGGGACGGATGGCACTGGCCACGGCGCTGATGGGCATGGTCTGGAGATAAATCCGGCCGGGGCCTGTGATCACGGTGTTGAAAACGCCCTCTCCGCCGAAAACCATATTCTTGACACCCGGAACCGCTTGGATCTCCATGGAGCAGCTGGCGTCCATAGCGGCGATGTAGCCGGTATCCACTACGATGGACTGGCCCGGTGCCAGGTCGTACTCTTTCACATAGCCGTCAAACTCGCAGAAGGCCACGCCCCTGCCGGACAGCTTCTGCATGATGAAGCCCTCGCCGCCGAAGAAGCCAGCGCTGGCCTTCTTCTGGAAAAACACCGACAGATTCACGCTGGCCTCACTGGCCAGGAAACCGCTTTTCTGTACCACCAGCTCCCGGCCCGGGCCGATCTCAAAGGCCCGGATATCTCCGGGAAAGCTGGAGGCAAAGGCGATCATGCCGGGGCCGCCCTGGGCGGTATAGCGGTTCTGGAACATGGCCTCTCCGGCGAACATCCGGCCCAGGGCCCTGCCCAGTCCGCCGCCGGTGGTGGTCTCCATCCGCATATTGGGACTCATCCAGCTCATGCTGCCCCGCTCTGTGATCATCGTCTCCCCCGCCTCCAGCTGACAGATAGCCACCGGCATGGGAGTCCCTTCGATGTTGTAGCGCATAATGGTCTCCTTCCTCTCTCCAGATGATTTCTCCGTGGGCTTCTTCCATTGTAATATAAGAAGCCCCCCGGGTCAATTCCATTTGCGCCCGACATCATCTTAGTGGCTCATCCCTCTAATGTCCCCGCGCCAGGGTGCCACCTGGAGGGGCTCGAAACGCTGACAGCATGTTCCTGTTGGCAAATGCAGTAAGGGTTATCTGACGTTTTTCTTGAAAATGATGGAAAAGTGCCGGTGCGTATTCGACGCGCCGGCACTTTGGTATCAGTATTCCACTTCGCCCTCGTAGACCAGCTTAGCATCGCCGGTGAGGGTGACAGTCTCGTCGGTGTAGTTCACCACCAGGTCGCCGCCCTTGGCCTTGACCGTGATGTCCCTGCCCTTTTCGCAAAGGCCGTTGGCCACTGCGGCCACCACCGCCGCGCAGGCACCGGTGCCGCAGGCCATGGTCTCGCCGCTGCCCCGCTCCCAGACCCGCATCTTAATGGTGCTGGGGTTCACCACCCGGATGAACTCCGTGTTGATCCGCTCCGGGAAGTAGTCCGCGTGCTCAAACTGGGGACCCACTGTGGGCACATCCACCGCGTCCACACGGGGACAGAACACCACGCAGTGGGGGTTGCCCATATCCACACAGGTAATGGCCCACTCCTGTCCGCCGATGGTCACGGGATAGTCCACGATTTTCTTCTCAGGGATGTTCAGCCGCAAGGCCGTGGTGTCCAGCGTACCGTAGCCCATATCCACGCAGGCGGAGGTGACCTTACCGTTGGTGGTGTAGAGCTTCACCGTCTTGACGCCCTTGTCCGTCTCGATGGTGATAACATCGCTGCCCACAAGCCCACGGTCATAGAGGTATTTACCTATGCACCGCAGGGCGTTGCCCGCCATGGCGCCCTCGGAGCCGTCGCTGTTGAACATCCGCATCCGGGCATCAGCCTTTTGAGAGCGCTCCATGAGGATAATGCCGTCGGCGCCGATGCCGTAATGCCGGTCACAGAAGGAGATGCACAGGGACTCCGGGCAGGTGATCTCCCCGTGGAAATTTTCCAGGAAGATGTAGTCGTTGCCGCAGGTTTGCAGCTTGGCGAAGCGCAGCTTCTGCCGCTCGGAGCGCAGGTGGCAGATGTCGATGAGCTCTGTGTTCTGCTGGGTGTACCGGGAGGCCAGGATATCCGTCAGGGCGTTGGCGGTGTCCAGAGAGGTCAGGCAGGGAATACCCAGCTGGACACAGCGGTGGTTTAGATGGATGAAGTCCCGGATATACTCCGGCTCCGTGGATCCGGTGAGGATAACATAGTCGATCTCGCCGTTCTCCAGTAACTGAAAGACCTTGTTGTCCTTGCCCAGTTTACCCACGATCTCCACGTTGGTGCCCAGGTGCATGATCTCCCGGGCGGTGCCGTCCGTGGCATAGAGCTTGTAGCCCATGTCGTCCAGCTTCCGTGCGATACTGACCGCCTCAGGCTGGTCCCGCTGGTTAACGGAGATGAGGATGCCGCCGCGGGTGGGCTTCTCCACCTTATATCCGGCGGAAACCAATCCCTTAAACAGGGCCTCCTGCATATTCTTGCCCAGGCCCAGCACCTCGCCGGTAGACTTCATCTCCGGGGACAAGGAGGCGTTGGCGTCAGTGATTTTCTCAAAGGAGAAGACGGGCACCTTGACGGCCACATAGGGCGGCTGCCTGTACAGTCCGGTGCCGTAGCCCAGGGACTTCAGCGGCTGGCCCACCATGACCCGGGTGGCCAGGTCCACCATGGGAACGCCGGTGACCTTGGAGATATAGGGTACGGTACGGGAAGCACGTGGGTTCACCTCGATTACGTACAGCTCACCCTGATAGATCAAGTACTGGATGTTGATGAGCCCCTGGGTCTTCAGACTCAGTGCCAGCTTCTCAGAGCAGTCGATGATGGTGCGAAGCATCTTGTCGCCGATGGAGAAGGGCGGATAGACGGCGATGGAGTCGCCGGAGTGGACACCGGTGCGCTCAATGTGCTGCATGACGCCGGGGATCAGGACGTCGGTGCCGTCGGAGATAACATCCACCTCCAGCTCGGTACCCATCAGATACTGATCCACCAGGACGGGGTTCTCGATCTTGCCGGAGAGAATGATGTCCATGTAGCGGCGGACCTCTTCGTCGTTGTGGGCGATGACCATGTTCTGGCCGCCGATGACGTAGGAGGGGCGCAGCAACACAGGATAGCCCAGCTCATTGGCGGCCTTCAGGGCCTCCTCCAGGCCCAGGACACCCCGGCCGGCGGCCCGCTTGATAAGGAAGCGCTCCAGTAACTCGTCGAACCGCTCCCGATCCTCGGCCATGTCAATGGACTCGGCGGAGGTGCCCATGATGCGGATGCCGTGGCTGTCCAGGTACTGGGTCAGCTTGATGGCCGTCTGACCGCCGAAGGCCACCACCACGCCCACGGGCTTCTCCACCTCAATGATGTGCATGACGTCCTCCGGGCACAGGGGCTCGAAGTACAGCCGGTCGGCGGTGTCGTAGTCCGTGGAGACGGTCTCCGGGTTGTTGTTGACAATAACCACCTCATAGCCCAGCTGTTTCAGTGTCCAGACGCAGTGAACGGAGGAGTAGTCGAACTCAATGCCCTGGCCAATGCGGATGGGACCGGAGCCCAGCACCATGATGACCGGCTTGCCGGAGCGGGGGAAGGTTCGGGACTCGCAGAAGCGGTCGAAGGAGGAGTAAAAGTAAGGCGTCTCGGCGTCGAATTCCGCCGCGCAGGTGTCCACCATCTTGTAAACGGCGGTCTTTCCCTCGCAGGGCAGTTCCTTGGCCCCAGTGAGCCGCAGCAGGGTGTCGTCGGGATAGCCGAACTGCTTGCCCTGCTCGTAGTTTTCCGCCGTCAGGCCCTCTTTCTCCAGCTTCTGCTCAAAGACCGCCAGGCGCTTGATGTGGCGCAGGAACCAGTGGTCAATCTTCGTAATGTCGTGGATGGTGTCCAGGGAGACGCCGGCCTTCATGGCCTCAAAGATGGTGAACAGCCGATGGTCATCCACCCGGGCCAGCCGCTCCTCAATAGGGGCGGTGTCGTCCTCGTCCCGTTTGCGGTTCAGGGTGTCCAGGCCCACCTCGGCGCCCCGGACGGCCTTCATCAGAGCCATCTCAAAGCCGGGAGCGATGGACATGACCTCGCCGGTGGCCTTCATCTGAGTACCCAGCTTTCGGGAGGCATCGGCGAACTTGTCGAAGGGCCACTTGGGCATCTTCACCACAATGTAGTCCAGAGCCGGCTCGAAGCAGGCGCAGGTCTTGCCGGTAATGTCGTTTTTGATCTCGTCCAGGGTGTAGCCCAAAGCGATCTTGGTAGTAATCTTGGCTATGGGATAGCCGGTGGCCTTGGAGGCCAGGGCGGAGGAGCGGGACACACGGGGGTTCACCTCGATGACCGCATACTCAAAGCTGTCGGGATTCAGGGCCAGCTGGCAGTTGCAGCCGCCCACAATGCCCAGATGGGTGATGATGTCCAGAGACGCCGTGCGGAGCATCTGGTATTCCTTGTCGGACAGAGTCTGGGTGGGAGCCACCACGATGGAATCACCGGTGTGGACACCCACAGGGTCCAGGTTCTCCATGGAACAGACAGCGATGACGTTGCCCACGCTGTCCCGCATGGTCTCAAACTCGATCTCTTTCCAGCCGAAGATGGCCTTTTCAATCAAAACCTGGGTAATGGGCGAGGCATCCAGGCCCGTCTGGGCGATAATGCGCAGCTCGTCGGCGTTGCTGGCCGCGCCGCCGCCGGCGCCGCCCAGGGTAAACGCGGGCCGGACGATGACGGGATAGCCGATGCGGTCGGCCACCTCCAGAGCGCCCTCCACGGTCTCGGCAATATCGGAGGCGATGACCGGCTGACCGATCTCCGCCATAGCCTCCTTGAACATCTCCCGGTCCTCGGCCCGGGAGATGGCCTTGGCGTCAGTGCCCAGCAGGCGGACGCCCTGCTCTTCCAAAAAACCCTCCTTGTCCAGCTGCATGGCCAGGGTCAGGCCGGTCTGGCCTCCCAGGCCCGCCAGGATGGAGTCAGGCTTTTCTTTTTTGATAATGCGCTTGATGGTGTCCACGGTCAGCGGCTCCAGGTAGATTTCATCCGCCATGGCCTGGTCGGTCATAATAGTGGCGGGGTTGGAGTTGCACAGCACCACGTCCACCCCGGCCTCCTTCAGCACATGGCAGGCCTGGGCGCCGGCGTAGTCGAACTCGGCGGCCTGTCCAATGACAATGGGCCCGGAGCCGATGACGAGAACTTTCTTAATACTGGTATCGAGCGGCATTAGTCGCGGCCCCCTTTCATCAGATCCACAAAGCGGTCAAACAGGAACGAGGTGTCCTTGGGCCCGGAACAGGCCTCCGGGTGGAACTGCACTGTAAAGGCGTTCAGCTCCGGATAGTCGATACCCTCACAGGTGCCGTCGTTGGCGTTGATATAGCGCACCTTGCCGCTTTTCACCGTGTCGCCGTCCACCGCGTAGCCGTGGTTCTGGCTGGTGATGAACGTCCGGGTACCGCTGACGTCCCGTACGGGCTGGTTGACGCCCCGGTGGCCGTATTTCAGCTTGTAGGTGCTGCCGCCCACGGCCAGCGCCGTCAGCTGGTGGCCCAGGCAGATGCCGAACACCGGCACCTTGCCCAGCAGCTTCTGGAGCTGCGCGATCTGGAAAGCGTTCTCCGCCGGGTCGCCGGGGCCATTGGACAGCATGACGCCGTCGGGATGGCCCTCCAGCACCTCCTCCGCGGTAACGGAGGCGGGCAGTACCGTGACCGTGCAGCCCCGCTTCTGCAGACTGCGAATGATGTTGCGCTTGGTGCCGTAGTCAATGAGGGAGACCCGGAACCGCTCCTCTCCCTCCGCCGGATGAACGCTGAGGGTGGAACAGGTGACGGACTTCACCGCGTCCTTCACCAGATAGGCCTTCACCTCATCCAGGTCGGCGGGAACCTCATCACAGATGGTTGCGTTCATCACACCGTGTTCCCGGATAATGCGGGTCAGCTCCCGGGTGTCCACGCCATACAGGCCCGGTACTCCCTGCTGCTTCAGGAAGGTGTCCAGATCATACTGGGTACGAAAATTCGAGGGTCCGTCACACCATTCCCGCACTACATAGCCGCGGACAGCGCATTTTCCCTCGAAGTCCTCTTCCATCATTCCATAATTTCCAATCAGCGGATAGGTCTGCATGACGATCTGTCCGGCGTAGCTGGGATCGGTCAGCGTCTCAATATAGCCGCACATGCCAGTGGTAAACACCAATTCCCCCACGGCCGCCGACTCGGCGCCGAAACGGAATCCCTCAAAGACCTGCCCGTCCTCCAGTACCAGATATGCCTTTTTCATGGTCTCTCCCCCATCTTTGGTCTGTTGACATATTTCAACATATTATCCAATATTTTTCCCCGCTCGTCAATATTTTCCCAGGAAATTCGTCTCGGTTGACCGCTCAACTTTTCGTCGGAAAAAGGTATTACTTTTTGTGTATTTTCCCAGTCCCTCTACTTCCGCGCTGGGCCAAATACAGACTTTTTCAGCGGGCATTGCAAGTCTTCGGCGGTTTCGATATAATATGAAATGACTTTTTCCGAGGGAGGAAACACATGGCAAAGCGGTACGACAACTTCACAGCACCCTATGCCCATAGCCGGATTCCGTTTCTGGTGGCGGAGGTGGTCACTGACGGTGCCGGGGATATGGTGGATCTGATCTGCCGCTGGGCCAATACCCCGGCCGCCGCCTGCCTGAACTTCACGCCGGAGGCGCTGAAAAACCAGCGGTTCTGCCGGAACTGCGCCCCGGAGCGGCTGGAATCCCTGCGCCCCATTGCCTCCGTCGCCTTCTCCGGCTCTCCCCTGTCCTTTCCCTATGAGACGGCTTTGGGCCGGCAGCTGACGGTGATCTGCTATCAGCTGCGTTATGGCGTATGCGGCTGTATTCTGGATGAACAAACATCGTCCGATGTTCCCGTCCGCGGCACAGCGGAGCTTTTGGAAGACCAGCTTCTCTGCGGCACCATGGTGCTGGAGGTGGGCAGAAACGGGATCCGCAGCCTGTCCTTCAGCCAGCGGTTTTGTCAGCTGACCGGCTATTCCCAGCGGGAATTTCTGAACCGCTTCGCCGGAGAGCTGACGGCCCTGCTGGCGCCCCAGGATCGCCCGGTACTTCTTCAATACCTGCTGGATACCGTCCAGACCGGGCAGTCCGGGACCTGTGAGTTCCGTCTCCGGCAAAAGGACGGCCCCGCCCGCTGGGTGTCTCTTCGGGCGGAACGGCTGCCGGAGCGCACCATTCCCACCTTTCACGCGCTGCTGTTGGACATTGACGAACAGAAGCGGACAGACGCCGCTCTGCGGGAGAGCCGGCAAACGTCTGACCGCCTGCAGCGGCAGCTGGATGACTTTTTCAGCGCCATGTCCGGGGCCTGCGCCCTTTTTTTCCTCCCCACCGGCGCGGCGTCTCCGGAGCCTGTCCGAGTCAGCCGGGGTTTGGCCGAGCTGCTGGAGGTCTCTCCCGCTGAGCTATTGCGGCAGCTGAAGGAGGATCCTCTGCGGCTCATAGGCCATCAGGACCGGGAGCATTTGAAAGCCTGGATGCGGAGTCCCGACCCTTCACTTCGGCATACCTGCCATATTCAATCGCTGAGCGGTGCCGTCCATATTCTGGAGCTGTCCATGGAAAAACGTGAACAGGACAGCGGCACCCTGCTGGTCCTCTCTTTTTCCGATGTGACGGAACACCGCGCGAATACGGAGGCCCTGCACCTGCAGGCGGAACGGGCGGACCTTCTGATGGCCGGCGGCACCATTTCCATGGACTATGACGTGCCGGCCGATATTGCCCGCTTTGAATTTATGGATGGTGCCGGCCGGAAGCACACCCGCACGGTGCGAAATTATCAAGAGACTCTGTCTTCCAGCACCACTCTCCATCCGGACAGCAGCAAAAAGGCCGCTGCGGAGCTGAGGGCCGCCTGTGCCAGGCCCAAAAAGAGCACCTTCCGCCTTTTGGGAAGATACAGCGGCCAGGAGTACCGCCAATATCAGGTCTCCTTGGTCAGCCTTGCAAACCCCCAGGGCACCATCTATCACATCACCGCCCTGATGACAGATATCACCTATCAGCAGGACACCTTCAAGCGGTTCCAGGCCATGGAGGTCCGGCGGGAAGCTCAGTTCCGCGCAGCTCCGGCGGCCGTACGGCTGGATCTGACCGCGAACCGCATTCTGGACGCCCGCGGCAGGGAGAAAGCCCTGCTGCGCGTTCTGTTCGGCAATACCGCCTCTGATTGCCTGACGGGAATCTCCGCCGCTCTGCCGGCGGAGGATCAGCCCCGCCTCGCCCGGGTTCTCTCCCGCGAGCATTTGCTGGAGCAGTACCGGCAGGGGCAATCCATGCTCTCCCGGAGGCATTTGCCTCTGGAGGGGTGGGTTCTGGAGCTCCGGGAGGAACTGGTGGAAAATCCGGAAAACCATCACATCGAGGCCTGGCTCCGCCTGCTGGATGATCCGGCGGAACCCGTTGAAGGGGAGGAATAAGGATGCAGTACCGCACTGGAAGGCACAGGGAGCAGATCTCCCTGCTGGGCTACGGCTGTATGCGCTTCACCCGCAGCGGCGGCCGTATTGACATTGATAAGGCTGAGCGGGAGGTCATGGCGGCCATACGCTCCGGCGTCAACTATCTGGACACCGCCTACGTCTATCCTGGAAACGAGGCGGCCGTCGGAGAGATCCTGCGACGGAACGGCTGCCGGGATCAGGTGCTGCTGGCCACCAAGCTGCCCCAATACCTGATCCGCTCCCGAAGCGCCATTGACCGATGCTTTGACGAGGAGCGAAGACGTCTGGGAACCGACTATATCGACTTTTATCTGATGCACATGCTGGCGGACGTCAACGCCTGGGAAAAGCTGAAAGCCTGTGGCATAGAGGATTGGATTGCCGGAAAAAAGCCGCCGGACAGCTTCGGAACATCGGCTTCTCCTTCCACGGAAACACAGAGGCCTTTCTACAGGTGCTGGACGCCTATGACTGGGACTTCTGTCAGATTCAGTACAATTATATGGACGAGACCTCCCAGGCGGGCCGCCGTGGGCTGGAGGCCGCTGCGTCCAGAGGCATCCCTGTCATCATCATGGAACCCCTCCGGGGCGGGCGGCTGGCCTGTCAGCTTCCTCAAACGGCGAAAGAGCTTTTGATCCGGGACGGAAAGGGGCGCTCCGCCGCCGAATGGGGCCTGCGGTGGCTGTGGGATCAGCCCGGCGTCACTTGCGTTCTCTCCGGTATGAACTCCCTGGACATGGTGCGGGAGAACTGCCGCATCGCGTCAGAGGTTCGGGCCGGGGCGTTTACCGCTGAGGATTTTGCCCTGATCGCCGGATTGAAACGGGAGATCAGCGGCGCTCTGCGGGTGGACTGTACCGGCTGCGGCTACTGTCAGCCCTGCCCTAAAGGCGTGAACATCCCCGGCGTGTTCCGGTGCTGGAATGAGATCGGCATCGACGGGGTGAAAAAGGCTCGCCGGGAGTATCTGCAGACCACCGCTATGCGGCGTCCCTCCGCCGGTGTGGCTCACTGTGTGGGCTGCGGCAAGTGCGAGCAGCACTGCCCCCAGCACATCGCCATCCGGCAGGAGCTGAAGCGGGCGGCGGCGGATCTGGAAACACCCCTCTACAGGATCGTGGAACAGGCCTATCGGCTTCTGAAAATCTGATCCCATGGAAACGGAGGATATGGTATGATGGAAAACGGCAACCATGAGCCTTTTCAGGGGGATGACACCCAGGAGATTGTCTACATCAACCCTGACTTCCTGAAAAACGCCGTGGCCTCCCTGCACCGGGACAAGGAAAATCTGCAAAAGCTGCTGGACGCCGCTGAGGACGGCGATCAGGACGCCCAGCACCGGCTGGCCGTCTGTTACTTTGAGGGTTCTCACAGTGCCCCTAAGGACGAGAAGCAGGCCTTCCACTGGTTTGCGCAGGCAGCCCGACAGGGGCATATCAACGCCATTTTGAACCTAGGCGTATGCTATGAGCGGGGTATCGGCGTGGAGCCGGACCCGGAAAGGGCCGCAGAGCTGTATCAGGAGGCCGCTGACACCGGCTTCCCGCCCGCCCAATGCGCCCTGGGGCTGTGCTGCGAGTGCGCCATCGGCGTCCCGGAGGACAAACAGCGCGCCGCAGAGCTGTACATGCTGGCGGCGGAGCAGGACTACGCCCCTGCCCAGTGCAACCTGGGTTTCTTCTACTATCACGGCATCGCCGTGGAAGAGGACGACGAGCAGGCGGTATTCTGGTTCCGAAAAGCGGCGGAACAGGATCATGCCCGGGCCCAGTTCCTGCTGGGGGAGTGCTATGAGTTCGGCTATGGCACGGAGCAGAATATAGGCAAGGCCCTGGCGCTGTACCGCAGGGCGGCCCAGCAGAATTTCGCCCCTGCCCAATGCAACCTGGGTTCCTGCTATTACCGGGGCGTGGGCGTGGAGGAGGACGACGCCCAGGCCTTTCCTTTGTTCCTAAAAGCCGCCGAACAGAACCATCCCCGGGCCCAGTATCTGGCGGGACAGTGCTGTGAGTTCGGCTACGGCACGGAGCAGAACCTCCAAAAAGCGGTGGAGTTCTATCGCAGAGCCGCGGAGCAGGACTACTCACCGGCCCTGTGTGCCATGGGCTTGTGCTATGAGCTGGGAAAAGGTGTCCCCGAGGATAAGCCGGAGGCCGTTCGATACTATCAGCAGGCTGCTGGCCAGGGCTATGCCCCTGCCCAGTGTAATCTGGGCTTTTGCTATTACCGGGGCATCGGTGTGGAAGAGGACGACGCCCAGGCCTTTCCCTGGTTTTTGAAGGCGGCGGAACAGAATTATCCCCGCGCCCAATATCTGGCCGGACAGTGCTGTGAATTCGGCTACGGCACGAAACAGGATATTCAGAGGGCAGTGGAGTTCTACCGCAGGGCTGTGGAACGGAATCAGCCGGGTGCCCAGTGTGCCCTGGGCCTGTGCTATGAATCCGGCAAGGGCGTCCCCGAAAATAAACAGGAGGCCGCACGCCTCTACCGTCTGGCCGCTGACCAGAGCTACCCTCCGGCTCAGTGTAATCTGGGCTTCTTCTACTACCACGGTATTGCCGTGGCAGAAAACGACGCCGAGGCGCTGGCCTGGTTCTCTAAAGCCGCCGAGCAAAACTATCCCCGGGGCCTGTATCTGTCCGGGCGGTGCTATGAATACGGACACGGCGTCCAATCGGATATCCAGAAGGCCCTGGATTTCTACAAACGTGCGGCGGACCAATCCTTCCCCGACGCCCAGTGCGCCCTGGGCCTGTGCTATGAGCTGGGAAAGGGTGTCCCGGAGGATAAACCGGAGGCCGCACGGCTTTATCGTCTGGCCGCCGTCCAGGGCTATGCTCCCGCCCAGTGCAATCTGGGCTTCTTCTACTACCACGGCATCGTCTATGCCGAGGACAATGAACAGGCTTTTCGCTGGTTTTCCAAGGCGGCGGAGCAGGGCCACGCCAGGGCCCAGTTTCTGGCGGGGCAGTGTTATGAATACGGCTACGGTACGGAGCAGAACATCGGCAAGGCGGTAGCGCTCTACCGAAAATCCGCGGAGCAGGACTATCCGGATGCCCTGTGCGACCTGGGATTGTGCTACGAGCTGGGAAAGGGTGTCCCTGCGGACGAGTCGGAGGCCGCACGGCTCTATCGCCGGGGCGCCCAACAGGGCCATCCCCCCTCCCAGTGTAACCTGGGCTTCTTTTATTATCACGGCATCGGCATGGAGGAGGACAACGCCCAGGCCCTCAGTTGGTTCTTGAAGGCCGCCGGGCAGGGCCTGGCCAGAGCGCAGTTCCTGGCGGGACAGTGCTACGAGTTTGGCTACGGTACGGAGCAGGACATCCAGAAAGCGGTGGCATTCTACCGGAAAGCGGCGGAGCAGGGCTATGCCAGCGCCCAGTGCAATCTGGGACTATGCTATGAGCTGGGAAAGGGCGTGCCGGAGGATAAGCCGGAGGCCGCACGGCTCTACCGTCTGGCCGCCGATCAGGACAACGCCGCTGCCCAGTGCAACCTGGGTTTCTTCTATTACCACGGCATCGTCTATGCTGAGGACAACGAGCAGGCCTTCCGCTGGTTCTCCAAGGCGGCCGCTCAGGGCCACGCCAGGGCCCAGTATTTCGCAGGGCAATGCTGTGAGTTTGGCTATGGCACGGAGCAGGACACTGGCAAGGCCGTGGAGTTCTATCGAAAATCCGCCGATCAGGGTTATGCCAGCGCCCAGTATTCCCTGGGCTGCTGCTATGACAGCGGCTGCGGCGTGGAGCGGGACTATCAAAAAGCCGTCCAGTTCTACCAGCTTGCCGCCGGCCAGAACAACGCCAGCGCCATCTGCAACCTGGGCTACTGCTACTTCACCGGGCACGGCGTCAGACAGGACTATGACAAGGCCTTCCATCTCTATCAAAAGTCCGCCGGTATGGGCAACGCCTCCGCCATCTGCAATCTGGCGGACTGCTACGAGCACGGTACCGGGGTTGCAAAGGATTTGAGGCGGGCTGCGGAGCTGTATCAGCAGTCGGTGGATAAGGGCAACGCCTCCGCCATGGAGAGTCTGGGTTGGATGTACGAGCGGGGCGTAGGCGTCCCACGGGATCTGAAAAAGGCGGCGGAGTTGTACCGCATGGCTGCCCGAAACGGCAATCCCATGGGCCAGTACTATCTGGGCTGCTGCTATGAGCACGGTACCGGTGTGACCCGGAACCGGGACAGGGCGCTGGAGCTTTATCAAAAGGCCGCGGACAGCGGCTGTCAGCCCGCCAGGGAGGCCCTGAACCGCCTGAAAGGGAAAGGCGGTCTTTTCCGCTTCCTGAGAGGCGGCAAATAAATCAAAAAAACCGTGGGTTCCTCTTGGGAGGGGCCCCACGGTTTTTCCATATCATTTTCGTTATACTGGCGTATCGGTGGCAGCCTCCCGCCGGATCAACCGGAACACCACGACGTACATCACCACCACGAAAATTACGAAGGCTATCGTGGCCCTTCCGGTGCCGCTCATGGCGCAGGCGTCATAAAAGCCGTGGAGGAACACGGCGGCCAGATAGCCAATCGCCAGATTGAAGCGGCGGCCCGGCCAATCTCCCCAGTTTTCGCAGAGCTTGGCCCGTCCGTAAAAGACGCCCATAAATACCGCAAAGCCCATGTGCCCCGGAATAGCCAGAACTGCCCGGGGCAGGGCCACAGACAGCCCGTAACTGATGACATACTTCACATTTTCAAAGGCCGCGAAGCCCAGGGAGACAAACACCGCGTAGACTACACCGTCAAACCGGTAGTTGAAATTGGAATCCCTCCAGGTCCGGCGCTTCAGGAAAAAGAATTTGGCGCCCTCCTCCACTGCGGCCACCACCAAAAAGGCCAGCAAAATGGTATACCAGGGGCTGTGGGGATCCACCAGCGCGTTGAGCAAAATCTCCCCTACCATCTCCAGCGCAATGGAAGCCAGGGCTGCCAGAATCCCCATGAAGATCAGGCTGGCCAGCAGGCCAGGCGGCTCCTTCTCCACCCGGTCCTGCCGGTAGATGTACCGCATCAGAAACGCCGCGGGAAGTATCGCCGCCAGCACATAGATGGTCAGGATATAGAGGGCGGGCATCGCGAATATGGGTACCGCGAAAAACATAGAAACCTTTCCTTTCTCTCTTCTCCGGGGAGTCCCACTCCCCTTTTACGAGTCTTCGTCCAGCTTCAGAACGGCCAGGAACGCCTCTGTGGGCACCTGCACCGTGCCCAGGCTCCGCATCTTCTTTTTGCCCTCTTTCTGCTTTTCCAGCAGTTTCTTCTTGCGGGTGACGTCGCCGCCGTAGCACTTGGCCAGCACGTCCTTCCGCATGGCTTTCACGGTCTCCCGGGCAATGACCCGGCCGCCGATAGCTGCCTGAATGGGGATCTCAAACAGCTGGCGGGGAATGTTCTCCTTCAGCTTTTCGCACAGCCTCCGGGCACGGGGATAGGCCTTGTCCTTGTGGGCGATGAAACTCAGGGCATCCACCTGGTCACCGTTTAAGAGCAAATCCACCTTCACCAGTTCGCTGGGCCGGTAGCCGGACAGCTCGTAGTCCAAAGAGGCGTAGCCCTTGGTGTTGGCCTTCAGAGTGTCGAAGAAGTCGTAGATGATCTCATTTAAGGGCATCTGGTAGTGCAGCTCCACCAGATGGGTGTCCAGATACTGCATATCCTTGAACTCGCCCCGGCGGTTCTGGCACATGGGCATGATATTGCCCACATATTCGTTGGGGGCGATGATCGAGACCTTCACATAGGGCTCCTCCGCGTGCTCAATGGAAGCCGGGTCCGGGTAGTTGTGGGGGTTGTCCACCTTCACCATGGAGCCATCGGTCTTGTACACGTGGTAAATAACGGAAGGCAGGGTGGTCACCAAATCCAGATCGAACTCCCGCTCCAGCCGCTCCTGGATGACCTCCATGTGGAGCATCCCCAAAAAGCCACAGCGGAAGCCGAAGCCCAAGGCCGCCGAGGTCTCCGGCTCGAAGCTGAGAGAGGCGTCGTTGAGGCGCAGCTTTTCCAGGGCGTCCCGCAGGTCCGGAAACTTGGAGCCGTCCTCGGTGTAAATGCCGCAGTAGACCATGGACTGCACCGGCCGGTAGCCCGGCAGAGGCTCCTTGGCGGGATTGGCGGCGTCGGTGACGGTGTCGCCAACCCGGGTGTCCGCCACGTTTTTGATGGAGGCGGTGAAATAGCCCACTTCGCCGGCCTCCAGCGCCTGACAGGGCTCCAGTCCAAGGGGCAGCAGGTGGCCGCACTCAATGACCTGATAAGTGGCGCCGGTGGCCATGAGCCGCACGGTCTGCCCTACCCGCAGAGAGCCCTCCTTCAGCCGCATATAGACGATGACGCCCCGGTAGCTGTCGTACTGGCTGTCGAAAATCAGCGCCTTCAGAGGGGCGTTCACATCGCCAGTGGGAGGGGGTACGTTTTTGACGATGTCCTCCAGCACGGCGTCAATGTTGATCCCCATCTTGGCGGAGATCTCCGGCGCGTCCATGGCGGGCAGACCGATGATGTCCTCCACCTCGTGCTTGGCCTTCTCCGGATCAGCGGCGGGCAGGTCAATTTTGTTGAATACCGGAAGAATCTCCAGATCATGCTCCATGGCAAGGTAGGTGTTTGCCAACGTCTGGGCCTCCACGCCCTGGGTGGAATCGACTACCAGCACGGCGCCCTCGCAGGCCGCCAAAGAACGGGAGACCTCGTAGTTGAAGTCCACATGGCCCGGCGTGTCGATGAGATTCAGCTCGTAGACCTCCCCATCCTGGGCTTTGTAGTTCAGCCGGACGGCACGGGCCTTGATGGTGATGCCCCGCTCCTTTTCCAGGTCCATGTTGTCCAGCAGCTGGCTCTCCATCTCCCGTTGGGAGACGGCGTTGCACTTCTCCAGCAAACGGTCCGCCAGTGTGGACTTGCCGTGGTCGATGTGGGCGATAATACTAAAATTTCGGATATTTTCCTGTTTTGTCATATGTGTCTCCTCATTCAGACAGCGGGATGCTCCGCGTTCCATTGGAGCCAGAAGGCTTCGTCCCAAAATTTATCATAGTCATAGTTTACCACAAACTCCCGCCAGTTGGCGAGGGTCTCTTCCGTATTTTCCGCTGTCAGCCGGTCCTCGTCTGCTGCGATCTTTGACAGAACCATGCCGCATACCTCTCCCGAGTGGTGGACGTAATCGCAGTAGTGGTCCAGGTTGTCCACAATCTCCCGATCCATCAGCAGTCCATACAGCTTTACGTTCTCATGGGGCAAAAGCGTCTGGCAAACCCGTTCCATGGCGGCGAACACGGCATCTGTCTGGCCCTTGCGGGCGGTCTTGTCCCAAAAGAGAATGCTGTAGGGCGAGAAAAACAGGTCGAACTCCGTTTCCGGGTGCTCGTTCAGCCAGCTCTCCACCACCTCCAGGTTGGCGTCCACATTGTCAAAAAAGGCATCGTCGGGCACCTGCTCCGCCGCGGTTTCTGGCCTCTCATAGTTGTCCAGCGCCGTGGCGTGGTTCCACCAGATACCCTTGTCCCAGGTGAAGCCCTCGTCCAGGGTCTGTCCGCTTCCCCAGCCATTGGCCGCCAGAACGTAGACACTGTAATACAGTGTGTCCTTATTCAGCAGGTACTTGATATCGTCCAGGGGATTTTCGTTGTACAGATACTCCGGCATGGCGTTGGTAAGGCCACTCTCATCCCGGATCAGGATGTTCATATCCAGGGCGAACAGCACCCGCTTCGGTGTCTGGCTGCGGAACAGGACCTCCATCACTTTGTCGAACTCGCTGAAATGGCCGTCGGGGATGGTGATGCGGACGGCGGTACCGCCGAAGGTCTTCTCCACCCGGCTGGCCCGGTAGTTGGCAGCCATGGAGGACCCCATAACCACAGTGTCCGCTTGGACATTTTTTGCCAGGCCGGCCCCCTGATAGCGCTCGCTGAAGAAGATGGGCTGCCACTTGTCGGGGATCCGGTAATAAAAGCAGGGGTCCACCGTGTACACTACGGCGGCGCACAGCGCCAGCAGGAGCATCATCCCGGCCAGCAGGCCGCAGGCCCAGCGTCGATATGCTTGTTTCATGCCGGCCTCCTCAAAAGTCGGAATAGATGAAGGTGGTGATACCGGTAAAGGACAGGATGGACCAGACCGTCAGCACCACCAGAGCTGCTCCCCGCCACAGAGCGGGCCGGAAGATGTCCATCTGCCGGATGGTGTTCCGGGGCCACAGGGCCGCCAGCATTCCCGTGCCGTACAAAAGCACCACCCGCAGGATGTTCACCCAGGGCTTGATGGCCGGTATCAGCAGCTGCAGCGCCCCGATCTCTTTGGAAAATAGACCGTCCAACAGCCAGGCACCGGGGCTGCCCAGGCCGCCGCTGACAGCGGCGGACAGCATCTTCCACGCCCCGGACAGGCTGGGGGCCCGGAAAAACACCCAGGCCAGGTTCACAAAGGCAAAGGTCAGTCCCCAGCGGAGCAACGCCGGCAGTCGGTTCCTGCCCGGTCCCCAGGCGCGCTCGATGATCTGCCCCAGGCCGTGGAGCACACCCCACAGAATAAAGGTCCACCCGGCGCCGTGCCAGAAGCCGCTAATCAGGAAGATGATCAGAATGTTCAGATAGGTGCGAATCGTTCCCTTTTTGCTGCCGCCCAAGGGAAAATAGACGCACTCCCGCAGGAAGGTGGTCAGGGTAATATGCCAGCGCTTCCAGAACTCCCCGACAGACAGAGAGCGGTAGGGGGAGTCGAAGTTAACCGGCAGCCGGATACCCAGCAGGCGGGCACAGCCGGCGGCGATGTCGCAGTAGCCGGAGAAGTCAAAGTACAGCTGAAGGGTGTAACCAAGGATCACCATCCAGGCCCCGGGGGCGGATAAATCCTCCAGCCGGGCCCAGCCATTGTTCACGATGACGCCGAAAGGATCCGCCAGCAGCACTTTTTTGATGGTGCCGCAGCAGATGGCGTACAGTCCCGCCGCAATGTCCTCCCATCCAGGGCGCAGAAATGATTCCCCCCGCAGTTGGGGGAAGAAGGTGCCGGGCTGGAGGATGGGACCGGAGGTGACAGTGGGGAAAAAGAAGGCGTACAGCGTCAGGTCGTCTCCCTGAACCGGCTCATACTGCCGGGTGTAGGCCTCCTTCAGAAGCCACAGCTGCTGGAAGGTGTAGAAGCTTAGACCCAAGGGTGCCCAGCCGACAGATATCCTTCCGCCGGTGAAAAAGCCGGTATACTTGAAGATCAGCAGCACGGCGATGTGCCAGCAGCAGCCCAGCACCAGTGCCCGGCGGCGGCTCTTCTTCTCCGCACCGCACAGCCGCTGCAGCACCGCGGCGGTGACCACCATTCCGATGGTCAACACCAAAAGGCCCTTCCAACCACCGCCTGTCACATAGAAAAACAGGCAGGCCAGCAGCAGCGGCAGCCGTCCCGCCTGCTGGTTCCGGCGGCCCATGGCCAGGCACACCGCCACGGTTAGAATGAGAAAGGCTAAAAAGTAAAAGGATTGAAAGCTCATTTCTTCTGCTCCGTCAGGGCGCTCAGCCGGTTATCCGCCGCAGTCAGCACCTGGGTCAGGCTTTGGCAGCGGCCGGGATAGGCGTTGGTCAGGGCATCCGGGGACAGGTCGGGGAACGCCGCTTTCTGCGATATCTGGGTCCGCAGGCAGCGGGCATAGCGGTTCTCCGCCAGCTTCATGTCCGCATCCGCCGTGCCCATGGTGCAGGCGGCGGGATCCAGGGCGAAATAGGCCTCGTTGCCTCCGGCGGCACGGTACAGATGGCGGTATAGCTGATACACGGCGCTGCCCAGATAGGCCGCCGCCTCATTGATGGCGGCTTTGTCGTTGAGCTTGCCCAGCAGGTCGAACAGTACGCCCACAGCGCCGGAGAGCAGCTTGGACTGCAGCGTGGCCATGACGCTGCCCCGGAGGACATTGCCCTGGTCCGAGGCCGCCAGGATATCCTCCTCTGACAGCATGGCGCCGTCCCGGGACAATGTGCGGCCCAGGATAAAGTCGGCGGAGACGTGGTAGTAGTCGCAGGCCTTTACCACAAAGGCCAATCCGGGCTCCCGGATGCCGTTTTCATAATGGCTCAGCAGCGCCTGGGAGATACCCAGATCCGCTGCCGCCGTCCGCTGGGATACTCCCCGCTCCTGCCGCAGCAGTGACAGGGTCCGGGAAAATTCAGTGTTGGAAGCCATGGTTCCCTCTCCTCTATTTAATAAATACATGCCGTATAGTTTATCAAAAACTATACGACATGTAAAGGCCTATTTGGAATTTTGTATTTAGTCTGCTTTTCCACATTATGACGAGCCGTCAAATGCCCCGCAGGGCAGGATAGAGCTTTTGGTAGCGGGCGTACAGGCTGTCGTAGAGCATGCGGTATTCATCCCGCGGGCGGTAAACCGCTCCGCTTTCCGTCTGGCCGGACATAGTGGAACGCTCCGGTCCCTGATATGCCAGAGCCGCCAGCACCTGAGCTGCCCGGAATTGGGTATCCTGGAACACGGTAATCTCGCGGCCCAGGACATCCGCCAAAATTTGACACCAGACGGTCTCCCGTCCGCCGCCGCCGATGAGAGAGAGGGAGGCGGGCGGCGTGGAGAACTGCTCCAGCCCCTGCCGCAGAGAAAAGGCCACGCCCTCCAGACAAGCCCGGACCAAATCAGCGGCAGAGGTTTCCATTGTCATGCCCCAGAAGCAGCCTCGGGCCTCCGGCGCCAGAACCGGGAACCGCTCCCCCGAGAGATAGGGCAGGAACAGCACGCCGCAGCTTCCGGGGACACTTGCGGCGAGAAGGCCGCTGACCGCTTCATAATCCACTGTTCCCGCTGTCCGGCCCAGCACACCGGCGACCCACTTGTGGACATTTCCGGCGTTCAGGAAGGGAACCACATTGATATAACAGCCCTCCGCGGCTGCGGCCAGGTTAAACACACCGGCCTCTGTCAGCAGGATATCATCCGACACGGTGGCCACCCAGCCGGAGGTGCCCAAGTTGATGTTGTACTGGCCGGGACACTGGATGCCGCTGGCCAGGGTGGTGGCGCCGGCGTCGCCGATCCCGGCAAACACTGCCGTTCCGGCCCGGTAGCCGCAGGCGGCCCCGATCTCCGGAAGAACCGTACCCACCTGCTGATGGGGATAATACAACGCGGGGAATAAATCCGCATCCACTCCGGCGGCGGAGAGAAGCCTTTTGTCCCAGCATTTGCGGCGGATATCCATGGCCCCCGCTGTGGCGCAGGCTGTTATATCCCCGGCGCAGACGCCTGTAAGGCGGGCGATGAGATAGTCCTTGGAGCTGATGAGGATGTGGGCGGTCCGGGCATAGAGCTCCGGGCAGTGCTCCTTCAACCACATCAGCTTGGGCAAGGGCAATGATCCGTCACAGTGGTTTCCGGTGGTATGCAGAACGTATTCCCCGCCCACAGCCGCCTCCAAAGCGGCGGCCTGGGTTTCTGCCCGACCATCGGAGTAGAGGATAGCCGGGCAGACTGGCTCCAACTGCACGTCCAGAGGGATCAGATCTTGCATCTGGCCGCTCATGATGATGCCCCGGATGTCCGCCGGCGGGACCGCCTTGGTAAACTGCCGGGAGATGGCGCAGAAAGCCGCCCACCAGTCCTGGGGAGCCTGTTCCTGGAGGCCCTCCCGACAAATGGTGGCCAACTCCACGGAGCCGGAGAGGGCAATGTGTCCTGTCTCGTCCACCAGGGTCCCCTTGACGGCGGTGGTGCCTGCGTCAAACGCAGCAATGTATGCCATGGTGATTTCCTCCTTTACGCGGCGTCTCCGTGACCGGCCCTCTGGGCGATAACTGCCAGGATGATGATGCCGCCGGTAATGATGTTCTGCATGTAGCTGGGCATCTGAAGAATGGTCAGGCCGTTGGCCAGGATGCCCAGAATGGCGGCACCCACCAGGGTACCCGCCGCGTTGGGGATGCCCTTCCGGGATACTGTGCAGCCGATGAACACCGCCGCGTAGGACTGGAGGAAGTAGCCGTCTCCGGCGGTGGTGTTGGCAGAACCCACCCGGGAGGCAATCAGCATGCCGGTGACGCAGGCCATCACCGCGCAGAGGGCAAAAGCGATGGTCTTGTACTTCCGCACCCGGATACCGGCGATCTTGGCAGTTTCCTCATTGCCGCCGATGGCGTAGAACTTCCGGCCCAAGGTGGTGTGTTCCAGCAAAAACCAGAATAGGACCACAAAGGCCACCATCAAAATGGAGAGCAGAGGAATACGGCCCAGTTTGGCAGTACCCAGGAAGGAAAAGCTCTTGGGGATGCCCTCAAAAATGGTGGCGCCGCCGGAGAGCTGGTAGATGACGCCAGAGAGGACGGTGCTCATGCCCAACGTGGTGATGAAGGACAGCACCCGGAACCGGGCCACGATCCAGCCGTTCAGCAAACCTATGAAAAAGCTGATGACAGCAGGCAGCGCAAAGCACACCGTCATAGGCAACCCCTTCACCGCCAGCAAGGCCGCCATGACGCCGCCCAGGGAGGCCATACTGCCCACGGACAGGTCGAACTCATTGACGCTCATCACCAGAGTCGTGCCCAGGGAGATCATCACCAGCAGAGAGATCTGCCGGGTGATGTTGATGAAATTCGTCAGGGTGCAGAATTTATCAGGCCGGGCCAGGCTGAACACCAGCACGATCACTACCAGGGCCAGAATGGTGCCATAGGACTGCAAAATCTTTCGTGGAGCGAGCCGGTTCATGGCCAGACCTCCTTTTCTTGATCTTCATAGCAACAGGCAAGCACCTGTTGAGACGTGAGGTCCCGGTTCCTCCAGCACGATCTGGTGCGGCCCTGAACCATAATTAGGATGTTGTCCGCCACCTCCAGCAGTTCTTTCAGGTCAGAGGAGACGTACAGTACGCCCGCCCCCTCGTCGGCCTTCTGCCGGAGGAGCCGGTGGATCTCTCCCCGGGTGCCTACGTCTACCGCCTGGGTGGGTTCATCGCAGAGAAAGATGCGGGGGGAAGTCATCAGCGCCCGGGCGAAAACCGCCTTCTGTTGATTGCCGCCGGACAGCTCCAGCATCCGTTGTCCAGGGTCGGCCAATTTGATATGCAGAGCGTCGATCTGTTTCGCCACGGCTCCATTTCCCTCTTTTGTCTGCAGGACACCCCGGCGGGAAAAGGTATCGATGCTGGAGAGCAGGATGTTGTCTCGGACGCTGAGATTGCCGATCACGGCCTTGCCCCGTCGGTCCTCGGAGATGAGCACCATGCCACTGCGGATAGAGACTTCCGGTGTCCGGCCAGGGCATTCCTTCCCGTCCAGCAGTACGGTGCCCCCGGTGATGGCACGGCAGCCGAAGATGCACTCCAGCAGCTCCGTGCGGCCGCTGCCGCCCAGGCCGAAGAGGCCCAGGATTTCGCCGCTGCGGAGAGAAAAACTGCCCTGTTTCACCCGGCCGTCCCGGGAGGCGATATTCCGGGCCTCCAGCAGAACGGGACCGAAGGACTCCCGGCGGCAGATGGGCTCCACCGCTGTCTGCTCCGTCATTTTGGCGATCAGCTGCTCTCGGGTAACACTACCGGTGGGAACCGTCTCCACCAGCTGTCCGTTGCGGAGCACCGTGACCCGGTCGGTCAGCAGGAAAATCTCGTCCAGCCGGTGGGTCACATATAGGATGGAGGTACCCTTTTCCCGAAGATTCCGCAGCAGGCGGAACAGCCGGTCCGTCTCCTGGTCCGTCAGGCTGGCGGTGGGTTCGTCCAAAATCAGCAGGCGGCAGTCGGTCATCATGGCCCGAACAATCTCCAGCTCCGTCCGCTGGGGAGGAGACAGCTCCGCCGCCGTCTTTTTCAGGTCCAGGTCAATTCCCAGGCCCTCCATGGTCTGCCGTACCCGGCGCTCCATGGCGCCCCAGTCCACCCGGCCCAGCCGGGTAGGATACTCCAGGCCCAGGAAGCAGTTCTCAATACCGTTGAAGGTGAGGATCAGGGTTCGGTCCTGATGGATAACCCGGATGCCCAGTGCCCGGCTGTCCGCTGGAGAGGAGATGGTCGCCGGCTGTCCGTTCCACAAAAGGCGGCCCTCCCGGAGCTGATAGACGCCGGTCAGCAGCTTGATGAGGGTGGATTTTCCGGCCCCGTTTTCTCCCACCAGACCGTGAATTTCCCCGGCATCCAGCTGGAAATTGATATCCCGCAGGGCATAGATTCCGTTGAACTCCTTGCTGACATGTTCCGTTTGCAGCAGCATGGCGGGCCTCCTTTCGCGGATACTTGTTTTTTTGTTACTTGATGAAATCGGCCGCGTTGTCAGCGGTGATGAGGGTGGCCTCGGCGTACATCTCGCCTGTCTCGATGGTCTCACCGGCAAACAGCTTGCCCATCTGCTCCACCACGATGTCCACCATGCCCTGGAAGTTCTGGGCGACAGTGGCCTTCAGGTTGGTACCCTCCTGGATGAGGGAGACGGCCTGCTCGTTGCCGTCCACGCCGACAATCAGGATTTCATCCCGTCCAGCCTCCTGGCAGGCCTGGGTAGCGCCGATGGCGGGTTCATCCCAGCCGCAGAGGATGGCGGTGATAGAGCCTTTCTCGGGATTGGCCAGCAGCAGGTTCTGAACGATGTCCTGAGCGTCGTTGATGGGCTGCTCGGCGGGGACGTGCTGCTCAGTGAGGAGGGTCAGCTTGTCATTGGCGGCAATCAGCTCGTCAAAGGCCTCGCAGCGCTTTACCACGCCGGGATGGGGCCGATGGGTCAGGGTGATGACGGTGCCTTCGCCGCCCATCAGATCATCAAAGAGGTAGCCGGCGATCAACTCGCCCATCTGGTGGTTGTCGCTGGTGGCATTGACCTGCATGCCGTCGATGAAGCCGCTGTCCACGCCGAAGACGGGGATGCCCGCGTCAATGGCTTCCCGCAGCTGGTTCTCCAGCTGGGTAGGGTCAGCGCTGACCAGAACGATGGCGTCAGTGCCGGAGGCGGTGACGTCCTCAATCCGGCTGGCCAGCTCGGCAAAGTCGTTGGCGGTGTCGATGACGTTGACCTCAGCACCCTGGGCGGTCAGGTCGGTTTCCAGGTAGCCCACCATCTGGTTGGTGGTAACAGAGGCCATGTAGGGAGTCATGACGGAAACCGTCTTCCCGGCAAAGGGACCGGAGGCCTCTTCCCCGTCGGAGGAAGCCGTCGGGGCGGTGGTGTCGGACGATGTGCCGCCGCAAGCGGTCAGGGACAGCGCCAGCACCAGGGCGGTCAGCAGAGATAAAAACTTTTTCATTTCAGGTTCCTCCTTAAATGATTGATTGGGTGGATTGATCATCCGGTTTCGTTACGCTTCCCGGACGGCGTCCTTCATACTTTTCACATAGTCCGCTACATACGGCACGGCGTCCCGGCCATACTGAGCGATGAGCTTCACAATGGCGCTGCCTACGATGGCGCCGTCGGAGAGGGCGGCCATCTTCTTTGCCTGCTCCGGCGTGGAGATGCCGAAGCCCACGGCGCAGGGCAGGTCCGAACTCTCCCGGATCAGCTTTACCATAGCGCCGATGTCCGTGGTAATCTCTCTGCGGACGCCTGTGACACCCAGGCTGGACACCACATAAATGAAGCCGCTGGCCTCCCGGGCCACCATGGCGATGCGGCTCTCCGAGGTAGGCGCCACCAGGGAGACCAGGTCCAGACCGTACTGCTTGCAGATAGGGTCAAACTCGTCTTTTTCCTCGTAGGGGATATCCGGCAGGATCAGACCGTCGATGCCGATCTCCCTGCAGATAGAGATAAACTTCTCCGCGCCGTAGGAGTACACCACGTTGGCATAGGTCATAAAGACCATAGGGACGGTGATATCCTTTCGCAGATCCCGCGCCAAATCAAAGATCTTATCCGTGGTCGTCCCGGCGGAAAGAGCGCGGACATTTGCCGCCTGAATGACGGGGCCCTCGGCCGTGGGGTCAGAGAACGGAATACCCAGCTCGATGAGATCGGCGCCAGCCTCCGCCATGGCCCGGACCACCTTGGCGGTGGTCTCCAGATCCGGGTCACCGCAAGTGATAAACGGAATGAACGCCTTTCCGTCTGCAAAGGCCTTTGCGATATTACTCATGGAGATCCTCCCCTCTGTACCGGGCAATGGCGGCGCAGTCCTTATCGCCGCGGCCCGAAATGTTGACCACGATGATCTGGTCTTTTTTCATGGTGGGCGCCAGCTTCATGGCGTAGGCCAGGGCGTGAGCGGACTCGATGGCGGGGATAATACCCTCCATCCGGCTCAGGTACTCAAAGGCGTTGACCGCCTCGTCATCCGTGATGGGTACATATTCCGCCCGGCCGATATCGTGGAGATAGGCATGCTCCGGGCCGATGCCCGGGTAGTCCAGTCCAGCGGAAATGGAGTATACCGGGGCGATCTGCCCATACTGGTCCTGACAGAAGTAGGACTTCATGCCGTGGAAGATGCCCAGGCGGCCGGTGGCAATGGTAGCCGCGGTCTCGGCGGTGTCCACACCCCGTCCGGCAGCCTCACAGCCGATGAGCCGGACAGAGGGATCGTCAATAAAGTGGTAGAAAGCGCCGATGGCGTTGGAGCCGCCGCCCACGCAGGCAATGACGGCGTCGGGGAGCTTTCCCTCTTTTTCCATCATCTGTTCCTTGATTTCTCTGGAGATCACCGCCTGGAAATCCCGGACAATGGTGGGGAATGGGTGTGGTCCCATGACGGAACCCAGGCAGTAGTGGGTGTCACTGATGCGGTTGGTCCACTCTCGGAAGGCGGCGGAGCAGGCGTCCTTCAGGGTGCCGGTGCCGGTGGTCACAGGAATAACCTCGGCACCCAGCAGCCGCATTTTATAGACGTTCAGCGCCTGGCGTTTGGTGTCCTCCTCTCCCATGAACACCACGCACTCCATACCCATCAGGGCGGCGGCGGTGGCGGTGGCCACGCCGTGCTGGCCCGCGCCGGTCTCGGCGATGAGCCGGGTCTTGCCCATCTTTTTGGCCAGCAGTGCCTGACCCAGCACGTTGTTGATTTTATGGGCGCCGGTGTGGTTCAAGTCCTCCCGCTTCAGATAGATCTTGGCGCCGCCCAGATCCTTTGTCACCTTGTCCGCGTAATACAGCCGGCTGGGGCGGCCCGCGTACTCATTCAGCAGCTCAGTCAGCTCCTCCTGAAAGGCGGGGTCGCTTTTGTAATGGTTGTAGGCTTCCTCCAATTCGATGACGGCGTTCATCAGTGTCTCGGGGATGTACTGCCCGCCGTGGATGCCAAATCTCCCCTTTGGATTTGTCATGGTGTTTGCCTCCTGTCTTTATGCGTGAAAATAAAAAACGTCCTTGATGAGAAAGCTCTCATCAAGGACGGTAAATACAAAACCGCGGTGCCACCTTGCTTCACGGAAAAAACCGTGCGCTTAGCAGAGTACGAACATACTCCCGGCAAAATAACGTCTGCCTTCAACGTCGCAGGATACTTGCGGCTCTGCCGCTTTCGCCGCGCCCTCAGTGACCCATTGTGACCATCTGCATCTCGGTCCGGATTCCAGCACCCCGGACTCTCTGTACGCGCATAGTGGCCTTTACTTTCACCTCAGCGGTTTGGAAATTTTTACTTTTGCTCATTATAGCTTTAGCACTGTAAAATGTCAAGAAAAAATTCAGTCGGCAAGCAGGGCATCCCCCGCCTTCAGCCGCAGCCCGGCTTTTATTTTCCCCCAATTCTTTGGGAAGCAGTCTTTAAAACAGCCCCACCTGATCCGGCAGCTCAGCCCGGCCGATGGCCCGCAGCTGGCGGGCGTTCTCCTCCCACAGGCGGTCGGTGATGGACATTTTCCGGATGATGTTTTTCGCCGTCTGGTCCAGCGCGGTGCCTTCGCTGTAGTCCGCCGGAAACATATAGTCCACCCGTCCCTTGGCCAGCAAGTCCTCCACACCCAGGCGGTTCCCCTCCTGATAGACGGCGATGGCCTGCCCGCCGTAGGCCCGCATCATCTTCATGCAGGGCACATCCGAAAGACCGTCCCCCACATAGATCATGTTGGTGAAGGGCACCCGCTTGCTGTCGTCCGGCATGGAGTCGTTGAGCGTCTTGTCATCGGACACATCCAAAACGCCCTTGTTGATGCGATAGACAAACTGGGTCTTGGCGGTAAAATTGACCGCCAGCTTGGGCCAAACCGGCCTCCCCTGCTCATCGTAGTAAAACTCGCTGGCGTAGATCTCCTTGAACTCCCCGCTGATAGAGGAGCCCTCAATGATCTCCCGCAGTCCGGAGGAGATGATATAATGCTCCACCTGCACACCCTGTGCCTCGCCGAAGGCGTTGATGCGCTGGAACCAGTCCCGGACGCCGGGGTACAGCACAATGCCCCGTCCCTTCTCCACCAAATCCTGCCTGGTAAAGGGGCGGTTCCTCCGCTCCGACTCCCGGATCATGGTGTACATATAGGCCAGGATTCCATCAATGCGGTTGGATTGGCCGAAGCCGTTGGCCTCCGCCCAGAACTCCGTCGGCGTCATGCCCAGGGAGGGGATAAAGGCGTAGTCCTGCATATCGGTGGTGCACAAAGTCTTGTCAAAGTCGTACAAAAACGCGATAATAGGGCGGTTTTCCATGGCGGGTCCTCCTGTCGGGAAATTCGTTTGGAACGTCAAAAAGCGGCTCAAATGAGCCGCTTTTGATGCTTAATCGCCTTCGCCGGAATAGTTGCGGCCGAATTTCAGATCCTTCAGGTCGATTCTGCGGGTGGGTTCATCCACCACAGGCTCCTCCCCGGCAAAGGGGTCACCCTCCGGATAGTCCGGCTCCTCCTGAGCGGGTTCCTCCTCGGAAGCCTGGGCGGCCTTCAATTCCTCTTCGTGGAACGCAGCGAAGACGTTCTGCTCAATCTCACCAACAGCGGCCTTCTCCTGCTGCTCCAACTCCTCAGGTGTGGGTGCGGCGGGCGCTGTCTCTACCGGCAGCTGCGGCAGCTGATCCAGATAGGCCATCTCTTTGGCGCAGATCTCCCGGCTGGCGGCGATGAATTCCGCCAGCTCCTTCTGTCCGGCCTTCAGCCGCTCCTGAATCTCCGCGTGCTCCGCCTGCAACCGGCCCAGCTTCTCCCGGGCGTCTGCCTCGGCCTGAGCCATCAGCTGATCCCGCTTGGCCTCGGCCTCTTTGACTATGGAATCCGCCATTTTCTGGGCAGTCAGCAGCGTGGCGCGCATGGAGTCCTCGGTGGCACGGTAGTCCTCCACCTTCTCCACCAGCACCTTCATTTTGGCTTTCAGCGCCGCGTTTTCCTTGTACAGTGTGGTGTAATCATCGGTAAGCTCGTCCAGAAACTCGTCCACTGAGCTCATGTTGTAGCCGCCAACCACGGCCTTGGGAAAGGCATGACTGGCCACTTCCTGCGGTGTCAGCATAGTTGTGGTTCCCCCCGCTTCTTAAAAATCAGAAATACAGTCCGTTGTTCTCCAGTTCGTCGATCAGGTCGCCCTCAATGTCCACATGGTAGGGCGTGATGATATATGTATTGGCCGCCACCTTCTTGATTTTGCCCTCGCCGGCATAAGCAACGCCGGAAAGAAAATCGACAAGCCGCCGCGCGATGTCCTTATTGGTAGACTCCAGATTGATAACCACCGTGCGCTTATCCTTCAAATGGTCGGCGATCTCAGACGCGTTTTCAAAGCGTTCCGGCTTCACCAGCACGACCTTCAGCTGAGTGGTGGCATGGATGTTCACCACCTTGTTCCGGCGGTCCTCCGCCCGGTCCCGGCTGCGGCGCTCTTCAAATACCGGCTCCTTCCGAGTGTCCTCCACAAAATCCTCTTCGTATTCCTCGTCCTCATCCTCGTAGGGATGGGTCCACTTTTTCAGCTCATCCAGTATGCTCATGGAAAGTCCTCCCACCGGGCAGCGCCCATATTCTCTGTCAAGTGTAATTCCGCGCGCCGAAAATCGCGGTCCCCACGCGGACCATGGTGGCGCCGGCACGAATGGCCTCCTCAAAATCGCCGCTCATGCCCATGGACAGATATTTCAATTCATTATGAAACAATTTTGTGTTCATGTCAACATAAAGTGCCCGGACTTTTTCAAAATAGGGTACATTTCCGCCCGGCTCCGTCTCCACTGGCGGAATGGTCATCAGTCCCCGCACCCGGATATGGGACCGCTCCAGGGCTGCTTCCGCCGCGGGAAGGATTTCCTCCGGGGCGAAGCCGCTCTTGCTCTCCTCACCGCCGATGTTGACCTCCAGCAGCACGTCCTGCACCAAGCCGTTTTTGGCGGCGCACTTCTCAATCTCGTCCAGCAGCTCCAGGGAACCCACAGACTGGATCAGGTCCACTTTTCCCACGATCTGGCGGACTTTGTTCCGCTGAAGATGCCCGATGAAGTGCAGAGGCGCGCCGTCATAGGCGTGCTCTTCATACTTTCCCAGCAGCTCCTGAACCCGGTTCTCTCCCAGTACGTCGATGCCGGCGGCAATAGCCTCCCGGCAGGCGGCGGCGTCGTTCATCTTACTGGCGCCCACCAGGGTGATCTCGGCCGGATTGCGTCCCGCCGCCTCCGCCGCAGCGGCGATACGCTGGCGGATCTCCTGAATATTTTCCGCAATGGACATTTGCAAAGCTTCCTTTCTGTCTATGGTCTGTGTAGTATATCAACTCACGACTTTTCCGTCGTACAGGTCTTTCGCACTGATAATCACCTCGTCACCGGAGCGGAGGATGGCGCTGCTGTCCAAGGTGGCGGCCCGAACCAGCACATAGCCGTCATCGCATGTATAAACCACGTCCACCGGCTTGAAGCGGGCTGTCATACCCACGATACAGTACAAGCCCGTCTTCTGCTCCGTTGATGCTTCTCCGGACTCCGCGTTTACCTTGACCTTCTCTGTCCGGATAGCCTCCGAGGGCACCCGGATGCCGGTAATGGTGTTGGTGATGATATCGGCGCTCTGCTGCCGCAGCAGTGTCAGCTCCGACAAATACTGGCTGCTGGAAAACACCGCCACCACCTGGCCGTTTTCCTCCTGGCTCAAAGATGAGACGGTGACACTCAAATCCCGCTCCGTTCCTTTGACAAACCGCAGCGTGACCGTCCTCCCCACGGTCAGTTTTGCCGCGTCCGACGCCGCCATGGACGCCGCATAATACCAGGTGGTATCGGTGATCAGCTTCCCCAGCTCCGAGGCGGTACTATCTGGCTGGATCTTATTAATGGTGGAGGGCATCAGCTCTTCCAGTCTCTCCGGTTTCAAAACACTTTCATAGCCATCTACCACGGCGGAGTAGATGCCGGAAACCGGTGCCGTCACAGTCCTGGAGGAGGCCGCCTGGGCCTGCAGGCTTTTCAGCTGCGCCTGCAGGTCGCTGAGCTGCGCGTCCACATCTCCGCCGCCGGAATATGTATAGTCCCGTTTCAGCACCAGGCTTCTCAGCTCCGCCATATGACTGTCCGCGTAGTCCAGCCGGTCGGCGGCCACATCGCTGCGGAGCGCCAGAATGCTGGTCATAATCTGGTTGTCCAGCTTCAGCGCCGCCTCGTTGTTTAGTGCTGCCTCCTTGGCGTACTGCAGCTGGTCGATCTGTGTCTGCAGGGTGTCGATTTCATTCTGCCGGTCCAAAGACGCCTGATCCGCGTAGATGACGGCAATCCGCCCGCCCTTTTCCACTTTTTCTCCCTCAGACCGGGATAGGCGCAGCAGACCGGAGGAGGTATCTTCCAGCACCTGCTCCTGCCGCACCACCCATCCACTGACAGTGGCGCTCTCCTCCACCTGATAGCTGTACGCCACGGAGGTGGTCAGAGGGTCGTTGTAATACTGGTAGCCCTGGACGCCGAAATAGGCCAATACGCCCAGGCAGACCAGGGTCATCAGTATTTTCATTCCGGGAGAGTTCGTATTCATGCTAAAGTGCTCCTTATTGTCAAGCTGCCCGCGGAATCCGCGTATGCGGCAGCGCCCGCGCGGAGAATCAACTATGCCTTTGAGGCTGTCTGTCCATATGTGCCATCCGGCGTCAGATCCACGGGCCGGATGGGTGCGATCGTGGAGATGGCGTGCTTATAGATCACTTGCTGCTTGCCGTCGGAATCCAGTACCACCACAAAGGCGTCGAAACCGGTAATGACGCCCCGCAGCTGGAAGCCATTCATCAGAAACAGGGTGGCGGGCACGCGGTCCCGCTTGGCTTTTGTGAGGAAGATGTCCTGTAGGTTTGCTTTTGTTTGCATATTGATCCGCTCCTTTTTCTTTATTGGAGCGGACTTTCCATATTTCCGCTCCAGGCTTATCCTAAGCCCTCGGCGGCGAGAGTTTCTGTCGAAATCTGAAGCGCCCGCGCAAAATTACGGTCTTTTTCCCATTCGATCCAATGGATAGCCGGATTCCGCCGCAGCCAGGTCAGCTGCCGCTTGGCGTACTGCCGGGAGCGGAGCTTCACCTCAGCGATGGCCTCCGCCTCGCTGGTCTCCCCCTCCAGCACCCCCAGGAATTCCTTGTACCCGATGGCCTGGAGGGCCGTGGCGTCTTTGGGAAGTCCGGCGGACAGCAAGGTACGGACCTCCCGCAGCAGTCCCTGCTCCACCATTTGGTCCACCCGGCGGTCGATGAGGCGGCGCATATCCTCCCGGTCGGCGAACCGCAATCCGATATACACCGCGTCATACCGGGGCGGGATGTTCTTTGTTTCCGCATTGTGCTGGGAGATGGTCTTTCCCGTCTCCCAATACACCTCCAGTGCCCGGAGAATGCGCTTGGTATCCGCCGGGTTCAGACGGTCCGCGCTTTCCGGGTCCACCTGCCGCAGCTGATCCAGCAGGGGGGCGATGCCGTGTTCCTCATGCTGCCGCTGCAGCTCCGCCCGGACGGTGCCCCCGGCGTGGCCGCCGGCAAAGCCGTGGCCGCTGACCACAGCGTCCAGCCACAGGCCCGTGCCTCCCACCAGGATGGGCAGCTTTCCCCGAGCCAGAATATCGTCGATTACGGCGGTGGCCTGGGCGGCGTACCGGGCGGCGCTCCACCGCTCCGTGGGCTCCGCCACGCCGATCATATGGTGGGGAATCCCCTCCATCTCCTCTTGCGTAGGGGCGGCGGTGCCGATGGTCATGCCTTTGTAGATCTGCATGGAATCCGCGGATACCACCTCTCCGTGAAACTTCTGAGCCAGCAGAACACCCAACCTGGTTTTTCCGCAGGCCGTGGGGCCCACCACACAGACAATTTTCGGAGCCATAGTCCCTTCTCTCCTTCAGTCCCCAAGCGTTCTGCCTCCCGGTTCGGCGGGGGTGTCAGGCCCGCTTGAACATCTTCTCCAACTCATACTTTGTCAGCTTCACCGCCACGGGGCGGCCATGGGGGCAGTATTTGATCTCCCCGGACTGCACCCGGTCCACCAGCACCCGCAGTTCCTTTTCATCGGAATGCATTCCCGCCTTGATAGCAGCCTTGCAGGCCATGGTATGGAGTAAGTTTTCCCGCTTTTCCGCCACATCCCGGCCGGTGCGCAGGTTTTCCGCGAATTCCTCCAGTGTAGATTCCGTGTCCGCCGCGTCGATATCCGACGGCACCTCCCGCACCAGCAGAGCATCGCCGCCAAAATCCTCACAGGCAAAGCCGAACTGCGCAAGCATTGGCAGGTTTTCCAGCAGCAGCGCCGTGTCCTCTTTCCGCAGGGCCGCCGCAATAGGCTGCAGCAGCTGCTGGCGCATGGGTGGAGTGGGACTGGTCTTCAGCCGGTCGAAATTAATCCGCTCATGGGCGGCGTGCTTGTCAATGAGCCAAACAGTCTCGTCCTCATCCTCGCAGATGATGTAGGTATTCAGCACCTCCCCAGCAATCCGCCAGGGGGCCTTTGTCTCTGGCTGGAGGGTCTGCTGCTCCGGCAGCTCCAAAGCCGTCTGCCGCATCTCCGGGATGGCAGGTACAAAGGGCCGTTTCGGCTTCTCCGGCGTCACCGGTGTTTCCGGCGGCTGAGGCACGGAAACCGGCGCTCTCTCAGGCTGCGGCTCCTTTGTCGCCGCAGCTTCCGTGAAATTGCCCTCAGATCTGTAGGCCGGACGGGTGTACAGCGGTGCGGTCTTTGCCACGTCCGCCACCTTCGCTGTGGCGGGGCGCTGCTCCGTGTCCCACACGGGATGCCGGACCTCCGCCGGTCTGCCGGCAGGCGCGTAGGACACCTTCTGCCGGAACGTCCCGGCGTCCATGGCCTGGAAGAAATCCCGCCGGGGCAGGACGGTCTCCGAAGCCGGGCGGGGTTTTTCCGGAATCCCATCCCGGTCCAGGGCGTCCATTACCGTATGATATACGGCATCGAACACCTCCCGCTCCCGGGCAAACTTCACCTGGGTCTTGGCGGGGTGGACATTGACGTCCACCGCCGTCACGGGCATGGTCACGGATAGCACGCAACCGGGGAACTTCCCTTTCATGATTTGGTTCCGGTACCCCTCCTCCACCGCCGCTGTCAGCAGCTGGGATTTGATGAACCGCCCATTGACGAAGAAGATCTGCATGCCTCGGGAGCCCCTGCCGCAGAGGGGCTTTGTCACAAAGCCGGAGACGCTGACATCGCCGCCCCGTCCCTCAACAGGTACAAGGCCTTTGGCAAAATCCCGGCCCAGAGCCGCATAGACGGCGGACTCCGGCTTTCCGTCTCCTGGGGTGTGGAGGGCCTCCGCGCCGTCCTTGATAAACTTGAAGGAGATATCCGGATGGGACAGGGACAGATGCTGCATCAGCCCGTTCACCGCCGCCGTCTCAGCGCTGTCCTTTTTCATGAACTTCAGCCGGGCGGGAGTGTTGTAAAACAGGTCCCGGACCCGGATGGTAGTGCCCTGGGGCACACCGGCAGGGAGCACCTCTCCCGGAACGCCGCCCTCCAAATGCAGAGACGCGCCCGCGTCGGCGCCGGCCTGCCGGGTCTCGATATCCACCCGGCTGACGGCGGAAATGGCAGCCAGAGCCTCACCCCGGAAGCCCAGAGTACCGATCTTTCCCAGGTCGCTCTCCTCCCGGAGCTTGGAGGTGGCGTGGCGAAGAAACGCGGTGGGCAGCTCCTCGGTTGCGATGCCGCAGCCGTTGTCCGTCACCCGGATCAGGCCCATGCCGCCCCGGCGGACCTCCACCACCACGGCGGAAGCGCCCGCGTCGATGGCGTTCTCCACCAGCTCCTTCACCACGCTGGCAGGCCGTTCCACCACCTCACCGGCGGCGATCAGGTCCGCCACATGGCTGGGCAGCTGTGCAATATGCGGCATAAGGGGCACCTCTCTTTCCAAAACTCAGTTGCTGGCCTCAGCCCGTTCCCAGACACGTCCGTAGCCCAAGGCCTCCACCAACTCCCGGAGGTGCCGGGCGGAGCTTTCCGCCAGCTTTTCGTCCGTGACGGAGCGCAGCACCCGGTTCTTTCCCTTGGTCTCGATGTTGACCGTCCAACCGGCAAAGCGGTTTCCAAGGGCGTCCCGGTTGGGCCAGCAATGGACCTGCCGGATGGTGTCCCGAGGGATGACATCATCGCCGATGGTCAGGGTCTCCGCCGTCAGCGTCCAGCTGACGGTGCGCAGGACCTCCTGCTGGGGGAGCAGCTGGGAAAACGCAGGATAAAATATCCGGAACAGCACATAGGTAACCAGCGCGATGACAATGGTCTGCGCCAGACCCTCCAGCGGCAGGCGGACCACCACCAGCAGATCTATCAGAATGGCGGCGGCCGCGGACAGCAGTATCACCGGTACGGTGTGCTTCCACACGCCTCCGTTTTCCAAAGTCAGTTTTCCAGACATGGCAAGGACTCCTTTTGCATCTTGGATTGTCTCTGTTTTCAGGTGAGCAGCGACCACACGCTCAAGGCGTTGGCAATGGCGTGCAGCCCAACAGAGGACCACAGCGTCCCGGAGTGCTCGTAGGCCCAGGCCAGCACCAGTCCCGGTACCAGATACTGGAGCATCACTACAAAGTAGGTGATGTCCTGGTTCACCAGGGCGAACTGCCAGACGTGGAGGAACGCGAACAGGGCACAGGACAGCAGATAGGCCACCGCCCGGCTCTTGCTCTTCAGGTTGCCGAACACCAGTCCCCGGAACAGCGCTTCCTCCACGAAGGGGGCCAGGAGCACCACGATCAGTAAGGTGGTCCTGGGCGCGTCCTGCACCTGGGCGGAAATGGTCACGTCATTCAGGTTGGTCCGGTTTCCCATCAGCACATGGGTCAGTCGGTAGGCCAGCTCATTGAGGCCGTAGAGGGCGATGAGACCCACCACCACGGCCCGGCAGGCCCCTCCCAGATTGTCCGCGAAGTTTCGGGAGGTGCGGCCCAGAAAGCTGTGAAAGATGATGATGGTCACGGCAAAGAGAATGTAGTAGTAGACGGTGTCCCGCAGCCCCTCGGACAAGGTGACGTCCAGCAGCCGCTCCGCCAAATTGAACAGCGGCGTGGTGGCAAAGGGCAGCACCAATAAATAGACGATGAAAAACACCGTCCCGGCGATCTGCTCTCCCGACGACATATACGATGCGGATTTGCGTTTAGCCATGGAAAACCTCCTGCGATGTACACGGCTTCACCGTGTGTGGAAATCCAGCCCCGCTTTTCTCTCGCCTTGCTGAAAGACTGCGCCCGTAGGCGTATGTCGGGCCCAAACCACCGCATAGCGGCGGCTCTTAGGCGGCAACAATGCCGCCGGAGCAATGGAAAAGACGTTTATGCCGTCCAAGCGGCCCGGTTGTCTGGGGCAAGGCACACCCTATTGGAAGCCGCCTTATTTCAGTTTCTGCTTTAGCTCATATAAAAAGCTCATGGCCTCTATCGGCGTCATGGTGTCCGGCTGGCAGCGGCGCAGGGCGTCCAGGGCCTCGGCCTCGCCCATGGCGGCGAGGGACATCTGCTCCGTCTCCTGCCGGGGCGCCACATACTGGACGCCGTTCTCCTGCTCCAGCTGGGTCAGGATTGCCCGAGCCCGGCTGAGAACCTTCTCCGGCAGGCCCGCCAGCTTGGCCACCTCAATGCCGTAGCTGCGATCTGCGCCGCCGGGGAGGATCTTCCGCAGGAAGATGATGTCCTCGCCCCGGGTTTTCACGGCGATATTGTAGTTCACGGCGCCGGGGAGGGTGTTCTCCAGCTCCGTCAGCTCGTGGTAATGGGTGGCAAACAACGTCTTGGCCCCCAGCAGCTTCTTGTCCGCACAGTACTCCACCACCGCCCGGGCGATACTCATACCGTCGAAAGTGGAGGTGCCCCGGCCGATCTCGTCCAGAATCAGCAGGCTGTTCTTCGTGGCGTGGTGCAGAATCTCCGACACCTCGCTCATCTCCACCATGAAAGTGGACTGTCCGGCGGACAGGTCGTCGCTGGCGCCGATGCGGGTGAAGATGCGGTCCACCACACCGATGCGGGCCGAGGCGGCGGGAACGAAGGAGCCCATCTGGGCCATGAGGACAATCAGGGCCACCTGCCTCATATAGGTGGATTTGCCCGCCATGTTGGGGCCGGTAATGATGGCCACCCGGTTCTCCTTCTCCCCCATGAAGGTGTCATTAGGGACAAAGAGGGTGTCCTTCAGCATCTGCTCCACCACCGGATGGCGCCCGGCGTGAATCTCGATGACGCCGGACTCATCCATGTCCGGCCGGCAGTAGTTGTTGTGCACCGCCACGGCGGCAAAGGAGCACAGGGCATCGGTCTCCGCCACCACGGCGGCGGCCTTCTGGATGCGCTCGGCAGCGGCGGAGATCTCCTCCCGCAGCGCTGTGAACAACTCGTACTCCAGGGCCACCACCCGGTCGGAGGCGGTGAGAATAGAATTCTCCAGGTCCTTCAGCTCCTGGGTGATATACCGTTCGCCGTTCACCAGGGTCTGCTTGCGGATGTAGGTGTCCGGCACCTGATCCTTGAAGGAGTTGGACACCTCAATGTAGTAGCCGAACACCTTGTTGTAGCCGATCTTCAGAGTGCGTATGCCGGTACGCTCGCGCTCCTTGGCCTCCATCTCAATGATGACGCCCTTGCCGCTTTTCAGAATGTGCCGCAGCCGGTCCACTTCCTGGTCAAAGCCATCCCGGATGAAGCCGCCCTCCCGGACAGAGAAGGGAGGCTCGTCGCAGATGGTTGCGGCGATGCGGTTCCCGATGTCCTCCAGCGTGTCCAGCTCCGCCGTCAGCTCGGCAAGGCGTCCACCCTTGAAAGCAGTCAGCTGCTCCCGGATAGCTGGCAGACGCTCGATGGCCCCCCGCAGGGAGACCATGTCCCTGCCTCCAGCGGTGCCATAGACGATGCGGCCGATGAGCCGCTCCATGTCGCCCAGTCCCGTCATAGCGGCGATGAGCTCCTCCCGCTGGATAGTGGCGTCCACCAGAGCCGCCACGGCGGTATTCCGTTTCGTGATGACGGTGACGCTGAGCAAAGGCCGCTCCAGCCAGGAGCGGAGCATCCGCCCGCCCATGGGGGTCTTGGTCTTGTCCAGCACCCACAGCAGACTTCCCTTTTTCTCCCGGCGCTGCAGCGTCTCTGTCAGCTCCAGGTTCCGCCGGGCAGACAGGTCCAGTTCCATGAACCGGCCCTGCTCGTAGTAGTCCAGGTCGTTGATATAGCTGAGATCCGTCTTCTGGGTCTCATAGATATAGTCCAGCAGACCGCCGATGGCCATGGCGGCCGCGGGATTCCCCGCCGGCAGGCAGCTGAAGGCCTCCTCGCCGAATTGCTTTCGGATGTTCTTCTCCGCCGCGGCCAGCAAAAACCGCCGCTCCCCGCCGTTTTCGATCCGGCAGCGCATCCGGTCCCGCAGCAGGTCCGCCAAGGCCTTCTCGGCATAGGCGCCGTCATTCAGCACCGCCTCCGCCGGAGAGAACCGGCCCAGCTCGTTGATGACGTGCTCCAGGCGGTCCTTTCCGGTGAAGGCCGTGGCGTGGGTCTTGCCGGTGGAGATGTCACAGAAGCTGACGCCCGCCCTTTGGGAGTCCAGGTAAATGCCGCAGAGGAAGTTGCTGTTCTTGTCCTCCAGACAGGCGGCATCGATAACAGTGCCGGGGGTCACCACCCGGATGATGTCCCGCTTCACCAGCCCCTTGGCAGTGGCGGGGTCCTCCATCTGCTCGCAGATGGCCACCTTGTAGCCCTTGGAGATCAGCCGCGCGATATAGGAGTCGCTGGCGTGGTAGGGGATGCCGCACATGGGGATCTGCTCCTCGACGGGCTTCTGGTGTTTGCCGTGATCCCGGCTGGTCAGGGTCAGATCCAGTTCCTTGGATGCCAGTTTGGCGTCATCCGCGAACATCTCATAGAAGTCCCCCAGGCGGAAAAACAGGATGGAATCCGGGTTGTCCTTTTTAATTTCCAGATATTGCTTCATCATGGGGGTCAGCTCCGCCATGAACTCACCTCATTCTCTCTGTCTATGTTCCCGGGATGAAAAATCAGATCAAATCTCCATCGTCTCCCCGCCGGAGATTGCCCGCAGCCGGGCGCCCAAAATGCCGCGGAGGACGCGGAAGGGGTACTCCCCTGTGCAGTGGCCGGTGTAATAGACGGTGTCTCCCGGCAGCAGAGCCTGTCCGATCAGGCTCAGCAGCTTGTCCGAGGCAGAATTCTCCGGGTCCAGCTGGAACAAGTGGAAGCCTCCCACCACCGCGTCTGGCTGCCGTCCCAGGATTTCCGTCCCCCGGCGCTGGATGTTGACGATGCCCCGGTGGGCGCAGCCCGCCACCACCACCGCTTTCCCTTCGGCGGTGATCAGCAGGTCCTGCTCATGGGCAAAGATGTCGGGAATCAGATCCCCGGCGTCGGTTTTCTCTTTCAGGCGGGCGCTGGTGTCCATGGTGGGGAACTCTCCCGCAGCGCCGAACAATTTCAGCTCCTCGTCAATCCGGCAGTCGCCGTCCACCACGGTGAAGCGATCCCGATATCCCTCCAGCCGGGGGTCCAGACCGATGTAGTTGGTGCTCTCCGGCGTCTGGGCGTAGTAGCCCCGCTCCGCCCCGGCGCGGACATACACCGGCGCGTGATCGTTCTTCTCGAAAAACGTCAGCAGGCCGTCGCTGTGGTCGCTGTGGCCGTGGGACAGGATGGCGATGTCCACTCCGGACAGGTCCACGCCCAAAGTCTCCGCGTTGGCGGCGAAGTCCCCGTTAGGCCCCGCGTCAAACAGAATGTGGTGCTTCGGCGTCTCAATATACAGGCTCAGCCCGTGGGCGGCGCGGAACCGCTCGCCGCAGGCGGTGTTTTCCAACAGTGTGACGATTTTCATTGGTTCCTCCCCTCCCGTTCCCGGCAGACCAGCTCGTCCAGGGACAGGTTATAAAAATCCGCCAGGGCGATCAGAACCGACAGCTGAGGCTCCCGTTCACCGTATTCATACCGCTGATATGCACGCACAGTAACGCCAATTTCTTTTGCTACATCTTTTTGTAAAAGGTCTCTTTCTTTCCGCAGTTCCGAAAGATGTTCGGAAAATGTCATATCAAATACTCCTCCATCCTTGACATGACCGTTCGGACGTGCTATACTTCACACCATAAAACGATCATTTGGTCGTGTCAACAAATTTTAGGAGAACAATTATGGACGATTATTTGGACGCCCTTTACCAGTATCTCACCGAGGAGCGCCTGCCCCCGGTCCTCTCCGGATTATTTCATCCGCTGCCGGCAGGAGGAGGCTGCCTTAAATGCGCTGTTGAACGCCCTCTCCCCGGAGCAGCGGGACCTGTATCTCCGCTATGAGGAGTTCCGCAACGATCTTTCCGTCATCGAAGCGGAGCAACTCTTCCGGGAGACCTTTCGCCTGACCCGGGAGCTTTACCGTTAGACCACTTCTCCGTATAACGCCCAAGTGTTGCTGCCGGTGATCTTCACGTCGATGAACTGCCCGATCAGGCCCTCGTCCCCTTTCAGCCGCACCAGGCGGTTGCCCTCGGTGCGGGAGGACAGCGGGTATTCGGGGTCGTCGCTCTTTCCGTCCACCAGCACCCGCTCCGTCTTGCCCACATAACCGGCGTGGAGCGCCGCGGACTGGGCGTTCTGAACCTCCAGCAGCTTGTCAAACCACCGCTGCTTCTCCTGACGGCTGACCGGATCGGGCATGGCCGCGGCCTTGGTGCCGGGCCGGGGGGAGTAGATAAACGTAAACAGGGCGTCAAAGCCCACCTCCTGCACCAGGGACACGGTGTCCATGGCCTCTTCCTCGGTCTCGCCGGGAAAACCGATGATGACGTCGGAGGTCAGAACCAGCCCCGGCATGACGCTCTTGGCGTAGTTTACCAGCTCCAGGTACTGCGCCCGGGTGTACCGCCGGTTCATCTCCTTCAAAACCCGGTCATTGCCGGACTGGAAGGGCAGGTGCAGCTGCCTGGCAACGTGCTGACACCGGGCCATGGTGTCGAACAGCTTGCGGGTGGCGTCCTTGGGATGGCTGGACATGAAGCGGATCAGATACTCGCCGGGAATCTGGTCGATATCCGACAGCAGGTCCGCGAAATCGTAATCCAAATTCAAATCGTTGCCGTAGGAGTTGACGTTCTGACCCAGTAGGGTGATGTCCTTATACCCAGTCTCCACCAGCTGCCGCACCTCCGCCAGCACCGCCTCCGGGTCCCGGCTCCGCTCCCGGCCCCGGACATAGGGCACGATGCAGTAGGAGCAGAAGTTGTTGCAGCCGTACATGATGGACACCCAGGCCTTGATCTCTCCCTCCCGCCGGATGGGCAGTCCCTCGGCGATGGTGCCGTGCTCGTCGGCCACGGAGAACACCCGCTTCCGGCTCTCGTACACCTGCCACAGCAGCTCCGGGAACTTCCACAGGGCGTGGGGGCCGAACACCAGGTTCACATGGGAGTAGGACCGCTTCACCCGCTCCGACACCCGGGGCTCCTGGGCCATGCAGCCGCACAGGCAGATGACCTGCTCCGGGTTGGCCTTTTTCGTGTGGGTCAGCGCCCCCAGGTTGCCGAAGACCCGGTCCTCGGCGTGCTCCCGGACGGCGCAGGTGTTCAGCAGCACCAGGTCGGCGTCCTCGGGCTTGTCCGTGAAGGAGAAGCCCATGGCGGACAGCATCCCCTGCAGCTTCTGTCCGTCCGCCACGTTCTGCTGGCAGCCGAAGGTGTCCACGCAGGCCAGGGGATGGGCCTGACGGGCCTCAAACATGGCCCTGACTTTTTCCTCAAAACTCCGCTGGCGGTCCAGGTCCGCAGCGGAAACCAATACGTCTTTCCGTTCCAAAGAGAGTTCCTCCAAATTCCAAATGCATATACTTTAACTAAAATATCATAGCATAAAAGCTCCAAAACCACAAGCCTGAAATATCATCCAAGGCGGCACTCTCCGCCAGCGCGAAAGAGCCCGGCGCCTTAGTCGGCGCCGGGCTCTTTCTGGGCGGTTAAGACATTTTTTCCACCAGTTTATAAAAGGCCTCCGGATTGACACGGTCACCCACAACAACACGGGCTTTCTTGCCCACCAGGGCAAACAGGCCCATCAGGGAGCGAGCGTCCAGCATCACGGTATCAGTGCTGAGCCACACCTCATAGGGGGCCTTACTGGCCAGATCGCTGATACGCTTCACCTGGTCCTTGCTTTTTATATCAATCGTTTTCGTCATAGACAATCACTCCTGTTTTCGGAGCGCCTCCGCACCCCTGAGATTGACCACATTCTATCAGCGGGCCATCTCGCCGTCAACGCTCAAATCTATCAAAAACACAGTGAGTAATCGTTTACTTTTTGTTAATCTTTTTATATTTAACGGATTTTTGTTCCATCTTTTACATTTTCTGCCCTGTCTAATCAAATGACGCGGGCCCGCCGCAGCAGGTCCGCGTCATTTACAAACAGCGCTCGAAATATTTTTCCCGAATCAGGTCTCGCCGGGCTCCGGATCGCCTTCTAAGGTGACAAAATACTGGTAATAGGGTGCCAGGAAATCAAAGCCCGCCTTCAGCCGGTCCACAATTTCCCGGGAAAACAGCTCCTCTGTCAGCTTGTCATCGTGGCTGATGGAAAAATACTTCTTCCGATACCAGGGCTCCAGCAGTTGAGAGGATGGGGTGCTCCTGGGTTTCTTGTACTCCTGTCCCTCCAGGACAAACTCACTCTGACGGTTCAGCTTTCGAGTCAACTCCTCCATGGGCGCGGGATTGGCGTCCATCCGGGCCCGGAGCTTGGCCATGGTGACGGGCTTGGCCATATAATAGCCCAGACCGTAGGACCAGCCCTCCGGCGCCAGCTCAAACCAGAAGCAGGGCGCGCCGGTCCAACGCTCATGAGGCTGCTCCACGCTGAGCCACAGGTGGTCCTTGTAAGGTCCCCGGCCGTGGAGCCGCCGGGCATCCCGGTAGATGCGGCAGACCTTGCCCACCAGTCCGTAGTCCGGCAGCCGGTCGGAAATGTGGTCATAAAGCTCCCCCTGCAGCTCCCGCATGGGGTTGTAAAGGTGCTCCAAATATTCCTGCTTGTGGGCCTCAAACCAGGTTCTCTCGTTGTTGAAGCGGATTCCCCACATGAAATCCACCGTTATATCGTCAAATCCCTGAAACATGGATGTGGCTCTCCTTTGTCTTGGTTACTGCTTATCCGTGGGAGCAGGCGGAAACATTGGCTCCCGCCGCAGCCACTGGGCGGCAGTCTTTTTTGCAGGACAGGCCCCTTGGTCCCGTCGTCAGCACTTTGCGCTCAGCTTCCGCAGCTGCACCTGGAACTCCTCCGGCAGATCGCAGTCCAGCTCCACCAGCTCCCCTGTCCGGGGGTGGAGGAACCGTAGCCCCACAGCGTGGAGGCACTGTCCCTGGAGGCCGGAAACGGGCTTCTTGTTCCCATAGACCGTGTCGCCCAGAATGGGATGGCCGATATAGGCCATGTGGACACGAATTTGATGGGTCCGTCCCGTCTCCAGCCGGCAGCGCGCATGGGTATAGCCAGGATACCGTGTGAGGACCTCCCAATGAGTGACGGCGGGCCTGCCGTTGGCCACCACGGCCATCTTCTTCCGGTCCGTTGGATGCCGTCCGATGGGCGCGTCCACGGTGCCGCTGTCTTCCCGGAGATTGCCCACCACAATGCACTCGTAGATCCGGGCCAGGGTGTGGTCCTGAAGCTGGGCAGCCAGCTTCTGGTGGGCGAAGTCATTTTTCGCCGCGATGATCAGTCCGGAGGTATCCCGGTCGATGCGGTGGACGATGCCGGGCCGCAGTTCGCCGCCGATGCCGGAAAGGGAGTCTCCGCAGTGATACAGCAGGGCGTTGACCAGTGTGCCGTCGGGATGACCGGGGGCGGGATGGACCACCAGCCCCTTGGGCTTGTTTACCACAATGACGTCATCGTCCTCGTACACGATGTCCAGTGGGATGTTCTGGGGAACCACGTCCGCCGGCTCAGGATCCGGCAGAGAAACCGCCAGCGTCTCCGTGCCGCTGAGCTTATAGTTTTTCGCCATCGTCCTGCCAGCACAGAGGACCCGCCCCTCCTCCAGCAGCCGCTGGGCGGCGGAACGGGTGATATTCTCCAAATGGGCCGCCAGCCAGGCGTCCACCCGGCAGCCGGCGTCCTCCTTATTCGCTTGCAGCGTCAGAAGCTCCATGGATCTTTCCCTTTTTATCGTATTTGTCGTAAATCCACAAATAGTAGATTGCCCCCAAAATGGCGCCGCAGACCACGCAGATGTCCGCCACGTTAAACACAGGGTAAGTCATAAACTGGAAGTTGAACATATCCACCACATAGCCCAGCCGCACCCGGTCAATGATGTTGCCCAGGCCGCCGGAGATCACCAGTACGCAGGCGGTGATACCCAGGGGATGCCGGACGACCCTCTTTGCCAGCAGAAACGCCACCAGCAGCACAATGACAGAGGTCACCGCCAGCAGCAGCCACCGCATTCCCGAAAAGCTGGACCAGGCGGCGCCGTAATTATGGACCCGAAGCAGTTCCACAAAGCCCGGAATCAGCGGGCAGGACTCCCCCAGGGCCAGATGACTGACCGTCCAGTATTTTACCCATTGATCCAGCGCCAGCAGGGCGGCACCCGCCAGCGCGCCTATCAGATAAGTCATATGATGGCTCCTTTATCAGGTAGTTTTCTCCTTAGTTTACCGTCCCCGGCAGAAAAATGCAATCCCATGCTCCAAAAGCCTGCGGCCTCAGATCTCGATGTGATTCGCCCCCGCCAAATGCATCTGGGTGTACAGAATAATTTTGTCCCCCTCCTGAAGTACCAGATCTCCCTTGGGAATCAGAATCCGGTTTTTCCTCTTCACCATGACGATGATGGTCTTCCGGGAGATGTCCAGATCCCGGATGCGCTGTCCATTCCAGGGGTTCTGCTTGCGCAGGACGATTTCCTTCAGGTCAATATGCTTGTCCTCCTCAAAGGACTCCGCCCCCAGAACCAGAATGTCATTGGCCCGCAGCACCACATCGCCCCGGGGAACGATGATGCCCTGTCCCCGCTGGATGGCAGCCACGATGACACCATAGGGCAGCTTCAGCTCCTGGATGGTCTTCCCCACCCAGTTGTCCCGCGCCGTCAGGTGGGCCTTGATGAAGTGGATATCCTCCTCCCGGGCGTACTCGCTGATGCGCTTGATGCGGGAGTACTGGTCCACGAATCCGGCGGAAATAATACCGGTGGGGATAGCCACCATGCCAACTCCAAGGAACGTGCTGAAGATGCCGAAGACCTTGCCGGCGGTGGTGATGGGATAGATGTCGCCGTACCCCACGGTAAGCAGTGTGGAGGCGGCCCACCAGATGCCGGAAAAGGCGTTGGTGAAGACCTCCGGCTGGGCCTCATGCTCCAGGCTATACATACACAGGCTGGAGGCCAGCATCAGAATCAGAATGATGAACACCGAGGAAATGATCTGCTGGCTTTTGCTGGAAATGACCTCAGTGATGACGTTCAGGGAGTCGTAATAGGCATTGATGCGGAACAGGCGGAAGATACGCATGACCCGGAACATTCGGAACGCCACGGCCCCTGCAGGGAAAAAGACGGGCAGATAGTAAGGCAGGAAGGATAGGATGTCCACAATGCCGTTGAAGGAGAACACATACCGCAGAATGGCTTTCCATTCCGGTAGCCTGGGCCGCAGGAATTTGGCTGTCCACAGCCGCAGGAGATAGTCCACCGCGAAAAAGGCCACGGTCACGGCCTCAATGGTCACTAACCACGCGCCATACCGTGCTTGAACATTGTCAAACGTATACATCACACTGACCACCAGATTCACCACGATGGACAGCAGGTTAAAGAAATCATAAACGCGGCTGATATAGTCCTCAGGAGCCCCGATCTCAATGATCTCAAAGGTGCGTTTCCGGCGCTGATTCCAAGTCTTTTCCACTCCCGTGTTCCTCCACAAGCTCCGCCAGTGCTCCCCGCCGGGACTCCGGCCGCGTCTCTCTTTTGCAGACAACGCCATTATACTACAGGTTTTGGGCGGATGTAAACGGATTTCTGGGGCGGAGATTGCGCCATCTCCCAGCCATCCAATCCCGGAGAATCCCAATTGAAAAACGGATACTGCCATGATATATTATTGATACTGCAAGGCTGCGGATTCGGATGCTCTGTTCGGATTTGCGGCCTTTTTAAGCAACAGGGAGGTAAACATCATGAAGCCTATCATCGGAATCACGGCGAACTATATGTCTGATGGATCCGCCGAGTATCAGGAGGGCATCGGCGCGCCGGGTCAGGCCTGGCAGAAGCTGGCCCACGACTACATCACCGCGGTAGAGCAGGCCGGCGGTCTCCCTCTGATCCTCCCCATCGTCAGCGGCGTGGACGCGGCAAAGGAGCTGCTGGAGCGGGTGGACGGGGTCCTGTTCAGCGGCGGAAGCGACATCGACCCGCTGCTGTTCGGCGAGACAGCCACTGGAAAGAACGGCAATATCATTCCGGAACGGGACCGGCAGGAGGCCTTCATGCTCCGTCATCTGCTGGATCACACCCGGAAGCCCGTTCTTGGCGTCTGCCGGGGAATCCAGCTGATGAACGCGGCCCTGGGCGGCACCCTGATCCAGCACATCCCGGACGAGGGCTTTACCTCCCACAGCCTCTCCATGTATCCACGGCAATCCCCCTCCCACCGTGTGACCGTTGTACCCGGTTCCCTGCTGTACCGCATCACCGGCCAGTCCTCTCTGGCTGTAAATTCCTTTCACCACATGGCCGTGAAGCAGTGCGCCCCCCGTCTGACCGTAACTGGCCGGGCCGAGGATGGCGTGATCGAGGCGATGGAGCTGGCGGATAACCCGGGGGGGCGGTTTTTCCTGGGGGTGCAGTGGCACCCGGAGATGATGGTCCAGGCGGCACCTGCACAGCAGGCTATTCTCACCGCTTTTGTGGAGCACTGCAAATATTGAAAGAGGCAGGCAGCACGGCGAAACCGCGTACAGTTTTTACGGTACCGGCCGGAAAAAGGGGTCTCCGCGGAGTTACTGCCTGCGGAGGCCCCTTTGGGCTTATATCATAGCGCTGAATCGCTGTTCAATCGCTTTACCGGCCAAAAACAGCTCAGAACTGGGGCAGCTTGCTGACAACGGACGCGCAGCGGGGGCACAGGGTGGGATGGTTGGCGTCCTGGCCCACCCGGGTAGAGTGCATCCAGCAGCGCTCGCACTTTCCGCCCCGGGCCTCGCTGACCTCCACGGTCAGACCGGGGAAGTTGGTGCCCTTGCCCACGGTGGAGTCCTCGGCGGCGGGGGCGTTGGTGATATTGCAGTCGGAAACGATGAACACCTCGGCCAGGCTGACGCCGAAGGTGGCCATCAGAGCCTGGGCGGTGGCGTCGTCATCGGCGTGCAGGGAGACGTGGGCCTCCAGGGCCTTGCCGATCTTCTTGTCGGCCCGGGCGGTCTCCAGAACGGCGTTGACGTCGTCCCGCAGCTTCTCCACCACATCCCATTTCTCCATGTCCTTGTCGCTGAGGGCATAATCGGTGAAGGGCTTGTTCATCTCGTTGAACACCACGTTCCGGGGATCGTCGTCGCTGCGGTGGGGCATGGCCTGCCAGATCTCGTCGCAGGTGAAGCACAGAATGGGTGCCATGAGCTTGGTCATGGTATCCAGAATCAGGAACAGGGCGGTCTGGGCGCTGCGGCGCTTGGCGCCGTCCTTCTCCTCGCAATACAGGCGGTCCTTGATGATATCCAGGTAGAAGTTGGACATCTCCACCACGCAGAAGTCGTTGACGGCGTGGGTGATGACCAGGAATTCGTAGTCCTTGTAGGCCTGCTCGCACTTCTCCACCAGGGCGTTCAGCTTGGTGACGGCCCAGCGGTCCAGCTCCTCCATCCTGTCGGCGGGCACCAGGTCGTCGGCGTTGAAGCCGTCCAGGTTGCCCAGGCAGTACCGGGCGGTGTTGCGGAACTTCAGATAGTTCTGGGAGAGCTGCTTGAAAATCTCATGGGAGCAGCGGACGTCGGTGTGGTAGTCGGCGGAAGCTGCCCACAGGCGCAGCAGGTCCGCGCCGTACTTATCCATGATCTCATAGGGATCCATGCCGTTGCCCAGGGACTTGTGCATAGCCTTGCCCTCGCCGTCCACGGTCCAGCCGTGGGTGACGCACTCCTTGAAGGGCGCACCCTGGCCAAAAGCGCCCACAGCAGTCAGCAGAGAGGACTGGAACCAGCCGCGGTACTGATCCAGGCCCTCCAGATACATGGTGGCAGGCCAGAAGCCCTGGTCCTTCTTCATGGAGGCGTAGTGGGTGGAGCCAGAGTCAAACCAGCCGTCCAGGGTGTCCTCCTCCTTGGTGAATCCGGAAGCCTTGCCGCAGTGGGGGCAGGTGAAGCCCTCAGGCAGGATCTCCTCCGCCTCCTTTTCAAACCAGGCGTTGGAGCCCTCCGCCGCGAACAGCGCGGAAATGGCAGAGATAGTCTCGTCGGTGACGATGGGCTTGCCGCAGTCCTTGCAGTAAAACACAGGGATGGGCAGCCCCCAACGGCGCTGACGGCTGATGCACCAGTCGGTGCGCTCCCGGATCATGGACTTCATGCGGTCCTGTCCCCAGGCCGGCACCCAGCGCACATCCTCGGTGGCGGCGCAGGCCTCGTCCTTGAAGGCGTCCACGGAGCAGAACCACTGGGGGGTGGCGCGGAAGATGATGGGGTTCTTGCAGCGCCAGCAGTGGGGATAGCTGTGGACGATCTGCTCGGAGGCGAACAGGGCGCCGCTCTCCTTCATGTCGTTCAGAATGACAGGATTGGACTCGTCGGTGGACATACCGGCGTACTTGCCGGCGTACGCGGTGTGGCGGCCCTGGTCATCCACGGGCACCACCATCTCCATGCCGTAGCGGCGGCAGGTCTGATAGTCGTCAGCGCCGAAGCCGGGCGCGGTGTGGACGCAACCGGTACCGGAGTCCATGGTGACGTAGTCCGCCAGCAGCAGGCGGGAGGTCTTGGGCAGGAAGGGATGGTCCGCCAGCATATTCTCGAAAAAGGCGCCGGGATGGGTCTCCACAATCTCATACTCCGTGAAGCCGCCCACACGCATGACCTTGTCGGTCAGAGCCTCGGCCATGATATACACTTCGCCGTTGGGGGCCTTCACCAGAGCGTAAGACTCATCCGGGTGTAGGGCAATGGCCAGGTTGCCGGGCAGGGTCCAGATGGTGGTGGTCCAGATCACGAAGAACAGCTTTTCGTGATCGAAATTGCCCAGCTTGCCCAGGTCGTCGTGCATGGGGAACTTGACGTAGACGGTGGTGCAGGGGTCATCCTGGTACTCGATCTCGGCCTCGGCCAGGGCGGTCTCGTCGTGGGGGCACCAGTACACGGGCTTCAGGCCCTTGTAGATATAGCCCTTCTTGTACATCTCGCCGAAGACCTTGACCTCCTCGGCCTCGAAGCCGGGATTCATGGTCAGGTAGGGGTGCTCCCAGTCGCCCAGGACGCCCATCCGCTGGAAGCCCTCGCTCTGGACATCCACATAGTGCTGGGCAAAGTCATGGCAGGCGGAGCGGAAATCGGGCACGCTCATGGCCTTGTGATTCAGCTTGTTCTGCTTGATGATGGCGGACTCAATGGGCATGCCATGGTTATCCCAGCCGGGGATATAGGGGGTGTAATAGCCCCGCATGGCATAGGACCGGGTAATGATGTCCTTGATGGACTTGTTCAGGGCGTGGCCCATGTGCAGCGCGCCATTGGAGAACGGAGGGCCGTCATGGAGAGAGAACAGGGGCTTGCCCTCGTTCTTCTTCAGCAGCTCATTGTACACATCCTGCTCCCGCCAGCGCTTGAGCATCTCCGGCTCCCGCTTGGGCAGTCCCGCCCGCATGGGGAAGTCGGTCTTGGGCAGATTGATGGTCTTGTTGTAGTCCATGTCTGTGTCTCCCTTTCTATCTTAAAAATTGATTGATGACAAAAATAAAACGCACCTTGTCTCCATCAAGAGACAAAGTGCGGAATACACTCTGCGGTACCACTCTCGGTTGCCGGCTCCTCGCGGAAGCCGACCGCTCACAGCCTGCCGACACAGGCCGATGCTGTAACGGGCATCATACGTCCTTACCTACTCGCGTCGTCTTTCAGCAGGAGGCTCCAAGGTGATTTTCGCCCTCCGCGCCCGTCCGCCTCGCACCAAACGGCGGCTCTCTTCGCGGGAACCTGAGGGTTACTCGTCCTTATCCACGCCAAAATGTTCAATTACTGCTTCATGATATCACGTTTTCGCCGTTTGTCAACGGGAAATTGGGGAATTTGTCCCCACGGACGTCCGCTCACTGATACCTGTAATTCTTTCCCGTGAACTCGTCCACATAGCGCAGGAACATCTCATGGCTGCGGAACTCCATCAGCCGGCAGCCCTCGGATTCATGAAACGACACAATACGGTTTTTCGTGTCCACCCAGATCCGCCACACCTGATCCGCGTCCTGCTTCTCCATAAACGTTTTCCTCCATTTCCCTCTTTTCGGTCTCCCCTGGTTTTCCATTTTATGCGATTTTCGTATAAAAATCAATATGCGATTTTTGCATAACATAAAATAGCCTATGAGATGCCAGGACTGTGAAGGAGGGGCGCCTATGTATCATAGGATTCGGGATCTGCGGGAGGACCGGGATCTGACCCAGGGAAAGATAGCCGCCATTCTTCACGTTTCCCAAGCCACCTATTCCCGATATGAAAGCGGCTCACTGGAGCTCCCAATTGCCGCTCTGCTTACCTTGGCTGAATTTTATAACACCAGCACCGACTATATTTTAGAGCGAACTGACGACTCCACGCCGCCTGTCAAACCGCAGCCAAAAAAGGACGCCTGACGGCGTCCTTCTGGTTTTCTTACTGATACCGGTAATGTTTGCCGGTGAATTCGTCCACGTAATTCAGGAACATCTCGTGGCTGCGGAATTCCATCAGCCGACAGCCCTCGGCCTCGTGAAACGAAACAATGCGGTTCTTGGTATCCACCCAGATCCGCCACATGGTATCCACCGTCTGCTCCATTCTGCTCTCTCCTTTCAGACAACACACCTGCTTTTGAAAAATTTCTTTGTACTTATACTAAAATGCAATAAAAAGTAGTGTTTCAGTCATTGCTGTGTTATAATAGGCACGGTGATGAAAATGAAGTACAAATTCAGCTCAGAGCAATATGCGGAAATCAAGGCAGCACAGAA
>Ga0129307_1000374_pt1 | contig 71664 bp, 57 predicted proteins | sample P1105metagenome_FD_94437 | JGI IMG/M metagenome (GOLD analysis project Ga0129307, IMG submission 94437) | Capybara group fecal microbial communities from Wisconsin, USA - P1105 metagenome | ecosystem: Host-associated > Mammals > Digestive system > Large intestine > Fecal | place: USA: Wisconsin...
AGCACCGAAAGTGTACCATTGTTCCACTTACAAAAACTGAAGTGGCAACGAAAGTGTATAACTTTCCACTATTATGGATAAACTTATGATCTTAATCAATCCGCCCAATAATTAAGCGCTTACAGAGCAAACAGAAAACTTTAAAAAATATAGCGATTAATAAGAAACTAATCGATTTTTCGAGTTATATAGTGGTATAAATACTGTTTAATTATTCAATATAAAAAGAGTCGTGATAGATTTCACGACTCTTTTATATCTGGAATATACGTGATTATATCTTCAACTTTGCAGTCTAATATTTTGCATAAATCATTAAGAGTGTTTAAGGTGATACTGCGATTTTGCCTTAAAGCATCAAGAGTTCCGGTACTTAAACCGTAATCTTTATTCAAACTGTATTGACTAATATTTTTTTCTTTTAATGTTTTCCATAAGGGATCAAACGATATCATTTTTGCACCTCAAATTAAGCGTAAAACATAGCCTAGTGTTTGACTATAGCCGAAGATTCGGCTATATATAAATGTGAAAGTTTTTATGACATTTTTGTCGCTACAAACTGATATTTGGATAATGTAAAATAAAAGGGAGAATGCATAGGAGAATACGCTATGAAGAACAATATTCGTGAATTGCGTGTTAAGAAAGGAATAAGCCAGCAGCAATGCGCAGATGATATAGGAATATCTATAAGAACTTTGCAAAGATATGAAAAAGGAAGTTTGGGCGGAATAGAGTATTTAAACAAATTAGCGGACTATTTTGATGTTTCTCTTGATGAATTAGGAGTAACCCCTATTGAGGAGAAGAAAATAATAGACTGATGAAATATGGATATATAAGGGTAAGCACAAAAAGCCAAGCTATAGATGGAAATAGTATTGATGCTCAGAAGGAGGCGCTTCTGGAGGCGGGAGTGGAGACTCTTTTTATAGATACATATACCGGAAGTAAGATGCAAAGACCGGCATTTTCTGAACTATTAGAAAAGGTATCAGAAGGAGACACATTGGTAGTTACTAAAATTGATAGATTTGCCAGGACTATAGCTCAATCAACAGAGATAATTGAAAGCCTGATTAATAAGGGAATAACTGTAAATATTTTAAATATAGGAGTTTTAGATAATTCTCCCACTAGCGTGTTGATAAGAAATGTAATGCTTTCGTTTGCTCAATTTGAACGCGAGATGATAATAGAAAGAACCAGAGAGGGAAAAGCAATAGCGAAAGAATTTCCAGGTTTTAGGGAAGGGCGACCAAGAAAATATACAGAGGAACAAATAGAATTCGCTGTAGGATTGCTAAAGGATTACTCTTATAGAAAAGTGTCGCATCTGACAGGGATAAGCATTAGTTCGCTTGAAAGGTTTAAGAGAGAATATTGTAAATAGAAAGACTCGGAATAGAGTCTTTTTTATTTTGTCCAAAGTGTACCGAAACTCTTAAGAAATGACCAATAGTTAATTCCTAGGAGTTTCGAATATAAAAATGTATTCAAAACTTATGGTTACAATGTTTATGTTCAAAACACTATAAGATTTGAATACAGATGGTTTTTACAAAAAAAGTATGTTTAATACTATTATTTGATATTCATAAAAATATTTGATATAATCTACTTGTATTAAAAATTATATTATTGGAAAAATTTTATGAGCGATTACCCCATAGGGGAAATCGCTCTTTTTGTTTTTCTAAAACAATTAATGAATGGAGGAATAGTTATGAAAGAAGTACCTTTTGAAAAAAGTTTAGAGTTCTTATTTCCAAAGATTGCCCAAGAATGGCATCCGACGAAAAATGGAGATCTTACTCCTGCAGATGTTACGGCTGGAGAAGAAAGGAAAGTGTGGTGGCTTTTGCCTTATGATGATCCGGAAACAGGAAAGCATTTTGATTTTGAGTGGGAAGCAAGGATAAACAATAGAACTCAAGGAAAGGGATGTCCCTATTTAACCGGAAAAGCAATATGGATTGGATATAATGATTTGGCAACAACAAATCCGCAACTGGCTGCTGAATGGCACCCAACGAAGAATGGCGAATTGACACCAAATATGGTTACTAAAGGAAGCGGAATTAAAGTATGGTGGTTTTTGCCTTATGATGATCCGGAAACGGGAAAGCACTATGACTTTGAATGGAGTACTCCTGTAGCAGCGAGAAGTAATGATAGGGGATGTCCTTTTTTGAGTGGGAAAACCGTCTGGAAGGGATTTAATGATTTAGAAACGATTTGCAAACAAAAAGGAACGGGCTTTCTTTTGGAAGAATGGGATTATGAAAAAAATACTATTACTCCACAGGAAGTGACATATCATTCTGAAAAAATGATTCATTGGAAATGTAAAAAAGGTCACATGTGGGAGAAAAAACTTTTTCATAGAACTCAAGCTGAAAAAGCGAGGAAGTGCCCTTATTGTGAAGGAATAATACCAATTCCCGGAAAGAATGATTTAAAAACGAAATTTCCAGAAATTGCTCAAGAATGGGATTATGAAAAAAATAAAAAAGGTCCCGAAAACTATCTTCCGAGGTCAGGGAAAAAAGTGTATTGGAAATGCATAAATGGACATTCTTGGTCAGCAGTAATCGCATCTAGAACTAGAGATAGAAAAGGATGTGGCTGTAAACAGTGTAGTGGGAAGAGACCTATAGTTGGTGTTAATGATTTAATAACACTGTATAAGGAGATAGCTGATGAGTGGGATTATAACCTAAACAAAGATAGACCAGAGGATCATTTGCCCTACTCATCATTTAGGGCATTTTGGAAATGTAAACAGGGACATCCTTCATGGAAAGCCAGCATAGCAAAGCGTACAAAAAGAGGTGATGGCTGTCCTTATTGTTCGGGAAGATGCCCTATAGTTGGCGAAAATGATTTAAAAACAGAACATCCGGAACTTATAAAGTTATGGGATGAAGAAAAGAACAAAAAAACTATGAGCGAATACAAGTCAAATTCAATTGAAAATGTATTTTGGAAGTGTGAAAAGGGACATGAGTATCGTAGAAAAATATCAGATCAAACCAGGAGTAAATTAAGCTGTCCTTATTGTAGCGGAAAGAAACCGATTATAGGGGTAACTGACTTGGCTACATTAAACCCAGATATTTGCAAGGAATGGAGCGAAAGGAACAAACAAAGACCATCCGAGTATACAGTTTTTTCCAATAAAAAAGTTTGGTGGAAATGTCCAGTGTGCTTGTGTGAATGGAAATGCAGCATAAATAATAGGGTAAAAGGAAGAAGATGTGCCGTTTGTTCAGATAATTGGAAGAAAAAATATTATTTGATTCCTAAAAAATAACATAAAAGTTGGTATCAATAATCAATTTAACTAAGAAAGGAAAAGAAAAATGAAAAAAAGACTAGAGAGAGTTTTAAATATGTATCTTGAAGTAGAAAAAAATTATGAAACGATTATTCGTAAACTAGAACCAATAGGTATATACCTTGATTGCGATTACGATAACGAAAATTCCTTAGGGATAGATTTGGGAAATTACAGTAAAATAGCGAGAGATTTCTGTAAAGAGGAGTTTAAGGATGAAAATTTGCTAGACATTTTTATTTCTGACGAATTTGGGAAGATACTTTATGATTATTATTGTGGAGATTCAGATAAAGAGTCAGTATTAAAAAGAGCTGATACGATGTTGCAATCAAACAAATTGAAATAGTCAATTTATAAAAGTTAGAACTGCTTTTAGCTACCGAATAGCAATCTCTATTCGGTAGCTTTTTTGCAATAATGACGTTATTTTTGGTTTTTTAACTTTCTTTTCCGTTTTTCATTTATGATCTGAATTCGACCAATGGGACTTATATCAACGGAATCAAGGTGGTTTCGGGGGAGAACGAGATTAAAGAAGGCGATGAAATAAGGCTTGGAAACCTTCGTTTTGTACTCGCATAACTAAAGGAAATAGACTTGCGTATGAATTGGCACGATATTATAATTGACCTTGGGAGCATTTTATATGAAGTTTTGCTTCATAAATGGATAAAGAAAAGGTGCTATTAGGGTGAATATTAATATTTATTACGGCGGCCGGGGGCTTATAGGGGACCCGACGCAATATGTCATAAAGAAAATGTGTGAAGTTCTTGAAGAACTTAACGTAAACGTAAAAAGATATGATTTATACGAAATCAAGAATGCGATTACGACTCTTCCGAGAACTTTAAAGGAAGCAGACGGTGTTATTCTTGCCACGACGGTTGAGTGGTACGGAATAGGTGGATATATGCAGCAGTTTCTCGATGCCTGCTGGCTTTACGGAGACAAGGATGTTATTTCAAAGATTTACATGTGTCCTGTTTGCATGTCCACTACTTACGGCGAACGTGAAGGCAAGATGAACATGACCACCGCATGGGAAATTCTCGGCGGCAAGCCGATAAGCGGTATCTGCGGATACATTCCCGATATTGCTTCTCTCGAATATAAGGAAGAATATGACCGTATAATTGAGAAAAAGGCCGAAAACATGTACAGAAGCATTTCTCAAAAGCTCGCATCCTTCCCTTCGAGTAATCAGGCGGTTAAGCAAAAGGTATCCGTTACTCAGAATGTTGACCTTACACCGCAGGAGACCGAGCAGCTTTCCATGTATGCGGCTGATGAGGAATATGTGGCAAGACAGAAGGAAGATATCAAGGAACTCACAGGTATTTTCCACAACAAGCTTGAGAATCAGGAAGTCGACGACGAGGAGAAATACATTGATGATTTCAAGAAAAAGTTTACTCCTCAGGCAGGTGTTAATGCCATCTATCGACTTAAGATAAAGAATTTCAAAAAGGATTTAATCATAAAAGTTGCCAATGCAAAGCTTGAAGTATTTTACGGGCAGAGCGAATACAGCGATGTAAAGCTTGAGTTAAATTCTGAGATTCTCGATCAGATTATCGCAGGCGAAAATACATTCCAGAGAATGTTTATGAGCGGAAAAATGACATCAAAAGGAGATTTCAATTTATTGAGAGCCCTTGACAATCTTTTCCCGTTTTCGGTATAACACATACAATACAAATACTTTTTAAAGGAGATCGGAAAAGATGAAAGACGATTGCATTTTCTGCAAACTTGCAAACGGAGTAATTCCCACAAATTCAATATATGAAGATGATGATTTTAATGTGATTCTGGATTTGGGTCCCGCAACCAAAGGACATGCGCTGATCCTCCCCAAAGAACATTATGCAAATATTTATGAAATTCCCGAAGAGACTGCAGGCAAAGTCATGATTCTTGCAAAGAGACTTGCAATCAAGATGACGGACAGACTCGGGGCTGACGGCTTCAATCTGGTTCAGAACAACAATGAATGTGCCGGCCAGACAGTTTTTCATTTTCATTTCCACCTTATTCCCAGATATGAAAATGACGGCCAGAATCTTTTATGGAATCCCACTTCTCCTTCGGCAGAAGAACTCGCCGAAATAAAGGATATCCTCACAAAATAGTTTATCAATCCTTAAGCGGAGACCGATATGGAAGACAATAAAGAGAATGTAACGGAAAATCAGTCCGTCGAAGATAAGATTAACGGGCTTCGAAAAAATTATCTTAAAGCGGATATAATATGGAAACTCGTATCCACGGTGGTGTTTATCATCGCGGGTGTTTATGTTGTACTTGTTTTTAAGAGAGTCATCAATTTCAATTTTCTTACGAACTCACTTATAGTACTTGCACTGCTTATAGTCATTTTCTTATGCGTATACCTTCTTCCGCATTTTTTGAAAATGAACTCAAAGCACAAGGAATACATGACCAAGTACAAAGAGGCATTTTTAAAACCCACTTTGGAAGAAGCTTTTTCCAAGGGCGAATACAATGATTTCGAAAAGATTTCAACCAGGGATCTGACGAGAAATTCAATGCTAAAAAAAGCCAAAAGTGCGGTAGCAAACGACTGCATCAGAGGCACATATAAAAAGATTCCTTTTCTTCGTTACGATCTTGCTTTAAGATACGGAAAGAAAAAAGCCGGCTCGGACTGCGTTATGATTGTTTCTCAGGTAAATACTCATTTAAAATCGGAAGTTCAGATAATCGGCAAAGACTTTAAAATCGGCGGAATGGAATACGAACAGCCCGAGACATATTGCAAGATATTAAGTTCCCATGAGAAGTTCGATTCGAAATTCTCGGTATATGCCAAGGAACAGGATGACGGACAGAAATTCTTAAAGGAATCTCTTGCGGCGAAAATAGTCAAATTCAAGGCAGGAGGTCCCATAGCTTTATTCTTTGACAAGGATGAAGTCAGCATCATCATAAGAAGAAGCAAAGATGCAATGGAAGCTCCCGTTTACAAAAAAATTAAAAAGTCCCAAGCCGTAAAGGAAGCCAACGAGGAAGTTAAAATCATCAAAGAATGGATTGATATTCTTGAAGACTGCATGTAATCGAAGAGAGATTAAGCGTATCATGCAATGGAGTTTCGAAATGAGTTTTCGAAATTAGAAATAAAAGAATGAGTAACATAAAAAACACGATATCAAAATCGTGTTTTTTATGTATAAGTTTATATAATTTCTACGGACGGTTTATTACCGCATCTTCAATCAAAGAGATGATTTTGTCGATGGCGTTTATCTGAGAACTTTTTTCCATGGCTTCTATGTATTTTTCCTTGTTTTCATCAAGCTCTTTAACCTTGGCAACCAAAGTTATTTCATCCAGATCTTCTTCCTGAAGAACGAGCGAGTAGCCCTGTGCTTCGAATGAATTGGCATTAAGAATCTGGTCACCTCTGCTGGCTGCTTTGGAAAGCGGAATCAAAAGGTTGGGCTTTCTTAATGAGAGCAGTTCGCAAATGGCATTGGCTCCGGCACGCGATATTACCAGATCGCTCATTGCCATGACATCCTTTAATTCGCTCTTTAAATATTCAAACTGCTTATATCCTTCTGTAGTAAGCAAAAGATTGTCGATTCTTCCGTTTCCGCAAAGATGAACAACCTGATAATCCTTAAGAAGTTCGGGAAGTGCTTTTCTTACGGCCTTGTTGATGGCAACCGAACCTGTACTTCCTCCTATTACCATGATGACGGGCTTTTCTTTGTTAAAGCCGCACATTTCTCTTGCAGCATCGGCATTTCCTTCGAAAAGTTCAGCTCGAACGGGTGAACCGGTAAGCTCGGCTTTGTTTTCGGGAAGTTTGGAAACCGTCTCGGGGAAGTTGCAGCATACTTTTAATGCCTTGGGTATGCATAATTTGTTTGCAAGACCGGGAGTCAGGTCGGATTCGTGAATGATGCAGGGAATTTTCAGACTCGCTGCGGCTCTGACAACAGGTACGGCCACATAACCGCCTTTTGAAAATACCACATCGGGTTTGATTTCCTTTAAATACTTTTTGGCCTCAAAAAATCCCTTTATTACCTTGAAAGGATCGGTAAGGTTTTTGGGATCGAGGTATCTTCTTAATTTTCCGACGGGAACTCCGTAGTAAGGAATGTCAAAATCGGCAATTAACTTCTTTTCGATTCCGTCCACGGAACCCATATATGTTATTTCATACCCGAGCTCTTTGAGTTTGGGCAAAAGTGCGAGATTGGGAGTAACATGACCGGCAGTACCGCCGCCGGTAAGAACGATTTTTTTCATATATAAAACCTCTGATGTTGTTCTTTTCAAAATGCTATTATAGCAAAAAGATTTAAGCATTTCCATAAATATAAGAAGAAAGAACGAAATTGCAAAAAAGACGGGGCATACTTGAAATAAGAGGGGGTATAAAGTATAATCCATATTGTTAAAAATATAGCAGACTTAAATTTTCATAAATCGAATAAAAAACGGAGGAATTAACGATGGCTAATTGGAAAAACCTTGATACACTCGAATCTTTCAAGGAACTTGAAGGAAAAAAGAAAGTAAGCGTTAAAGACGTAATGAGCGGCGAAAACGGCGCGAAGAGAGTAAAGAATTACAGCGTTCCCATGGCAGCAGGCCTTACTTACAATTATGCTGCAAAGGCAGTTGATGACGATATTCTCGCCGTATTCGAAAAGCTTGCAAAAGAAGCTGAACTTACGGAAAAATTTGAGGAACTTTTCAACGGAGAAGTAATCAATACAGGCGAAAAGAGACTTGTTCTTCATCATCTTACACGTTCCCAGCTCGGAAACGATGTCATCAAAGACGGTGTAAACAAGAGAGAATTCTATCTTGGCGAGCAGAAGAAAATCGCGGATTTCGCCAACGATGTTCATGCAGGAAAGATAGTTAACGGTGCAGGTGAGAAATTCACTACCGTTGTTCAGATTGGTATCGGCGGTTCTGATTTGGGACCCCGTGCCATTTATATCGCCCTTGAAAACTGGGCAAAGAAGACCGGCAATTTCAACATGGAAGCAAAGTTTATAAGCAATGTCGATCCCGACGATGCAGCAGGAGTTCTTGCGGGAATCGATGTGGCTCATTCACTCTTTGTACTTGTTTCCAAATCCGGTACTACACTTGAGACACTTACCAACGAATCATTCGTAAAAGATGCACTTGCCAAAGCAGGTCTTGATACATCAAAGCATATGGTTGCCGTAACAAGCGAGACATCACCTCTTGCAAGCAACAGCGGATATCTTAAGGCATTCTTTATGGATGACTTTATCGGCGGACGTTTTTCATCATGTTCTGCAGTAGGCGGTGCGGTATTGTCACTTGCTTTCACACCCGACGTTTTCGCACGTTTCTTAAACGGTGCGGCTGAGGAAGACAAGCTTGCCACAAACAAGAGCGTTAAGGAAAATCCCGCAATGCTCGATGCTTTAATCGGTGTTTACGAGAGAAATGTTTTGGGATTCCCTTCAACGGCACTTCTTCCTTATTCACAGGCTTTGAGCCGTTTCCCCGCACATCTTCAGCAGGCTGACATGGAATCAAACGGCAAGTCTGTCAACAGATTCGGAGAGTTCGTAAATTATCCTACAGGTCCCGTTCTTTTCGGTGAGCCCGGTACCAACGGACAGCATTCATTCTATCAGCTCCTTCACCAAGGCACTGATATTATTCCTCTTCAGTTCATCGGATTCAATGACAGCCAGCTCGGCGTAGATGTAAATATTCAGGGAAGCACAAGCCAGAAGAAGCTTTGCGCCAATGTCGCAGCACAGATTATAGCTTTCGCATGCGGAAAAGATGATGAGAACAACAACAAAAAGTTTGCGGGCAACCGTCCTTCAAGCATCATAATCGGAAAGCAGCTTACACCCGAATCCATGGGTGCGCTCCTTTCACACTTTGAAAACAAGATTATGTTCCAGGGCTTCTTATGGAATGTAAACAGCTTCGATCAGGAAGGCGTTCAGCTCGGCAAGGTCCTTGCAAAGAAGGTTCTTGCACATGATACGGAAGGTGCATTAAAAGAATTCAGCGATTTATTCGAGATTTAATCCGATGGAGGAAAAAGTAAAATCCATTTGGGATGAGGTAGATTTACCAAAAGAAGAAGCCGCTGATAAGCCTGATCCCGAACAGTCTGAAAATACGGCTGACGGATTGTTTAAAGTCAAAACATTTGAAAATGCTGAAAAAGGCGAAAAAAATGACAAAGAGCCCGTCGAATACGAGAGCAGTCCCGAATTCAAACTGAGCATCGAAAAGGAAGACAATGCCGAGAAAAAAGGTCTTTTAAGTCTTTTGATTATCGCTCTTTGCGCCGTGGTGCTTTGTGCTTCGATTGCCGGAATTTTCGTGACGATTGTTCACAGAAACAGGGAACTTAAAAATTCCCAGGCCGAGATGGAAAGGCTTAGGAATCTAAAGGAATTGGCCCAGTCAGATCCGTCTTTGTCGGGCGGTGCGGAGACAGTGCTTGAGGGTGATGTTGATGGTACCCCTTCCAAAAAAAAGGAAGACGGAGAACCTGAGATTTCGGATAAATACAAGGCGCTTTACGAAGAAAACCCCGATATAATCGGCTGGCTGACCATCGACGGTACCGTAATAGATTATCCCGTAATGCAGACTCCGGATGATGAGGAATATTATCTGAACCGCGGGTTCGACAAACAATACAGCGATAACGGATGTCTTATCATGGATACCGAATCTAACGTGGGTGTGGGAACAAAAGAAGGCGATTATCTCGGCGGAAGCGACAGGCCTTCGGATAATCTCATCATTCACGGTCATACGATGAAAAACGGCGAGATGTTCGGAAACCTCTCCCTTTATGAAAAAGAGGATTACGCGAAAGAACATAATATCATTAAGTTCGACTCGCTTTACGAATCAAGGGAATACGAGGTTATTGCCGTCTTTTATTCACAGGTTTATTACACTACCGACGATTGCTTTAAATATTACAAATTCTTCTCGGCTGACAATCAGGAAGAATTTGATGACTGGTACGACAACATAAAGGATTTATCCCTTTTTGACACCGGAGTTGAGGCAAAATTCGGAGATGAATTCATCACTCTTTCGTGCTGCGCTTATCACGTGGAAGACGGAAGATTCGTGGTTGTCGGAAAGCGAATTAAATAACAATATCGAAAACAAGGCAATATCCGCTTATCGGGTATTGTCTTTTTTTTATTCCGTCAAAGAAAAAAGTTTACATAAATTGTGGAACATATTTGATTTTAGTGTTATAATTTAATGGATAATGTGCGCAGTATTGCTTTTTAACGGGAACATTATCTTTGCAAAATTAATTTTACTTAACGGGGGTTCACAATGAAATATGACGTAATAATCGTCGGAGCAGGCCCGGGAGGCATATTCTCGGCATATGAACTGACGAAATTAAACGATAAACTTAAAATAGCAATCTTTGAGGCAGGCAATCCTCTTGAAAAAAGAAAATGCCCCATCGACGGCGTAAAGGTTAAAAACTGTATCAAATGCCCGAGCTGCGCGATAATGAACGGCTTCGGCGGAGCAGGTGCTTTTTCGGACGGCAAATACAATATCACCAATCAATTTGGCGGCTCGCTTTACGAATATATCGGCAAAAACGAAGCAATTGATTTGATGAAGTATGTTGACGATATTAACCTTCAATACGGCGGAAAAGGAACAAAATTATATTCAACCGCCGATACAAAGATTAAAAAAATGTGCCTCGAAAACGGCCTTCATCTTTTGGATGCACAGGTTCGCCATCTTGGTACAGACATAAATTACGTGGTTCTTGGAAACCTTTACAATCATTTAAAAGACAGAGTTGAGTTCTTCTTCAGAACTCCCGTTGAAAAGGTCGAAAAGAATGAAGACGGCTACACAATCGTTACCGCAGACAACAGGTATGAGTGCGAAAAATGTATTATTTCGGTCGGTCGAAGCGGAAGCAAATGGATGGAGACCGTCTGTGCGGATCTTGATATCCCCACAAAGTCCAATCGAGTGGACATAGGTGTCAGAGTCGAACTTCCCGCAGAGATTTTCTCGGCACTTACGGATGAATTATACGAAAGCAAGATTGTGTACAGAACCGAGAAATTCGAGGATCTGGTTCGTACCTTCTGTATGAATCCTCACGGTGCGGTTGTTAACGAGAATACAAACGGAATCGTGACGGTTAACGGTCACAGCTATGAAGATCCCGAAAAGCATACGGACAATACCAACTTTGCTCTTTTGGTATCCAAGCATTTTTCAGAGCCTTTTAAGGACAGCAACGGATACGGCGAGAGTATCGCACGCCTTTCAAATATGCTCGGAGGCGGCGTAATCGTTCAGCGTTTCGGAGATCTTGTAAGAGGAAGACGAAGCAATCCCGAGAGAATCAGAGAGGGATATGTTACACCCACTCTTGCGGCAACACCCGGCGATTTGAGTCTTGTCATTCCAAAGAGAATTCTCGACGGAATCATCGAGATGATTTATGCGCTCGACAAGATCTGCCCCGGTACCGCAAACGACGATACGCTTTTATACGGTGTGGAAGTTAAGTTTTACAATATGGAGGTTGAGATAGATAACAACCTCGAGACCAGAAACAAGGGACTCTTCGTTATCGGCGACGGTTCCGGCGTGACACATTCGCTTTCACATGCATCTGCGAGCGGCGTATATGTTGCAAGATATATTGCAGGTGCAAATTAAATTAACAAAAAGACGGAGACATGAATTAATGAGCAATCTTGAAGAAGTCAGAAAGTTTTTTGAAAAAGACAGATTCGCCACGGAAAACGGAATGATTATCGAAGCCGTCGGCGAAAAATATGCCAAATGCAGCATGACGGTTTCCCAAAGGCACATGAATGCCGTCGGAAATGTCATGGGAGGCGTATATTTTACCATCGCGGATTTTACATTTGCGGTAGCAACCAACCATGAAGAACCCGGAATAGTATCGCTTTCTTCAACCATTACTTTTCATGCAACCGCAAAAGGCGAAAAAATAATCTGCGAAGCAAAGAAAATAAAACACGGAAGGACGACCTGTGTTTATGAAATGACCGTAACCGATGAAAACGATAATTTACTGGCTACGGTTTTGACAACGGGATACAATACCCGGAAACAGTAACCCGGAACAATCGAATCGGCGTTAACGCAAGGAGACGAAATATGGTAAGATTGGGAAAAATTTTCAGTATAACTAAAATCAGTGCGATTCAGACAGCGGCATTAAGCGCCCTTTTTTTCGCGGTTTTCATTACATCCTACAGTTCTAATGCTGCCGGAGATTATGAGATGAAAGCGTGGGAAAAAACCTACATAAAACAACCGGAATATTTCGAGACATCAATCGGATTGGATTCCTATGAGGTTGCCGAGGCTGAAATCACAGGGGTTTCCAGAAAAATGGAAATCGAAGACGGAAGCAATATCGAGGTAATCAGTCCCGAATCACAGCTTCTCATGGATATAAGCAATACTCTCGGAGGTCAGATAGGAATTGCATGTGTCGATTCATACGTAAATGTAAGAGTCGAACCGAATTCCGAAGCTGAACCGACAGCCAAGATTTATGACGGCGCCGTGGTATTTATCAACGAAAAAGACGGAGACTGGTTTAGAATCAAATCGGGAAATGCCGAAGGATACGTAATGAGTCAGTATTTCCTCTACGGCGAGCATCTTGCCGAGCAGATTCTGATGGATGAGCCTTACACCAAGGAAGAACTTCTCGTTGACAAGACATACACGGTAGGCATTACCCTCGAGGAAGAAGAAGCGATAAGAATTGCCAAGGAAGAGGAAGAGAGAAAAGAGAGAGAAAGAATTGCCAAGCAACAGGAAGAGGCAAGAAAAGCTGCAATGGCTGAAGGCAATACATATTCTCTTGAAGATACAAGTGAATTAAGAAGAGAACTTGTTAATTACGCATGCCAGTTCGTAGGATTGAAATACGTAATGGGCGGTAACTCGCTTGAGACTGGTACGGACTGCTCAGGATTTACAAAGCTTATTTACGCTCACTTCGGATACGGCATAGACAGAACACCTTCCGGTCAGTACAACAACAACGGAAGACTGGTTACTTATGCCGAAGCACAGCCCGGAGATATCATCATCTACGGTAAGAACGGAGTTTGTACACATGCCGCAATTTACATCGGCGACGGAAAGATTGTACACGCTGCGAACAGCCGTCAGAATACATATATAGGTAATGCAACATACAACACCATTATGGGTGTTAAGAACATCATAGACTAAAAAAATGATTACACTTCCCGTTGAATTTGAAAACAGAATGAAAGAAATGTTAAAAGATGATTTTGAGCAATTCATGGCATCTTATGACGAGAAAAAGAAAACGGGAATAAGAATCAATACGGTAAAGATTTCAAAGGATGATTTTTTAAATACATTTCCCGTTAACCTTTCGCCGGTACCCTGGTGCGATACGGGATTTGTCGCTTCAGGCGATGAAAAATACGGACGTGATGCATTGCATGATGCGGGCGCATTTTACATGCAGGAGCCCTCGGCAATGGGACCGGTTGCAGCTATTGCAAATATCGTGGATTTAAAGGGTAAAAAAATCCTGGATCTTTGTGCCGCACCGGGCGGAAAATCCACCGAACTTGCCGCATATATGGGCAATACGGGATTGCTCGTATCCAACGAAATCAACAAAGACAGATCATCAATCCTTTCTTCAAATATCGAAAGATGCGGCATAAGAAACTGTGTGGTTTTAAACGAAACTCCGGAGAACATCGCCGAAAGGTTTGAAGAATTTTTCGATGTGGTGGTAGTCGATGCTCCGTGCTCGGGCGAAGGAATGTTTCGAAAAGACGAAACGGCTATAAAAGAGTGGAGCATGGAAAATGTAACAATGTGCGCCAAAAGGCAGGAAGATATCCTTAAGGAAGCTGTAAAAACAGTAGCTCCTAGCGGATATCTTGTATATTCCACCTGCACATTTGCTCCCGCTGAGGATGAGGAGCAGATAATAAAATTCTTATCGGACAATCCGGATTTTGAAGTGATGTCCGTTCCGCTTTTTCGTTTTTTTGATTTCGGTCATAAGGAATGGCTTTCAAACGGTTTATCAGATGAAGAGGATGTTTTGAAAAAATGCGCCAGACTCTGGCCGCATAAAATCGACGGCGAAGGACATTTTATCTGTGTTCTTCACAATACATCCCTGCATGGAGAAAACGAAAAAGGAAAAAAGAAAAAAGCCGAAGGGTCTGCCGACAGGAAGACATTTTCGTTAATCGAGGCTTTTGTCAAAGACAATCTTAACGGCTTTGAGATAAACAAAGAATGCACGGTATGTTTTAAGGATTCGGTTTATCTTTTGCCCGAAGCGTTTGACAAAACATTAAAAGGATTAAAAGTCGTACGTGCCGGGATTAATCTCGGAGAGATAAAGAAAGACAGGTTTGAACCTTCGCATTCTCTTGCCATGGTTCTTTCAAAAGAAGAAGCAAAAAGAAGCATTGAACTTGATGAGGATGAGGCACTTAAATTCAGACACGGCGAAGAGATAAAAAAAGATTGCGAAAACGGGTGGACGCTAGTATGCTTTAAGGGTGTTTCGCTCGGCTGGTGCAAGGCAACAGGCGGAAATTTGAAAAATCATTATCCCAAGGGATTAAGGATAAAATATTAAATACCCCATAATCGGATTCAATGAAAAATTGTCCGAGAAGGAAAGGAAAAAAGTTGAAAACCAAAGTTTATATTGACGGAAGCGAAGGAACCACGGGTCTTCGGATCAATGAACGTTTCGAAGGACGTGATGATATTGAAGTATTAAAGATAGATTCAGAAAAGAGAAAAGATCCCGAAGAAAGAAGAAAATTTATCAATGCCTCGGATGTGACATTCTTATGTCTTCCCGATGCTGCGGCAATCGAAGCCGTTTCTCTGGTAAATCCCGATAACGATCATACAGTAATCATCGATGCTTCGACAGCTCACAGAACCGAGGAAGGCTGGGCCTACGGTTTGCCCGAACTCGGAAAGGAATTCAGAGAGAGGATTGCAAATAGTCAGAGGATTGCCAATCCCGGATGTTACGCTTCCGGCTTTTTAATGGATGTTTATCCGATGATTAAATCAGGCTTTATCGGAACGGATTATCCGGTATGCGTCAACGCATTGTCAGGGTATTCGGGTGCAGGCAAGAAAGCAATAGCGCTTTACGAAGCAGAGGATAAAAGAAACGATTTATTCGCTCCGAGAATGTATGCTCTTTCACAGCAGCATAAGCATTTAAAAGAAATGCAGAAGATTTCCGGACTCGACAAGGCTCCTCTTTTTGTGCCCGTTGTGGACGATTACTATTGCGGAATGATTGTTACATTCCCCGTTTATACGGATTTAATGAAAAAGAAATATTCTCCTAACGATGTTCATAAAATGTTTGAAGAGTTTTTCGCAAATGAGCAGTTCGTGAAGGTAATGCCGTTCGGCTCCGAAGAAGAGATGGGCAATTTCCTTCATGCCAATGATTATGCCGGACGTGACGATGCCAAGATTTATATCACGGGCAACGAAGACAGAGTGCTTATTTCATCAGTGTTCGACAACCTCGGAAAAGGCGCTTCGGGTGCTGCGATTCAGTGCATGAATATCCGCCTTGGCCTTCCCGAAGAAACAGGTCTTTGCATCTGATGAGAGATTTATAAACATTGATTTTACAAGAAACTTAAAAAGAGAGGAAATACAATGTTATATATTTTAACGGCACTCGGTTTAATCAGTGCCATCGGAACACAGCTTTTATTTAAATGGTACACATCACCCTGGCACATTCTTTTATTCGTCGGCAACCTTCTTGCATGGATTGTCATCTGGGAACTTATTTACTGGCTGATTCTTTTGCTCTGGTCATTGACCGTAAACAAGAAAAAAGAAGTTACAAAGCCTTCGAAATTTTACAGATGGATATTCGTTGAGACGGTTCAGATAGCACTCTTTTTCCTTAATGTGCATGTACATGTCGAAGGTAAGGAAAAGCTTCCGAAGCCCGGCGAGAGGTTCCTCGTTGTTGCAAACCATTTATCAAATTACGATCCCATGAGTGTTATGTATGCACTCAAAAAACATATGCTTGTGTTTGTCAGCAAGCCAGAAAACTTTAATATTCCCATTACCGGAGCAATAATGCACAAAACCGGGTTTATGGCCATCGACAGAGACAGTGTAAAGAATGCAATTGTCACAATCAACAAAGCGGCCGATTACATCAAAAACGATTTGACGAGTGTATTTATTTTCCCCGAGGGAACAAGAAACAGAACAGACGCTCCGCTTCTTGAATTCAAAAACGGAGCTTTCAAAATAGCCACAAAGGCCGAGTGCCCTGTAGTCATTATCGCCATAAGCGGTACTGAATTTGTTAAAAAGAGAATTCCGAGAAGATCCGATGTTTACTTAAAGATTGTGGATGTCGTACCTCCCGAAAAAGTTGTCGAAATGAAGACGGCAGGTCTTTCGGAGCACGCATACAAACTTATTTACGATAATATTACTCACGGAAAAGACAAGGCGGCAGCGCCTGAAAACTAAGAATAATTAAGCCATGGCAGGGGAGGAAAACATATGGATAAAAAAGATGTGAATTTTTTCTCGGCACAAATAAAATTATGGGCAAGGATTTTTGATTACAAGGGAACAAGCACCAGAAAAGAATACTGGTTTCCTTTCATTTTGCATGCGCTTATCGGTCTTGTTGCTTTTATCAATCTCTTTTCGTCGGGGTTGTTCGTGATTTTTATGAAGGACTGGAATTTACGCACTTTTGCAACGGTCGGTCATTATATAGGATTGATTTTGGGTGTTATTCTTCTTGCATATCTGGCTTTGTCGACAATTCCCTGGATAGCACTCACGGTAAGAAGACTTCGCGATGCCGGAAAGAGCGGATGGTGGGTTCTTCTCCTTTTGGTATTCGGTATCGGACAGATTATCATTCTGTTCCTTTGCTCGCTTGGTTCCGCAATTTCGGGAGCTTTTGCGTTTAATCCCGGCAACAATCTTCCCACGGGAATTTACGGACCTCCCGAAATGTATGATCCCGGATATAACATAAACGGCGATGTTTACGGACCTCCGCCTTTTGATCCGGATATAAATGTTCCCGATCCCGTATACGGACCTCCCGGATTTGATGAGGACAATAACGATCCGTTTAATTCCGAGGACAACATTCAGCCTACGCTTTACGGACCGCCCGATATGTTCGATGATGGTGATTACAATTTTGATCCCGATGCGAATTTAAACGAGGATGTTTACGGACCTCCCGAGTGGTTTGATGAATAAAAACAGTCTGACAGGAGAAAAAAATGAACAATAAAAACAACTCCGGACTGAACGCAAAAACAAAAAAAGAACATATGCATCAGCTTGCAGAATACAGAGAAGAGACACTGAGACCCCATCCGGAGCTCAGGTCTCTTTTCTTGGAAATAACACCTTTTTGCAACGAGCATTGTCTTCATTGCGGTTCAAGATGCGGTGACATAGATGTATCCGGAATGCTCTCAAAAGAAGAGATATTCGAGATATTAAGACAGGTAAAAAATGATTTTGATATCACAAAGATGCGCCTTTGCATTACAGGCGGCGAACCGCTTCTTCGGCCCGAATTTTTTGAAATAATGGAATATGCAAATAAACTCGGATTTGCATGGGGAATGACTTCAAACGGTACTCTTATAGACGAAGAATGCGCAAAGAAGTTAAGAAGTGCGGGACTAAGAACCGTTTCGGTAAGCGTGGACGGATTAAAAGAAAACCATGAGTGGTTCAGACAGTCACCCGGATGTTACGAAAAGACAATAAACGGGATAAAAAATCTTATCAATGTCGGAATTTCCCATGTTCAGATAACAACGGTTATATATCATAAAAACATAGGCGAACTCGATAAGATGTATGAGGAATTTCAAAAGGTCGGAGTGCGCTCATGGAGAGTAATCAATATTGAACCTATCGGAAGAGCAAAGGAAAATCCCGATCTTATGCTTTCAAAAGACGAATACATAAAGCTCTTTGATTTTATTCGCGACAAGAGATTTTTAAACAAAATGGAAGTTACCTACGGTTGCTCCCACTACCTTGGAGTCGAAATGGAGCGTGAGGTCAGAAAATGGTATTTCCTCTGCAATGCCGGCGTATATACCGCAAGCATTATGTACAATGGAGATATCGGCGGCTGTCTTGATATCGAAAGAAGACCGGAACTTGTTCAGGGCAATATAAGAAAAGACAATTTAAAGGATGTCTGGGAAAACCGTTTCGAGAATTTCAGAAACGATTTCAGAAAGACCGGCAAATGTGCCGACTGTCCCGATTACGAATTCTGCAATTCGGATTCGTTCCACACCTGGAATTTTGACACGATGGAACCGAACCTTTGCATGAAAGGAATATTGTTTTAGGTGAATCTGATACCGAAATTTACGACTTTAATAAATTAAACATAATACATAAAAGGATAAAAATATGGATATCTCATGTGAAGAATGCGCAAATTTTGTATTTGACGATGACGAAGAAGAATATGTCTGCTGCGTCAGCATGGACGAAGACGACTACATTCGCTTAAACACCGACTCGCACTATCAGTGCCCGTATTACCAGTGCGGCGACGAATACAAAATCGTTCGCCATCAGATGTAAGTTACCAAACCGCCGTGCAAATCGTGCGGCAGAAATATAACTATTACAGTGCTTTGCAAATCACGCATCAAAGAAGCTTAAGCGATTGCAGCGTCGCACGTTACACCGCGGGCACGCTCCCGCTAAAGTGGCATCACGTAGCGATCACTAAATTCGCATTCGCACTTCGTGCTCTGCTCATTAAGTGACGACGGCTGCCAATTACCCGCTAACGCAACATACGACACTGCAATCTTTCACGAGATTATACGTGATTCGCAAAGCACCGGATTAAGGTAAAAAAACTGCCGCGCGATTTGCACGGCGTCGATATAAAGGAGGGGTTAAAGATGGATGAGAAAATTGCTACTTTGAAAAAGTGGGTTGATGAGAGTGATAACATCGTGTTCTTCGGGGGCGCGGGCGTTTCCACGGAGAGCGGTATACCTGACTTTCGAAGTGTGGACGGACTTTACAATCAGAAGTACGATTATCCGCCCGAGACGATTTTAAGCCATACTTTCTTTATGCGAAAGACTTCGGAGTTTTTCAGGTTTTATAAAGACAAACTTTTGCTTGAAGGAGCAAAGCCGAACAAAGCACATCTTAAACTGGCGGAGCTTGAGGCGGCCGGAAAGCTTAAGGCTGTTATCACCCAGAACATCGACGGACTTCATCAGCTTGCCGGAAGCAAAGAGGTTATGGAACTTCACGGAAGCGTACAGAGAAACTACTGCATGAAGTGCAATACATTCTATGATTTCACCGCCATTAAGAATAAGGTGGATGAAGCAAGCGAAAAGTATGAAAAGGGCGACGAGAACTATGCCGTTCCAAAGTGCGATAAATGCGGCGGCATCATAAAGCCCGATGTTGTTCTTTACGAGGAAGGTCTCGACGGATACACGATGCAGAAGTCTGTTCAGTATATTCAGAATGCTGATGTCCTTATAATAGGCGGAACTTCGCTTGCGGTATATCCCGCGGCCGGACTTATCGATTATTACAGGGGCAACAAACTCGTGCTTATCAATCTTCAGCCGACACCCAGAGACAGATATGCAAATCTTTGCATCGCCGGAAAGATCGGAGAAGTATTCTCACAAATCTAGAGTGAGCGAAAGGTTCGATTTGACGGATTTAATAATCGAGCGGTTTTCGAACAGGACTTATAACATAAATTTTGCACATACGGATATCTTATGAAGGTATAAGAAATGGTAATCATTAAAGAAGGCGAAACAATTGAATTCAAAAAGAAGCACCCATGCGGAGAAACCCACTGGAAAGTACTCCGCGTGGGGAGCGACTGCAGGCTTCAATGTGTGAAATGCGGACACCAGATTGAGATATCCAGAAGCAAAATTGAAAAAAACATGAAAGCTTAACGGAAGAGTATTTGATAGATAATAAGGTAATCACACGGATTGGCATGAATTTTAACCGCTCGGAAAAAAATTCTTGCGATTTGAAAATCGCTGTGTTATCATATAAGTCCGTGATGAAATAATTCCTTGCTCTCATCTTGGAATGAGGGCCAGAGACCAAAAGGAGGTAATTAGCATGAATAAGTATGAGTTATGTATTGTTGTCAATGCTAAGATCGAGGACGATGAAAGAGCTGCGGTAGTAGATAAGTGCAAAGCTTACATCGAAAGATTCGGCGGTACAATCACAGAAGTTGAAGATGCCGGAAAGAAAAAATTAGCATATGATATTCAGCATATGCATGAAGCATTTTACTACTTCATTCGTTTCGATGCAGAAGCAACTGCTCCTGTCGAAATCGAAAACCGTGTTCGTATCATGGACAACGTGCTCAGATTCTTAGTTGTAAGACTTGATGAGCAATAGAAAGTAGGTAAATATGAATAAAGTAATTCTTATGGGTCGTTTGACCAGAGATCCCGATATGAGAGGCGAAGGTACAGGTCTTGTTGCAAGATATACACTTGCCGTAGACAGAAGATTTTCCAGAAACGAGGAGAACAATACGGATTTCATCAACATTGTTGTTTTCGCAAAAGGAGCTGAATTTGCCGAGAAATATCTTAAAAAGGGAACGAAGGTAGTGGTTACCGGTCGTATTCAGACAGGAAGCTACACAAACAAGGACGGTCAGAAGGTTTATACAACAGATGTTGTAGCTGAAGACCAGGAGTTTGCCGAGAGCAAGAACGCTGCAGGCAGCAACGGGGGACAGACAGAAGTATCATCTTCGAACAATTCGGTTCAGGACGACGGAGATTTCATGAATATTTCCGACGGAGTTAAGGATGATATGCCGTTTTAGTTTTTAGGAGGTTTATCATGGCATTCGTTAAAGAGAATAAAACAGCCGATCCTGCTATGAAGAGGAAAGGCAATGTTCGCAGAAGAAAGAAAGTCTGCGTATTCTGCGGTAAGGACAACGAGATTGATTACAAGGATACAGCTAAGCTCAAAAGATACGTATCTGAGAGCGGAAAGATTCTTCCCAGAAGAATCACAGGAACATGTGCAAAGCATCAGAGAGCTTTGACAGTTGCTATCAAGAGAGCACGTCACGTTGCATTAATGCCTTACACAGTAGATTAATTAAAACAAAGGATGCGATTTTTCGCATCCTTTTTTATGTCAAGTGGCAGATTTGGAAAAGCCGACACTATATATAGTAATGGTATGAGATTGAAAAAAGTGGTATAATACACATATCTTTTGGGTAAATTGTCATATATTGCGCGAGGATTTGGATATGGCTAAAAGAATTAAAATAAAAGGCAAGATGAGACTTTATTTTTCTCTCTTGATTGCTTTCGGGATTGTATTGGCAATAGTCAATATTCCCATATATATTCTTAACATTATTTCCGGTGTTATTATTTCAATATTCCTTATAGTTTACTTTATCGGCATACTGCTGATGTGGATTTATTTCAGGCAGTTCCTGGTCGATGAAATGGTCAGTTTCGCCACGGAATACGGGCAGATACAAAAGCAGATATTAAAGGAACTCAATCTCCCGCATGCATTGATTGACAGCAACGGAAGGATTGTTTGGACCAACAGCGAATTTGAAAAAGTAATCGGAACCAACAAAGGTTTCGGAAAAACCATCAGTTCTTTCTTCGAAGAACTGACACTTGAAGCTTTTCCTGCAGAAGAGCCGGAAACCGAAGTTAACATTAATTTTGAATCACGCGACTTCAGAGCGAATATCAAAAAGATAAGCATTGAAAACATGCTTCAAAACAGCAAGTTCATTGAAGAGACTACGGAAGAAGATTTCCTTTACGGATTGTATCTCTTTGATGAGACAGCATTAAAGATCGCTCTTAAGGAAATAGACGACCAGAGCGTTGTTGTCGGAATGATTTACATAGACAACTACGAAGAAGCGCTTGAAAACGTGGACGATGTAAGAAGGTCCCTTCTTCTTGCTCTCGTCGACAGAAAGATTACTCAGTGTATTTCGTCTCTTGACGGTATTGTAAGCAAGATCGAAAAAGACAAATACATGATCGTTTTGAGAAAGAAATCGCTCGCCGAATTAAAGGAAGCAAAATTCGATATTCTCGAGGAAATCAAGACCGTCAGCATAGGTAACGAGAGACCGATTACTTTGAGTATCGGTATCGGACTTGACGGATTGTCATACAGCCAGAACAGCGGATTCGCAAGAGCAGCCATTGACCTTGCATTAGGCCGAGGCGGAGATCAGGCAGTTATCAAATCTCCGGGCAACGTTCAATACTTCGGAGGAAAGAGTCAGTCCACCGAAAAGAATACGCGTGTTAAGGCCAGAGTAAAAGCACAGGCTTTAAGAGAAATCCTTATCAACAAGGATCAGATATTTATCATGGGACACCGTCTTGCGGACGTGGACAGTTTCGGTTCCGCAATCGGTGTATACTGTATTGCCAAGGCTTTGGACAAAAAGGCTTATATTATCTTAAATGATGTCACACCTTCATTAAGACCTCTTGTTAATCTGTTTGCAAACAACGAAGAGCAGTATCCGGGACTCCTTGTCAACAGCGAGGGAGCGCTTCAGACTGTCGGCAACAACGCAGCACTTGTAGTAGTGGATACCAATAAGCCTTCGATGTGCGAATGTCCCGATATCCTTAAAAACTGTAAGGCAATCGTGGTACTCGACCATCACAGACAGGGCGAGGAAATCATCGACAATGCCACACTTTCGTATGTCGAGCCTTACGCATCTTCGGCAAGCGAAATGGTAGCGGAGATTCTTCAGTACATCGATGAAGGAGTTAAGCTTTCGGGTATTGAGGCGGATGCTCTTTATTCGGGTATCATGATCGATACCAACAACTTTATGACCAAGACCGGTGTCAGAACATTCGAAGCCGCAGCTTATTTAAGAAGAAGCGGTGCGGATGTCACCAGAGTCCGCAAGCTTTTCAGAGAGGACGCATCGGAATACCTTGCGAAAGCAAAGACCATAAAGGATACAACAATTTATCGAAACGATTATGCGATATCGGTATGCGACTCAGCAGGATGTCAGAGCCCGACAATCGTTGCCGCACAGACAGCCAACGAACTTTTGAACATCAACGGAATCAAAGCCAGCTTCGTATTTACGGATTATCAGGGCAAGATTTATTTAAGCGCCCGTTCAATCGACGAGCTTAACGTTCAGGTTGTTACCGAGAAACTTGGCGGAGGCGGACATATGAATATTGCCGGTGCTCAGTTTGAGGGCATTACCATGGACGAGGCGATTAATCGCTTAAAAGAAATCCTCGATTCGATGATCGACGATTAATTATTCACAAAAAATATCAGACCGGGAGAAAAAAGATGAAAGTTATTTTATTACAGGATGTTAAACCCCATGGTAAAAAAGGGGATATGGTAGAAATAAACGACGGATATGCAAGGAATTATATTCTTCCCAAGAAACTCGGAGTAGAAGCGAATTCCGCCAATGTCAACGATCTTAAACTTCAGAAAGCCAATCAGGAAAAGATAGCGGCAAAGCAGCTTGCGGATGCAAAGGAACTGGCCGAGAAGCTCGAAAAACTCAAAGTTGACATGAAGATTAAAACAGGCGAAGGCGGAAGAACATTCGGTTCGATAACCGCGAAGGAAATCGCTGAAGCATTGAAGAAACAGCACGGCATCGATATCGACAAGAAAAAAATAGTAATGAAGGATGCCATCAAGAGTGTAGGTTCGTTCAGCGTAAACGTCAAACTTCACACTCAGGTTAATGCCGAACTTTCAATCAGCGTGGATTCCGAATAACAAATATTCGGAAAAATCTTTTGGGGATACGAGGGAAAACAATGGAAGAAGCTTTGGTCAAGCAGGAAATGCCAAAGGATCTGGTTGCCGAAAAAAGCATACTCGGTTCAATACTCATGGATCCGGAAGTGGTTATATCGGCTGCCGAAATGATTACCGGCGATGATTTTTATCTTAAAGAACATGGTGTTATTTTCGATACCATGGTTAGCATGTATAACAACAAGGTAACGCTTGATTACGTTACTCTTCAGGATAAACTAAGGGAAACCAATCTTCCCGAAGAAGCATACAGCGATGACAAGATAAATTCATTTGTGGATGTTGCCACAACTTCGGTAGGAATAAAGCATCACTGCAAAATCGTATATGAAAAATCAGTAAAAAGACGACTTATAAAAGCCTGCGAAGAAACAGCATCAAACTGCTATGCCGGCAAAGAAGAGTTATCCAAGCTGCTTGACAGTACCGAGAAAAGGATTTTCGATATTGTTCAAAAGAGAAATACCGAAGACTTTGTGCCAATCAGCACGGTCGTAATGAATTCGCTTAAGATGATTGAGAAGGCGCATAATACCGACGGTACGGTAACGGGCATAGCGTCGGGATTTACGGATCTTGATTACAAGACAACGGGATTTCAGCCTTCCGATCTTATTCTTCTTGCGGCACGTCCTTCAATGGGTAAAACCGCATTTGCGCTTAATATAGCAATTCATGTGGCAGCAGTTGAGAGAAAGCATGTTGCGATATTCTCTCTGGAAATGAGCAAGGAACAGCTTGTAAACCGTCTGCTTGCACAGGAATCCCATGTTGATTCGCAGCATTTAAGAACCGGTAATCTCGGCGACAACGAATGGGCCGCACTTATCGAGGGTGCGGATACCGTAGGAAAATCCTGCCTTGTAATAGACGATACACCCGGTATTTCCATTCCCGAACTTCGTTCCAAATGCAGAAAACAGCAGATGGAACACGGTCTGGATATGATCATCATCGACTACCTTCAGTTAATGACGGGTTCAGGAAAAGCAGAGTCGCGTCAGAATGAAGTATCGGAAATTTCAAGATCCTTAAAGGCTATTGCCAGAGAATTGTCGGTACCCATTATCGCTCTTTCACAGCTTTCGAGAAAGGTTGAAGACAGAGCGGATCACAAGCCTCAGCTTTCGGATCTTCGTGAATCCGGTGCCATCGAACAGGATGCCGATGTGGTAATGTTTATTGACAGAGAAAGATCCGAGACGGAGGATGCCAACAAAGCGACCATAATTATAGCCAAGCAGAGAAACGGCCCCATCGGTGACGTTAATCTTATGTGGCTTCCCAAATATACTCAGTTTAAAGATATGGACAGATCTCTGTTCAAAGAAGAAGCAGAATAAAAAAGTGGCGGTTAGAATTCTAACTGCCACTTTTAAACATTAAAAATATTAATCAATAATTAAGCCTGTGTAATAGCCTCTGCAGGACATCCGTCAGCACATCCGCCGCATTCGATGCAAGCATCTGCATTGATTTCATATTTTCCAGCGCCTTCAGAGATAGCTCCTGCGGGACACTGAGCTGCGCAAGCACCACACATAACACATGAATCACCAATAACGTAAGCCATTTTTATTTCCTCCTTACAAAAGTATATAAAATGAATAATATGTTAGCCGTACATATTTTATAGTAAGTTTATTATAAATTTCGGCAAAAATCAAGAAAATGAGAGAATAACATCGTTATATAAGTCAATAACATTGTTATATTTTTTAATAACATTGATATGTATGAAAAAAACACTGTTAATTGCATTTTGAAACGGCATAATATAAGATGATGTAGAAAAAGATTAAGGGAGGATTTTATGAACGATTTCAGATACTGGGCACCCACGGAAGTGATTTTCGGAAAAGATGCAGAGAACAAAACAGGCGAAGTTGCTGTAAAATACGGCAGGAAAGCATTGCTTGTATACGGCATGTCCAGCGCAAAGAAGAGCGGTCTTTTGGATCGCGTGGAAGAATCCTTAAAGAAATCAGATTTTGAATATAAAGAATTCGGCGGTGCGGTAAGCAATCCGACTCTTTCCCATGCGAGAGAGGGCATTAAGGAAGCACTTGATTTCGGTGCGGATCTGATTATCGGAATCGGCGGCGGAAGCGCAATTGATACTGCAAAAGCCATAGCACACGGTGCGGCAAATCCGGAGTACGATTTATGGGATATATGGACAAAGAAGGTTCCCCTTACTAAGTCGCTTGCACACGGTGCTGTACTTTCAATGGCGGCAGCGGGAAGCGAAATGAGTGATTCAGCGGTTTTAACCAACGAAGAAATCCATAAAAAAAGCGGAATCAACACGGATTTTAACAGATGCCGTTTTGCAATTATGAATCCGTCCCTTGAAGAGACGCTTTCGAAAGAACAGATAGCGGCCGGTGTTACGGATATTATGATGCATACGATGGAGAGATATTTTATCCCCGGAGTATACGAAGGAATTACCGATGAGATTGCCGAAGGTCTGCTTCGAAGCGTAATCGAAAACGGAAGAAAGATAGTGGATAATCCGAAGGATTACGATGCAATGGGCGAAGTATTCTGGGCATCGAGCCTTTCACACAACAATCTTACCGAGTGCGGAAGGGGCAAGGATTTCTCGGTCCACAAATTCGGACATGCACTTTCCGCAAAATACAATGCGACTCACGGAGCTTCTCTTTCGGCAGTCTGGGGAGCATGGGCAGAGACTCTGTATGAGGATGCAGAAGACAGATTTGCAAGATTTGCCAAAAAGGTTTGGGGTATCGAAAACGAAGACAAAAAAGTGGCGGCAAAGGCAGGCATTATTAAAACCGTTGAGTTTTTCAAATCCATCCAAATGCCCGTAAATCTTAAGGAACTCGGCATTAATGCAAGCGATGAAGACATTAAGGCGCTTGCTCTTGATGCCACAATGAACGATACGATAAAGCTTTCGAGGATTCGTCCCATCGGAGCCAAAGAAGCCGAAGAAATATTCAAAAAAGCTTCCGATTACAGTATCTAACAGTATTCCTGACCTTTACATAAAAAGTATGCAATGTTATAATAAATAGTTGATTTTTGCAAAAGAAATAAGGAGTTTGCTATGTATAACAAAGTCGAAACGGACTTGAATTTCGTCCAGAGAGAAAAAGAAGTCGAAAATTTCTGGAAAGAGAATGACATTTTCAGAAAAAGCATGGAAAACAGGAAGGAAGGACCGACATATACTTTCTATGACGGACCGCCTACCGCAAACGGAAAACCCCATATCGGTCACGTGCTTACACGTGTTATTAAGGATATGATTCCCAGATACCGTACAATGAAGGGTTATATGGTACCCAGAAAAGCCGGATGGGATACTCACGGACTTCCCGTAGAACTTGAAGTTGAAAAACTTCTCGGTCTTAACGGCAAGGAACAGATTGAAGAATACGGTATGGAGCCCTTTATCGACAAGTGTAAGGAATCCGTATGGAAATACAAAGGCATGTGGGAAGACTTCTCGGGAACAGTAGGTTTCTGGGCAGACATGGATAATCCCTATGTTACATATCATGACAATTATATTGAGTCTGAGTGGTGGGCACTTAAAGAAATCTGGAACAAGGGCCTTCTTTACAAAGGCTTTAAAATCGTGCCTTACTGTCCCCGTTGCGGAACCCCTCTTTCAACAGCAGAGGTATCTCAGGGATACAAGACATTAAAAGAGCGTTCGGCTGTAGTTCGTTTCAAAGTTAAGAACGAAGATGCATATTTCCTTGCATGGACGACAACGCCCTGGACACTTCCTTCAAACGTTGCACTTTGTGTGAATCCCGACGATGAATACTGCAAAGTAAAAGCAATTGACGGTTATACATATTACATGGCAAAAGCTCTTCTTGATACGGTTCTTTCACCTTTGTCAAAAGAGGGCGAGGCACCTTACGAAATCCTTGAAACCTATGTCGGCAAGGATCTCGAATACAAGGAATACGAGCCTTTGTACGAATGTGCAAAAGCAGTAGCAGACAAGCAGAACAAAAAAGGTTTCTTCGTAACATGTGACGGATACGTTACAATGTCAGACGGTACCGGTATCGTTCATATCGCACCTGCTTTCGGTGAAGACGATGCCAATGTCGGAAGAAATTATGATCTTCCTTTCGTACAGATGGTTGACGAGCGAGGTGTAATGCTTGATGCCACACCTTTCGGCGGTATGCGTTGCAAACCCACCCAGGCTGAAATGGACAGAGGCGCAATCAGTGCCGATCCCGAAGTAATCAAAGAACTTTCAGGAAGAAAGCTTCTTTTCGATGCTCCCAAATTCGAGCATGAATATCCTCACTGCTGGAGATGCGACACTCCTCTTATCTACTATGCAAGAGAATCCTGGTACATCAAGGAAACGGCAGTTAGAGACGATCTTATCAAGAACAACAACACAGTTAACTGGATTCCCGAATCAATCGGTAAGGGAAGATTCGGCAACTGGCTTGAGAATATTCAGGACTGGGCAATTTCACGTAACCGTTACTGGGGTACTCCTTTAAATATCTGGGAGTGTGAATGCGGCAAGTTCGAATGTATCGGAAGCAGAGCGGAATTAAAAGAAAAGAGCGGTAATGCGGATGCTGACAAGATTGAACTTCATCGTCCGTACATCGATACCGTAACGATAAAATGTCCCGATTGCGGCAAAGACATGCACAGAGTTCCCGAAGTTATCGACTGCTGGTTTGACTCGGGTGCAATGCCTTTCGCTCAGCATCATTATCCTTTTGAAAACAAGGAACTCTTTGAATCACAGTTCCCCGCACAGTTCATTTCGGAAGCTGTCGATCAGACGAGAGGATGGTTCCATTCGCTTATGGCGGAATCCACACTTCTTTTCAACAAGAGTCCTTATGAAAACGTAATCGTACTCGGTCTCGTTCTTGATGAGAACGGACAGAAGATGAGTAAGTCAAAGGGCAATGCGGTAGATCCTTTCGAAGCATTGAAGAAACACGGAGCCGATGCCATCAGATGGTATTTCTACACCAACTCGGCTCCCTGGCTTCCCAACAAGTTCTCTGATGCAACCGTGGTTGAAGGCCAGAGAAAATTCATGGGAACACTTTGGAATACTTATGCGTTCTTTGTTCTTTATGCAAACATCGATGAATTCGATGCGACAAAGTATACGCTTGATTACGATAAGCTTCCCGTTATGGACAAGTGGCTTTTATCCAGGCTCAACACCACTGTTCGCGAAGTAGACAACAACCTTGAAAATTACAGAATCCCCGAAGCAGGTCGTGCGCTTGATGATTTTGTTGACGAGATGAGTAACTGGTATGTTCGTCGCGGCAGAGAGCGTTTCTGGGCAAAGGGCATGGAGCAGGATAAGATCAATGCTTACATGACTCTTTACACAGCTCTTGTAACAATCGCAAAGACGGCCGCTCCCATGATTCCTTTCATGAGCGAGCAGATTTACAGAAACCTTGTATGTTCAATCGATAAGAATGCACCCATCTCCGTACATCTTTGCGACTTCCCCGAAGTAAACGAAAAGATGATTGATGCGGAACTTGAAAAGAACATGGATGCCGTACTTAAGACCGTTGTTATGGGTCGTGCGTGCAGAAATGCTTCGGCTATCAAGAACAGACAGCCCATAGCCAACATGTTCGTAAAAGCAGACTTTAATCTTGATGAATTCTATAAGGAAATCATCGAAGATGAATTAAATGTAAAGAATGTAACATTTACAGATGATGTAAGCGAACTTACCACATACAACTTCAAGCCTCAGCTTAAGACGGTAGGACCCAAATACGGCAAGCAGCTCGGCGGTATCAAAGAATATCTTGCCAATGTCGACGGCAATGCGGCCATGGCTGAACTTAAAGCAAACGGCGCAATCAGGTTTGATGTGGCAGGAGTGGAAATTTCTCTCGCAGAGGAGGACCTTCTCATCGAGATGACTCAGAAGGAAGGCTATGTAACGGAAGCTGACAACTATGTAACGGTTGTTCTTGATACCAACCTTACCGAAGAACTTCTTGAAGAAGGATGCGTAAATGAGATTATTTCCAAACTTCAGACAATGCGTAAAGATTCCGGCTTTGAGGTAATGGATCGCATTAAACTCTACATCGACGGAAACGACAAACTCGCGGAAGTTGTCAAGAAGAACGAGAGTGCAATTGCAGGTAAGGTTCTTGCAAATGAAGTAATCTACAATGCAACTACGGCACTTTCAAAGGAATGGAACATCAACGGCGAAAAAGTTAACCTCGGTGTTGAAAAAATATAAAAAAGTAAATGTTCGGATACAGTCCGATTATAAAAACGGAGGAAATGAATTATGGCAGCAACAAAGAAAACGACGGTAAAGAAAGAGGCGGCAAAAAAGAGTGCGCCCGCAAAGACAACCGTAAAGAAAGAGACAGCAAAGTCAACTGCTAAAAAAACCTCGACCGAAAAGAAGACCGCAGCAAAAGCACCTGCAAAAAAGGCTGAAACAGCAAAGACAGCAGCAAAAGCACCCGCTAAGAAGACAGCAGCAAAGGCTCCTGCTAAAAAGGCAACAGCAGCAAAAGCTCCTGCAAAAAAAGCAACATCGGCAAAAGCACCCGCAAAGAAAGCTGCGGCAAAGACTCCTGCAAAGAAAACAACAACAAAGGCTGTTGCAAAAAAGGCACCCGCAAAGACTGCTGCAAAGGCAGAAGTTAAGAAAGTTAAGATTCCCAAGGCTAAAAAGCCTACCATTACTTTTGATAAAGAATTATTCAAAAGAAGTGTGCTTTACAATGTAAGAACACTTTACAGAAAGAACATGGATGAAGCCACACCTCAGCAGGTGTTCCAGGCTGTATCCTATGCAATCAAGGATCAGATTGTCGATTACTGGATGAAGACCCAGGAAGCTTATGAAAGAGAAGATCCCAAGACGGTTTATTATCTTTCGATGGAATTCCTTATGGGAAGAGCACTCGGCAACAACATGATCAACTTAATGGCTTACAAGGACGCAAAAGACGCACTTGAAGAACTCGGTGTTGATATCAATGTCATCGAGGATCAGGAACCCGATGCAGCGCTCGGTAACGGCGGTTTGGGACGTCTTGCGGCATGCTTCCTCGATTCGCTCGCAACACTCGGATATTCAGCTTACGGCTGCGGTATCAGATACAGATACGGTATGTTCAAGCAGGAGATTCGCGACGGATTCCAGGTGGAAGTTCCCGACAACTGGCTTGACAACGGCAATCCTTTCGAGCTTCGCCGTCCCGAATATACCAAAGAGGTTCGTTTCGGCGGATATGTATCGGTAAGAACAGACGAAAAGGGACGTAACTATTATTATCAGGAAGGTTATCAGGCTGTTAAGGCAGTACCTTACGATCATCCCATTATCGGTTACGGCAACGGCATCGTAAATACACTTCGTATCTGGGATGCGGAACCCGTTGACTGCTTCAGACTCGACTCGTTTGACAAGGGTGATTATCAGAAAGCCGTTGAGCAGGAAAACCTTGCAAGAAACATCGTTGAAGTTTTATATCCCAACGACAACCATTATGCAGGCAAGGAATTAAGACTTAAACAGCAGTATTTCTTCATATCCGCATCGGTTCAGGAAGCCGTAGCAAAGTATATGAGAAATCACAAAGACATAAAGAAATTCTACGAGAAAGTAACATTCCAGTTAAACGATACACATCCTACGGTAGCTATCGCAGAACTTATGAGAATACTTATGGATGAGTATTATCTTACATGGGATGAAGCATGGAAAGTAACGACCAGAACATGTGCTTATACCAACCATACAATCATGGCAGAAGCACTTGAAAAATGGCCCATCGAACTTTTCTCGAGATTACTGCCCAGAATCTATCAGATCGTTGAAGAAATCAACAGAAGATTCATTGCCGAAATCGAAGCAAAATATCCCGGCAACAAGGATAAGATTGCAAAGATGGCAATCGTTTACGACGGACAGGTTAAGATGGCTCATCTTGCCATTGTTGCAGGCTATTCCGTAAACGGTGTTGCAAGACTTCATACGGAAATCTTAAAGAACCAGGAATTGAAGGATTTCTACGAAATGTATCCTTCCAAATTCAACAACAAGACAAATGGTATTACACAAAGAAGATTCCTTCTTCACGGTAATCCCCTTCTTGCTGACTGGGTAACCGAACATGTAGGCGACGAATGGATCACAGACCTTCCTCAGATTAAGGGATTAAAGGTATATGCATCCGACAAGAAAGCTCAGGCTGAGTTCATGAACATCAAGTATCAGAACAAAGTCAGACTTGCAAAATACATTAAAGAGCACAACGGAATCGATGTAGATCCCAGATCGATTTTTGATGTTCAGGTAAAGAGACTTCATGAATACAAGAGACAGCTTTTAAACATCCTTCATATCATGTATCTTTACAATGAAATCAAAGAGCATCCCGAAAAAGAATTCTATCCCAGAACATTCATTTTCGGCGCAAAAGCGGCAGCAGGTTACAGGAATGCCAAGCTTACAATCAAACTTATCAATTCGGTTGCAGATGTTATCAATAATGACAAGTCAATCGACGGAAAGATTAAGGTTGTATTCATAGAAAACTACAGAGTATCAAATGCCGAAATCATCTTTGCGGCAGCAGATGTTTCCGAGCAGATTTCCACAGCATCCAAGGAAGCTTCCGGAACCGGTAACATGAAGTTTATGTTAAACGGTGCGGTAACAATCGGTACCATGGATGGTGCAAACGTTGAAATCGTTGAAGAAGTTGGCGAAGAGAATGCATTTATCTTCGGTCTTTCATCGGATGAAGTTATCCGTTTTGAGAATTACGGCGGATACGATCCCATGGAAATCTTTAACAACGATCCCGATGTAAGAAAAGTTCTCATGCAACTTATCAACGGTACATATGCCGAAGATACGGAGCTTTTCAGACCGCTTTACAATTCACTTCTTAATACGTTAAGCACAAGCAAAGCAGATACATACTTCATCCTTAAGGACTTTAAGTCCTATGCTGCAGCTCAAAAGAAAGTCGAAGAAGCCTATATGGATAAAAAGAAATGGGCTTACATGGCAATGATGAACGTAGCCTGCTCAGGCAAGTTCACTTCTGACCGTACCATCAAAGAGTACGTTGACGAAATCTGGCATCTTGACCACGTAACTTTATAAGATACAAAAAAGAAAAATCCGGCCTTCGCGGTCGGATTTTTTTAATTCTTTTTCACATTTTCCAAGCATTTTTATAGTTAGTCCCACAATTGACATTCATTATATATTTTAATATCATTAAAGGTGGGTTTTTATGCTCTTTTTTCGCTGAAAACAAGACATGAAAATCTTATTGAATTTATGTAACGGATAAAATTTATGGAAGCAAAAAAACAAAACATAATCATAATTGTTTTGGCTGTTCTGACAGTTGCATTAATCGTATTGCTGGCGGTTTTCAGGATTCCTCAAAGAAGTGTTGCAAAATTAAGCTCCATATCAGATCAGAAGAAAGTTAATGTATACGAAGAAAAAATAGATATAGACGGTTTGGAAAAACCTTTTACGATCTTTTTTGTGGCCGATGCACATCTTTGTCTTTGCGATGAAAGAGATGAGGAATGCATGGATTACTGCGAGAGCAGATACGTGGATTTCATGAGGGATTCCATGGGCTCAGAGGAAAATTTTTCACTGGTCATGGATTATGTGAAAAAGCAGAATCCGGATCTTGTAATTTTCGGAGGCGATATTGTGGATGAAGCTACACTCGCCTCGATAGAATATTTCGAGAAAGAAAAAAACAAGCTTAAATGTCCTTCATATCTTTTGATGGGCAATCACGATCTTTTGTTTAACGGCGAGATGTTAAGCGGCAAGGAAGCAGAGGAAATAAGAAAAAGATACGATTTTATCAGAACCGACAATAACGGATACAATATCGTCAAATACGATGAATTCAACATACTGCTTGCGGATGATTACAACAATCAGGTCTGCGACAATATAGGGGATGCGATAGAAGAACTTGAAAAAGAACAAAAGAGCGTAATTATCGCACAGCATGTTCCTTTCGTGCCCACATACGGCGAGTCGGATTTACTTTTGCGAACCAATGACATGTGGGGATGCGCATACCTTGATTATTCGAGAGTTCTTATGGGAGAACATGCCAATCTCCCCAATGAGAATACCTCAAAACTCATAGATTTTGTTTCGAAAAAAGACGGACTTTGCGATTTGATTCTGGCAGGCCACATTCATTTTTATCACAGGGATTACATGAGTGAAAAGACGGTCCAGACAGTCACCGCACCTGCGTTTGAAAGGGGAGTAATCAAGATTACTCTTTATTGAGATGAAAGATAAAAAACCAAAAAACATTTTGGGTTTTCTGAAAAATACGGACGAAAGATATATCGCGGCTTTTACGATTTTTGTGTACATCATGCTTCTGATTCCGACGATTTATCTTGGCAAGTATAATTTCATGAAAGCCGATGATTTTTCCTTCGGGAGATTACCGCATAAGGCGTATGTCGAGACCGGCTCTTATTTCGAATCATTGAAAGCCGGAATCGATGTTGTAAAGGAATCATATCTGACCTGGCAGGGTACGTATTCGAGCATTTATTTAATGTCTACGTTTCCGAGTGTCGCCAATTACAGATTCTACAAACTCGTGCCGGCCATAATGATTTTTATGATAACGGCGGCAGCATTTGCTTTGTCGTTTACTTTAATTTGCGGTGTTTTGAAAAACAAAAAAAGATATGCTCTTATAGTCGGAAGCGTCCTTTCCATGATCATGGTGGAGAGAATGTATACGGTTCCGGGGGCGCTTTATTGGTATAATGCCGCAGTGCATTACACTTTTGCGCAGTGCTCGTTTTTCCTTTTAATCGCGCTTTACATCAACATTTTAAGGATAAAGTCCGTGCCGTTAAAAGTATTGCTTTGCATTGCAAGCGTGCTTCTTTCCTTTGAAATCGGCGGTTCGAATTATGCAACGGTTTTAATAGCGGGAACATCATCGATTCTTTTATTCTTTTTAATGATTTTTGTAAAAAAGAAAAAGGCACTGATTATGCTTCCTTCTCTCCTTGTCATGATTGCGGGGATAATCGTCAACGTTACGGCACCCGGCAATAAAACAAGAGAAAGTTATTATGTCGGAATGGGACCCGTAAAATCCATACTTATGTCGTTTAAGAGTTTCTTTTCTTTCTCTTTTACATGGATGGATTTCTTTACGATTATTGTTCTTTTGATGATGATTCCGATTTTTTGGAATCTCGTTTCAAAGACGGATTTTGAATTCAAATTCCCATGGCTTGTCGTGCTTGTTTCAATCTGCATTATATCCACGGGATTTACTTCAAGCTTTTACGGAATGGGCAACGAGGGTTTGTCGAGAACCCATAATGTCATAAAAGAAACATGGCAGATACTTCTTTTTGTAAACGAAGCATATTTAATCGGTTTCATACGAAAAAGATTTTTAAAAAACAAAAAAGATGTGCCGCTTTCGATTGTGATTATACTTCTTTGTTACGCGTTGATTCTCGTTCAGCCGGCAGTTTTTAAAAAACTTGGAACCATTACAAGTTATACGGCTTTTGAGTTTTTGCACTACGGCCATGCGCAGGCTTTTTGGAACGAGAATATGGAAAGGCTTGTTATTCTTGAGGATGAGAATATAAAGGACGCCGTGCTTAAGCCGCATTCGGTAAAGCCGTTTTATCTTTATGTAAGCGATATCACCGAAGATCCTTCCAATTGGGAAAATCTGGGAATGTCCGGATATTACGGAAAAAATTCGGTTAAATTATCAGACGAATAAAAAGTCAAAAACAGTGTAAATCGGGGAAATAGCAATTGTACTGAGAGGATTATTTTATGTCAAAGTGGATTATTGTCGTAGATGATGATACTGCCAATCTTCAGATGGCAGGCCACATTTTAAGTAAGAACAACATGAGGGTTACCGCCCTTAAATCGGGAAGACTTTTGCTTGATTACATTAAAGACAAGGGTATTCCGGATTTGATTCTTCTCGATATCAAGATGCCCGAGATGGACGGATTTGAGACGCTCAGGCTTCTTCGTGCCATGGAAAAGGAAAACGGGATGGCAGAGACTCCCGTTATCTTTCTGACCGCAGACGAGGATACAAATACAGAGAGCCGCGGCTTTGAAATGGGTGTTTCGGATTATATCAGAAAGCCTTTCAATCCCGAAGTTCTTTTAAGAAGAATCGACAATATTGTTTCCAAACAAAAAGAAATGTTAAGCCTTAAAAACGAGGCTAATACAGATAAGCTGACGGGGTTTTTAAATAAGGCCGCGACCAATGCACAGCTTACAACCACATGTACTTCCGCAACCGGATGCCTCATGATGATCGACCTTGATTCATTTAAGCTTGTAAATGATATTTACGGTCATGAGATGGGCGACAAGATACTTGTTTCTTTTGCGGATATTATTAAGAGTCTTGTTCCCGAAGGCAGCAAATGCGGCAGAATCGGCGGCGATGAATTCGTATCTTTTGCGCTCGGAGTGGACTCGGAAGAAAAGGTTGCAGATATTACAAAACAATTAAATGAAAGACTTTTAAAATCAGCAAAAGAACTCATGGGTGAAGAGATGAACATTCCTCTCGGAGCATCCGTGGGTGCTGTTTTCGTACCGCGCCACGGCAATGATTACAACTCTCTTTTAAAGTTTGCAGACAAATCTTTATACAACGTCAAGAAAAACGGAAAGCACGGATACAGCCTCTACAGCGCGGAATCATTCACGGAAGATGAGATGAATGTAACGGAACTTGATATAAGTTCGCTGTCCGAAATACTCGGAGAAAGATCGATTCCCAGTGTGGCACTCCAGCTTGACTCCGATGCATTTTCGCATGTTTACAGATATGTAATCAGATACATAAAGAGACACCATCTCGGTGCCTGCAAGATACTTTTTACCTTAAGCAAAACAGAAGCGATAAACGATCAGGAATACAAGGATGCCTGCGATGAGTTCGGCAATCATATCAGAAAGTCGTTAAGAAAATCAGATATACTTATGCGAAACAGATACAACCAGTATTTTGTTTTGCTTACCGACATCAGAGAAGATTCCATCAAAAAAGTATTAAGCCATATCATCGACAAATGGCATGAGCTGAACAGGGAGACTCTCATGATTACCTACGAGACCGAATTCGTCGGGGGAGAAAGCGAGAACCATCTTTTGAAGAAGGAAAAGAGGGTAATCATAGTCGATGATGATTCGATTAATCTTCAGGTTGCGGGAAAGGTATTAAGCTCCGGCGGAATACATGTTATCGCACTTAAATCGGGTCAGGCTCTGCTTGATTATTTTGAGAAACCCGATTCAAGAGCAGACCTTATCCTTTTGGATATAAAAATGTCCGGAATGGACGGATTTGAAACGCTTTCTCATTTAAGACAAAAAGAAGGCGAAGCAGCAAGAATTCCCGTAATATTCCTTACGGCTGACGAGAGCTCGGAAGCTGAGAGCAAAGGCCTTGCGATGGGAGCAATGGATTTTATCAAAAAGCCTTTTGTTCCTGAAATTCTGAGGCTTCGTGTAAGCCATATTCTTGAGCTTATCACTCTTCAAAAGCAGCTTGCGGATGAAGTTGAGGAGAAGACAAGAGAAAACAAAAATCTCTTCCTTCACCTTGTGGAATCCCTTGCCGTGGCTATCGATACAAAAGACAATTATACAAACGGTCATTCCCAGAGAGTGGCTGAGTATTCAAAAGAAATTGCCAAAAGAGCAGGATTGCCGGAAAAGGACCAGGAAGAAATTTACATTATGGGCCTTTTGCATGATATCGGAAAAATCGGTGTACCTGATGCGGTAATCAACAAACCTGATACGCTCTCCGAAGATGAATACGAGATGATAAAAAAGCATCCGGTTATGGGAGCCCATATCCTTGAGAACATCAAAGAAGATCCAAACCTTGCACTCGGAGCAAAATTCCATCATGAAAGATATGACGGAAAGGGATATCCCGAAGGCTTATCAGGCAATGAAATAGCGGAATCGGCAAAAATAATAGCTGTGGCGGATGCATATGATGCGATGTCGAGTTTCAGAAGCTATCGAAGCGTTCTTTCACAGGAAAAAATCAGCGAAGAAATCAAAAAAGGGAGGGGTTCCCAGTTTGACCCCAGATATGCGGACATTATGCTGGAAATAATCAGCGAAGACAAAGATTATACTTTAAGGGAAAAGCAGAATGAGCAACAGGAAGAATAGTATTGATACAAACGAAAGTTTTCAGGGATCTCATCTGATGCTTTTAATCGGATATACCATTTTGGCATTGATTCTCATTGCCGAATCATTTTTGATGGGATGGGAAAAGTGGCCGCTTGTTCCGATTGCGGTGGGAATGTTTGCAAGCTGGATAATTCATATCCGCCAGCTTGTGCCTGCGAATGTGAGAATTGTTTTTTACGCAATTCTCATGATGTGTTCCTATTTCTTTTACGGCACGCATGAGACGAGCTTTTTTGACCTGGCAATAGTAATGTCGGCAATCATGGTTCTTTATACGATTACCGGCAACAAAAAGCTTGTTGTCTTCGGCATGGTAACTTATTACATAACGATGACTTATGCGGTTGTAAAGATGATTCTTTTGAAAGAGACCTTTGATTCTTTGGTCATAAGCAGAATTATCATGCATGTTGTTGTTATCTTTTTGACCGGATGGTTTTGTCGAAGCATCATCGACAAATGGAATCAGGTGCTTGGCAAATCAAGAGATGAGATAGCACAGCTTACCGATGCAACGGACAGATTAAACGACTTTTTGGCCAACGTGTCTCATGAACTTCGTACTCCCGTAAATGCGGTTATCGGCCTTACGGGAATCTGTATCGACAAAGAAGACAACGAGGAAATTCGCCGCGACCTGATATCCGTTCGAAATGCGGGTCGAAAAGTGGCTGAACAGATAGGCGATATTCTCGATTATTCGGAAATCGACCGAGAGAATATAGTCATCAACAACGAAGACTATATGCTTTCGTCGATTTTCAACGATCTGGTTACCGAAATCAGAGAGTATAAATCAAATGACGTGGAACTTGTAATCGACGTCGATCCTTCCATCCCTTCGGTAATGAATTCGGATGCCGCAAAGATCAAAAAAATACTGAGAGCATTGATTTCAAACGGCTTGAAATATACGCACGAAGGCGGTGTTTACGTACGTATTTCTTCGGAAAACAAGGAATACGGAGTCAATCTGATGATAGAAGTGACGGATACCGGTATCGGTATGACCGAAGAGGAACTCGAGAGAGTTTACGAGAGATTCTATCAGGCAGATTCGGGAAGAGCCAGAATGGGCGGAGGTCTCGGCCTCGGTCTTTCGATTGTTTCAGGTTTTGTATCGCTTCTCGGCGGATTTATGATTGTCAAAAGCAAACCTGATGTCGGAACAACGGTACATGTAAGTCTTCCCCAGAAAGTTGTCGATGCTTCAAGCTGCATGTCGGTTTCAAAGCCTGAGGAACTCAGCCTCGGAGCATATCTTCATTTCGAGAAGTATCCTCATCCTTCGGTACGTGAATACTACAATTCCATGGTATTAAACATTGTCAACGGTCTCGGAATACAGATGCACCGTGTGGACAATACGGAGAATTTAAGACGATTAAAAGATTCGGTTCATTTGACACATCTTTTTGTCGCAGAGGAAGAATACTGTTCAGATATCGCTTTGATGGAAGAACTGGCAAAGGAAATGATTGTCGTCGTTGTGGCTGACGGCGATTTCGAACTGCCCGCCAAATCAAATGCGAGAAAAATGGAAAAACCTTTCTACTGCTTCCCTGTGGTTGCGGTACTTAACTCCAATTTAAATGATTCCGATCGCGGTATGGGCAATCTTCGCTGCAGAGGAGTCAGAGCGCTTGTGGTTGATGACGAACCCATGAACCTCGTGGTTGCAAAGAGTATTTTCAGAAGATACGGAATGGTTGTATCGACTGCAACTTCAGGTCAGGAATCAATAGATATATGCAGAGAAAAACAGTTTGACATCATATTTATGGACCATATGATGGGCGGAATGGACGGAGTCGAAGCCATGAAGAGAATCCGTGCGGATGCATACGGACTCGCAAACAATATTCCCATTGTTGCACTTACCGCCAACGCCATGAGTTCGGCTAAGCAGATGTTCTTATCCGAGGGATTTGACGGATTTGTCAGCAAACCCATCGAAATCGAAGAACTTGAAAGAGTATTAAAACAGGTACTTCCAAAGTCCGCCATTTCCTACGAAACGGATGACGAAGAAGAATATAACGAAAAAGGAAACGCAAGCGAAGAGAAGGCAGAGTTGCAGATTCCCGAAAAGGAAGAGAGTTTTATCGAAAAACTTTCAAAAGACGGAATAGATACAGAAGCTGGATTAAGATACTGTATCGGCGACGAAGAATTTTATTCATCGCTATTAACGCAGTTTGCCAACGAAGCTTTCGAAAAAGTACCCTCTCTTAACAAGTTTTTCGGTGAGAAAGACTGGGGCAATTATGAGATACTTGTGCATGCGTTAAAGAGCACGGCCAAGATGGTAGGTGCCATGAGTCTTTCGGAAGATGCGTTAAAACTTGAAAAAGCAGCAAAAGGAAAAGACGAAGCATACATAAAAGAAAACCATGATCGCGTCATGGCGGATTATAAAACCATAAGGGATAAGATAGCATCAGTCCTTAATAAAAACATTGAGACGGATGACGAAGAAATACTTGAGTTTAAGCCGGACAATGCCGAAGAGACGGACGGTATTATGGAATTTGATGCAAAAGAAGACGGCGAAATATTGGAATTTGAGGCAGCAGACTGAAAAAGCCTCAATAAGGAGTCGTATTGATGAAAAAAGAAGGATTGAGAAGCAAACTCTACAATAATGACTTGGACATAAGACAAAGGCTTTTTGTGCTGAATGTTCTTATTACGGAAATTATTCTCGGAGTGGATTTAATAGAAGTTATTTTTACGGATGAAGTGCTTATAGACAAAATACTTTTGGCACTTGCGATGGTGGGTATTTTTATTATCTGCCTGATAGCTGTAAAAGCACATGCGATTAAATTCGGAGGCGCGTTTATCTGTACCGTGGTCGGATTGTTTTTCGTACCGATTACATTTATAAACGGAGGCGGAATAAACGGCGATGCGCCACTTTGGTTTATCTATGTCATATTGATGATAAGCATATTGTTAAACGGCAAGACGAGAGTTGTATTTTACATACTCGAGATGATTGTGGCAACGGGCTGTTATTATATTTCCGTTCGTTATCCCGAACTCATTTTTGAAAATACAAGAATAATGGGAATTGTTTTTTCCTACGTTTCTTTGATTATGATAAGTGTCGCCGTAGCCATAATGGTGGTTCTTGAAATCAATCTTTTCGCAAAGGAAAAGAAGCGTACGGAAGAACAGAAAAAAGAAATCGAAATGCTCAATGCGGCACAGAACCAGTTCTTCTCGAGCATGAGCCATGAAATTCGTACACCGATCAACACCATCATCGGTTTAAACGAGATGATCTTAAGAGAGAATGTCAGCGATGAGGTTGTTGAAGATGCGGTTAATATCCGCTCTGCCGGAAAACTGCTTTTAAACCTTATCAACGATATTCTGGATATGTCCAAATTCAGAGCCGGCAAGATGCATCTTTTAATAAGCCCTTATCAGACGGGCAACATGCTTTCTGATTTGGTCGGAATGCTTTGGATAAGAGCAAAGGAAAAGAATCTGGAATTTCGAATAAATGTATCTCCCGATGTTCCCGCAGAACTTGTCGGCGACGAAGTCAGAATCAAACAGATTCTCATCAACATTTTAAACAATGCGATTAAATATACCAAAGAAGGTTCCATTTCGCTTACCGTTCAAAGCGAGAAAACAGACGAAGATACATACAATATCATTTATACTGTTGCGGATACCGGAATCGGAATCAAAAAGGAAGACATGCCGTATCTTTTCTCCGCTTTCAAAAGAGTGGACGAAGATACCACCAATCACATCGAAGGTACGGGACTCGGACTTTCAATCGTTAAACAGTTCCTTGATCTGATGGGCGGAAAAATCACCGTAAACAGTGTTTATACCAAAGGATCGACTTTCATAGTTGAGATACCTCAAAAGAGAGTCAACGAAAACTTAATCGGTGAATTTGATTTTGAAAAGAAACACGGATATTCAAAAAGGAGCGAATACAAGAAGAAATTCGAAGCACCCGAAGCAAGAATTCTTGTGGTTGACGACAATGAAGCCAACCTTATGGTCGTAAACAAACTCCTTCGCGATACCAAGGTCATTATCGATACCGTAACCAGCGGAAAAGCCGCACTCAAAAAGACACAAAACATCGAATACAATGTCATCTTCATGGACCACCTTATGCCCGAGATGGACGGTATCGAATGTAAAAAACAAATACGAAATCAGGTCGGCGGAAGCAGCAGAGAAAGCAAGATTGTCGTACTGACCGCCAATGCCGACGAAGAGAACAGAGAACTATACGTAAGAGAAGCTTTTGACGGCTATCTGGCAAAGCCCGTAAGCGGAGAAGAACTGGAAAAAGAATTGTACAGACTTCTTCCGAAAGACCTTGTAAAAGTTCTCGGCGATGACGGAGAAATCGCAGAGGAAACCATCTCCTGGATGCATGGAAGCAAGCAAAGAAAGATGGTTGCCGTTTCTACCGAAAGTGTTGCGGATATTCCCGGTGAACTGATAGAAAAATACGGAATACAGGTGATACCTCACAAGGTACAGACCGCAGAAGGCGTATTCAAAGACGGAACGGAGATAGATACCGCAGGCGTAATCAAATACATGGAAGAAACAAAGAACGATATTACTCCCATGGCACCCGAAGCCAAGGAGCATGAACTCTTCTTTGCAAAACAGCTTGCTTACGCCAATAATGTTATTCATATTGCGATATCTTCGAAAATCGGAAACAGCGGATTTCCTCCTGCCACGGATGCGGCAAAAGCTTTTGACAATGTATTCGTGGTTGATTCGGGACATCTTTCGAGCAGTCAGGGCCTTATAGTATTGGAAGCAGCCCGTCTTGCGGAAAACGGCATGGGACCCAAGCATGTAATAGAAGAACTCGAACAGATGAAAAAGAAGGTTCATACGAGCTTTATAGTAGACAATCTGGATTATCTTGCCCGTGCAAAACAGGTAAGTGCAAGAACGGCAAACCTTGTCAAGTCGCTGATGGGACGTCCGGTACTGGTACTCAAAAAAGGACGAATGAAACTCGGAAAGATTTATTTCGGATCATCCAAGAGTGCCTGGAAGGCATATATTAATTCCTGCCTTTCCAATTCTTCAAGGATAGACACTTCGATTCTTTTTGTAACCTATGTAGGACTCAGCAAGAAGGATATGGACTGGATAAGGGATTATATTGAGAAGAGTGTTAAGTTTGATGAGATATATTTCCAGCAGGCCAGCGCATCAATTGCCGTAAACTGCGGACCCGGAACTTTCGGACTTTTGTATAAAGAAAAATAATCAGGATTCTTCAATAAGTTTTATTCTTAAGGGAGAGGTCTTTGAAAGTTTTGAAAGCAATGCTTTTGAAGCCTCATTTTCCGAAGAATATTTGGCGATAACCGATAAATCGGGATTTGTATTAAAAAGATAATTAAGACATAAAAGGCATGCTTCATGGGCATAGCCTTTTTTTCTTTCGTTTTTTGCAATTACAAAACCAAGGGATACGGTACTGTCATCATAGTATTCAAAGCCGGCACGCCCGATGACTTTGCCTGTAGCCTTTTCTTCGATTACCCACATCCCGTAACCAAGAAGCATGTAGGAATCTTTTACTGACTCATAACGGGAGAGCTTATTAAGGCAGGCTGAATCTGCAACCGATGGGGCGAGCGAGGGATTCTCATCAGAGATTTCTGAATCTATATTTGGGAGAGGCTCCAGGAATTTCCGGCACTCCTTGTCCTCGTAGATTTCATAGATTTCATGCAAATCGTCCAAAGTCTCTTCTCGAACAGCGATTCTTTCTGTCTCACCGATTACATACGGAAGTTTCATGATGTGACAGTATACCATATTAAGATGTCCGATATCTTGGACACCTCCTGTGATAAAATATTTATAACCATCAAAAGAAGATATATCGGACTCATCTTTCAAATCGATGCATACGGCATTGCCTTTGCCTGTAAGAAAATCGGCGATATCGCGCTTTGATGTCAAAAAGAGAGTATTTATCTCTCTGCCGGTATATTCGTTTATATCTTCGATTGTTTGAATATCAATGTTCATAAAAACATATCCTTATCGGTATCAGGTGGCTTAAATATTTGGCATACATAAATAGTATAATATTTCGTCTTTAAAGAAAACATAAAAATGGGAATTAAGGCAGGAACATTTCGTTAAATTACAGAGAAATAAACATATTCCGGTACGACCATAAAAAAGTGAAATATACATGTACTTGTGATAAGATAAAAGAGGTTTAATAAATAAAAAAAGGATAAAGAAATGGCACTTCAATTTATACTCGGCGGCTCAGGAAGCGGCAAAAGTGAATATGTTCAAAATCTTGCGATAAAGCTTGCTCTCGAAGACAGGAAGAACAATGTTTTGATGATTGTTCCCGACCAGTTTACGATGCAGACTCAATGGGCCATGGCCAATGCGCATCCCGACGGGGGAATTATCAATATTGATGTTTTGAGTTTTTCGAGACTTCCGAGAAAAGTGTTCGAAGAGGTAGGTCAGCCAAAGAGAATGCTTCTTGACGATACGGGCAAGTGCCTTTTGATAAAAAGGGGCGCCGCAAAGATAAAAGACAATCTTCATGTACTCTCAAGGGGTATGGAGAATGCCGGCTGGAGCGGTGAAGTAAAGTCCGTTATATCCGAGTTTATGCAGTACAATATTGCACCTTCAGATCTTGACGGTATTCAGGATAAATGCAGATCGCAGGCACTCAAATTAAAGATTGCCGATCTTAAGATTATTTACGAAGCTTTTCTTAAGGAATGCGAGGAAAAGTATATTACCAAAGAAGAAATTCTGGACCTTTTTATCGAACGTCTCCCACTCTCGAAAAAGGTCGCAAAAAGCGTGGTAATTTTCGACGGATTTACAGGCTTTACACCGATACAGATTAAAGCAATTGCGGCAGTTTTGAATGTCGCAAAGGATGTTTATATTACATTTCCTTTTGATAATGATTTGTCAGAAAATCCCCATAAGATTAACGATAAGGATAATACCATATTCGATCTTACCAAAAGGAATATGGACGATATTGCAAAGGAATACGATCCTACCGGAGTTAATATTCTTGACGATATAAGACTCACCGAAAATTACAGGCATAAGAATAATCCTGAGCTTGCTTTCCTCGAAAAGAATCTTTTCAGAAAAGGAAACGCGAAGAGCCACTCGGAGGGTGCGATAGAAATCAACAGATGCTCCGATGTTGATAACGAATGCCGTATTTTATGCGAAGCTCTTATTAAAGAAATTCAAAAGAACAATTACAGATACCGTGATGTTGCTGTTGTCTGCGCGGATATGACCAAATATCAAAAGCCTCTGGCCAAATATCTTTCCAGATACAACATCCCTTATTACATGGACAGCAACAGAAGCATTGCCGCCAACCCTCTGGTAAAATACATCCTTTCGCTTGCTGATATTTTAAAGAACAATTTCAAAACGGAAGATGTACTAAGGTTCCTTCGAACCGGAGTATCTCCTCTTTCGGAAGACGAAATTGACGAGCTTGAAAATTATATTTATGCGCGTGGCATTAAAGGAATATCCAAATGGAGAGAAGAGTTTGTTTATAAGAGCGAGGAGCAGCGTAAAAATTCGGAAAGTCTTGATAAGATTAATTCTTATCGTGCATCGTTTTATGGGATTTTCAAGGATATAACCAAAGAGGGTACGGGCAAAAGAAAACTTTCCGTATGGTTAAATCAGATATTTACAATTCTCGATAAAGGCAATGCGTATGACAGGATGGCCGAAATGGCAGAGGAACTTCGTGAAGAAGGTCTTATCGGCGAAGCCATGGAATACGAAGGCGTTTACAACAAAGTCATTGAACTCTTCGACGATCTTACGGATCTGATGGGAGATGAAGATTATTCGATAAAGGAATTATCGGATATTCTTAAAGTCGGCTTTTCCGAAATTCGTGTAGGCGTTTTGCCACAGAAAGTCGATTCTCTTTTGGTCGGAGACATGCAAAGAACAAGACTCAAAGAGATAAAAGAACTCTTCATTCTCGGAGTAAATGACGGCAATATACCCAAATCTTCTGCGGGCGGCGGACTCTTGTCAGTGCCTGACAAAGAAGAATTAAAAGAGGCTGACTGCAAATTATCTCCCACAAGTTCCGAACTTGCATTCATAGAACAGCTTTATATTTATCTTAATCTCACAAAGCCCACGGACAAACTTTATATCTCGTTTGCGAGTGTAGGAGGAAAGGGAGACAGTCTCATCCCCTCGTATCTTATTGAAGTGCTTCTTAACATGTTTGAAGGCCTTGCTGTAAACAACAGGGGAAATGATACACCCAAGCTTTTCAGGCAGGATATCAAAGAAGAGACTGCCAAACTTCTGGGACTTTACGTAACGGGAATTGCCAATGAAGAGCAGGAAAAAACTCTTTTTGAAAATATCGGAATAATCCGCTCTTTTGAAGGCGGAAATGAATGGTGTGAAAAAATCATAGCCAACGCATTCAGGGAATACAAAGCGAAATCTTTGGATAAGGAAGTAGCAAGAAATCTTTACGGAGATCTGCTTACCGTTTCGGTATCCACGCTCGAAAAATTTGCCGCATGCAGATATGCGCATTTTGTGACATACGGCCTGAGTCTTTGCGACAGAGAGGAATTCGGACTTGAAAGCGTGGATATGGGTAATCTTTCCCATGACATACTCGAAAAGGTCGGAGAAAAATTAAATGAAGAAGGACTCGATTTCTCCACGGCCGAGGTAACGGTGAGCGAGAGCGAAGTCGATGCTGCGATAGAATTGCTGACCAAAGAATACAACGGCGATTTGCTCGTGTCGGACGAAAAGACAAAATACTATGTAAGGCAGCTTGCGCGAATAATGAAGAGAACCGTCAAAACTCTCGGATTTCAACTTTCGAAGGGTAAATACAAACCCGAAATGTATGAGATGAAATTTGAGAAAATGTATGATCTTGCAGCATCCGAAGACGGAAATACAAAAAGGGTCGAACTCAAAGGAAGAATAGACAGGACGGATATCTACGACGACGGCTCGAATAAAAGCTATGTGAAAATCATCGATTACAAATCTTCATCACACAAACTCGACCCGAAGATGCTTGAAGAGGGATTATCGCTGCAGCTTGCGATATATATGAAAAACGCAATCGAAACGATAAAGGAAAGGTATCCGAATAAGGATGTACTTCCTGCAGCCATGCTTTATTATGCGATAGACGATCCTTTCTCAGACAGCAGAAATGATGCGGAAGCGGATATCAGGAAGAAACTTATTCCCATAGGCGCCATAGTAAACGACGATACGGTCATGGAAAGTCTTGATTCGGATCTGGCAGTCCCCGGAACCAAATCGGAAGCCGTTAAGATTACCAAGAAAAAAGACAATACTCCGGACAGTTATTCGAATGTTTTTTCAAGCGAAGAATTTGATTCGATGTTAATAAAAGCCGAAGAAAAAGCAAAGGAACTTGCAGGGGATATTTTATCGGGCTGCATAGATATCAATCCTTATCTTGAGAAAAATAAAACGGCATGCGATTTCTGTCCTATCAGGGGATATTGCGGATTTGACATAAAGTTAAAGGGCTTCGAGTACAGAAAATTTGATGAATCCTCACCGGAAGAAGAGAGCGGGGAATAAGTCGAAAAGGAAGAAAAATGAAATTTACCGACGAACAGAAAAAAATAATAGAGTCAAGAAATAAAAATCTTATAGTATCTGCAGCTGCAGGCAGCGGAAAAACGGCGGTTCTGACTGAAAGAATCGTTAATAAAATCTGTGAAGACGAGTCTCTTTCGATAGACAGAATGCTAATCGTGACTTTTACCAATGCAGCCGCAAGAGAAATGAGAGATCGTATCGGCAGGAAATTAAGAGAGCGTTTGTCGCTTGATCCCGACAATTCGCATTTAAGAAAGCAGATTGCCATTCTTCATACTGCCCAGATTACGACCATCGACAGTTTCTGCCTTTACATCTTAAAGAACCACTTTGAAGAGATCGGAGTCGATCCTGCTTTTGCAGTCGGAAGCGAGGGAGAGATTAAACAGATTTCCGATGATGCTTTCGACGAGGCTTTGGAAAAAGAATTTGAGAGAGGAGACGATGAGTTTATAAATCTCGTTGAGATGTATGCTCCTAAAGGCAAATTCAAGAAGTTTTATGAACTTGTAACCGGCATTGCAAACAAAGTCGATTCTTCGGCATATCCGTATGACACTCTTGAAAAATTCATGATTAACGATTTGGATAATGTCTGGGAAATGCCTTTCGTAAAATACACAAAGGATTACGAGGACGAGTATTTAAAAGAATCTTTGAGCCTTTACAAAAAAGTAGCGGAACTTGCCGATGGGAGTTTTTTGGTTAAACATGTTGAAGAAGCAAAAGATGCGATTTCTTTTATAGAGGGTCTGATTGATGGAAATTATCAAAAGAGATTCATAGCTTTCAATGAATACAAAAGAGCCAAACTTCAGTACGGAAAACGCAACAACACACCGGAAGAAGAGGAGTTAAAAACTCTTGTCGACGAGCAATTAAAAAAAGCGAGAAATATTTTCGACAAACTGCAAAAGAAATATAAGGATGTTACCGAAGCTGATTTTGAAGAATCGGTTAAAGAAGGATTTGCCGTAACCAATTCTCTTGTCAGATTTGTAATTTTCTATATGCATACTTTTGAAGATATGAAGCGCGACAAGGGGATCATCAGCTTTTCCGACATGGAGCATATGGCGCTTGAAATATTGGTTAACAAAGAAGGCGACAAGCTTACTCCCACACAGACTGCACTTCGTTACCGCGAATTCTTCAATGAAGTAATGATAGATGAATATCAGGATTCAAACGATGTTCAGGAGACTATTCTTAATGCGGTTTCAAAGGACGAAGAATTGACAGGCGACAGGTTTATGGTCGGAGACATAAAGCAGAGCATATATGGATTCCGCCTTGCAAAGCCTGAGATTTTCAAGGAAAAATGTATCGAATATTCAAAGGAAGGCGAGAGAGATGAGAGAATAAATCTTACCAACAATTTCCGAAGCCGCAGGGAAGTAATAGATGCGGTAAACTTCGTCTTCGAACGCTTAATGAGAGAGTCCGTGGGCGGTGTAGAATATGATGAATCCGAAAGACTGAATTTCGGAAAGACCGATTATCCCGAAAGCAGTGCGGACAATACTGCGGAACTTATTTTCTTTGGCAAATCCGATTTCGAAGAGTCGGAAAAATATAAGGATTTAAGCAAGGACGAAATCGAAGCGGCGATAGTGGCGGGCAGAATAAAAGACATGCTTGACGCAAAGACCGAAGTGTTTGATACGAAAAGCGAAAAGATGAGAGCGATGAAATGCTCCGATGTGGCCATTCTTCTTCGATCGATGACAAACGGCCGAGATGTGATTTTCCAAAAAGCACTTAAGAATGTCGGACTACAGGGATATGTCATTTCCAAAGCTGGATATTACAGCGCATGGGAAGTTCAGTTAATCTTAAGTTTCCTCTCGATAATAGACAATCCGCGTCAGGACATGCCTCTTTTGGGTGTAATGCATTCTTTCATCGGAAATTTTGATGAGGAAGAAATAGCCAAGATAAGATTATTCGGCAAAAAGAAAAGGCTCATTGACAGTCTGTATCTTTATATTCTCGAAGGCAGCGATGAAGAGATAAAGAAAAAAGTAATTCGTTTTACCGACGATTTGGAAGAACTCAGGAAACAGGCTTTATATATGTCTGCTTCGGACATGCTTCGTATTATTTTCGAAAAGTACGAATATACGGTAATGGTGTCCTCGCTTCCGGGCGGTGAGCAGCGTCTTGCCAATGTCAATCTTTTGGCAGAAACAGCTGACGAATATGAAGAGCAGGGGATTTTCTGCATTCACGATTTTGTAAAATACATTGAGAAACTCAAAGCACGCCAGGATATGGGCGAAGCCAACATGCTTGATGAGAATGCGGATGTTGTTCGAATTCTGACCATACACAAATCCAAAGGTCTTGAATATCCCGTTTGTTTCGTATCCGGACTTCACAGCGAATTCATGGGAATAAAGGATACGATTCTTTTGGATGAGGAACTTGGAATCGGAGGCGATACATTCAATCTTGAGAAAAGAATCAAGGGTGTTTCTCCGGTCAGAAAAGCGATAGCCGCCAAAGCAAAGATAAGCGGAATCGGCGAAGAAATAAGAGTTTTGTATGTTGCCATGACAAGAGCGAGGGAAAAACTCATTCTTACCGGTATGCTCGATGAGGATCTTAATGACAAAGATTCTCTTTCATTTGTGGATATCGCGGATTCCTCTTCATACATGAAGATGATTTATCCGATTATCAAAGAACAAAAAGAACTGTTTGAAATTACAAAGGTAGTTCCCGAGGATTGTGAAATAAAAGAGGTTTTTGACGAAACGGAAAGAATCTCGAAAAAAGATATTCTCGAAAAAATATCGACGAAATCCGATTTTAAGGAATATGTATATCCTCACGAGTCGCTCGATAATCTCTTTGTAAAAACAACTGTTTCGGAATTAAAGAAAGCGGCTTATCTCGAAAGAGAAGACGGTGAAAATACTTTATACCATGCAGAGGAAAGAAAGGTTCCAAAAAGCATCTCGCAAACTGAGACACAAAACGGCGGTGCAGCACGAGGAAGCGCATATCACAGAGTGATGGAACTTATGGATTTTGAAAATATCTATGAGGGCAATGTTACTGACAATCTTCGCGCACACAGAAAAAAGATGATTGACAATCTTTTTATTTACGAGGAAGACGATGCACTTGTAAGCGAGAAAAAGATTCTCGAATTTCTGGATACCGATTTGTCACACAGAATGAGCAGAGCCGCAAAGGAAGGAAAGCTTTATCTTGAGCAGCCTTTTGTTCTTTCGGTTAACGCCAAAGAAGTCAGGGATGAATTCCCGTCGGACGAAAAAGTGCTTGTTCAGGGTGTAATCGACGTTTATTTCGAAGAAGACGGCAAACTGATTCTTATGGATTACAAAACCGACAGAGTTGACTCAGCCGAAGAACTTATCAAAAGATATAAAACCCAGCTTGATTACTATTCCGAGGCACTATCGAGACTTGAAAAGAAGCCTGTTTCGGAGATTTTGATATATTCGTTTGCACTCGGAGAGGTCATTAAGGTGTAGCAGGTTTCAGGCAAGCCTTATTACACGCCGTTTCGATTGACAAAAGACCAAAATAAGCCTACAATTTTGTATGTTCGACAGAGTAATTCCGCCAAGACAAATATGCAGCGGTTTTTATAAGTACACGGCAGAAAAACAGGCCGGTACGGCGAGTGGGGAGAAACCCCGCCCGATTCAGATTAGGAGGTAATTCATGAATATTTTAGTTATCAACTGCGGAAGTTCTTCCCTTAAGTATCAGCTTATTAACTCAGACAGCGAAGCAGTACTTGCAAAGGGGCTTTGCGAAAGAATCGGTATGGACGGATCATGCATTAAGCATACTCCTTCCGGAAAAGACAAAGTTACAAAAGAAACTCCGATGCCCGATCATACTTATGCAATTCAGGCAGTTATCGATGCTTTGACAGATGCTGATCACGGTGTTGTTAAATCACTTGATGAAATCGATGCTGTAGGTCATCGTATCGTGCACGGCGGCGAGAAGTTTGCAAAATCAGTTGTTATCACAGATGAAGTTATGGATGCTATTGCAGAATGCAACGACCTTGCTCCTCTTCACAACCCCGCAAACCTTATCGGTATCAATGCATGCAAGAAGATTATGCCCAGTGTCCCCATGGTAGCAGTATTCGATACAGCTTTCCATCAGACAATGCCCGAAAAGGCTTATATGTACGGTCTTCCTTATGAGTATTATGAGAAATACAAAGTTCGTCGTTACGGTTTCCACGGTACAAGCCACGATTTCGTATCTGCAAGAGCAGCTGAAATCCTCGGAAAGAAAAGAGACGACCTTAAGATTATCGTTTGCCACTTAGGAAACGGTGCAAGTATTTCTGCAGTAGATCACGGCAAATGTGTAGATACATCCATGGGTCTTACTCCTCTTGAAGGACTTATCATGGGTACAAGATGCGGCGATATCGATCCCGCAATCATTGAGTTCATCTCAAAGAAAGAGAACCTTTCCATTTCCGAAATCAACACAATCATGAACAAGAAGTCAGGTGTTGAAGGAATGTCCGGAGTATCTTCAGACTTCAGAGACCTTTCCGCAGCAATGGATGCCGGCAATGCACGTGCAAAGATGGCTCTCGAAACATATACATACAGAGTAGCAAAATACATCGGTGCTTACGCAGCTGCAATGAACGGTGTAGATGTAATCGCTTTCACAGCAGGTATCGGTGAGAACGACGGCAGAGTTCGTGCTATGACAGGCAAGTATCTTGGATATCTCGGAGCAAGCATTAACGATGCAAAGAACGATGTTCACGGTGAAGAAGCCATCATTTCCAACGACGGCGACAAGGTTACCGTTATGGTTGTTCCGACAAACGAAGAATTGGCTATTGCAAGACAGACAGCAAGTTTGGTAAAATAGGAAAGTCGTCATAAGACTTAATTAAAATTGTCGGGTACGAAAGTGCCCGACAAACATGCAGACGTATCGAAGCGGTCATAACGGGGCGCACTCGAAATGCGTTTGACCTCCGGGTCACGAGGGTTCGAATCCCTCCGTCTGCGCGCACAAAAAAGCGGGATGCCTGAAAGGCATCCTGTTTTTTTTGTGCAAATAAAAAGGAGGGATTCGAACCGCTCCGACGGCGAAGCCGGTAAAACGATCCGGTGGATCGTTTTTAGGAGCGCGGCGTGAAAGGGGCGAAGCCCCGGAGCGAATCCCTCCGTCTGCGCGCGGTGGCGGCCGAGCCGCCGGCGGGAATCCCTCCGTCTGCATATAAACAATTAAAGAAATCGTCCGATATAAATTATAGCCGTATTTGTCGTCCCTATCGCTTTCAGGGAGGAAACGACGGACGACGTGTATTGTTAATTTATAATCAAGGAGGATGAAATTATGGGAATGGAAATTACCAACGAAGCGACATATTCGGCGTATGTTGCAAATGACACCAAGGTCGGCAAGTCGGATAAAAAAGGCGAAAAAACAGAAGCCAAATCCAAAGCCGATGCGAGTGAAGCTGCGGTTTACGAAAAATCCCAACCCGAGAAAAAGGCGACTTACTCAATTAACAAGATGAGTCCTGAGGACAGAGCAAAACTTGTGGATCAGCTTAAGGCTGATGCAGAAGCCAGAGAGAGCCGGCTCCTTAGCCTTGTTAATGAAATGTTCGGCAAGCAGGCTAAAACATTTGCCAATGCAACCGACATGTGGAGAGAACTCGCGAGCGGAAATTTTGAGGTTGATCCCGAAACACGTGCTCAGGCTCAAAAAGATATTTCCGAGGACGGATATTACGGCGTAAAGCAGACTTCTCAAAGAATGTTTGATTTTGCATGTGCCATTGCCGGCGACGATGTCGACAAGATGAAGGAAATGCAAAAAGCCATGCAAAAGGGCTTTGACATGGCAGGCGGAACATGGGGAAGAAAACTTCCCGACATTTGTTACGAGACACTGGATGCCGCAAACAAAATGTTTGATGATTACTACAAATCACACGGTGTTTCAGAATAAAACCAAATATCTTTTGCCCCGTCGACAGTGTTCGGCGGGGTGTTTTTAATTAACCGAATATTGATTGATTCAACATTTTTTTATATGACAAAATCGGAAAACGGTTGAGAAAAATGAAATAAATGCCGATATAATTTTATAGTGTATTTCGAAGGAGCAAATGAATAAATGGGTATTCAGCAGGCGTTTCTGCTTTTTGAGGCAGCTTTCTGTTTTATGGTTTCGTTCTTTATGGCATTAAATGTCATTACCGCGGACCGTAAAAATTTAAGCAACAGAATAGTTATGGTAGGCAATTTCCTTGCGGGTTTGCTTCTTTTTAGCGACTTCTGGACATATATGCTCGAAAGAGGAACAGAGGTTAATTACTATGGTACAAGAATAGCAAACTTCTTTATGTTCACTTTGTGGCATGCCATTCTTTTCACATTCGCATCCTATGTTGCAGTCCAGCTTTTCGGCGCTACCGGCCTGATAGGAAGAGTACCCGGAAAAACAAGACTTCGAATTGTTTACCTTATGGCGGTTTTGGGATTCCTTCTTGTTGTTATTGCTCAGTTTTCAGATTTCCTCTATTATTTTGATGATAAGAATTTTTATCACAGAGGCCGGTTATATTTCCTGAATTCCGTTTTCCCCGGAATCGGGTTAATCCTTTTATTTACGGTCATTATTCAATACAGAAACAAGATTGAAAAATTAAAGTTTTTCTCTATTCTTACATATCTGATGCTTCCCGCAGTCGGAATGCTTCTTCAGTTAAAAACCTATGGAATTTCATTTTCGAATATAGCCATCGGTTTTGCGCTTATCATGATGTTTGTCGAAAACAGCATTTCTCAAAGCAGGGAAATTCTGCGTGTTTCCAAACTCGAGGTCAGAACGGGATTATACAACGAACACGGATGCATAGAAAAACTATATTCGTTAAGAAAAAGATCGAGACTGACTTCATATTCGGCAGTTTTCTTTGACATATGCAAATTCTCCGAAATCAACAGAAAATACGGAATGAAAGCCGGAGATTTTGTATTAAGGGAATATGCAGGAAAACTTAAGGGTATCCTGGCTCCCGGAGAAATTGCCGCCAGACAGGGAAGCGATCATTTCGTGGTAATAATCAAAAAAGAAAATCTTGAAAAGATTCTCGAATTCTTAAGCGGAACACTTATTGAATTTACATATGGTCCAAAAGAAGACAAAAACGGTGAAGTTGTGGTTTCGGCAATAGCCGGCGTATACGAAATCGACGAGGAAAACATAAAGGGCGAAGATATTCTCGCCAATGCATTTACGGCTCTTTTGTATGCCAAGACCGTCAGCAAAAAGAGCGTGGATTATATGACCAAAGAATTAAAGGAGAAGATTGACAACGAGAGACTTTACAGCACGATGCTTCTTGAAGGAATCGTCAATCATGAGTTTTCTCCTTACTATCAGCCCAAGGTTGATATTGAAAACAATGTCCTTTGCGGCGCGGAGGCTTTGGCAAGATGGTTTCACGGCGGAGAGATTATTACTCCCGGCAAGTTCATTCCCGTAATGGAGAAGAACGATACGGTGTGCGCACTCGATTTTTATATTTTGAAAAGTGTCTGCGAAGATATCAAAGAATGGATGGAGGAAGGGTTAGATATTCCCACAATATCGGTTAATTTTTCCAGAAGAAATCTAGTTAACAAAAACCTTGCGAAAGACATAGATACCATTGTCTGCAATGCGGGTATACCCAAAGATCTTATAGAAATTGAGATTACGGAGACCAATGATGAGTACCCTCTCGGAGTACTCAAGGAATTTGTCAGCGAACTTCACGAACTCGGATATAAAGTTGCGGTAGATGATTTCGGATGTGGCGAGGCATCGCTGAGTTTGCTTCGTGAGGCTGATTTTGATACTTTGAAGATTGATAAAAGTTTTATCGACAATGCATTTGAAAAAGATGTTACAATCCTTACGCATATTGTTAATCTTGCCAAAGCCATCAATATGAAGATAGTTGCCGAAGGAGTTGAAAACGAAAAGCAGCAGGAGATACTTCAGAATCTCGGAGTCGGCATAGTTCAGGGCTTTTATTTCGACAGGGCCGTTTCAAAAGAAGAGATAGCAAAGAGGATAAGCCGAAAAGATTACAGGATGAAACAGGATTAGTATTTTACGACACTTACTTCTTTTCCGAGCAAAGCCATTTTCTTTTTATTATCAAATGTAACCAACAATCTGCACTCGTCGTCGATACCGGTAACGAGTGCATATTCTTTTTTGGACGAAGTGTTCGAAGAGTTAATCTGCACGTATTTGCCGATCAGATTGGAGTGTTTGCGGTATCCTTTAAGGAAAGTCTTTTTGTCGATATCCTTTAAAAATTCAAAGAAATGATTTAAGAAATTTACACAGAGCAGGTTTTTTAAATTGTCCACGCTTTTGCCGCCTTTAACGAGAAAACCGGCTCTTTTTTTAATGTCGGATGGCAAATCTTCGCTGAAGGGATAAAGGTTTATGCCGACTCCCACGATGACATATTCGGGGAATTCTTCTTCGAGCGAACCGAAGGTCTCGGTAAGAATGCCGGCAATCTTTTTTTCGCCGAGGAAAATATCGTTTACCCATTTAATCGAGACATCGATGCCAAGCGTGTCTTTTACGGAAAGAACAAGGGATTCGGCTGCGATGCACGTTAAGTATGTTGCTTTGGAAAAAGGAATTTCCGGGCGGATTAAAAGTGAAAAGTAAAGTCCCGTATCCTTTGGAGAAAAGAAGGTTCTTCCCTTTCGACCCCTTCCGTTTAACTGAGAATTTGCGATTATCAAAAGATCGTCATTTCCTTCATGCATCTGCTTTGCGATATCATTTGTGGATGAGACTTCTTCATAATAATGAATATTGAGAGTTGTATCTTTTTTAAGATGCGCTGAAATAAAATCCGTATTGATGTTGTCAAAGGAAGAAAGCAGTCTGTATCCTTTGTTGGTTACGGACTCGATTGTATATCCGCTTTCACGAAGATTCTTAATGGCTTTCCAGATGCAGGCCCTCGTCAGAAACAGTGTGTCGGCGATTTCCTGACCTGAAACGAAAGTGTTGGAATGCTGTTTAAGAATATTTAATACTTTATCTTTTGTTGAAGGTTCGTTTTCTTTTATCACTTTTATTCCTCTTTAAAAATTGTTTTTTACAAATTGTAAACTCTTTTGCAAAACGGGTTGACGATGCACTGACTGTATTGTAAACTCCGTGATTGAAAATGTAAACAATCGAATGGAGATTATCATGACACAAAAACAAAAAATCAATGCTATTACAATAACAAAAGTAGCTTTATCTACCGCAATTATATGTGTTCTCGGACCTTTGTCTTTAACTTTGCCGATAAGCCCCGTACCCATTTCACTCGGGATTCTCGGTATCTTTTTTGCGGTATATGTTAACGGATGGCTTTGGGGAACGGTAAGCTGTCTTTTATATCTTTTGATCGGTTTTGTCGGAGTACCCGTATTTGCGGGATTCACATCGGGTGCCGCCAAACTTTTGGGACCCACCGGCGGCTACATGATAGGATATATTTTCCTTTCTCTGACGGCAGGATTCTTTATTACGAAGTTTGAAAAAAAGATTCCGCTTCACATACTCGGAATGATTCTTGGAACGATTCTTTGCTACGCACTCGGAACAGCTTGGCTTGCAATTTCCCTGAAGATGACTTTCAAGGCTGCTCTTATGGCAGGCGTAATTCCTTTTATTCCCGCTGATGCCGTTAAAATGGCAATAGCCGTGGCAGTCGGAATCCCCGTCAGAAGTGCGGTAAGAAAAATGAGCGCGCAAACAGATCCCGCCAAGTGATTTCATTTGAAAAAAATGATATAATAAAAAACGGTTTTCGGAATAATCGTTTTTAAAAGATATCATATTCAAATGGCATTTATAAAAAAATATACAAATATTATTTCCTATATCGCCTTAATCGCACTTATACTCAGTCTCATACCGCTCATGGTTATGGGTTTTTATACCCATCCCGTGGGTGATGACTATTATTATGCGAGAGAGGCGATTTTTGCTTTACGCCAAAGCGGCAATTTCCTTTCCGTTATACCTGCTGCGATAAAAGGAACCGTTGATCAGTATATGATATGGCAGGGAACTTACTCCGCCATGTTTCTTATGCATCTTCCTCCCCAGCTTTTCGGAGAGATCTTTTATAAAATCTACCCTTCGGTTATACTTTTGTTTTTAACCGGAAGCATTTTTTACATGCTTCATCCCGTGATTGTCAGAAAAGATAAAAACATGGTTCACTCATGGATTGCGGTGTCATCGCTTTTGTCATTAGTCTGCATATCCGAAGTGCCTTCATGCGGAGAGACTTTTTACTGGTACAACGGCTCGATGTATTACACGGGATTTCTTGCGCTTTCTTTGATTTTCTTCGGACTGTTGTTCAGATTTCTTACAAACAAAAAAATAATCACGGCGGTTTTTCTTTGCCTGCTTGCTCTTTTTATAGCAGGCGGCAATTATGCTTCGCTTCTTCCGACGATTCTTTTAACGGCGACAATACTGTTTATTACAATTTTGAAAAAAGATAAAAAGGCAATAATTGCGCTTGCTTTAATCCTCTTCTTTTTGCTCCTTGGACTTACTGTCAGCATTCTTGCTCCCGGCAACAGCATAAGAGGAGAGAGTACAATCGGAACCACTCCGATAAAAGCCATCGCCAAATCAGTGATCCAGGGAGGAAAATTTATCTTCCATTGGAACGGCATTTTTACTTTTGTTTCGCTTATGCTTCTAACCCCTGTATTTGTGCTTATAGCCGATGAAACCAAAGGGAAGATCAAACATCCGCTGATACTTTCGGTAATTGCGTTTCTTATTTTCTCATCGAGTGAAACTGCAACTTTTTATGCACAAAACAACAGCGGACCTGCAAGGCTTTTTGATATATGCTTTTACATGATGATTATCACGGTATTTTTCGTGTATTTTGTGATTGTGCTTACAATCTTTAAAGCAATCGGCAAAGGAAAAAGCAGAACGGGGATTTTCATTGCCGTAACGGAAGCGGTACTTATTATTTTGTTTGTGGCGCTGATTCCCCTTCGCCCGGTCATGGAGACATATATTATCCCCAACCAGGCGACTGCGGCTTTGAGCCTTTTGAGCGGGGAGGCAGATTACTACGCTGAGCAAAATGACATAAGGATGTTTAAGGTAAAAAATGCTCCTTGGGAAGATGTGGAATTTGAGGCATTCGATGTTCCCGAAAGACTCGATCATTTCCTGTATGTGGGAGATTTGTCCGCGGATACGAACGATTTTAACAATGATGCGTTTGCATATTTTTACGGATTAAGAAGTGTTAAAGTGAATTATAAAGAACCCTGACAAAGGGCGGCGGCATCGTAAAAGATGCCGTCTTTTTTTATTGTCGGGACACTGTTTTCAAAGAGCATTTAAAGATGGTATTTGGAAGTGAAACATGGTATAATAAGAAGTCGGTTTATGCGACAAAGAGGATTAGCGGTTAAATATCGGAGGGTTATATGGCAACACCATTTGAAAAATACGGAAAATTGCACGTTGAGGGAAAAAACCTCATTGGTGAAAACGGAAACATCGTACAGTTAAAGGGTATCAGTACTCACAATCTGAATGAATACCCGCAGTACGTTAACGAAAAGGCTTTTAAGCAGTTCAGAGATGAATATAATGTCAGCATCATGCGTCTTGCCATGTATTCGGGATTTGCGGATAATCACAACGGTTATGCCGATTCCGATGATGCGCACAGAGCGGAACTTGAGGATATTATCGTCAAGGGCGTTGAGATATGCGACAGCCTCGGGCTTTACTGCATGGTTGACTGGCATATTCTGCTCGACTATGATCCCAACATGCATACGGATATGGCCGTCAGATTTTTTAAGAGCATCTGCGTTAAACTCAAAAAATACGACAATGTTATCTACGAAATCTGCAATGAACCCAACATGAACCTTGAGACAAAGGAAGAGGTCACATGGGATCAGATTAAAAACTACGCAAGAGAAGTGATTCCCGTAATCAAGGCAATTGATGACACAAAGGTTATCATCGTCGGAACCACAATCTGGTCACAGGGTGTGGATAAAGCTGCCGATGCACCTCTTGATTATGAAAATATAATGTACACGCTTCATTTTTATGCAGACACTCATCGTGATGCTTTGCGTGACAAATTTAAATATGCAAGAAGCAAGGGCCTTCCCATTTTTGTAACCGAATTCGGTGTCGGTCGCGCCGACGGTGACGGAGATATTAACGTTGAAGAATCAGAAAAATGGATAGATCTTTTAAACAGCGAGAAGATAAGCTACATCATCTGGAATCTTTCCAACAAGGCCGAGACATCTTCGATAATCGCTTCCAAATGCGATAAGACTTTCGGCTTTACTGATGATGATTTGTCGCCCTGCGGTTTGATGATGAAGGATATTATGAGGAAATAATATGTCATATATGGCATTGTATCGCAAATTCCGACCTCAGACTTTTGACGAGGTAAGAGGCCAGGAAGCGATAGTCACAACATTAAAAAACCAAATAATACAAAACCGTATCGGTCATGCATATCTTTTCTGCGGAACAAGAGGTACAGGTAAGACCACTCTTGCAAAGATTATGGCGAGAGCAGTCAACTGCGAGCATCCCGTGGACGGAAATCCGTGTGGGGAATGCGAGACCTGCAAGGCCATAGCAAACGGCACTTCCTTAAACATGATAGAGATGGACGCCGCATCAAACAGCGGTGTCGACAATATTCGTGAACTTATCAAGGAAGTTGATTACAGACCGACAAGAGGAAAGTATAAAGTATACATTATCGATGAGGCGCACAACCTTTCACCGGAAGCGTTCAATGCACTTTTAAAAACGCTTGAAGAACCGCCCGAGCATGTGATTTTTATCCTTGCGACTACCGAAGCACACAAGATTCTCGTTACAATCATGTCACGTTGTCAAAGATATGATTTCAAGAGAATTCCGCTTGAGACGATTACCGGAAGGATGAGGGAACTCACCGACAGAGAAAACGTGCAGGCAACCGACGAAGCTTTAAGATACGTTGCCAAAGCGGCAGACGGATCGATGAGAGACGGCCTTTCTTTACTTGATCAGTGCATAGCCTTTTATCCGAAGGAAGAACTGACGCTCGACAAAGTCTTGGTAGCTCTCGGAGCCGTCAAGACGGATATCTACAGCAAAATTTTTAACGATGTCGTCAAACAGGATGTTACGGCTGTTATAAAAGATCTGGAAGAAGTGGTCATTGCGGGTACCGAAATCGGAAGATTTGTTGCGGACTTCACATGGTATTTAAGAAACCTGATGATAATTAAATGCTCCGATGCGCCGGCTGAAATTCTTGATGTTACGAGCGAGAGTCTTGAGGAGATGAAGGCCGATGCAAAAAAGGCAGAGCTTGGAACCATCATGAGATATATAAGAGTTCTTTCCGAACTAACCGGCTCGCTTAAGCTTACCACGCAGGGAAGAATCCTAACCGAGATGACGCTTATCAAACTTTGCGTGCCGCAGATGGACCGTAAGAGTGATGCGATTATGGACCGAATAAGAGATATCGAAAAGAAACTTGAAAGCGGTTCTTTTACGGTAGTGACGCAGACGGAAGGAACGGCAAAGCCCGGTAATGTCGAAGTTGAAAAAAAAATTGAACTTCCGGTCGCAATACCCGCGGATATCCAGCAGATAGCGGATGAATGGAGTTCTCTTGTCGACAATGCGGAAGCACTTGTAAAAGGCTTTATGAGCAAGGTTGAATGTTCGATGGATTCAGCAAAGCCCGACACGCTTCTTTTGGTCTGCCAGTCAGAGATGACTTACGAAGGACTCAAAGATCCCGAGCGAAAGAAACATCTTCAGGGAATACTCAACGAACGCGTCAGAAAAGAAGTGAACTTCGAACTCGTATTGGATGAAAAGGGCGGTAAGTACGATAAGATACCGCATTCCAAGACTCCCAATATGGAGATTGAGACAGATGATGATTTCTCGGAAGAGGAATTTTAATAAAAAAGAAACTAAATCCAGGAGGAATTAACAATGGCAAAAAGAGGCGGATACCCCGGCGGAATGATGCCCGGCAATATGAACAATCTGATGAAGCAGGCACAGAGAATGCAGCGTCAGATGGAAGAGAACCAGAAGGCTATGGAAACCAGAGAATTTACGGCCACAGCCGGCGGCAATGCCATAAGCATTACCATGACAGGCAAGAGAGAGGTTAAGAATGTAACCATCAATCCCGAGGTAGTGGATCCCGATGATGTTGAAGATCTTCAGGACCTTATCATGGCATGCATGAACGATATTTTAACTCAGATAGAAGATGCCAACAACGAAGCGGTTAACAACATGACCGGCGGCATGAATTTCGGTGGACTCAATTTCTAAAAGTTTTAAGAAAGATCGACAGAGCAGCAGATGGAAGTAAACAGCGGACATATCAACAAATTAATAGAAGAACTTGAAAGACTTCCCGGCATAGGCAACAAGTCTGCTCAAAGAATGGCTTATTACATAGTCTCCCTTCCGAACGAAAGAGTGGAGAGACTGACGGAGGCCATAGACAATGCAAAGAAGCATACGCATTACTGCAAAGAATGTCTGACGATGACGGACTCTGAACTTTGCCCGGTATGCTCCGATGCAGGCAGGGATCACAAGACGATAATGGTGGTTGAGAATCCCAGAGACCTTGCGGCATATGAGAAGACCGGCAAGTATCACGGAGTTTATCACGTACTTCACGGAGCGATTTCTCCGATGCTCGGAATCGGTCCCGCAGACATTAGACTTAAGGAACTGATAGCAAGACTTGAAGGTGATGTGGAAGAAGTGATCATTGCAACCAATGCATCTCTGGAGGGCGAAACCACGGCGATGTACATAAGCAAACTCATCAAACCCACAGGCATCAAGGTTACCAGAATTGCTTCGGGAGTTCCCGTCGGCGGAGATATCGAATATATCGATGAAGTTACTCTTCTTCGTGCACTCGAAGGAAGAGTGGAATTATAACAACAATTTTCAGGAGGGCAAAAATGGGCGTTACAGTTAAAGAATTCGGCAAAGGACCGAACGGAGAAGATTTATTTAAGTACACAATCAAAAATGAAAATGAAACGGAATTTTCCTTCATTAATTTCGGTTGTATTATCACCAATTTTCTTTTCAAGGGAAAAGACGGAAAAGTCAGAGATGTTATTCTCGGATATGAAGATGTAAAGAATTACTTCAACGATGACAAGTGCTTCGGCGCTATCGTAGGACCCGTTGCAAACAGAACCGCAGATGCAAGTTTTGAAATCGACGGAACAGAATACAAACTCGAAGTAAATGACAATGACAGAAACAACCTTCATACCGCAAGACTCGGCTCACTTCAAAAGAGAGTATGGGCAGCAGAGGTTGGAGAAAACAGCGTAACATTCACAATCGACAAGGCAGATATGGATCTCGGACTTCCCGGAAATCTTAAGGCAAAGGTTGTTTACACACTTACCGAAGAAGACGAAATCAAGATTGATTACGATGTTACCACAGACAAGAAGACGATCATCAACATGACCAATCACACATATTTCAATTTGAACGGTCATGATTCGGGAAGCATTTTGGGAGAGTCCATCGTATTTAATGCAGACAGTTTCCTTCCCGTTGACGACGAAAGCATTCCTTCGGGCGAAATTAAAAAAGTTGCAGGCACACCCATGGATTTCACTGTTGCCAAGAAGATCGGCGATCAGCTTGACATGAACTACGAGCAGCTTAAATTCACCAACGGTTTTGACCATAACTACTGCATCAATGACTGGGACGGAAGTCTCAAACTGGCAGCTACCGTTATCGATGACGAGTCCGGAATCGTAATGGAAACACTTACGGATTTACCCGGTGTTCAGTTCTACATCGGCAACTATGTAGGCGGAGAAAAAGGAAAGAACGGCGCAGTTTACAATCAGCGTCAGGGTCTTTGCTTAGAGAGCCAGTACTATCCCAACAGTGCGAAAGAACCAAAATTCGCAAGACCTTTGTTTGATGCAAATAAAGGATTTAAATCTACTACAATTTACAGATTCAGCACAATTGCTGACTAGGATTATTTGGACAGATGAAGAACGAAAAAGAAACCGGAAATATAAGAAAATTTCCCGCGAAGAATAAAAAAGACAAACTTTTTGATGAATTCAATAAAAAGAGAGCAGGACATGAAGTAAGCAAAATGATGTGGGTATCCATCGGGATACTTGCATTCATTTTGCTCTTTTGCGTGTTCTTTGTTGTTTTCAGAGTATTCTTTATCAACAAAGAATATGTTCAGGCAACGGAGGTTTCTTCCACTGAATTCTTTATATCGACGGGTTCTGAAGTTCAAAGATTCGGAAACAATTTTATAGTATACAATTCCGACGGAATCAAATGCGTCAATTACAAAGGCGAGCAGATCTGGAATGAAGCTTTTCAGATGCAAAAACCTCTGGTTGACGTTGCCGGCGATATCGTGGCTGTGGCGGATTACAACGGCGGAACCATTTACGTAATGGATGAGAAAAATGTTCTCGGAAAGATTGACACCGGAATGCCGATAAGAAAATTCAAGGCTTCGGGCAACGGCTATATCATGGCAGTGCTCGACGGAACCAACAATACTCCGATCTACGTATACAATACATCCGGAGATGAGATGCTTTTCTTTAACACCACGATGAAAGGCTTTGGATATCCTCTCGAGATAGCGATTTCACAAAACGGAATGATAGGCGCCGTTTCTTATCTTAACGTGGATAAGGGATCATTTTATTCGACGGTAGGATTCTATAATTTCGGCGAAGTCGGACAGAATTATCAGGACAATCTGGTATCAAGTTATATCTATCAGGGCGCTCTTGTACCCGAGATAAAATTTGCCGGAAACAGCAAGGCGGTGGCAGTTGCCGATAACAGAATCATGTTCTACAGCGGCGATCAGATGCCTCGAAGCGCCGGAGAATCGCTTTTGTCGGAAAAGATATTATCTCTTTACGAAGACGATAAGTATGTTGTGCTTTTTTATGACAGCGACAACAGCGAACATAAATACAAAGCCGAGATTTATGATTACGACGCGAAACTCAAGGATAAAATGTATTTTGATATCGACTACACCGATGTCTTTTTCGACAATAACAGAATAGTTTTATACAACAACGAAGAGGTACTGATTCACGTAATCGGCGGAAAAGATAAATTCACGGGAAGCTTTGATGATGCAATACTTGCACTTATTCCCACATCTTCTCCAAAGAGATTTATTCAGGTTACCCCCAACGATATCAAAACCATAGAATTCAATTAAAAGGTGAATTGCCGATATGGAAAACAAGGAAAGAAGCGTGTTTCCTCCCAAAGGAACCGACGGACGATATAAGGATATAATGATCCTTCACATACAGGGACTGATTCTGGTGCTTGTATTGATTATTGCGCTTTGGGCATCTTTCAGTATTCTCGGAAGATCCCTGCTTTCTCTGTTTATGGATTCCTTAGGAAGCTCCGTAAATCCGGATGACATCAGCCAGACTCTGGAACTTGCCGGCATGGGCGGCGGGGTTTCAACAGGACTCGCAGTTTTTCAGAAAATCACATCGGCACTCAATGTAGTAAGTTACATAGCGGCATTTGCTTCTCTTGGCGGAGCCGTATATCTTATAATTCTCATGAAGGGCAGAATCGCTTCAATCATCGATACATCATTTGCGCCCTATGAAAATCCGATTAAAGTTAAAAAGGCCAAATTTGTCTGGCTCGGCTTCCTTCTCGGGGCTTACGGCGGACATCTTTTTGCATTAAAAAAGAAAAAAGCGTGGATATTCCTTTTGATGGGTATTCTCGGAATGGAGATTATCCCTCTTTTCTTATACACATCGGGAATAAGCTTCGCAGACGCTTTTATGGCCTGCTTCATCGAAAAGGATGAAAACGGATATATAGAAATCGAAGACTATCCTTACTGGATTTAATCAATTCCAACGAATCCCCGGTTCAACAATTTCACAGGTGAAAACATGAAAGAATTCAAAGAAATCATTTGGAAAGAAAATGAATACGATTATCCTGCGGCTTATGGATTTACGCCCAATATTCACGCGTATCTTCATGAGGATGACGCGGAGAGAGACTGCATGATAGTGGTTCCGGGCGGTGCATATTGCATGTGCGTTCCTCCCGAAGCCTCAATTCCCGCGATTGAATTTTACAAAAGGGGAATGAACGTTTTCGTATTAACATATACCACGGATATAACATGTACGTTTTTGTTAAAAAAGCAGCCGATGAACGATCTTGCAAGAGCAGTCAGATTTGTAAGAAAAAGAGAAGACGATTACAATATAAGGGGCAAAAAACTCCTTGTCTGCGGCTTTTCTGCAGGTGCGCATGTGTGCGGCTCGCTCGCAGTTCATTATAAAGAAATCGAGGATATTAATCCCGAATATAAAGATATTTCATGTAAGCCCGACGGCGCAATTCTTTCTTATCCCGTAATTACGGCCGGTGAGCATTCCCACGAATTTTCCATATGGCAGCTTGTGGGAAGGGATGCATCCGAAGAAGAGAAGAATTATTTTTCACTCGAGAAACAGGTCACAAAAGATACCGTTCCCTGCTTTATCTGGCAGACGGCGGATGACAATCTGGTTCCTGTTGAAAACAGTTATTTGATGGCGGAAGCACTTAAGAAAAACGGAGTTTATTTTGCGCATTTTGTTTTTCCCGAAGGGTTCCACGGATTAAGCGTTCCGAACAAAGATTTTTTTGCAGGGAATTTTGGCGAAGAATATACGATGGAACAGGTATTTAATGCCGTTAAAGCCGTAAAAGAAGGAAAAGGCGTTAATGTATCCGAGCAAAGAGAAAAAGAATTAAAAGAACAGTTTGCCGACAAAAAAGAAGAAAATGGCGGAAATGAGAATCCTTTTTTAAAGGAAGGAGTCGATCCGGTTGAACAGTTTTCGGATGTCGGAAGGTGGCCGGATCTTTGCATGAAATGGATGGAAAGAATTGATTTTGCAAAGTGATTGGGAATAAATATGGCACTTGATTTAACGGGAATTATAGAGATCGATCTGCATGGTTTGAGAACTGGGGAAGCCAATGAAAAGATAGACGAAGTTTTGCGAAGCGCGGGAAACGGCGTATATATAATAAGATGCATTCACGGGTATAATCGCGGAACGGCGATTCGTACAATGATTTATGATGAGTATTCAAACGGCCGACACAACAGAGTAAAAAATGTCAGAGGCGGCTTTAACGAAGGCATAACCGAATTGGTTTTAAGATAATTGAATTTATATAAAGGAAAGAACAATGAAGAAAGAATATGTAATGGGCAATCAGGCGATAGCACTTGGTGCGATTGCGGCAGGTGTCAATCTGGCCTGCGGGTATCCCGGAACTCCCTCTTCCGAAATAGTGGATACAATAGCAAAAAGAAACAAAGACAAGGCCATTCATGTAGAGTGGTCAATCAACGAAAAGGCCGCTATGGAAGTGGCGGCAGGAGCATCATATGCAGGAGCAAGATGTCTTGTTACCATGAAAATGATGGGCCTTAACGTGGCATCCGATGCATTGATGTCGCTGGCTTATGTCGGTGTTGAGGGAGGACTCGTTGTGGTATCGGCAGACGACCCCGGCCCCATTTCTTCACAGACGGAACAGGACACGAGACTCTTTGCGAAGTACTGTCGTATCCCCGTGTTTGATCCAAGCAGTGTCGAAGAAGCCTACGAGATGATTCAGGATGCATTTGAGTATTCCGAAAAATACAAGACTCCCGTTCTTTTCAGACCTACCACAAGAATCGACCATGCTTACGGATCCGTAACTTATGATGAAAATGCAAAGCCCAAAGACATTCCGGGATTTGTCAAAAATTCAAAGCGATTTGTAATTTTCCCCCGTTTATCGAGGATGAATCATGAGATGATCGAAAAAAGAAATCCCGCAATCGGCGATGATTTCTCGGATTACAGATTCAACTCGCTTCAGGGAAAGTCAGGCAATAAGAAGGCTGTTCTTGCAGGCGGCGCAAGTTTTGCATATGCAAAAGAATACATTCAGGACAGGACGGATGTTTCCTTAATAAGAGTGGCTACGCCTCATCCTCTTCCCGAAAGATTTTTGTTAAACGCACTTGAAGGCGTGGAAGAAGTTTTGGTTGTGGAAGAACTTTTCCCTTATCTTGAAGAGGAACTTCTCGGATTAATCGGAAAGAAGCAGTTAAAAATAAAAGTTTTGGGAAAACATACAGGCAACTCTCCGCTTGCGGGCGAAAATACCGCAGAGGGTGTGGCTGCACAAATAGCTTCATTTTTGGGAGACGAAAAATCCGAAGATACACAAAATTCTCAGAATGAAGGCACTCCGACACCTCCTATGCGTCCGCCTGTTCTTTGCGCAGGCTGCCCTCACAGAGCAAGCTTTTATGCGGTTAAACAGGCTATGAAGGGACGAAAAGCCAACTTTTCGGGTGACATCGGCTGTTATACTTTGGGCAACGCAATGCCTCTTGACATGGTTGACACATGTCTTTGCATGGGTGCCGGAATCACGATGGCTCAGGGTCTTCACTGGACGGATAAGGAAACCGTTAATTTTGCATTTGTCGGAGATTCGACATTCTTTGCGTCAGGCATGACCGGAATCGCGAACGCCGTTTACAACGAAGCAGACATGATTCTTTGCGTACTCGATAACTCAACCACGGCCATGACCGGACACCAGCCCCATCCCGGAACCGGAATGAACATGATGGGAGATGTCGTAAACAAAATCAGCATCGAAATGATTCTTAAGGGAATGGGCATAGAAAAAGTACTTACAGTCAATCCCCTTAATCTTGAAGAAGCAAAGAAGGCAATCAACGAATGTGCCGATGCCAAAGGAGTAAAAGCAATCATCTTCAAATCTCCGTGTGTGGCACTTTTCAAACCTACGGAAAAATGTATCGTTACCGATAAGTGTATCGGCTGTAAAAAATGTATAAGAGAAATCGGATGTCCCGCAATTTCTTTTGAGAATGACAAGGTAACCATAGACGCATCGATGTGTACGGGCTGCAGCCTTTGTGCACAGGTTTGTCCCATGGGAGCCATCGAAAAGGAGGTGCGCTAGATGTCTTACAATATTTTGCTTTGCGGAGTCGGAGGACAGGGAACGGTTCTTGCATCCAAACTCCTTGCGGCAGCAGCCGAGAAAAAAGGTGAGATTGTTCACTCCGCGGAAACCATCGGAATGGCACAGCGAGGCGGCCCCGTAACAAGCCATGTACGAATCGGCAAAGATGCATATTCACCGCTTATTCCGAAAAAGAGCGCGGATTTAATCATAGCTTTCGAGCCTTCCGAAGCGGTCAGAAATCTTGATTATCTTAAAGAAGGCGGAGCGGTCATTACCAATGAAATATGCTTAAAGCCTGTCACGGAATCATTGAACCCTACCGGATATGACGGAAAAGAAATGGTAGAGTTTCTTAAAAAGAATATAAGTAAACTTGTAGTACTTAATGCAGATGAACTCTGCAAAGAACTCGGTTCCTCCAAGTTCTTTAATGTAGCGGTTCTCGGCGTGGCAAAGGGAGCGGGATTCCTTCCTTTTTCAGAAGAGGATCTGCTTGCTACAATCGAAACAAGCGTAAAAGCAAACTTTGTGGAAGTAAACAAAAAGGCCTTCCTTCACGGCGTTGAAGTCGGCCGGAAATAAGGAGTACAAAATGAAACCTTCAAAAGAACAATTGGAACTTATCGACAAACAGGTCAAAAGACTTGTGGCCGGCGACAGTTATTACGGTAAGATGTATCGTGAAGCCGGCATCACCGAAATTAAATCCGAGGAAGATTTTTATAAAATTCCTTTTACAGACAAACAGGATTTAAGAAACGCATATCCTCTCGGAATACAGGCTGTTCCCGATGAAGAAGTAGTAAGAATTCATTCATCCTCGGGTACCACAGGCAAGCCTGTTATCATTCCTTATACCAAAAAGGATGTTGAAGACTGGGCTATTATGTTTGAGCGCTGCTATCGTATTGCGGGAATTACCGAGAAAGACCGTATCCATATCACACCCGCATACGGACTCTGGACAGCAGGCGTAGGCTTCCAGGCAGGCTGCGAGAGACTCGGCGCCATGGCTATTCCCATGGGACCCGGCAACACGGAAAAGCAGATTCAGATGATGATAGATTTAAAGTCTACCGTTCTTTGCGCAACTTCCTCATATGCACTTCTTCTTAGCGAAGAGATTAATAAAAGAGGCATCCGCGATCAGATTCATTTAAAAAAAGGCGTAATCGGATCCGAGAGATGGAGCGACAAAATGAGACAGACCATAAGAGAAGGTCTTGGCATCGAACTTTATGATATTTACGGACTTACTGAAATCTACGGCCCCGGAATCGGTATCAACTGTCCTGGCGAAACCGCAATGCATTGTTTCGATGATTACTTATATATAGAAATAATAAATCCCGAGACAGGAGAAAATGTTCCCGACGGCGAAGAAGGCGAGATTGTAATTACAACACTCGTAAAAGAAGGCGCACCTTTGCTTCGTTTCCGTACACACGATTTATCAAGAATCGTTCCCGGCGAATGCAAGTGCGGATGCAAGTATCCGAGACTTGATACCATCAAGGGAAGAAGTGACGACATGTTCAAGATCCACGGCGTTAACATGTTCCCCGCACTCGTTGAAGAAATGCTTGCCAAGGTTGACGGTGCCACAAGTGAATACCGTGTTACTCTTGCACGTGATGATGACAATAACAAAGACGTATTCCTTCTTACGGTTGAAGGAGAAGGCAGAGTAAGCTTTGAAAACATGGCCAAAGAAATCAGCTATGCATTCAAGACTTATGTAGGCGCCACACCAAAGGTAACAATCGTTCCTATCGGAACACTTCCGAGAAGCGAGAAAAAGACCAAGAGAGTTACCGATTTAAGAAATGCATAATGTACAAAAGAGTCTCAAATTTGAGGCTCTTTTTTGATGCACTTTATCGAGTTAAATTGATAGCGTAATAATACATAATAATAGGAAATAAAATTATTTAAAAAATTCTTCAAAAAGTTGTTGACATTCAATTTTTGAAATGATAAGATATTCAAGCACTGTCAAAAAGAGCAATGCAAAGAACCTTGACAAATAAACAGCAATGCAACCCTGAAAATTCAAAAAACACATCAAAAGATGTGAGAGTAAATTTCAGAGAAAGAAACCTAAAGTAAACGTTAAGAATAAGCTAAGCAG
>Ga0129307_1000375_pt1 | contig 71653 bp, 61 predicted proteins | sample P1105metagenome_FD_94437 | JGI IMG/M metagenome (GOLD analysis project Ga0129307, IMG submission 94437) | Capybara group fecal microbial communities from Wisconsin, USA - P1105 metagenome | ecosystem: Host-associated > Mammals > Digestive system > Large intestine > Fecal | place: USA: Wisconsin...
ATTTTACATCGGCTGGAAGACCATCCAGATTACCAATATGCTCGACCCTTATTCCATTATTTTTGTAGAATTCAAATTCAGCGCGCAAGTGACCTTTAATAAGCCCCATCAAATAACCAACTTCTTCCTGAGCACGCTTCCAGTTTTCGGTCGAGAATGTATAGAGAGTTATATATTTAATCCCGAGTTTTGCCGCAGCCGCCACGATTTTTTTGGCAGAGCTAAGGCCTTCTTTGTGGCCGGCCGTTCGCGGCAATCCCCGTTTTTTTGCCCAGCGGCCGTTTCCATCCATGATGACTGCAACATGTTCCGGCACTCCGCGGGCAATTATTTCTTCGGAAGTCATTTAGGCCATGATTTCCTTTTCTTTGGCGTCACAGACAGCCTGAATGTCTGCAATATATTTGTCGGTGAGCTTCTGAAGGTCGTCAGTCTCTTTTTTGAGCTGGTCTTCAGTGATTTCACCTGCTTTCTGCTGTTTTTTAAGGTCGTCGTTTCCGTCACGACGGATGTTTCGGATTGTTGTCTTGTAGTTTTCACCGACAGACTTAGCCTGCTTGCAAAGCTCCTTGCGGCGGTCAGCGGTAAGGGCAGGGATGGCAATTCGAATAACCTTGCCGTCGTTTGAAGGGTTAAGGCCTAAATCAGCGACCAGAATTGCCTTTTCGATTTCTGTAATGAGAGATTTGTCAAACGGAGAGATAACGACTGAACGTGCCTCTGGAATAGAAATCTGAGCAACCTGTGAAAGAGGTGACTTTGCTCCATAATAATCAACGCGAACCTTGTCAAAAAGTGAAGCCGATGCACGACCAGTTCGAATTGTGTTCATTTCATTCTTGAGACCTTCAATAGTTTTGTCCATCTTAGACTTTGCATCAAATGCCATATTTTCCTCCGTTTTATGCGCCAATTTTTTTTACTGCCGCTGTTCCGCCGTTCGCTACCGCTCATTGCCCAAGGGCAACACCTTCGGTGCAGCTCCATAGCGGGGCGGCCATTATTTTATATTCAAGAAAAAAAAGCGGCTGGGTTTAGCCAAACCGCTTTTTGTATTATTTGGAAAAATTACTTTCCGAGAACGAAAAGAGCGACCTTTTTGAATGAAAGTTTAGCTCCAGCTTCCTTTGAAACCTGTTCAAGTTTCTTGGCAACTGTAACTTTGTCGTCTTTTACGAAAGCCTGGTCAACAAAGCAGATTTCAGCAAGGTGCTTGCTGATTTTGCCCTGCAGGATGCCAGCCTTAACGTTCTCCGGCTTAGAAGCCATTTTTTCGTCCTGAGCCATCTGAGCCTGGAAAATTTCCTTCTGCTCGTCGATGTAGCTCTGTGGAACTTCGTCTTTTGTTGTGTAAGCAGGTGTGAAAGCAGCAAGGTGCAAACAGCAGTCTTTTGCGAAAACTTTTACAGATTCTGCATCTGAGCCTTCAACAACTACAACAGCACCTGTCTTGAAGTCTGAGTGAACGTATGTTGCAGCAGCAGAACCTGCCGGAACATCAATAACCTCGAGCTTACGGATTGACATGTTCTCGCGGATTTTTGTAGCAAGCTCAAGAACCAAGTCTTCAAGCTCTTTCTCGATTTTTGTGTAGCCTTTTGCAATTGCAACATCAAGGATTTTCTCACCGAGAGCTACGAAATCAGTATTCTTTGCAACGAAGTCTGTCTCACATGTAACTTCTGCAACAACGATTTTATCATTTGTCTGGCGGATGAAAATACGTCCTTCAGAAGTAGCGCGCTCAGCACGTTTTGCAACGGCTGCCAATCCCTTTTCCTTGAGGATTTTCTCTGCCTCTGCAGCGTTTCCGTTAGCTTCTGTAAGTGCTTTCTTACACTCCATCATGCCTGCGCCAGTCTTATCGCGCAAAGCTTTTACGTCAGCAGCTGTAATTGCCATTTTTTACTCCAGTTATAGTAACCCGCGCATTTTACGCGGGAATAGATTTATTTGATTTTTGACTCGTCGATTTCGTCGTCATCGTCGTCTTCAACTTCGTCCTTCTTTGTGTCTTCTTCAGTAGGAGTGTAGTTTGAGTAGTCAACGATTTCTTCATCGTCTTTCTTTGTAGATGCGTCTGTAACAACGTCATCCTCGTCACCGAGAGTTTCGATGATTTTGAGTCCTTCCTCGTTGTTAGCTTCTACAACTGCGTTAGCGATGATAGAAGTGAAGAGGCTGATAGCGCGAATAGCGTCATCATTACCTGGGATTGGATATGTGATTCCTTCCGGGTTACAGTTTGTATCAACAACAGCAACAACTGGGATTCCCATGCGGCGAGCTTCTGCAACAGCAATCTGCTCTTTGTGTGTATCGATGATAAAAAGAACACCTGGGAGCTCTTTCATATCTTTGATACCGCCGAGGTTTTTCTCAAGCTTTGCCTTTTCTTTCTGAAGATTAGCAACTTCTTTTTTTGTGAGATTGTCAAAAGTGCCGTCAACTTCCATTTTCTCAATTTTCTTGAGTCTCTGGAGTGACTTTTTGATTGTAGAGAAGTTTGTGAGCATACCGCCAAGCCAGCGGTTGTTTACATAGTACATGCCACAGCGCTCTGCTTCTTTTGCGATAGCCTGCTGTGCCTGTTTTTTAGTTCCTACGAAAAGAACTGATTTTCCAGAAGCAACAATCTTGCGAACAGCCTCATAGCTGTCTTTGATAGAAGCGATTGTCTTCTGCAAGTCGATGATATGGATGCCATTGCGCTCTGCGAAGATGTACTTCTTCATGCGTGGATCCCAACGTTTAACCTGGTGACCGAAATGTACGCCAGATTCAAGCAAACTCTTCATGGTTACAACTGCCATTGAGTTTCTCCTTCACCGGAAGTTCAAACTAAAAACCCATTAAAAATACGGGCTCCCTTACAGGTTTGAATTCCACCGTCTCTTGTTCTCGTGTCCGATAAACGGACCGGATAATTACGTAACTTTGCTCCAGCCAACAGCCTTTACAAAGCCCGACAAAATCTATTCCAAAATAGAATAGCCTTGTTCCTTGAGCATATCATAAAGATCAAAAATAGGCAAGCCGACAACATTTGAATTAATGCCTTCGATTTTTTTAATAAAACAGGAAGCAAGTCCCTGAATTCTATAGCCGCCGGCGGCTCCATGCCAGTCTCCGGTCTCTACATACCATTCAATTTCTTCTTTTGTCATTGGCGCAAATGTAACATGAGTTATAGAAGTGCGGCTTGAAGCATACATTAAATCGCCGTTAAAAAGGGCAATGCCGGTAATCACCTGATGGGTCTTACCTTGAAATTCTTCCAGAAATTTTATGGCTTCCTGATTATCAGCAGGTTTGCCATACAATTTACCATTCAGTAAAACCATTGTATCAGCGCCCAAAATCCATGGAATTTCATGTCCTGCAGGATAAGTTCGCGCAACCGTTTCTACTTTACGATTGGCCAGAAATTCCGGAACCTGTTCAAGCGGAAGATTGTCAGGATAATCTTCATCAAAATTAGAAACCTTAACCTGATACGGGATATTGAGAAGTTTTAATATTTCCTGCCGGCGAGGAGAGGAAGATGCTAATATAATAGGTTTCATACGCCCCCCAAATAACTTTTTATATTAATTTTATTTTAAGCGATTTTATTAAATTCTACAATACAAATAAATGAAAATTCAAACAAAAAACAAGCACGATAAAAAAAGCGGAATCGACACAAAACCGACTCCGCTTTGTTTTGCTTGAAAAAAACAGGATTATTTAGATTCCTTTTTTTTGCTGTTATTGCCACTGTTTCCAGACTGCAAAGTTTTGAGAAGAGCAAGAGCCCTGTCACGAACAGGCTTTACATAATGATAATTTGTAGCAATCTGGCCGACAGACTGAATCATTGAACCTTTATCCTGAACCTTGTCCGCGATTTTTTCATAAGCTATAAGAACCTCAAGGGCAAGGGAACTTGTAGGATTAAGGACAGCGTTCTTTTTGTTAGCCCAGGCAATTGTGTTAACAACATCATCATTGTCATTCATGCCGATATCACCAAGAGAACGAACTGCAGCAGTGATTACCATAGGCTCGTTATCTGCAAGGGCAATGTTCTTCAATGTTGTTTTTGATTCTTCTGAAGGAACCTTGCCAAGAAGATCACAAGCTCTGGCACGGATATCCGGATAGTTGTTGACAAGACGTCCACTCTGACGTGACTGAGTGTTAATACCTTCACCGGCAAGATGGTCAAGGGCAATCATCATGTCAGGAGACACACGACCTTCCTCAACTGCATTCTCAAGATACTGCAAAGCTACCAATTTATTGTCACGCTCGTCAGAATTTGCAAGCTCCGTGATTACGACATCCTCAACAGTGCTCAAATACTCCTCTTCTGCAGATTTTTCCTGAGCAGCCACAGAAAACGCCATCAAGAGCGCACAAGCCGTGCAAGCAACTTTTTTCAACGATTTCATGTTAAACAATTCCTCCTAAATCAAGTGAATCCACACTTGTTTTTCTATTATAAAGTATTAAGACTTAAAAAGCAACAAAGAATTTAACATAAATTAAGTTAAAATATATCAATTTTAAAATAATATTAGTTAAGCTCTTCATTTGTTGGCAGATGAATCATCCAGTTACCATTTATTTTATTGAAATAATAGTAAACAGTAACCTGTTCCTCCCTGTTTTTTTCTTTATCAGCCTTCTGGACCTGAACAGCCTTGATATAAGTATCGGAAATATAGCGGATTTCTGTAACTTCTCTTCCGCGACGGGCAGGACAGAACACATGCTTAAAATAATCCTGAAGGGTCTGAAGTTTTATTCCCTTAATAGGAAGTTTTTTTTCAGCCTTCTGGAGATTTTTACGGAGCTTCCAGTAATCACGAGAGTTCGGGTCAACATAGCCGAGCCAGGCGGTATAACTCTTGTTACTTGCAGAATCCTTCATTATTTCTGCAAGATCCTTAATGATTCGAAGGACAGCCTCTTTATCTTCGGCAAAAGTATCGCGGGATACAGAGACAGTACCAACGGAGCGGGAGTACTCGTCGTCAAGCTCCGGCTCAGGAGCAGCTTCCTCCAAAACAGGAGCTGGTTCCTCAACCACAGGAAGTTCTTCCTCTGCAGGAAGGGACTCTTCGGGCTCAACAGGAGCAGGCTCAGGAGGCAGGGGAGTTTCCTGAACGACAGGCTCCTCAACAACAGGCGCTGCAGGCTCAACTTTAGAACTGCCGCAAGACAGAAAAAGTCCGGCAAGTGCAAACGCAGCAGCGACAAAAAAAGATTTATTTGTAATTTTGGAGATTTTCATTCTTAAATCATACATCACTTGTTACAATCAGTCAAACATGTTAAATTAATTTCAATATGACATCTGCAGTATTTCCGGGAACTTTTGACCCGCCGACAAACGGACACCTCAATATAATTGAACGCGGGAGCCGGCTCTTCCATAAACTTGACGTAGTCGTTGCCTACAATCCCGGCAAGGCAAACCTTTTTACCCCTCAGGAAAGACTGGAAATGCTCAGAGAACTTACAAAAGACTACAGCAATGTAAGCGTCCACCTTTGGGACAGGCTTATCGTTGAATATGCAAGACAGAACGGAGCAAACATACTGCTAAGGGGAATCCGCAACACCACGGACTTTGCCTACGAATTTGACCTTTCCCTAATCAATCACAGCCTCGATCCCAAAATCGAAACACTTTTTCTGCCCACGGAAGCAAAATACGGAATCGTACGTTCCAGCTCAATCAAAGAACTGGCAAAATTCGGTGGTGACATTTCCGGAATGGTTCCAAAAATCGTCGAGGAAGCAATTCTAAAAAAATACAGATAATACACAGACTGACAAACAGAAAAAACATTGACATCATAAACTTTCTGTGCAATAATTATTGACATTCGGGTACAAACTGTTGTAGTATAAATCCCGTTATTCATAAAATTATATAGTGAGGTTTATAATATGGCAGTACCAAGAGCGAAAACATCAAAAGCTCGCACACGCAGACGACGCGGTGTAAACATGCATCTCGAAGCTCCACAGCTTGTTGAATGCAGCAACTGTGGCAACCTTGTTATGCCACACCATGTTTGTCCAAAATGTGGTTTCTACCGTGGCCGCCAGGTAATCACACCTGAAGTAAACGGTTAACAACAATAATTAAGGAGAACATCATGGACGAATTGTTCGTAAAAATCCAGAAGCTCATCGCTGAAAAACTTGAAATCGATGAAAGCAAAGTCACAATGGAAGCTTCTTTCCGTGGCGACCTCGGTGCAGACAGCCTCGACACATACGAGCTTGTTTATGCAATCGAAGAGGAATTGGGCGTTTCTATTCCTGACGAGAAGGCTAATGAATTCGAGACAGTAAAAGACGCTTACGATTTCATCAAGTCAGCTCAGGCATAAGTTTTTTGCAATTTGACTTTAACGGCACAGGTTTATACAGCCTGTGCTTTTTTTATTTTTAAAGATTTATCCGGCTCGGGCATGAAACCCCGCGACAGCGTTGCGCAGCAATGAGCGCCAGCGTAAGGGTGGAACGCCCGCAGCGAGTTGATTCGCCCATAAAAAAAAACTAAAATACAATCATGCTTTTTTCAAAGAAAAACATTTCACCAAAGCGAATTCAGGAACTCACAGAATTTTCAAAAAACATTTCCATAAAATTTTCAAACCTGAATCTGCTGGAACTGGCCTTCACTCATCGTTCTGTAGCTAGCGATGGAAAAAGCGAAAAACACCTGAACAACGAAAGACTTGAATTTCTTGGTGACAGCGTCCTGGGCATGGCAACGGCTGCATACCTTTACAGCCACTTCATGGACAATCCCGAAGGAGACCTGGCAAAAATCAAAAGCTCAGTTGTAAGCGAACGCTCCCTTGCACCCATTGCCCTAAAAATCGGAATCGACAAAATGCTTATCCTTGGAAAAGGCGAGGAAATGAGCGGCGGCCGAAATAAAAAAGCCATACTTGCCGATGCAGTTGAGGCCGTAATCGGAGCTTACTACCTTGACTCAGGCTATCGGGCGGCAGAAAAGCTTGTGCTTTCATTCATGGTTCCTGAAATCGAACGTTACATGTCAAACGAGGGTGAAAAGGATTACAAAACACTCCTTCAGGAAGCCCACCAGAAAAAATACAAGACATGCCCGACCTACGAGCTTGTAAAGGAATCAGGTCCGGATCACGACAGGACTTTCTGGATTACGGTTCACCTTAAAAACGCAATCTGCGGTCCAGAAAGCGGAAAAAACAAAAAGGAAGCCGAGCAGAATGCAGCAAAAAAAGCGTGGACAGAATTTTTCAAGGATTAAAAGCGACAGGACAGGGTTGACCAGCAAGCATCACATTTGGTATAATATCAAATCTTCTTGTGATATTAACTTGCTTCCTAACAGTGATGGAATGATAGAAGGTGCCGTTTTTATCCGGCTTCAAGCTAGTGGTGACTGGGGTTGCTTTAATGTCGGGCAAGAAATAAGGAGTTATTTTTATGAAAAAGGGAATTCACCCAGAGTACAAATTGACAAAAATCACTTGTCAGTGCGGTAACGTAATCGAGACACGTTCAACAGTCGAGAATATCCACGTTGAAATTTGTTCTGCCTGCCACCCATTCTACACTGGCAAGCAGAAGCTTGTTGATACAGCAGGACGAATCGACCGATTCAACAAACGCTTTGGTATCAAGACAGACAAATAAATCGTTTTTAAAGCAATGCGAAAACTCTCCGAATGGGGAGTTTTTTTTGTTTTAAACTACTGATTGCACGGATTTCACAGATAGCCGGATAACCGCGCAATCAATTTCGTTTATTCCCCGATTTGCATTTTCCAGAGGCGATGAGCTTTAGTTCCCTTGAAATCTTCGGGCAGGGATTTTTCAGTCATGTCAAACACGGCCACGGTCTTTCCAGAATCAGTTGTTTTAGGAACAAGCTCCGCGTCAAATTTGAGGCGGTGAGAGTTTGTTGAGAAGTAGAGGACTCCGCCTGCGTTCAGGAGATTGAGACATTTTTTGACAAGCTCGCTCCAGTCATGGTTGATGTCAAGCGGGGCGCGGGTGGCCTTTGAGTTTGAAAAAGTGGGCGGATCAAGGACGATGATGTCATAGCGGTTGCTCCCCTCGGCATTAGGAACTTCGGCAAGCTTTTGGTTAAGGAAGCCTGTTACGTCTCCGCGGGTAAAGAAGAATTTCGGGCTGTCAGGGTCGAAGTCATTAAGCGCAAAGTTGAAGCGTGCCCACTCAAGATATGTATTGCTCAAGTCTACGCTTTCAACGCGGCGAGCCTTACCTTCGGCGGCATAGACTGAAAAAGAGCCTGTATAGCAGAAAAGATTGAGGACGCTCTTTCCGGCACATTCGGAGCGCACGATTGAGCGCAGGGGGCGGTGGTCAAAGAAGAGACCGGTGTCCAGGTAGTCACTCAGGTTGACCTTGAAAAGCTGACCGCATTCCTGAACATAACATTCGGTAGTTTTTCTGGAATCAATCTTTTCGTACTGATTTTCACCTTTCTGCTTTTTACGGAGCTTCTGAATCACGCGGTTTTCCGGGATTTCAAGAACAGCGGCGACAGCTTTTGTCATACAGTCGAGCCAGGCCTGCTCGTCACTGTCTGATTTTTCATACGGTCTCTCATATAAATAAAGATGAACAAACGAACGTTCGGTTTTTTCTTTGCTCGCAGAAAGATCGTTCGCGGAAATTCTGGCATCTTCCTGCCTTAAAAGAAGGGCCGCGTCAATTTTTGAGTCCATTCCAGCCGGAAGTGACTCGTACAAATCCACAGCCAAAGGAACTTCAGGGATGTCGCGGTCGTAAAGACGGTAGCAGGTGACGCGTTCACGGCGGGCCCACTTTCTAAGCTGCTTGTATTTTTTGGCAAGGCGGTTTGCAAAAATCTTCGCCTGGTATTCGTTCTGTTCACTTGTGTTCTGGTTCATGCCTTTGAGTATAGCAGATTTGCGCAAGGGATTGTAGCCCCGTCAGTTGCGGAACATAGTGAAGCAATGAGCGAAAGCGAAGGGCGAAAAGCCAAATGAGCACGAAAACGAGAGTGCTCACGACCCGAGAGGAACGAGGGATGCGCCCAAAATCACACCCCAAATTATACGGTATACACTTTTGAAGAAAAACGGTATAATAATCTAAATATCTATCATCTAATTTTTTCAGGAATCTAATGAATTACACGGAATTAAATCTTAACGAAAAAATCCAGGCCGGCCTTAGCGAGGCGGGCTATTTAACATGCACTCCGGTCCAGGAGCAGGTTTTAAAGGCTTCTTTGGACGGATCAGACCTTTACGTTCAGTCACAGACAGGAACAGGTAAAACTGCGGCATTTTTAGTAACAATCATGCAGGAAATTCTCTCGGCTGCCGGCGACACAGGCAAAAAAAATGCGCTGATTCTCGTTCCGACCCGTGAGCTTGCCGTTCAAGTTGAGGAAGAGGCAAAAAAACTTGGCAAGCACACGGGCTTGCGCTTCGCTTCATTTTATGGTGGCGTGGGCTATGAAAAGCAGGTGGCAGACCTTAAAAAGGGCGTGGATATCATTATCGGAACTCCTGGCCGCGTAATTGACCTGACAGAAGGAAAGCAGATGGACCTTTCAAATGTTGGCTATCTTGCGATTGACGAGGCTGACCGCATGTTCGACATGGGATTTTACCCGGATTTGCGGAAGCTCATCCACTTCCTGCCAAAAAACGAAGGGGAGGCAAAGACAAGGCAAACAATGCTTTTTTCTGCAACCCTCAATTCCTATGTCAAAAACCTTGCCTGGGAATACACCCGCGAGGCAAAGGAAATCACAATTGAAGCACAGAACATCACAGTTGACGAAATCGACCAGGAACTAATTCACGTTTCAAGCGATGACAAAATGAAGCTTCTGCTGGGAATTTTCAAGAAGGAAAATCCTGAGAGCGTGATTATTTTCTGCGACACAAAGAAAATGTGCGAAATTGTCTCAAAGCGTCTTTCAATCAACGGAATCAAAAACGAGTACATCATCGGCGACCTGCCTCAGTCAAAACGCTTAAAGATTATGGATTCTTTCAAGGCAGGAAAAGTCACCTGCCTTGTGGCAACCGATGTTGCTGCGAGGGGAATCGACGTAAATGACCTGGCCATGGTCGTAAACTATGACCTTCCGAACGAAGCCGAAAATTACGTTCACCGAATCGGCCGAACGGCCCGGGCCGGAAAGAGCGGCAAGGCCTACACATTCTGCAGCGAGCGGGACGTTTATTCCCTTGCTCCAATCGAGCGATACATCGAAAAACAGATTCCAAGCCGGGTTGCAGTCGCCGAGGATTTTGAAGAGGATAAATCTAAGGACGTTTACATCCGCCTTGACTCAGAAGAGCGCGAAGAGAGAAGGAGCTCAAGGGGAGAGCGGGGCGAAAGAAATCGACGTGACAAGGCGGCAAGAAGCGAGAAGGGCGGAAGAAGAGGCCGAAAGGAAGGCAGAAAATCTTATTCTGACGAGGAAATCAAGTCATTCAGGGGTGACAAATCAAAGAACACTGTCCGCAGGGCAAGCGATGAGGAAATCTCAAAACTCTCAGGCATGTCGAGCGACGAGAGACTTAAATACTTCAAAGAAAAATATGCAAAGTCTTCTTCAGGCGTATACAAGAACGATGCAAAAAAAGCCGCTTCAAAAGCAAAATCTGGCAGAGGCAGTGGAACAGGCCGAAAGAATCCAGTTACTGCACGCAAAACAGAGACAGTTCCAAAAAAGAAGGGCTTGATTGCACGGCTTAAGAGCCTTATCGGCCGCGGAAAATAAAAGGGGCGTTACGGTTAGGGGGAGACTTTCCCCCCCCTTGGAACACAGACAAGACAGCATGGAAGAAAATAAAGATTTCCTTTCAACACAAATTATTACATATCTTGGAAATAAAAGAAGTCTGATTGGGAACATTGAAAAAGAAGTAGAAGAAATAGCCTCTAAACTGGGAAAGTCCAGAATGGTTTGTGCAGATTTGTTTTCAGGTTCAGGCATAGTGTCCAGAATGCTGAAAAAACACTCATCAAAGCTGCTGGTAAACGATTTGGAAAACTATTCAGCCCTCATAAACAGCTGTTACCTTACAAACAAAAGTGATTTTCCAAGTGATGAATACAAAAATCTGCATGCTGAAATCGAAGACCGTTTCTCAAAGTCAAAGATTGAGGGAATTATATCAAAAAATTATGCCCCAAAAGATGACATGAACATTCAGCGTGGGGAACGGGTTTTTTACACCCACGAAAATGCCGTTACAATCGACACCTACAGGAAACTGATTGATGATGTGGCCGGCCAAAATGCCTTGAAAAAATTTTTTTTGGCTCCATTGATAACGGAAGCTTCAATCCACGTAAACACAAGCGGAGTCTTCAAGGGCTTTTACAAGGATAAAAATACCGGAATAGGATGTTTTGGCGCAAGCGGAAAAAATGCCCTGCCAAGGATTTTTGGAAAAATCGAGTTGAAGGAACCGGTTTTCAGCAATTTTGAATGCGGGCTGGAAATCCACAAAAAGGACACAGTTTCCCTTTCCAGAGAATTAGGCAGCCTTGACATAGCATATCTTGACCCGCCTTACAATCAGCATCCATACGGTTCCAATTATTTCATGCTGAACCTGATACTGAAAAACAGGCTGGATGTAGAGGTAAGCCGTGTAAGCGGAATTACCCAGGGCTGGAACCGTTCCACATTCAACAAGCCTTATCTCGCTCTAAAATCTATGGAAGACACGGTCAGCGCCCTGCAGTCAAAATATATAATCATCTCATATAATTCAGAAGGATTCATTTCCTTTGATGAGATGTTCCACATGCTTGAAAAATATGGTAAAGTAAAGACTGTTAAAATCGCATATAACACTTTCCGCGGAAGCAGGAATTTACAAAACAGGGATATTCATGTATCTGAATATCTTTTCGTGCTGGAAAAATAAACCAAAATAGGAGCAAATAAATGATTACAGTCAGTGACGTATCACTTCACTTCAGCGAAAAACCTCTGTTCAAAGACGTCAATATCAAATTTACGCCGGGCAACTGCTACGGAATCATCGGAGCAAACGGTGCGGGAAAATCAACATTCCTTAAGATTCTTTCCGGTGAACAGGATCATGATACAGGTGAAATTTTTATGACTCCAGGTGAGCGCATGGCCGTTTTAAAGCAGGATCACTTCGCATTCGATTCTTTCAGCGTAAAGGACACGGTAATGCAGGGCTATCCAAAGCTTTACGAAGTCTCAAAAGCCAGGGACGAAATTAACTCAAAGGCTGATTTTACCGAAGAAGACGGAATCAAAAGTGCGGAACTGGAAGCGGAATTCGGCGAGTTAGGCGGCTATGAAGCAGAAAATCAGATTGAGCAGATGCTTTCAGGTCTTGGTCTTGAAGAAAAATTCCATGACAAAATGATGAGCGAACTTGATGAAAGCCAGAAAGTTCGTGTCCTTTTGGCACAGGCCCTGTTCGGAAATCCAGACATTCTTCTTTTAGACGAACCGACCAACGGTCTTGACCTTGAGTCAATCAACTGGCTTGAAGACTTCCTGCTCGAATTTGAAAATACGGTCATTGTTGTAAGCCACGACCGCCACTTTTTGAATACAGTATGTACGGTTACATGCGACATTGACTTTGGGAAAATCACCCAGTTTGCCGGAAACTACGACTTCTGGTATCAGATGAGCCAAATTTTGCAGAAGCAGGCAAAAGATCAGAAGAAAAAGAATGAAGAAAAGGCAAAAGACCTTAAGGAATTCATTCAGCGATTTGCATCAAACGCAGCAAAAAGCCGTCAGGCTACCAGCCGCAAAAAGGTTCTTGAAAAACTGGAACTTGAAGATCTGCCGGTTACAAGCCGCAAATTTCCTTTCGTACAGTTCAAGACAGAGCGCGAAATCGGAAACAACGTACTTGAAGTCCGAAAACTCAATGCAAAAGACGAAGACGGCATTCAAATACTTAAAGACTTCGACCTTAAAGTCAACCGTACTGATAAAATCGCCTTTGTCGGCGTAGAGCACAATGCTGTATCAGCACTTTTTGATATTATTTCCGGTGAAGCAAAGGCTGAATCCGGCGAATTCTTCTGGGGCCAGACAACAAGCTCAACTTATCTAGCCCGTGACAACAACAAGTATTTTGACAATGACATGAACATCACGGAATGGCTCAAGCAGTTCTCAAAGGAGCAGGATGACGCTTACGTGCGCGGCTTCCTCGGACGAATGCTTTTCTCTGGCGATGAGTCCCTCAAAAAAGTAAAGGTCCTTTCCGGTGGCGAAAAAGTACGCTGCATGCTCTCAAAAATGATGCTGCAGAACGCAAATGTACTGATTCTCGACGATCCTACGAACCATCTCGACCTTGAAGCAATTGAAAGCTTGAACCAGGCTCTCGTACAGTTCCAGGGTGTAATCCTCTTTACAAGCCACGACCATGAGTTCATTCAGACGATTGCAAACCGAATCATCGAAATTACCCCAAAAGGCGTAATTGACCGCATGATGCCTTTTGACGATTACATGTCAGATCCGTCAATCAAGGAACTCCGTAAGTCATATTACGAAGGAACCGACCGCAAAATTAAGTTCTAAAAATTATTTGTCAAAACAAGCCATGCAGATGTATAATATTTGTATGGCTTTTTTTGATCAGATGAGTAACTACGACAGACTCCTAAGCAAAGCGGTCAACAATATAAATCCGCTCATGGTGTTCTGTAATTTGTCAAACAACTTTTATCAAATAATTTCATACAGCAACAAAGTAATTAATGATTCAATTGCCTATACAGGGGATTATGACTCTTTCTTAACGGTAACAAAAGCTTCAATCAAAAATAAGGATTATTTAAATCTTTTTTCGGCCACATTTACAAGGCAAAATCTTCTGGAAAAAGTTCAATACAATGATTCCGCAATCACATTGCAGTTTCCATATGCGATTTCAGATGCGGAAGAGCAGTGGATTGAACTTCAGATGATTTTCGTAACATCTGAATACAACAATGTTCAGGCCATAATATTGGGCAAAAACATAAACGAGGAAAAACGCAGGGAAACTGAAAACAGGCGAAATGAAAATTTTCTGGAAATGCTTGCCAGCGAATATTCCAATGTTTACTATGTGAATCTCGACAGCGAGGAATTCTTTGCATACAATTTCTCTGACCGGATAAACAATAAGATTGGAGACGTAATACGATCAAAAGTTTCTTTTTCAAAAGCCGCTGAAATATACGCCCAAAAGTGTACAAACGAAGAAGACCGCTCAGACTTCATATTTAAGGTTTCACCAAAATATGTGGGTGAGCAGCTTACGCTAAAAGACCGCCTGATTTACCGCTACAGAAACGAAGCAAATCAGTACTGCGAAATGAAGTGCGTAAAAGTAGGTGACTGGTCAAAAGAACGAACGGTAGTTTATGGTTTTGCAGTAAAAGACGCGGAAATCCGAAAGGAAATAAAATATCAGAAGGAACTTAAAGCGGCCAAAGAAAGAGCCGAAGCTGCAAACGCTACGAAAAGTGAGTTTTTGGCCAGAATGAGCCACGACATTCGCACGCCAATTAACGGTGTAATCGGTATGGCAGAACTTGCAGCACAAAACCTTGAAAATCCGGAAAAAATCGGGCAATGCCTCCAAAAAATCACAAAAGCGGCCTTTCATTTAAATCTTCTTGTAAACGACATTCTGGATATGAGCCACATTGAAAGCAACAAGCTTGAAATCGCCCACAAACCCATGAACATCTACTCACTGGCCGACGGCTGACTTTCAATAATTGAAGGCCAGCTTGTACACAGGGACTTAAAAATCTTAACCGACTTCGACGAATTCAAATATCCATTTCTGCTCGGTGACGAGCTTCATTTAAGACAGGCTTTGGTCAATATTCTTGGAAATGCGGTAAAATTCACGCCAGACGGCGGCATAATCACATTTAGAATCAAGGAATTAGGAACCGGCTACAAGACCGTCACATACAGAATCCAGATAGAAGACACTGGAATCGGAATGAAACCGGAATTTCTGGAGCATATCTGGGAAACTTTCGCCCAGGAAGACGGAGGTGCCCGCTCTGAATATAAAGGCACGGGGCTTGGAGCCTCTATAGCAAAATCCCTTGTCGAGATGATGGGCGGAACAATCAGCGTAAAATCAAAGCTCAACGAAGGAAGTGTTTTCACAGTCGACATGCCTTTTGCAATCGATGACAGAACAGCTGCAATCCGAAAGAACGAATTAAAAGAAGAATCTGAGGAAGGAGACACTTTGGTTGGCTCAAGGATTCTTTTGGTTGAAGACAATGAAACCAACCGCATCAGTGCAAAAGAACTTCTTGAAGCTGAAGGGGCATCCGTAACATATGCCGAAAACGGAAAAGCAGCAGTAAGATTATTTACGGAATCAAAATACAATTATTATGATGCAATCCTAATGGATATAATGATGCCTGTAATGAGTGGAATCGATGCCACAAAATTGATTCGAGCCCTTGACCGAAGCGATGCAAAAATCATACCAATAATTGCACTTACGGCAAATGCATTCGAGGAAGATGTCCGTGCATCCATTGAAGCCGGCATGAACGCACATCTTACCAAGCCACTTGAAATCACCCGCGTAATAAAAACATTAATACGCTGCATGAGGCAAAAATCTATCAAACAGGCTGAAGAACTCAATAAATTCATCTCCAACGGAAACAACAAAGATGAACTCACCGGAGTAGGGAACAACAATGCATTTGAGGAAGCAAAAAACAGCCTCACAAAGGAACTGGAAAACAATTCAGCGACAGAGCTGGGCGTGCTTCTTTGCGGTATAAGCAACCTTAAAAAACTCAATGAAAAAAAAGGTATCGAGGCTGGAAACAATGCAATCAAAACCGTCTGCAAGGCAACCTGCGATACATTCAAGCACAGCCCGGTATTCAGGATCGACACAGGTGAATTTGCCGTGATTCTTCAGGGAATTGACTTCAAGAACACAGAAAAACTCAAAGCCAGCCTGCGGCAGATTTTAGACAATCAAGCAAAAGATTCAGAGCAGTTCAAAACCGGCATCGGCTATGCCGTCTATCAGGAACAGGACAAGAACATTTCGCAAATGATTAAAAGAGCCGAAAAAAACATGCTGAAAGACAAAAACGCATGACGCAAGAGGTAAGACGCTTACAAAAAAGCCAAAGCCTTAGGTTTTACAATCTTTGGGTAGACAGAACGTGCATTATAGAAAGTAACTGATATCACTTCCTTTTATTTTCTTTTCGCTCTGCAAGTCTGTCTCTCTGTTCAATCAACTGCCTGTTTATAAGGGCAATCCGGGAATAAAGCTCAAAATAAGATACGGCATTATCACTTGCGCTGCTCATGTTTTCTTCTGGAGTCAAAATCTTTTCCTTAAAGCGGGCATTGATTTCCAGCATTTCAGAATGACGCTTCATTTTTTCAAGTGAAGACTGATAGGCTGCGTTTATTTCACTAGTCCATCCGGTAATATCAGGTTTTGCAAGAGTTTGAATTTTATGAATTGTAACAATTTCCCAGATTTTTTTGCCAAAGAATTCTTCAAGTGCATTTCGGAACGGACGGTCTTTCTGAAATAAAAGCTTGACTTTTACTTCTGTTTCGTCAGATTCATTAAAGGTAAACGTACAAAGAGAATCTGGCTTCATAAATAGTTTAGCCTGCTCAGAATCAAAGAAAGCTTTTACCATTTCCCTGCTGACCTTAAATGAATAAATATATTCATTACCCCACAATCCCGTACTTAATGACTCACGCCTTCTCTGGTTTGTGACCGGGAAAATATAGGCTTTTTCTATCTGGATTGACGAAGGCAGATGTGCATTAAGCGAATCAATAAAGTCCTTTTCAGAAGTATCCTCATAAAGGACGGTTGAGGCAATTTCTGCATCAGAAGAAATACCCAGCGAAAGAGTTGAAGCAAATTCAAGCCGAGGAAGAGGATTAAATCCAGTCGTGTAAATTACAGGCAGATTACATTTCAAGAAAGCCCTGTTAAAGAATTCAACCTGTGAAAGATGGGAAATATATTCCCCTCCATTTTTTTTTGTGAACTGGAAAATTACGCGGTACATAACGGGGATATTCCATTCCGGGTAGACAGAATTTTTACCAGACTGCTCATTTTTCTGCACATTTTCAGGCTTATTGTCAATATTGACGCAGGTTTTATTGTTGCATACACCGCACCTATGGTCACAGTTCGGAGAGCATTTTGGAGTCAATTCTTCCCTCTGGTTTTTATCCCATTCCTTTCTGTAAAAATTTTTTGCCACCCCAAGAGAAACTGAGTCCCAGGGCAACTCTTCATCCATATTTCTTTGGCGCAGTATAGACTGTCTTACGTCAAATCCAGCCTCATCAAAGGCTTTATCCCAATGCTTTAGGTTTTCTCGAAGGTGATTTTCCCAGGCATCAAGTCGGGCACCCTTCTTATAGGCCGAAAGTATGACTCCCCCAGCCCGCTTGTCTCCCCTAGAAAGAAGCCCCTCAAGATATGAAGTGTTTACGTCATGCGTTCCAACATGAAATTTTCCCCGGGGCAGATGTTCGCGTATATAGGCAAGTTTTCTTTCTGATTCCTCTGGAGAAATCTGCCTTACCCATTGATAGGCCGTGTGAGGTTTTGGAATGAAAGTTCCTACATTGACATTGCACTGAATTCTTGTCCTGTTCTGAAGATCAATCAAAAAATCAACGATAGCCTTTTCTTCAGTCAGTTCTTCTGTTTCTGGAAAAGGAAGGCCGACCATGAAGTAAAATTTAGCCTTGTTCCAGCCACGTTTTTTGGCATCTAAAATTACATCGACAAGATGCTGGGCATAAACTTCTTTGTTGAGACGCAGCTGCCATGCTTCCTCTGGAGTTTCAACTGCAAAAGTAAGGCCAGATTTTCTAACTTCCGATAGTTTTTCAAGCAATGGAAGAGAAAAACTGTTAACTTTTAACGAAGGAAGCTGAAAAGAAACATTCTGGCCCTTGTAACGCTCATTCAAATCGTCAAGCAGATTCTCAATGCTAGGATAATCAGCACTTGAAAGAGATGTAAGTGAAATTTCTCGGTAGCCTGCAACATTAACCAGCTTATCAACATCATCAAAAATCAGCTGTTTTTCCTTGGCCCGCGGAGGACGATAATAAACACCCGCATGACAGAAACGGCATCCGTTCGGGCATCCGCGCATAATCTCAACAACACCATGATCCTGAACCGGCTTTACGTTTGGAAGAGGCATAAAGGATTCAACTGAAGGAACTTTTCCAAACTCAGACCAGACAGCCCGGCGAGCAACAGAATGTCCGCAAGTTTCCTCGCTCATGTTTTCTGTCCAGACTGAAGGATGACGGGCAAAATGCTCAAGGATTTCAGAGCGCGACTTTCCTTCCCTTTTCATCTGAGCACATTCTTCGATAAGGTCAAACATGCCCCCTTCAGCTTCTCCAATAAAAACTGCATCAAAAAAGTCTGAAAATGGAGCTGGATTTGTAGAACCGCATCCACCGGCAATAACTATTGGATCCTTTTCTCCCCTATCCTTTTTTAAAAGCGGAATTCGTCCCAAATCAAGAATTGAAAGAGCACCTGTAATACCAAGCTCATAGCCAATTGAAAAGCCGATCATGTCCACTTCATTTAATGGCATTCCACTTTCAAGTGTGTAAAGGGGCGCATCAAATTTTTTCAAAAGGTTTTCAAAATCAGTCTCAACGGCAAAAACACGTTCACAACGCACTTTTTCCTTTTTGTTGAGCCCGTTGTAGATTATTTTTATTGCCTGATTGGCCATGCCGATTGTATAGACATCTGGAAAAGCCACACAAAAATTAAACAGATCGTCAGATTCAGAATGTTTTTTTACAATTTGACCGAATTCACCGCCAATGTAGGAAGAAGGATTCTGCACGGAACACAGTTCATTTCCAAAAATTTCAAGAGGTTTTATAAGATTCATAAAATTCCTTAAAAATCAGCAAAAAATTAATAAACTAAAATCCGAATTTTCTAGATGAAACGCTCATCAAAAGACCAACGCAAATCATTGCAGTCCACAAGGAAGAGCCGCCATATGAAAGAAAAAGAAGCGGAATACCGGTAATCGGCATGATTCCCATTACCATTCCGACATTTACAAGAAAATGGAATACAAACATTCCCAAAATACCGGATGCAATCAAAAGCCCGAATGTATTTGCGGCATTTTTAATGATGAAAATAGTACGCATAAAAATCATGAAATAAAGGGCAAAAACCGCCATGCAGCCGACAAAACCAAGTTCCTCGGACAGAATGCTGAAAATGAAGTCGGTACTCTGTTCTGGCAGAAATCGATAATGGCTCTGAGTTCCCTGAAGATAACCGCGCCCGAGAAGGTTTCCAGAACCAATTGCAGTTTTTGACTGAATGATGTTCCAGCCGGCTCCGCGAGGATCAGCATAGGGATCGATAAATACGATAAGGCGCATAACCTGATATTCTTTGAGAACTTTACCGGCAAAATATGAAAGAATCAATGCACCGCAGACAATTGCTGAAACATAGCTGATCCAGTAAAAATATTTGTTATGACGGTAGAAAAACATTCCGAGCAACGAAAGAACACCTATTGAACCTGTGGCAAAAATCAATATCAGGCGAAGAGTCGTGTTTGTAAGGACCCGGATAAAAATTACCGAATGATGGGCAATCTGACTTTCCCAAATAGGAAGGACGGTAAAGATGATGGTCATCATTCCGCCAAAAAAAATAAAAAGAATGTAGCGGACAGGAATACCAGCTATGAAAGTCATCGCAAGAAAAATCGGAAAATAAACAAGGGATGTACCCAAATCAGGCTGGGCAAGAATCAGTCCCATGGGCACAAACATTATTCCCAGTGAAACAATAAACCTTTTCCGCTGATCCTGAGACTTTTTGGTTCTGTCCAGATACCAGGCAAGAAAAAGAATGAAGACAACCTTTGTAAATTCCGAAGGCTGAATACCAAAAGGGCCGATACCAAGCCAGCTTCGGGCACCATTTACATAGCGTCCGAAAAATTTTGTGAAAATAAGGACTGCACAAGCCACGGCAAAAAACTGAGGAATATATCTTGTAAAACGCCTGTAATCAAGCAGAGAAAGTCCCAGCATCATAAGGACACCGGAACCGCCCCAGATAATCTGCTTCATATATTCTGTGGAGACATTTTCGCCATCGGAGTTGATTCCAGAAGAATAAATAAAAAGGATTCCAAAAGTTACAAGGGCAATAACGCAGAAAAAAAGAATAAAATCAAAATAATGCAGGAATTTCAGATTCAATTTCACCGTCTTTCTCCTTACTCCTGACGAACACCGATATGCTTTCTGGAACGGATAACGTCACGAACATTTGCAGGAAGGGCATTAACAGCCTCCTCATAAGTCTGATCTGCAAAGATTCCCTGAAAAATGATGTTCGTTGCGTATGGAGCCCACCATTCCCATTCGTTGGCAGCCTCAACAAGAACTACGACAACAACCTGTTCATCAACAGGTGCATTGTAGGGTGCGTAACAGGCCATCCAAGAATGCCAGTGATCAAGGGAACCAACTTCAGCCGTTCCAGTTTTTCCGGCAATCTGAACAACCTTATTGTTAAGCGGAAATGCAGGCGTACCGTCAGTTATAGTGTACCGCATGGCATTCTGAACTTCACGCCAGACAGATTCATCGATATTTGACTCATGAAGCAGCTTTGGCTTAACTTCTTCAATTACTTCATTTGTGGCAGGATCACGAACTTCCTTCAAAATGTGAGGACGATAGATTTTGCCTTCATTTGCAACCATTGCAACCATATTCGCTATGTGCAGAGGCGTTACAAGCGTATATCCCTGACCGATAGACATGTTCATGGTGTCACCGCCAAGCCATTTTTGATGGAAGCGCCTTTCTTTCCATGGGGCTGTAGGAACGAAACCTGACTGCTGGGCCGGCAAATCAATGTCCAGACTCTCACCAAATCCAAATTCCTTTGCATAGGATGAAATTTTATCAACTCCAAGGAAATCACGACCTACAATCCAATAGTAAACGTCACATGACTGAGCAAGGGCTTCCTTCATGTTGAGCTTACCGTGGCCCCATTTCTGGTGACAATGGAAAATTCTGTTACCATAGTCTACCCGGCCAGAACACTCGATGTCTTTTGCCGAAGAAAAGGCCTTCTCAGCAAGCATTGCCGTCGACATGATGATTTTGAAAGTCGAAGCCGGAGGATAGGCGGCGTTTACAACGCGATTTAAGAGAGGATTATTGGGACTTGTGGCAAGTTTATTGTACTGGGCAGCAGCATTATCATCATTGAAAAGATTCTGATCATAAAAAGGATATGAAACCATTGCAAGAACTTCACCATTGCTGGGACGAAGAACAACGGCAGCCCCTACCCGTTCACCCAAAGCCTTTTCAGCAAGTTCCTGAATCTTCATGTCAATTGTAAGAACAAGATTCTTTCCCATTTGTGGAGGCTCAATGATAGGCGTGTCAGAAAGAATATGACCGCGTACATCGACCGTACGGCTTTCACGCCCCTGACGGCCCTGAAGAATCAAATCATACTGCTTTTCTGCACCAGTTTTACCGATTATGGATTTATTTGTATACACTCGCCGGCCAGAATCGTCGGTAATATTGTACATTACCTTGACTTCTTCCTTTGTAATGTCACCTACATAACCGACTACATGAGAAATCGAACCGGTTTCAACGTAGTTGCGGACAGGTTTACTTCTCCAGGAAACGCCAGGCAAATCCGTAATATTCTCCGCAATATTGGAAATCGTATTAAATGTAACATTGGAACGGACTTCAACAGCCGTATAAGAACGGCGGAGCGAAGGCTCAACTTTACGGTCAATTTCCTGCTTGGAAATTCCAAGGAAAACCGCAAGCCTCGAAGTTACAGAATCATAGTGTCCGGCAGGAATTTCGGCCGGAGTCAAATCAATAGCAAAAGAATCTGTATTGATGACCATAGGCATTGAGGCATTGCGGTCAAAAATTTCTCCTCGCTGAGCATCAATAGTTTTTACCTGGCTGGAAATTTTCTGCGACTGCTTGCGGTATTGGGCACCTTCAATAAGCTGAAGGGAAAATAATTTTAAGACATACAAAGCAAAAATTGCCATTATTATGAAAGCGAAAATTACGACTTTGGCATTCTGCTCTACTGAACCGTTTTCGGAATTGAAATAATCCTGCATTTACGAAACCTTCTCAGGGTCAAGTAAAATCAAATCACTGAAAACGCTCAGAAATTTGAACACAAAGGGTGTAAGCAGAGAATTTGCTGCAAGTTCAAATAAAAATGCCTTTGAAAACAATGAATAAGCCACTACAGAATCAGCAAAAAAAACTGAAATTACAAAAATAAGAATTGCCTTCAACAAAGTTGCAAAAAAACCAATCATAACCGGCAGAAAAATTCCAGCCATATTGAGAGTTTTATTGAAAATTCCCGCGCAATATCCAATTACCGTACGAAGCAGACTTTGAAGTCCGAAAGGTGACGCGCTCAAAAAATCAAGGAAAAGACCTGAAACAAAGCCCGAAGATACACCAAAGACCTTGCCGTTATTAACTGAAAGATAAAGCGTAGTCAGCAGAAGAAAATCTGGGACAGCCGGAAGAAAAAGCATGTTTGAAAGGATGGCAGTCTCAAAAATCACAAAACAGAGAAGAATCAGTGCAGAAACCGAAAAAGACTTTAACATTTTCACCCCTTACCTGTCATTTTCCCCGTGCAAATCTGAAACAATGACCATCTCAATACGGGAAAAATCCATTACCGGCACGACTTTAATTGAAAGAGATGAATCATAATCCAAAACCTTTATTTCTGAAATCGATCCAATAGGAATGTCACCCATAAAATTTCCACTTTCACCGCTTGTAACGACTAAGTCACCAATCTGAAGTTCATTAAGAACCCTTTTTTTGATGTAAGTCATATTAAGCGGGGAATCAGCGCTTCCGTCTCCAGTTACAAGACCAATATCCCGCGTATTTTGAATTCTTGCGGAAACCGAGCATTTTGAATCATAAATCGGCATGACAAGGCTGGTAACAGCTCCAACGGTAACTACCTTTCCGACGAGACCGACAATTCCACTTTGAACAGCAAGAACAGGCATGTTTTTACGGATTCCATGACGGCTTCCCTTATTTATTGTAAAGGCAGAATAAAGGCTGTCAGGATTTCTGGAAATGATTTGGGCAGGATAATTTTTTTCTTTAAGAGAAAGAGAAAAATCAAGCTGCTCTTTTAGACGTTCATTTTCCTTGCGGATGTCGGTGTTTGTGCGCTGGAGAATCTCATAGTTTTTGAGACGCTCAGTAAGTTCCTTGTTTTCTTCCCGAAGACGGGCAAGTTCATGAACGGCATTAAATGTGTCGCCTATTCCGCCAGCTACTGCACTTACTCCCTTCTGCATAGAAGAAAGAACCGTAAAGCCAACCTTTTGAAAGTTAACGACAAAACCGCCGGAATGAAAAGCCAGCATAATGCCTGAAAACAGCACAAAAACAAGGAGAAGAAGCTCTGAGAAACCAAACCTGAAGGAATGTTTAGAAGACGCCATTCTGAATCTAAAGACTAATCGTTGAGGTTGTCGTAGATTGCCCTGTCAGAAGACATGTCCTTGAACAAGTCAAATGCCTGACCAGCTCCAAGAGCAACACATTCAAGCGGCTTTTCGACCAAAATGACAGGAACACCAGTTTCCTTTGAAATGAGTTTTGGAAGACCTTTGAGCATGCTTCCGCCACCGCTCATAACGATACCGCGCTCAACAATGTCGGCAGCAAGCTCTGAAGGAGTTTCACCCAATGTGACTTTAATGAGTTCGACGATTTCATTGACTGTTGATTTAAGGGCCTCACGAACCTCAACGCTGTCGATTTCAAGGCGGCGTGGAAGCCCTGTAATTGCGTCGTTACCACGGACTTCCATTTTTTCGATAGCCTTGTCTTTATCCTGAAGGGCGTTTCCAATCTGAATCTTAAGACGTTCTGCAGTCTGCTGACCGATGCGAAGGTTGTGAACATTGAGGACATATTTCATGATAGCTTCATCGAATTTGTCACCGCCAACACGGATTGCCTTTGTAACAACCATGCCACCCAAAGAAATTACAGAAACTTCAGTTGTACCGCCGCCGATATCGCAAATCATGTGACCGGCAGGCTCGTTGATTGGAATCTGCGCACCAATTGCAGCGGCAAGAGATTCCTCGATTACGTCAACTTCCTTTGCACCGGCCTTTAATGCAGTTTCGATTACTGCACGGCGTTCAACCTGAGTAATGCAGGAAGGAATACCGATTTTCATTCGTGTAGATTTAAAAAGCTGATGACGTGAAATTACTTTTGAGATGAAATATTTAATCATCTTTTCGCAGCTGTCGATGTCAGCAATGACACCGTCTGCCAAAGGACGGATTGCATCGATATTGCCCGGAGTCTTCCAGAGCATACGCTTAGCCTCGGCACCAACGGCCCAAACATGCTTGGTGCCCTTCTCTACGGCAACGACGGAAGGCTCATCAACAACGATACCTTTTCCGCGTACATAAATCAATGTATTACATGTTCCTAAATCAATACCAATATCAGTAGAAAAACGGTCAAAAAAACCCATAAAAAAGTCCTCCCTAACTTTTATTTATAGTCTACTTTATTTCACTCATTTTTTTCAATGCGAGAGGATGATTATTTTGAATTCTCAAGGCTTTTCTCCATTCGGAACGAGCCTTTACCAAATCACCCTGATTCTCATATATTACACCAAGTCCATAATATGAGTCAGCAGAATTTTCATTTTTTTCCAAAATAAAATTAAATTCTTTTTCGGCATCATCAAAATTTCCCCTTTCAAGGGCAATATTTCCCATTAAAAGGTGACTTTTCAGAATAATCTGCTCATCCTTGCAATTCTGCGAGATTCTGAAAAGATACTGTTCGGCAGCATTGTTCTGTCCTACATTGTGATACTGCTCGGCAATTGATAAAAGAAGAACATCTGATTCACGAACCAAAAGAGCTTCCGTAAAGGCAGAAATACTTTCCATAGTCATGCCCAAAGCCGCATAGCTCAATCCCAAAAGCTCAGGTATATCGTCAGCCTTATATCCGTCTTTTTTTGCCTTAAGAAGATAATGAACGGCTAAATCAGCGTAGTAATAATATGAAGAATGAAAATCTTTGTAAAAATATGCCTTGCCAAGCATGTATTCAATCTGTGAAACGGCTCCAAATTTTGCTCCCTGCAGAGCAATACGCAAAGAATTTATAGACTCATCAAGAAAAGCCAGAGATTGCACGACGTCAGAATTTGAAACGGCAAGAAAAAAGGCCGCATAACCATTGTAAGTTCGGGCAGTTATATTAAAAGGAGATTTGTAAAGAATGGCGGAACTTATGTCGTAAACCTGCTGGTAATCATAAACTTTCCATTTTGACTTTAAATTTATGATTGAGTTTCCATTATTTATTTTTGAATCAACAGCCCGCCAGGCAAAAAAAACAGCAACGCTAATAAAGACAGCAAGACAAGAAAAAATCATGAGCTTTTTCAAGAAATAACTCTTTTTTTTGAATATTTCCCTTGTCTGCAAAGCCTTTAACTTCATTATCCCCGTCCACCTATAAAAAAAAAACACAGAAAAGACAATAAGCCGGGTTCTGTTCTGTACCTTTCAAAAAAGAAAAGCACGCATAACCATCTATCCGAAACTTCTGTTGCCAGAAGCCTTTAGCAGCCTACCCGTAGTCCCTGCCCGGAAAAAGCAGACTACTGCTTGGCCTTGCTCCAAACGAGGTTTACCCTGCCAGTCCTGTTGCCAGAACTGCGGTGAGCCCTTACCTCACCTTTTCACCCTTACCCCAAAAAAAGGCGGTTTATTTTCTGTGGCACTGTCTGTCAGAAAAAGGCTTATGCTTTATGGCAAAACCCAAAAAAACAAGTTCCCCTTTCTGCCCGGTTATTACCCGGCGTTTTTTCCGGTGGAGCCCGGACTTTCCTCACCCGCAGATGCTGTCATAAGCAAGGCGGGCACGGTTATATCTTTTCTGTAATTAAATCTTAGTCATCAAAAGCCATGGACTTTTCGTCATCGAGATTATTCTCGTTTTCACCGTCCTCAACTTCATCGTCTTCACGCTCATCGGTAAATTCGTCCTCAAAGTCAGCAAGACTTCCTGTCTCTTCAAGAGTTGAATAATCTTCAACTTCATCTTCATTGACTTCCTGATAGAAGAGGATTCGAGAACAGTAAGGACAGAAAAGAATCTTTTCGCCGTCGCGAACTTCATTTGCAAACTGACCTGGAAGAATCATCTGACAGCCAGTACATACACCGTTGCGGACGGCCACGATACCCTGGGAATTACGCTGAATAATTCGCTGAAATTTATATACGATTTCCTGATTGAGACCAGGAGTAAGTTCCTTTTCTTTTTTATCGAGATCTTCAAGCTGATTTTTGTAATCCTGAATCTGCTGTGAAAGAGCATCCTTGCTGGAATTGAGATCGTCTTCCTGAGCCTTAATCATAGCTTCGTCTGCCTTGAGAGACTCATTGAGTTCAGCAAGTTTTTTTTCTTCACGCTGCAAGTCTTTTCGGACGGCAGCTTCTTTTTCAGTAGCTTCAGAAATCTGCTTGTCAAGGGCTTCGTATTCACGATGAGAAGTAATTGAATCCATGCTCTTCTCACCAGACTCACGGGAAGCCTCTGCCTCTGAAAGCTCACGCTTAAGGTGCTCTACGACTGAGCGGACTTCTTCATAGCTCTTGTTCTTTTCAATGTATTCTTTTTTAAGACGGGCAAGAAGCTCATCCTGAGAATCAAGCTGTTTTGGAGATGCATCAATCTTTTTTTCAAGATCGTATTTTTCTACCAGAACATCCTGAAGAGATTTAAGTTTGTCAAAAACTTCTGTCATTTCCATGTTAAAAGACCTCAAAGTTCAGAAATCCTAAAAAAAATTAGAAATTCCTATTAATATATCACAATATTATATAAAAAATAGCCGTTCATGTCTATCACAAACGGCTGTTTACAATCAATTTATGAAAAGATTTACATTTCAATGTAATCACGAAGGCCGCTTGCCCGGCGAGGATGTCGAAGCCGCCTCAAAGCTTTAGCCTCAATCTGTCGGATTCGCTCTCGGGTAACATTGAAGTAAAGGCCAACTTCCTCAAGAGTAAGGCTGTAACCGTCATCAAGACCGAAACGCATTTTAAGGACTTCCTGCTCCCTTGTAGGCAAAGTATTAAGAACAGTACGAAGCTGTTCCTGAAGAAGCGTATACGCGGTCTGATTTGCCGGATTTTCAACATCTTTATCCTCAATGAAATCTCCCAGCTGAGAATCTTCTTCTTCACCGATCGGAGTTTCAAGAGAAATCGGCTCACGGGCAACATTTTTTACCTGCTTTACGCGGGTAACCGGCCAGCCAAGTTGCTGTGCAATTTCCTCATCGGTTGGTTCGCGGCCAAGCTTTTGCATGAGCTGACGGCCTTCACGCACGACCTTGTTAATCTGTTCAATCATGTGAACCGGGACACGGATTGTGCGGGCCTGATCAGAAATCGAGCGCGTAATCGCCTGCCGGATCCACCATGTAGCGTATGTAGAAAATTTGTAACCCTTGCGGTATTCAAACTTTTCGACAGCCTTGATAAGGCCAATATTACCTTCCTGAACCAGATCAAAGAACTGAAGGCCACGGTTGGTGTATTTTTTGGCAATAGAAACTACAAGACGAAGATTTGCATTGATAAGCTTGTTTTTTGCCTTTTCAAGCATTCTGCGTCCGCGTTCAATTTCGTCAGCCATGGTAAGGATTTCCTCAACATTGTTCTCGAAATCATATTCCATGCGGCGAAGCTTTCGGTCGATTTTTTGAATTTGGGTATAAATGTCACGGATTTCGTCACTTTTGATTCCAAGCTCATTTTCAAGGCGCATAGCCTCTGAGTGAATTGCAAGACGACGACCAAGACTTCGAAGCTCTGTAGGATTAGAAATCCTAAGTTCCTTCATTTTGCGTTCCTGCTTATGCCTGAATTCACTGATTTTTTGAGTAGCATCCACAAATTTGGCACTGAATTTTTCGATTTCTTCAGACTGAATGTCAATTTTCTGAAGTTCAGGGAGAATTTTGGTACGAAGTTCAAGAATCTGTGCATTATCGAAAATCTCACTTGACTGATTAGCCTCAAAAAGCTGCTTTTTAAGGTTCATGTAAACCTTCATGTTTTCCTTACAAGCCTTGAGATTTTCACCATAATAGCTTTTGAGACGGCGTTTTTCTGCCTGAGCCTCGTTGATTTCCTTGCGGGCCTTTCCTGGTTCATGAGGATCGATTTTTGCAAAAGCCTTCTGACAGATTGCAAAAAATTCTGGAATCATCATGCCGGATCTTTTAATAACGTCCTTAATGATGTTTTCACCGTCTTCCATCTGCTTGGAATATGTAACTTCCTGCTCTGCAGTAAGAAGCTTTTCCTTGCCGATTTCCCTAAGGTAAAGACGGATAGGATCGTCAACACTGGAATCCTTATCACCATTGACCAGACGGGTTGAAGCAAGCTCATCATCAGCATTTCCAACTTCATCAGCATCTTCATCGTCGAGCAGCTCCTCATCGTCAGCATCTGCATCGTCATCCAGGTCGGTATCTTCTTCCATAACCTGAATATTGTTCTGGGTTAAAAGTTGAAGCACATCTTCCATTTTTGGAGAATTAACAAAATCCTGACCAAGAATTTCGTTAATTTCATCCCAGGAAACAATCTGCTTATCCTTAGCATACTCTAAAAGTTTTTCAACTTTAGGATCCAGTTCCTGATCCATATTCCAGTCCTTTCCTATTAATTTTTTCATCAATAATCTTTTTTTGCTCAAAAAGCCTCGTCATCAATTCCTGATTTGCAGGAAGACTAAGCTGTCCCTGAAGAGAATTTATCTGCATCAGAATGGATTTTCGCTTTCGCTTAAGGCTGTTTATTTCCAGCATCCGTATACTTTCAGCAACCGACTGCGCCGTAGACTCAGAAAATTCACCCCTGGAAACAGATTCCGTAATTTTCTGTTTTATTCCGTCATGACTGCAGCGATTAAGCACGGAAACAAAAGACAAATCCCCTGACTCGTAACACTCCTTAAGTACAGAAAACAAGGTTTTTGCAAAAGGATTTTCAAAATCATCTTCAGACAAACGGCTCTGCATCAGTTCAAACTGATTTGTATCGGACAAAACTGCCAGAACAGCCCTGAATTCAGAATTGACGATAACATCATTCTGTACTGGAGCAAGACTTTCCGCACCTGAATTTAGAGTTCGTTTTTTTACTTCTTCACGATTGTTGAAATCCTTTTTTATTGCCTCGAGGGAGATGTTTAAAGTCCGCCCCAAGAGTTCCAGACTTGATTCCTTCTGTATGTCAGTCTGCAACGCATCAATATAAGGGAAGAATTCAAGGGCAATCTTAGCCTTTCCCTCTGCAGTATCCTTTTGGTACTTCTGCGTCAGAAAATCCAACAGATAATCACTATCTAAGATAGCGGAATTTACTTCATTCGTCAAGACATCCGCACCAAAATTAAGCATAATTTCAGCCGGATCCTTTGCATTGTGAAGCCGGATCACCCGCACCGTAAGCCCCTGACTCCTGCACATAAGGATCGCCCGCCACGTCGCCTTCTGGCCCGCCCCATCCGAATCAAATGAAAGGAACACCGTGTCAGCAAACCCCCGCACGATTTTTATCTGGCCGTCGGTAAGGGCCGTTCCAAGAGGAGCCACCGCATATGTAATTCCGCACTGATGATAGGCAATACAGTCCATATAGCCTTCACAGAAAATCACTTTTTTATTCTCACGAATTGACTGCTTTGCAAAATTAAAGGCATAAAGCGTCTCACCCTTCTGATACTGAATCAAATCGCCGGAATTCAAATATTTAGGAGACTTTTCAGGATTACCACGCAAAAAACGCCCGCCAAAAGCCACTGCCTGCCCGCGCCTGTCAAAAATAGGAAACATGAGCCTGTCAGAAAAAAAAGCTATGTCAGGATATTTTTTGCTAAAAAGGCCGGACTTTGCAAGAAAATCATCGGAAAAATTTTTACCCTTAAGGAATTTTTTGAGCCAGCTTCTGTCAGAAGGTGAATATCCAAGCTTAAATTTCTCGATTGTTTCCATGGAAATTCCACGTTTAGTGATGTAATCGAGGGCAAATTTTCCGGCTTCAGTCTTTAAAAGTCCGTAATGAAAGAGCTCAGCAACGCGAGTATACAAATCAATATAAAGTTCCCTGCTGTCATCTGATTTTTCAGCCCTGGGAACATAATTGTCCGCATATTTAACTTCAACATTAAATTTCTTTGCAAGAATTCTGACAGCCTCAGGGAAACGAACCTTTTCCATTTCCATAATGAATTTTATTGCACTTCCGCCGGCATGACAGCCAAAGCAGTAGTACATTTTCTTTTCCGGGGTTACACAAAATGACGGAGTTTTTTCATGATGAAATGGACAGCACCCCCACCACTGATTCCCCCTGTTCTCAAGCTGGACATATTCACCTACAACAGCGACGATATCAGCCTGAGAATTTACAGAATCAATTGTTTCCTGAGAAATTATTCCTTCCATGGGCTCAGTTGCTTCCAGATTTTTTAGTCTTAAAACGGGCACCGGCCTTTACATGGGCATTAAAAGACTGGGAGAAGGTATGGCGCCCGGAAACAGAATCCGTAAGGGTGAAATAAAAATAGTCAGTTTCAGGAGGATTTGCGGCAGCCCTCAGGGCCACAAGTCCGGGATTCGAAATCGGCGACGGAGGAAGGGCGGCCCATTTATAAGTATTGTAAGGGCTGTCAATCTTAAGGTCGTCATAGGAAATTACGTCAGGATGAGGCTTTCCCTGAATTTCAGTGATTATGTATTCAATCGTAGCACAGGAATAAAGGCCGACACCTGCCTGAATGCGGTTCCTAAAGACACTGGCAATAAGGGGCGCTTCTTCTTCGACGCGATACTCCCTCTCAACAATTGAAGCAAGGACAAGCGCCTCATAAAACTGTGATGGAGACTTTCCTGAAAAATATGGAATTTGCGAAATCTTATCAAAAAAAGCTGTGGCCATAAGCACAACAACCTTTTCCGCTCCCATGCCGGGAGCAAGGAAATATGTATCCGGAAAAAGAAAGCCCTCAAAGGATTCCGAAGGAATTTCAAATTTTTCAAGTAGAAGAGGATTATGAGCAGCTTCGATAAAATCATCAGCCTGGCAGACTCCGTTTTTTTCAAGCAGCAGGGCAATCTTACGAACTGTAAGACCTTCAGGCACAGAAACTTTTACAGAATCCTGCCTGCCAGATTCAAGAATCTCCATAATCTGAAGGGCACTCATAGACGAGTCTACAGAATAATATCCGGACTTCATGACAGGAACATTCTTTCGGAACGCCAGGAAAGGAAATCTGGCAGCAATATAAAAAGCCTTGTCAGAACGCACAAGCCCAGACTGCGCAAGAAGCTCAGAAATTCTTGCAACCGTTACCCCTGACGGAACTTCAAAATGCACCTGCCGGGCATCATTTTTTGAATCCGGTGGAAGAAGAGCGATGCGAAATGCAAGAAAACAGGCAAGAAACGCCAGAAGAATACAGCCAAAAGCCGTAACCACAAAGGAGAAAAATTTATTTTTTTTGTTTTTGTTTTTTTTCATGAATAAAAAGCCTCTGCCTCATCAATGGACATGGAATTGTACATAACCCTCTCGACTCTGGCAGAAAAATCAAGAAGCACGTCAGGAATCTGTTCCTGATTCTTCCTGAGAAAACGTGCGAGAGCCCTGACTTCCCGCTCCGTAAAACTATATTCAAAAAAAGAATTTGTATCAGCAGAAAGAGAATTGTCCGTCATAGTTCCACAGATTCTCCTTCACGGGCAATCTCAATCTCAAGGGAACTTCCGGAAATATAATTCGCATACCAGACCGCAGATTCAAAAATAGTATTGAGCCGGCGGTCATCGTAAGTAGGCTCGTGGTGAAACATGTACATTTTTTTGATTTTCCATGAGGCTGCAAAATCGATGGCATAGCAGAAAGCCGAATGCCCCCAGTTAACCTTACGAAGAGCTTCCTCTACAGTATACTGGGAATCTATAAGAACAATATCTGCATTCTCGAAAATTTTCGCCCGTTCTTCCGTATGGGCAAAATCCTTTGACCCCAGCTCAACGTCCGTGGCATAAACGAACCTTTTACCGTCTTCAACAACCGCATAAGAATAAGAATCTCCAGGATGAGCCATTTTCACGCATGAAACCTGAGCGTTTCCAATTGTAAGAACCTGCCCGGGCTCAATCACATGAAAGCGGAAATGACTTTCAATTACAGAAAAATCAACGGGATAAAAAGGAGCCACCATTTGTTTGGCAAGATAATCCCTGACATTTGGAAATGGCGTATAAACATCAAAAACAATATTGGGATTGTAAACACGGTCAAAAAAAGGAAGCCCCTGAATGTGGTCCCAATGAAAATGCGACATAAAAAGATGATAATGATTGCCGGCAGGAGGATCTGAAAATTTACCCATAACACGCATACCGGAACCTGCATCAAAAATCAGCTTGGAATCATCTTTAAGAGTAACTTCAACACATGGAGTATTTCCACCGGCCGTTCCAGAAATCCACCATGGCAGGGAATCAAGAAAATTACGCTTAGCCTCGTCAGAGACAATGTCCTCAGGTTTTATGCGCTGTAAAGCTGCGATAAGTTTTGTGCGAACCTGCTGGGATGACAGCGGAGTCGGCAAAGACCCCCTCACCCCCCAAAAATGTATATTCACCGATGACTCCATCCATTTTTGTAATATCTTAAATTATAATCCGATAGCAAATCTTTGTCAAAGTAAATTACACAGAGGTGACAAAGCCGCAGAGATAAAAAAAAACGGCCTTGAATTTAATCAAGACCGTTTAAGTGGGGAGTGAGGGACTCGGACCCCCGAACCCGAAAGGGAGCGGATTTACAGTCCGCCGCAATTGCCGCTATGCGAACTCCCCATTTTGCCTTTCGGCTAGAGCTGCTTGTAGGACTTGGACCCACGACCCCGAGATTACAAATCACGTGCTCTACCAACTGAGCTAAAGCAGCATCTCTAGTTCCTAAACCTTGTCGTTTCGGAATGTGTTAATACTATCTGACAGCAAAAAAAATGTCAATATGTAAAAAACAATTTTTTTGCATTTTTTTTATTTTTTTGCAAAATCAGGTCTGAGCTTTTCGCCGCCGTTTATATAAACAGGTACTGGTCTGGCCTGCGCATCCATGTAGGCCGTAACAAGAACACGGATCATCTTTTCGGGGGAACCCAAAATTTCAGGTTCCTGAGAACAGAAGAGAGGAATCTGAGAAACATCAAATTCACTCTGCCCCTTTCTAAGAGCCATTGCCGGATTCATTACATTTAAATCTCTGGTAATCGTGAACTGAATCGATACGAAATCTTTTTGAGAAAGGTTATTTTCTGCAAAAAGCCTGAGGCACATTTCACAAACATTTTTAACAATTGAATCGGTTTTATTTTCGGCGCCTGTCGCACCGCGAATCGCAAAAACCCTTTCTGACATATTTCCTCCAAATTAAAACTACATCTTTTTTATTGACGGTTTTTCTGATAAAATCAGATACAAATTATAACTTTTTACGAGGGGCGATTCAAGAAACAATGCAAAAAGAAGAAAAGCCTGAAGATCTGGAAGAACTTGAAGAACTGGAGTCACTGCCAGAAACAGGCGAAGGCAAGCAAAACAGAAGGCTTCCTCCAATCCTCAGACTCAGCAGAAGGGCCACTGTATTCCTAAGTCTGACATTGACAGCCCTGATTCTTTTTTTCATAACCGGAAACCGGCAGACTTTCCTCGACTCAAATTTAAAGCTCATACTCAAAATAATCAGCGTAAACGGAATCGCACTGGTATTTTTCGCCACAGCTTCAAGCCTGGAATGCATTTTTTACATCATCAAAAACAAAAAAGTCAGGCTCATAGTCCATCTGGCAATTTACCTTATCATGCTGGTCGCAGGAAGCACAGTCACAATTTTTTTCCTCACAATCAACCTGCTTTCAGAAGGCATTTCTTTCTGATATAATCAGGGCATGAAATCGATAAAAATTCCGGAAACTCTAAAAAAGCTCAACGAAATATTCATTCAGAACGGTTTTGAGGCATATCTTGTGGGGGGGGCTGTAAGGGACATGCTCCTCGGCAAAAAAGCAAGTGACTGGGACATAACCACAAATGCAAAACCAGAAGAAATAATGAGGATATTCCGAAAAGTCATACCTACCGGAATAAAACACGGAACCGTCACCATACATTTCATGGGAAAGGAAATCGAAGCTACCACATACAGGAGCGAAAGCGAATACACGGACGGACGGCACCCTGACAGCGTAAATTTTGACGCAAGCCTTGAAGACGACCTTTCACGGCGAGACTTCACCATGAATGCAATTGCAGCCTCACTTACGGACGGGAACATAATCGACCCCTTTGACGGACAGAAAGACATAAAATCAAAGACCATACGAACGGTAGGTAAAGCCCGCGACAGATTTCTTGAGGACGGACTGCGCCCAATCCGGGCAATCCGCTTTTCAAGCCAGCTTGGTTTTGACATTGAAAAAGAAACCTACGAAGCCATCAAACTTAGTGAAGTTCAAAAAAAGATAAAATCCATCTCCATGGAGCGTTTCCGTGACGAATTTGAGAAAATCCTTCGTTCCCAGGAACCTTCAAAGGCCTTCCACCGCATGGAAGAAACCGGAATTTTAAAGGCCTTCATCCCTGAGCTTGCAGACTGCCGTGGATGCGAGCAGAAAGATATGAGAGGCTTTCACGAATTCGACGTGCTGGATCACAATCTTTACGCCTGTGACGGCGCCCCGCATGACAACGAAATAGTGCGGCTTTCAGCCCTCTTTCATGACATTGGCAAAAAAAAGGCAAAAACAGTTGAACAGGTTGAATATCCCAAAGGTTCAGGTTCTTTTGTGGAGCAGATTCACTTTCACGGGCACGAGCACTATTCAGCTGAAACGACAAAGGAAATCCTCACCCGCCTTAAGTTCCCAAACTCCGTGATAAACCAGGTCTGCCACCTGATTGAGCAGCACATGTTCTTCTTTGAGGAGCATTGGAGCGACGCCGCGGTCAGAAGGTTCCTTGTAAGGGTAAAGCCAGAGTGCGTGGAAGATTTATTCTCACTCCGCGTTGCAGACATTTACGGAATGCATAGATGCAGGGTAAACCCGATGAACGAGGGAATCCAGAAGATTTTTACTCTTCGTGAAAGAATAAAAAATGTCCAGTCTAAAGAAACAGCCCTCTCCCTCAAAGACCTGGCGGTCAACGGAAACGACCTGATCAAGGCCGGAATTCCAGCCGGAAAAAAGCTGGGATCAATCCTCAACGAACTTTTTCAGTGTGTACTAGACGATCCAGATATGAACGAAAAGGAAAAACTCCTTACTGTAGCAAGAAATATCGCAGGCAAAAATTTATAACAAAAAAAAATTAAAAAAAAAATCGATTTTTTTCGTTCAACCTGTTGACATTTTCTTTGCATAGGTATATATTTAACACCGTCACGAGACAACAAGCCGGTGTAGCTCAGTTGGTAGAGCAGCAGACTGAAAATCTGCCTGTCGTTGGTCCGATTCCAATCGCTGGCACTTCTTGCGGCAGTCATATAACGGCTCATTATCTCAGCCTTCCAAGCTGATGACGAGGGTTCGACTCCCTTCTGCCGCTTAAAAGCTCCTAAGTTAAATCTTGGGAGCTTTTTTTTGCTCCTATTTTACAAATTCTTTTCTTGTTAAAACCTGTCTTGTGTCTTATAATTAAATCAAGTTTTTTTTGTTACAAGGCTACAGGGGAAATCAGAACGTTTTAATCAATTATGGAAACAAACTCTATCGAAAATGACATTGAATTCGCCATGTACTCTGCCCTTGAAGCCACAATCAGCGCCAACATAGACGCAGAAATTGCCGCAAAAGGCAAATTACCCTTTCCCAAAGAAATTCTTGTAAATAAAATAATTCAGAAAAATATTGACCAGCTGGAAGAATCCCTATATATGACCCTGGGCAAGGACGGAAAAACATACCTTGCAGGCCCCTGGCTTATGCGCCCCCTCCTTCACGAAGGCAAAATGATCCCAACAATGGAATACTTAAAAAAGTCTGTAGATTGCACGAACGTAGTTTTTGTTCCGGAAAAAAGCGGAGCTGAATTAAGAGAAGAGCTTTGGAAAGACTAAAAGGTCAAAAAAAAAGAGCCGCTTTTTAAAAGACAGCCCTCTTTGAACAAATATTTTTATTTTTTTTCGATAAAATCACGCTTAAGAAGGTAATCAAGAATCATCTCGACAATCATTTCCGGCGTGCGGGTTGCCGTATCAATCTTGAGATCAGCGAATTCGTACTCGTTGTTGTCAATTTGATAGAGCTTCATGTAGCGCGCACTGTCCTCGCGGTCACGCATGGCGGTGAAGTCCTTGATTTGCTGCAAGTCCCCGCCCTCACGGTTGAGGATTCGTTTTGCACGGGTATCGTCGCTTGCGATGAGATAGACTTTTACATCAGCCTCTTTAAGCATCCAGATTGCAAGTCGGCTGCCCAAAACGCAAGGCTCAGCCTGAGCAAGAGCAACCTGATGAGTATCAACGGCAACATCGTAGCTGTCATCATTCTTTGCGTTTTCAATTACCTGAGCAAGAGTAAGCCCTTTTTCTGCCGCAAGCTGGCGGAAAGTGTAATTTATAAGCTTGATTCCGAGCTTTTCTGCAAGCATTGTAGAAACAGTTGTGTTACCGCAGCCCGACTTCCCGGAAATAGCGACCCGAAGTTCTTTTTTAAGTTTGTATTCCGACATAATTTCTCCTTTTTTATAAAAATTCCTCACGGAGGGCACAGAGTCCACAGAGGGAATTCAGATTTCATCCACAGATTTTATATATTTTTTAACCACAGATTACACAGATGTCACAGATTATGTATTTTTCTTTCTTTTGCGAGTCGCTTCCCCAAATACGGATAAGTTCCGCATACAAAATTTTCAATCTGTGTAATCGGTGTAATCTGTGGTTCCCTCTACTCCACGTTTTTGCTTTGCTCACGGATGTTTTCCAGGGCGTCTTTGGCGTTTACTACCATTGCGCCCACTTCCGTGAACTGGTTCTTGCTTCCGATTGTGTTGATTTCGCGGTTCGCTTCCTGACAGATAAAGTCAATCCGCTTGCCCGGGACCGGATTATCGCTGAATTCCTTTCGGAGAGCCGCCAGATGGCTGTGCAGGCGGATGATTTCCTCGTTGATTGTGTAGCGGACCAGCATCGCGGCAACTTCAGTCATGATGCGGTTTTCGTCCACATTATCGCCCAGAAGCTCCTTAAAACGGGCAGTAATCTGCTCGCGGAACTTCTCTTCCATCTTAGGCTGCCACTCCTTAAAGAAAGCGGCACAGGAATCAAGGACATCGAGCTTTGAAAGCAAGTCTTTTTTAAGGTTCTCACCTTCCCGCTTACGGTCAGAGACAAACTGCTCAAAAACTTCGTTGAAAACGCCCTCGATTTTTACCCAGTAAGACTCCGCGTCGTATTCGTGGGTGATGTTGAGGACTCCTTCCTGACCTACGATAAGGGAAAGAGGAATATCCTCCGCCTTTCGCCCCAGGCTCACGGCAATCTGAGAGATAGCCTCGGCATACATTTTAGCCGCCTGGGGGTCTGCCGAAACCTTTGCTGTTGAGGCCATGTCCTTTACACGGATTGTTACATCAACCTTGCCGCGGACGATTTTTTCTGAAACCAGCTTCCTGACCTTGGCTTCAAGCGGATTGAGGAAGTAAGGAAGATTTATGTTCAAGTCGAGAAAGCGGTTGTTGACGCTCTTGATTTCAACACTGATTTGAGTATTATCAATGACGGCTTCCTTAAAGCCGTAACCTGTCATGCTGTTCATAAAAAAAATATATCATAAAAAAACAATAGATAAAAGCAATTTTTTCTGCTAAACTTTCTTTTAAGAATGATTCAACAATTTCATTCCAAATTTTATTCATCGAGGTGTTTTTTATGAAAAAATTTTTGACTTTGGCTGCCATTGCCGCAATCGGAAGCACGGCATTTGCCCTTGACCTGGGAGAAATCAACGGAACATGGCAGGATTCCAAGTACAATGCAAACTGGAATTTCGCCGCTGATGGAAAAATAATACTTTCTGATTCAGTGACAGGCGAAACATACTTCACTTTCACAGACGCAAATACCCAGAATTTCAAGCTTTCCGGCGGAGCAAGCGGAGCTACAATCACATTTGACTGCACGGAAACTCACCGCTCATATAAATTCAACAAGCCGCTCTCTCTCGGAACTGACTTGAAGATGACCGTAAACCCGGACTGGACTGACACTGATTACGAAACGACAATCAAATTCCAGAAATAAAAAAGTCCAAAAAATTAACCACAGATTACACAGATTAAAAGGATTACGCCTCTCGTATATGAAAGATTTTCGTATGATACGTAAATTTTCCAATTCAGATATATATAATCTGTGACATCTGTGTAATCTGCGGTTCTTATATCTCCATGTTCATCACATGGCGCACTTCAAGAAGCGTTTTGCTTGCGATTTCCCTTGCTTTCTCAACGCCCTCGTTAAGCACTTTCCTGATAAGCTCAGGCTGCTTCTCAAGCTCGGCCCGCTTTGTGCGCAACGGCCTCAAATGCTCGTTCAAAGCCTCTGTGAGCGTGTTCTTGAGCATTCCGCCGCCACCGTCACCGATTCGCTCGGCGATAGCCTCCGGGGTCTCGTCGGTACAAAGGGAAATAATGCGCAAGAGGTTTGCGACTTCCGGCCTGTTTACAGGATCGTAAGTGATGTGCCTGTCCTGGTCAGTCTTTGCCTTTTTGATAGCCTTTGCAGTCTCATCGTCCGTCGCAGAAAGCATGATAGTGTTTCCCAGCGACTTTGACATTTTTGCGCTTCCGTCAAGGCCCATAATCATCGGAGTCTTTGAAAGAAGAGCGTGCGGCTCAGGGAAAATCGGCTCGCTTCCCTTGCAGAACTTGTTATTGAACCTTCTGGCAATCTGGCGCGCAATCTCAAGATGCGGAAGCTGATCCTTTCCGACAGGAACGACATTTCCTTTGCAGAAAAGGATATCCACAGCCTGATGAACAGGATAAGTGTACATGCCTGCGTTGAGCGGGATTGAAGATTTGGCCATCTCGTCCTTTACGGTCGGGTTTCGGTCAAGGTCACTCTTCGTTACGAGCGTGAGGAAAGGAACCATAAGCTGGTTAGCCTCAGGAACATGACTGTGCGGATAAATGCACACATTTTCACCCGGCTCAATTCCAGCCGCAAGATAGTCAATCACAAGCTCTTTTGTATTCTCGCTGATTTTGTCGAAAGCGTCATGATCTGTGAGAACCTGATAGTCCGCAATCAAAATCATCGTTGGAACGCCAAGTTTTGAAAGGCGGACGCGGTTTTTGAGCGAGCCGAAATAATGCCCGATGTGAAGGCGGCCAGTCGGTCGGTCACCGGTCAAAACACGGTATTTTTTGGGATTCTGGGCAATGTCTGCCTCGATTTTTTCGCTCATTCTCATGGCTTCAGCCAGGATTTTATCTGCATTTGTTTCTAATTCTTCTGACATAATTTCCTCTTTTAAAAACTTCCGAAATTATATCAGAATCGGGTGCTTTTATCTATAAGAATTTTAAGGCGCGAATCAACTTGCTACGGGCTATCCGCGGTTCCGCTGTTCGCTTCATTTCCGGCGGTCTCGACTCCGCTCAACCACCGTGAACGGCTTCGCCGCCGCTACTATCCCGCGCGGCATTTTCTTTTAAAACAAAAATTTACTCGCTTAAAAAAAATCTAATCGTTATAATCTCAAATCATGAAAAAACTTGCTTCAATCGAAAAATTAGAAAACTGGATAGATTCATATCTCAACTTTGAGAAAACACCGAAAAAGAACATTTTCTGGCTGGACACAATGCGTTTCTTCTGCAAAAAGTTCGGTCAGCCACAGGATTTCGCCCCCTGTTTCCATGTGGCGGGCAGCAAAGGAAAAGGCTCGGTCTCAACCTTCATCGCATCAATCCTCGACGAAGCCGGCTACAAAACAGGACTTTACACTTCCCCCCACATTTTGGATTTCATCGAGCGGGTTTCAAGCCCAAGCGGCGCCTTTGAGGAAGAAGCCTACAACCGTGCCGTCGAAGAAATCATGAGCGGAGTCAAGGCCATTCCGACCGAGGAGCTTCCGGGGCAGCGCCCTATAACCTGGTTCGAGCTTGTCACGCTTTTTTCATTCTTGGTTTTCCGACAGGCAAAAGTAGACTGGTCCGTTTTTGAAGTGGGCCTTGGAGGACGGCTGGACTCAACGAATATCGTAAACCCAAAGGTTTCGGTTATCACACCTATTGAACTTGAGCACACGGAATTTTTGGGCGACACTCTTGAAAAAATTGCCTTTGAAAAAGGCGGAATCATAAAGGAAAACACGCCCGTCGTAATCGCCCGCCAACGACCGGAAGTTCGTAAAGTTTTTGAAAAAATCGCGGAAGAAAAGCACGCCAGGGCAATTTTCGTGGAAGATGCAATTCAGAATCTAAGTTTTGAGATAAAAAATATATCAAATTGTATAAAAAATAACACTAATATAACTATCGGTAGTCAAAATTTTAAAGAAGATGGTATAAAAAATCATACAATCTCACAAAAAAATAAAAATATTTCACTAATGAATGTTAGTTTTTCTTCGAACATCTTCAAAAAACCTATACAAACGGATACGCTATTGCTTGGTCACTTCCAGGCTGAGAATGCCGCGCTTGCAGCCCTTGCTGTAAAAACAGCCCTGCCGAACATTAGTGAGGATGCAATCGAACGAGGCCTGGCAAAAGCCAAGCTTCCCGCCCGCTTTGAAATCGTTCAGAACCCGAAAGGCTTTGAAAACATTCCCTTCCTCGTGATGGACGGAGCGCACACAGTCAACAGCGTCCGCTTCACTATGGAAACATTGAATCAGGTTTTCGGGAAAACTGACGGTCGTTTGCAAAACAACAGAACGCTCCTTTTTGCCTGTGCGGCAGACAAGGACGCAACTGACATTGCCCCGCTTTTTAAAAATCAGTTTGGGTCAGTATTTCTAACAAAGCCAGGTAACGTAAAACAGTCAGATCTGGAAACGCTCGCAGACGCTTTTGACAAGACAGAAATTTCATACGACCTCAACGAAGATTTTGAAACGCAGATAAAAAAAGCGTTCGAACATGCGAACGCTCATAAATCGATTTTGCTTGTAACAGGTTCATTCTACCTGATTGCCGAAGTTAAGCGATGTTTAAATCTTTGACTTCTTGTGCTATAATATTCACATGCGAAAAATTACGATTATCACAGGAGCAAGTTCCGGCATGGGTGCGGAATTTGCCCGTCAAATATCTAACAATACAGAAAGCACTGAAATCTGGCTGCTTGCACGCAACAAAGAAAAGCTGGAAGAAATAAAATCAGAAATTCAGGAAAAAGCAAAAAATGATTCCGGCAAAATTCTGAAAGTCAAATCAGTCCCCATGAATCTTTCTGGAAAGGAAGGCGTAAACCTTTTCAAGACTTTTCTAGCTACAGAAAAAATTTCCGGGGGGTTTGAAATTGACCTTGTGGTGAACAATGCTGGCTTCGGAACTTACGGAGAATTTTCAGAAACGCCTCTAGACCGGGAACTTGAAATGATAGACCTTAACTGCACATCCCTTACAGGAATTTGCGGAGCCGTACTTCCCTACCTTCACCAGAATTCTTCGATTATCAATGTCGCATCTCTGGCAGCATTTTTGCCTCTGGGAAATTTTGCAGTCTATGCGGCCACAAAAGCTTATGTCCTTTCATTTTCTGTAGCCCTTGCAGCAGAACTTAAAGACAAAAAAATCCGTGTAAGCGCACTTTGTCCAGGAAGCGTCAGCACTGACTTTGCAAACGTCGCCTCAAACGGAGCCCGAAAAGAAGTCCTTAACGGAAAGGATCCAGTTCTTGTTGTGGCACACTGCCTTAAAAAAGCAAAAAAAGGCAAAAAAATCATTCTGTGGTCAAACAAGTGGAAATTTACCGCATTTATGAGTCGCTTTATAGGAAGATATTTCTGCGCCCGATATACTTTTAAATACAACAAACGTCCTTATCAGCATTAGTAAAATAAAGTTTTAATTTTTCAACTTTCAAATATAAAGAGGTATTTTTATGGCAGCACCACAAAAAAGCATGATTACAAACAACGCACTTTTCACTGATTTTTACGAACTTACAATGGCTCAGGGCTATTGGAAAAACAACATGAACCATCAGGTCGTCTTCGACATGTTTTTCCGAAGGCAGCCATTCAACGGCGGCTTCTCTGTTTTTGCAGGTCTTGAAAATCTAATCGATGCAATTACAGACTTTACTTTTGGTGAAAGCGACATTGAATATCTGCGTGGCCAAAAGATTTTCGATGAAGGATTTCTGGAATATCTCAAGGATTTCCGTTTTTCCGGTGACATGTATGCATTTGAGGAAGGCTCAATTATCTTCCCTCAGGAGCCTATAGTCCGCATTCACGCAAACCTTATTGAAGCTCAGATTGTCGAAGCCCTTATCTTGAACATCATCAATTTTCAGAGCCTTATTGCCACCAAAACAGCCCGCATATGGCTTGCAAGCAAAAAAGGCGGAATCATGGAATTCGGTCTGCGCCGGGCCCAGGGACCAGACGGAGGCATGGGAGCAACAAGGGCAAGCTTCATCGGCGGTGCTGCGGGTACCAGCAACACCCTTGCAGGCAAGATTTACGGAATTCCTGTCATGGGAACAATGGCTCATTCATGGATCATGGCTTTCCCAAACGAACTCGAAGCCTTCCGTGCCTATGCAAAAATCTATCCAACAAATGCAATTTTCCTGATTGACACTTATGACACCCTCAAATCAGGAATCAAAAACGCAATCATCGCCGGCAGGGAACTTGTTGAACAGGGATACAACTTCGGTGTAAGGCTTGATTCTGGTGACATTTCATATCTCACACGTGAAGTTCGAAAGGAACTTGACAAGGCTGGATTTCCTCAGGCAAAAATTTGCGTCTCGAATGAGCTTACAGAAGAAATCATCGAAACTCTGGTTCAGCAGGACACGCCTATAAATTCCTGGGGGGTCGGCACACACATGGTCACAGGCGGAAACGAAGCTAGCTTCACAGGCGTTTACAAGCTTGGTGCCCGCCACGATGAAAAGAGCGGTGAAATGATGCCGGCCATGAAATTCAGTGATAATCCCGAAAAAAATACTAATCCAGGTGTCAAAAACGTATTCCGCCTCTATGACGAAGACGGAAACGCAAAAGCTGACATCATAGCCCGAAAGAACGAAGTAATTGAACCAGGAAAGGAATACCGCTACTATCATCCAATGGTAGATTACCGTCAGTTTGCCTTTAAGGCTGCAAAAGTAGAACCCATGCTGAAAAAAGTTGTCGAAGGCGGAAAGCGCATCGGCAAAAAAAAGAGCGAGGCTGAAACTTTACGAAAAGCAAGGGAAACAATGCAGAAGCAACTGGAAAGTTTTGACGGCTCTTACAAACGCATCCTCAATCCACATATCTACAAGGTTTCATTGACAGAAGCCATGAAGGAACTCAAGCTGGACTTCATCAAGGCAAGAATCAAGTAAAACATGAATTCTGCAGAGCGGATGTCCTTTTGTGTCAGGAGCATCCGCTTTTTTTTGCAGAAAGTGGATTACATTCATCTCAAAAGAAGTTTGTAGTATCCTGTACGTGTACGAAGAATTTCAAGGGAACAGCGTGGTGTACAGTCAATAAAGCGTCTGAGTTTTGCAATATAGGCATAAACGGCATTTTTTCTTGATTTCTCACTTTCTCCGCTTATGTTCATATAACTGGCAATCTCATCAACGGAAACTTCCCTGCAACGATGCTTAAAAAGAAAAACAAGCAGGTTATAGATTGACGGCGGCATCTTGTTGCTTTTGCGAAAACATTCCAGGATATTCTGGCGGACAGCCTTAACTGGAAGTGCAAGTTCAGGAGACGACTCTAGTTCATCACCTTCAAAAATCAGCTTTTTAACTTCCGGGCTTTCAAGACAATCCGTAATCCGTCTGAACAGTGGCGCCATCAAATGGAGGGTCTGGATTTCATACTGAAATTCATTTATTGAAACCCAGTAATTCATCCTTTCCACTGCATTCCGTTTTGGGTCCCCAACCAGAATCAAAGGAATTTTCAGCTGCTTTGATCTGAATATGTCATAAATCAGCTCCGTAAAATTTCTGTACAAGTCATAGTCCATGAAAATAATTGAATCTTCATTCTTCTCCGTCAGGACAGTTTGAATAAGACTCAATCCATCATTGCAGAAACTAAACTCGTCTTCTGTGGTAAAAACTCTCCGATATAAAATTTCAAAAACTTTTTTACATTTACCAGTACAAAGGAAATGCAACTTTTTAACTCCAAAAATTTTATATGCCTGAGAAAAACAGTCCTGAATATTTTTCTCAAGTCAATTTCATAATCGGTGTATAATTACTACAACTTTATGTACTATTCTGTCCTTTTTTACATGTTTTAAAATTAGTTACCATTTAAAACTGAGTAATATAAATAAAACACTCATTAAGACAAAGTATGCTTTAATAAAGATTTAAGGATTATTTTTGCGAGCAAGTTTACGGGTTCAATTTCCATTCCCCATATTCATCAACAATCTGAGTCTTCATGCTGGCAAGAGGACGCCATGCCACGCTGATTGAGAAATAAGGACTGAAGTCGTAGTAAGGTGAGTCGTTGTTTTTTCCGTGCGGCTGATATCCAGTCGTATTTTTTGTCATGAGGCGTGGCTTTACAGAGAAAGAGCAGTTCAAGTCCCAGTCATCCAAATCATGGGTTACGTCAATTTTCAGGCTCTGGAGTTTGAATGCACTGGATTTTCGCTTTTCAATATCATCAAAGCGGAAGGAATCCAGCAAGTCCTGAAGGAAATTTCGTTCACCATGATTCTTATACTTATATGAATATTCAGCATCAGAACAAAAATAGCGATAGATGCTACTGTTTTTTGTCTCTGCACTGAAAGTAATATTCAAAAAGTCATTTACCTTAAAAGTAAGGGCCGGAATAAATTTGAAATAGCTGCTCGTAGGACGCACAAAGTCATAGACGGCGCTTGTTGAAAGGGATGGTGACCAGGAAATGCGGTCACTGAGATGCTTGAAAGTTTTAGTTCCGCTTACATATGCAAGACTGAACTGATATGGCTGGAATTCCTTTTCACCATTACTTTTGGCAATCCACCCAGCCTTATCATCATACTTGTAGCTTGTGACATAAGAAGCAGTATATGCAGCCTGAAGTCCGTATCCGGAAAGGGAAAATTTTAAAGACTCACTTTCTGATTCCTCAAAGTCATATACATAGTTCTGGGAAAACTTAATCTTGCTGGAAAGTAAATCTATGGACAGAGACTGAGACAGGTCATCCTTTACCCATGTGCTGTCATCCTTACTTTTCTGCTTTATTCCGCTTCCAATCGTAAAGACTGTGTACGGAAAACCCAGAGTTAAAGTACCGCTGTAAGAATCAACCTGAGGAGGAAGCGTTGTAGTCAAGGACAGAGTCTGATAGAATTTTTTATCCATTTCATGGGCGCCCAATACAAAATTCAAATTGTGAACAGTAAGACAGTCTTCATCAGTTAAATCCGTGGTAAGATAATCCCATTCCGGTTCTTCCGCAGTACCGACAAATTCCGTCCTGATCATTTTTATGGTCGTGTTCCATGTAAGGGCCGTTTCAGAAAAATGCTTTGTGTAGACAAGAGGCTTAAAGGAAAGGGCATTTACATCCGTCAAATCAAATTTGCGGGCATTGTAGTCAGATTTTTCAACAGACTTTGCCGATTCTGCAGTATAACCGCCTTCAGAAGATGTTTTTGTAATCTTTAAATATGGATGAGACTGATAAACAGGGTTAAAAGTAAAGGTATCCGTTAAAGAAATAAAACTGTCCCGGTATCCCAGCTTGCTTGTAAGAACCGTGGGCGATTTTACCTGAATGTAAGTCGACTGCATGTCATTCCAGGCAAAATCTTCCGGAGTCTTGAGCACGGCAGAGGAATACGAAAATTGTGAAGTAAAATCAGGAGATACAGAATAGCCAAGGGAATAGTTTATGCCGTTAACAGCAACCGTAGAAAAAGTAGGTGCATCCAGAGCAGGAAGATATTTTTCTGAAAAAATAACTTCCTCTTCTGCAGTTCCGGATTTATTTTGTAATTCGGAGTCAGTTGATGTTTTGGAATCATTTTCCTGTGTTTCATCTGAATCTTTTTTTTCAGAATCATCCAAATCTCCAGGCGGTGAAAGAGTCAGGTTCGTGGCCGACGATTTGCTGGATTTTTTACCGGTGAAAGGAACCTGAACCACAGTTCCGGCAATTCGCCCGCTGGCCTTAAAAGGCGTGATTTGGGATGGATAGTAGAATTTACGCTCAGGTGTGTAATCGCCCCATGATGGATCAGATTTTGCCCTTGGATCCTGTTTGATATTTTCATTTGCCTTTGAGGAATAGACTACGGAAGAAGAAAAATTTGAAAGAGAAAGGCTTGAAATATAAGGATTTAAAAATTCAGGAATTTTAAAAGTGTAGGAACCGTTGAGGCCCCAGGTAAATGAAGAAGTTTCAGTAACGGTAAGCTCATCCTTAGAAGAAGAAGATCCGCCACCGCTCATGGCATAGTCAATCCAATCCATTGTCTCGGCACGGGTATTGAAGTCATAGTCAAAGAAAGGATCTGAATAAATCGGCATGCTTACTGTAAGCGAAAAAGGCTTGGCAATCGTAAATTTAAGGTTTGCCTGATAACGGAAGGGAAATTCCTTTCCCATGAAATTTGACTTATCGTCAATAACTTCACCGACACTATTTTTAGAAAGATAAAACTGATTTTTTCTGAATACCGTGTTGGAAAAGCCCAGCTCAAGGTTGGTGGTAAGGTTGGTAAGCACGCTTCCTGGAGCAAAAACACCGTCAAAACCAAACATAGTGCCCATATTGGCATAGTAATCGGCCATGACCTTGAAATATTTTGACGTATCACCGGAATAATCGTCATCAAGATTGTGAAGTACAAGTCCTTCCCGTCTCTGCTCTTTTATGGCTCCTGTATTCATGAAACTGAAGAAATTGATTTTGTCATCATCTGACGAAGAAGACGAACCGTTTGACTTGAGTTTTGTATTGATATCTGCCGAACTGAGTACGTCAGAGCCCTTGCGCCCATAAAGGTAAGTCGTAGTATTGATGTAGTAGCCTTCCCTCTGACGGTAGCCGAAGGTAGGATTAAAAAGAAGCTCATCTTTAGGATAATAAAAGGCCGGAAGGTACATAAGGGGAACATATCCTACGAAAAGCCGGGCGTTCAGAAAGGCAAATTCACCGCCTGGCAAAAGCCATATTCGTGTAGCCTTGATCCGCCAGTGGGGATTTTCGTCATCGCAGAAAGTAAGCTCGCCGGATTTGAATGAAATTGTTCCACCTGAATCCCGGCCAAAAACTTCGGAAGCTACGATGAGGGTGGAACCAGAAGGAAGATTGATGGCATCGCTGGAAGTCTGCACAGCCCGGCCGTTGTCAAAAACGCCTTCAAGGGTAGAAGTATTGAAAAGCAAGCTTGAGGCAGTGATTGTCTCACCGCCAGCCGAGCCCCCGGACTGCTCAAGGGAAACGTCACCTTCCGCAAAAAGCATTTCCGTAACGCGGTTGTAGTTTACCCGCTCAGCAGAAATAGTAGTCTTCGTATCGCCCCGGCTTACGGAAATTTTTACGCTACCGGTAAGGACGATACAGTCATCCCCGCTCACGGCATCTTTCGTATTCTCAACCTTTTGTGCCTGATCAATGGAAATGACGGATTTTTCCCCCTCCGCCGCAAAAAGCGGGAGAGATAAAAAAGAGAAAATCAAAACTGCAAGCACAAAAAACTTTTTTTTCATATATTTAAACCACAGATGTCACAGATTACACGGATTAGAAATTTTGTTATACGAAAGATATTCGTATTAAAAAGACAGATTTTCAAAAATCAAATATATAATCTGTGAAATCTGTGTAATCTGTGGTTATTCTTCCCTATGACCGTGCTTTAAGGTGTCCTCGATGAACTTTCCGGTGTAGCTGCCTGTTTTCTGCCAGCGGGCGGCTACTTCTTCCGGGGTGCCGGTGTCTACGATTGTGCCGCCCTTGTTTCCACCGTCCGGGCCAAGGTCGATTATGTAGTCTGCCTGAGCGATAACATCAAGGTTGTGCTCAATCATCACCACAGAGTTTCCCTTGTCAACGAGCCGCTGGATTACTTCCATGAGGACTTTTACATCCGCAAAGTGAAGGCCCGTTGTGGGCTCGTCAAGAATGTAGAGGGTTTTGCCAGTTGAAGGCCGGGCAAGTTCCGTCGCCAGCTTGACACGCTGAGCCTCGCCGCCAGAAAGTGTGAGCGCACTCTGACCTAGCTGAATGTAGCCCAGACCCACGCTCTTCAAAGTCTCAAGTTTTCGCGAAATATGAGGAATCGCGTTGAAAAAATCCGCCGCCTCCTCAATAGTCATGTTGAGAACGTCGGAAATATTCTTGCCCTTGTAGCGCACGTCCAGAGTTTCCTGATTGAAACGGTGACCGTGACAAACATCGCACTGAATAAAAACATCAGGCAGGAAGTTCATTTCGATTGTGATTGTTCCCGCACCCTGACAGTTTTCGCAGCGGCCGCCCTTCACATTGAAGCTGAAACGGCCTGATTTGTAGCCGCGTGCCTTTGAATCTGGAAGCGAAGCATAAAGTTCGCGGATTGAGTCAAAAACTCCGACATAAGTGACGGGATTGCTTCGCGGAGTGCGGCCGATGGGGCTCTGATCGATATTGATTACCTTGTCGATATTCTCAATTCCTTCGATTGAATCATGCTCGCCCGCCCTGTAGTCGGTTTTCATGAGTTTGTTCGATACGACAGGATAGAAAACATCGCTGAGCAAAGTTGACTTTCCGCTGCCGGAAACGCCTGTGATGCAGGTGAAAGTGCCAAGCGGAATCTTCACGCTGACATTCTTAAGATTATGCTCACGAATCCCGTTTATCGAAATGAAATTTCCGTTTCCGCGACGCCGCTCTTTTGGAATCGGCATAAAAATCGTGCCTTTAAGATACTGACCTGTGATGCTCTCCTTGACTTCCATAACTTGTTCGGGAGTTCCGGAAGCGATTACATTTCCGCCGTGAACGCCCGCCCCGGGACCGATGTCAACAAGCCAGTCAGCCGTGCGCAAAGTCTGCTCGTCATGCTCAACGACAATCACAGTGTTTTTGAGATCTCGAAGATAAGTGAGGGTGTCAATGAGACGCTCGTTGTCCCGCTGGTGCAGTCCAATCGAAGGCTCGTCCAAAATGTACATTACGCCTGTGAGGCCGGAACCAATCTGAGTTGCAAGCCGGATTCGCTGAGCCTCGCCGCCGCTCAAAGTTCCTGCAGAACGCTCCAGGGTGAGGTAATCAAGACCGACATTCTTAAGGAAAGTGAGCCGGGCTTTTATTTCTTTTATAATCTGAGATGAAATCAGTTTTTCGGTATCGGTAAGCTCAAGTTTTTCGATAAAATCAAGGCTTTCAATTACGCTCAAGCCACACAAATCGATGATATTTTTGCCGCCGACAGTAACGCCGAGAGCTTCAGGGCGAAGCCTTTTCCCGTGGCAGCAGGTACACTCGGAAACGGACATAAAGCGCTCTTCCATACGAACACGCTGACTTTCGCCCCATGCCTCGTTGTGCCGCCTTTTCATGTCAGCCCAGATGCCGATCCAGGGGCGTTTGTACTCGGAGAAGCCCTCGCCGCTCTGCTTTCGGTAAATCCAGTGCATGATTTTAGTGTCGTCGCCCTTCCATAAAAATTCGCGCTGACTGTCGCTCAAATCCTTAATCGGAGTGTCGAGCGTAAATCCGCCAGTCTCGGCAACAGCACCAAAAAGAGACTTGTTCCACTCGCTGTCAGGGTTGTAGAAAGGAAAAGCCCCTTCGTTAAATGAAAGCGAATCGTCGGGAAGGATTTTTCTGGCATCCCATTCCATTTTTTCACCGATGCCGGTACATTCCGGGCAGGCTCCGAAAGGATTGTTAAAAGAAAAAAGACGGGGCTGCAATTCTGGAACGGAAATTCCACAGTCCGGGCAGGCATTTTTCTGGCTGAAAAAGACTTCTTCTTCGTGCCAGCCCTTTTCGCTATCGTCATTCACGCGCCGAAGGACAATCACAACGCCGTTCGCAGCCTGCAAAGCCGCCTCAACTGACTCTGCAAGACGCTTTCGTGAGTCTTCTTTAATCGCGATTCGGTCAACTACGATTTCAATCGTGTGCTTTTTTTGTTTGTCAAGCTTAATCGTGTCATCAAGCTCAACCATAAGGCCGTCAATTCGTGCGCGGACAAAGCCTGACTTCTGAGCATCTTCGATGATTTTCTGATGCTCGCCCTTTTTACCACGGATGACAGGAGCAAGAATGGTGAGGCGGGTGCCCTCGCCCCAGCCCAAAATCGTGTCTATAATCTGATCTTCGCTCTGCTCCTTAATCTCGCGGCCACAGTTTGGACAATGAGCATGACCTATGCGTGCAAAAAGAAGACGGTAATAATCGTAAATTTCTGTGACCGTGCCCACGGTTGAGCGCGGATTATTGTGAGTCGTTTTTTGTTCGATGGAAATTGCCGGAGAAAGGCCTTCGATTAAATCAACATCTGGCTTGTCCATGCTGCCCAAAAACTGCCTTGCATACGAAGAAAGACTCTCCATGTAACGCCTTTGCCCTTCAGCAAAAAGCGTGTCAAAAGCAAGACTTGATTTGCCGCTTCCAGAAAGGCCTGAAATGACTACAAGTTTGTTGCGGGGAATCTCAACGCTGATATTCTTAAGATTGTGCTCGCGGGCGCCCTGAATTACAATCTTCTCACCCTGAACGGAATGAATTGCTTTATTATCGATAATATTACTCACGAAGATATTATAGCAAATTCCCAAGCCATTGAGCAAGAAAAGCCACCAGGCAGCAGGCTATGGATACAGGGAAAAGTCCTGCTCCCAAAAAAGCAAGAATTACGCCCACCACAAGGGCTGCAAGGCCTGCAAGCTGGGAAGAAGTCGCCTGAACGATGGCCGGAAAAGTCATAACCGAAAGAGTGACATAGGGCACATAATATAGAAATGAGCGTATAAAAACATTTTTTATGGGCTTACGGATTAATGTAAGTGGCAGCACGCGAATCAAATAAGAAACGGCAAAGGCCACAAAAATATAAATGTAAATGTTTCCTTTCATGAAACAGACTCCTCTCTTTCCACAGGCTTTAAATAGGCCAGCACAGCCGAAATTGCCACGGTAAGGATTATAGTTCTGTTGCCGCCCGAAAGATTTTTTACCAGCGGAAGAACCGAAGCTCCCCAGCTCAAGGCAAAGCTCACGAGAACGGCCACCGCAATAGTCATGTTTTTTTTGGCAGGCGGGATTATGATTGCAAGAAACATGCCGTAAAGAGCAACGGAAAGTGCGTCAACAGCCATCCCCGGCAGCATATTCCCGGCTATAATGCCCAGGGAAGTGCCGATACTCCACAAAGGAACGGCCACTGCCATAACTCCGTAAGTGTAAAAAGGATTCAAAGCTCCCTGCTGAGCAATTGAGACTCCAAAAATCTCGTCCGTGATACCAAAACCGACAAAAAAGCGGTGAAAGAAAGGAGTGTCCGAAGAAAACCTTTGACTCAGTGCACAGCTCATCAAAAGGTAGCGGGCATTGACCACAAAAGTAATCAGCGCGACCTCAATGTAAGTGACAAGCTGCTCAATCGAAGTAAAAAGAGCATATTCACCAGCCGAAGCCAGCTCCAAAAAACTTGCCAGAAAGCCCTGAAAAGGAGTGAGACCTGCCCGCCTGGCAACAATACCAAGAGAAAAGGAAACTGCGAAATACCCAAGTCCGATGGGAAGCCCTGCCGCAAGGCCATTAAAAAAAGCAGATTTATTTTTCATATTGCGCGACTCAACTGCCTGCGGGCTTTTCGTGGTTCCGCTTTCGCTCCATTCCGCCACTTCCTTCGGTCGCTTTGGAACGGCTTCGCCGCCACTACAATCCCGCGCGTACATTACCCTAAAATAAAAAAAATCTCGACCTAAGCCGAGATTCCCAAAATAGCCACCACGGGAGTCGAACCCGTCTCTCCGCCTTGAGAGGGCGGCGAACTAAACCGATATTCGAGGCGGCCATAGCCTTAAGCTAGAAAAAAAAGCTGACTCTTAGTCAGCCTTAGTTCCCCAAGGAGGATTCGAACCCCCACGATCAGAACCAGAATCTGAGGTGCTACCATTACACAATCGGGGAATACATCGCGTTGCAATGTGAGAATAAATATATAGGAATCACAAAATTGTGTCAATAGAAAAAGAATTTTTTTTTCGATATTTTTTTGAAAAAAAATTCTGTCGTTGCAACAAAGTGTGGCTTCTTTCCCTATACCCTTTCATTATTCTTGCAAAATCTTTTTTTCTCGCTTACAATATATCAATATGGTTCAACTAGAAGGCACCGTTTTAAGCGGAAGCAATAATGTTTTTGAAATCGAATGTGACGATTCAGACGACGACGGCAATCACATATTACGTTCGTGCTCTTTCAAAAGTAAAAGACTCAAACTCAGCACCAAGTTTTACAATCCCCTGGCACCGGGCGACAGGGTTCAAATTGAAGTGGAAGAAGCCTCAGACAAAAAGGGGCAGATTTTATCCCTCGTACCACGCACAAACGCTTTTATCCGCTGGAATGTAAAGGGGCGGGCACCACAGCTGCTAGCCGCCAACCTTGACTACATCATTCTTGTAACAACTCCGGACGAGCCAGAATTCCGCCCCCGCTTCATCGACAGGGAGCTTGTACAGGCTGAATATCAGAACCTAAAGCCAATTATCGTCGTAAACAAATATGATCTTCCCGAAGCGCAGGATCCGGATTTTCAGAACCGTCTTTCAATCTGGGAAGAAATCGGTTATAAAGTACTTAGAATCTCAGCCAAGACAGGCGAAGGGCTTCAGGAATTTGCTGAGCTTCTCACCGGCAAGCTAAGCGCCCTGGTCGGCCAGTCAGGAATCGGAAAGTCTTCCTTAATAAACGTGCTGGACAACACCTGCGTCCTAAAGACTGGCAGTCTGAGCCAGAAATACGGAAAGGGCTGTCACACAACTACAAAAGGCACGCTCATGCATATTCATCTGAACGAGTCAATCATGGGCGGGGTGCAGAATGCATATGCATCAATCATCGACACGCCGGGAGTCAGACGCTTCGTGCTCAACGACATTGAGGCAGACAATCTTGCACTTTACTTCCGCGAATTCGAACCTCTGGTCGGCAAGTGCAAATTCGGCACAAATTGCAGGCACGAAATGGAACCTGGATGCAAGATTCTCGAAGCCGTACAGTCCGGCGTAATCAGCGAAGAGCGTTTCGAAAGCTGGCAGCGAATCCGCCAGGAAATCAAGACAGGCAGCTGGGAAGACTAAGTTCATCCTTAATTTTACAGGCATGCCTGACAATACAGGGTATTTTCCTCATTTTTTACTATGCACAGAAAAACATTAGAACAACTAGACTATTACAGAATCCGTGACACAATCGCTGGATTTTGCGTGAGTGAAGAAGGAAGGACTTCCCTTTTAAAAAGGGAACCCTTTACACAGGAAGAAATTGACGAAATCAACTCGCTTAAAACCCTTTCGGCCCAGTGGCAGAAGGCTATATGCTCACAGAATCCCCTCAGGCTCCATTCATGGAATGCAGTCGCACCATTCTTAAAGCTTCTGCAGGCAGAAGGAAGCACCCTGGAGCAGGAGCAGCTGTATTCACTCTGGCAATTTGCGGATTCCGCCCTTGACCTTTATTCTTCATTAAAAAGCTCTTCCGCGGAGCTTGGACTCAGAAACCTTCTGGATCTGGCAGAAAAACTTCCATATTCAGCATTGGAGCAAACCCAGAACACAGTCTCAAGAATCATCGACAAGGACGGTAATTTAAAGGATTTACCGGTGCTAAGGGAAATCCGGGCAAAAATAGCACAGATTAACGGTGAAATCAAAGCCGCACTCAAAAAATACACCAGCGACACAAGCCTCAACACAGTTCTTGAAAGCAACGTTCCCGCCTTTCGCGCAGACAGGCAGGTTCTTGCAGTAAAGGCAAGCCAGAGAAACAGGATTTCAGGCATCGTTCATGAAGTTTCTTCTTCAGGACAGACGCTTTTCATCGAGCCGGAAGATGTAGTCCGCAAAAACAATGAACTTTTGCAGGAAGAAGCCCGCCTTGCACAGGAAACCAGAAAAATCTTCAGGGAAACGACTGCACTACTTCACCCGCTTTACGACGATCTCAAAGGCGCCCTCAAGACAATGACGCTTTTTGACGCAACTTACGCTTCTGCCCGCTGGGGAGCCGGAAATCTCTGTAATTATGCCCAGAACTGCGACAGGACTGAAGAAGATCCGCCACTTTTGATTCAGGCAAGGCATCCTCTTTTGGGTGAAAACGCCGTCCCCATTGACATCAAGTGGCTTCCCGGTAAAAACATACTCATAATCACAGGTCCAAACACAGGCGGAAAGACCGTTACCTTAAAGACCTTTGCCCTGCTGTCCATGCTCAACCAGTCAGGCTTTCCTGTTCCGGCAGCTGATACGACAAGGCTACCCGTCTTCAACACGATTTTTGCAGACATTGGTGACGACCAGTCAATCGACAATTCGCTCTCAACATTTTCCGCCCACATGAAAAACATAGCGGCTGCGGTAAAGCATGCCGACTCACATTCTCTGGTTCTTCTGGACGAATTTGGCGGCGGAACAGACCCGCAGGAAGGCGGAGCCGTTGCCATGGCCTGTCTTGATTCACTGATTGCAAAAAATGCCTTTGTCCTTGTCACGACTCATCACGGAAGCCTTAAAAACTACGGCTACACCACTCCTTCATGCATTAACGCCAGTGCAGAATTTGACTCGCAATCCCTGTCACCCACATACAGAATCGTAATGGGAGTTCCAGGCGAAAGTCATGCGCTGGACATTGCCAGGCGTTCGGGGCTGCCAGCTTCTGTGGTAGCAAAGGCAAAGTCTTACATTACGAACCAGCAGGCTGACGTCTCCACGCTGATCCGGGGACTCACCCAGAAACATGCCGAACTTGACCGCCGCGAAAAAGAATTCCGCGACATGGAAAACCGCCAGGCAGAGAGGACTGCAAAGCTGGAGCAAAAGGATTTAAAGCTCCGTCAGAAAGAAAACGAAATCAAGGCAAGAGAATCCAGGGACGAATCCAGATTCCTGAGGGAAACACGTAAAAATCTTGAAAATCTTGTCCGGGAACTCCGTGAAGGCGAAATCACCAGGGAAAAGACTCTCAAAATGCGCAAATTCATCAACGACCTCACGGAAGACGTTGAGCTTCAAGAACTGGAACTTGAAGAAGAAAAGGAAAAGCTTGAAGAAGAAGAAAAAGCTTTAAGCGAGAGAATTGAAAGAGAGCTGCTCATCGCCGAAAACGGCATAAAAATCTCAAAATCGTCAGATTCACGCTCAGCCTCAAACAAAAAGACAAAAAAGCGCCTGAGCAACAGGGAAGCCCTTAAAAATGCAAAGGCAACCTACACCGACGAAGAAGTCTTCAATCTTGCGCCAAAATCAAAATCAGCTCCAAAAGCCAAATTTGAATTTGCAGAAGGTGCTGAAGTACTTGTGGGAACAAGCCGCAGCAAGGGAATTTTACTTCGCGAAGAAAAAAAAGGGGTCTGGCTTGTTCAGCTTGGTTCCCTGCGCATGAGCGTAAAGCAAAAGGAAATGCAGCTTATTGCCCCGACAAATCTTTCCACCGCTGACTACACGGTTGAGCTCAACAGCGACAGCAGCAACGGCAGCCCGGTATTTGAGCTGAGGCTTTTGGGAATGAGGGAAGAAGAGGCAATCCATGCCCTGCAAAAGCAGCTCGACCTTTGTGCCATGACCAGCTTTAAAAGTTTCAGCGTCATTCACGGCAAAGGGAACGGCATTTTACAGCAGGCCGTACAGGACTACCTTTCGAATTATCCGGGCGTAAAGTCTTTCTACTACGCCCGCCCGGAAGACGGAGGTTTTGGGAAGACTTACGTGGAAATGAACTAGGGAAACACTTATTAATTCGATAGCGAATTAACATGTGTTCTCTTTAAATGTTCCTAGTACTTGAATGAGCTTCCGCCGATGAATTCCCTGATAATCGACTGCTTGGGTACATAATCCGAAGAAATCGCATTGAAGTGAGAAAGGAATTTCAAGAGACGGCAGGCTTCCGTGTATTCCGGCTGATCAGGACGTACGGCACGAAGCTTTGGCTCGGCGTAAATTTTAAGGACCGGGAGCTCATAGTCCAGGGCTGTATTGAGCACCGCATCGGCACTGTTCTGGAATGGGAAGATATGAAGCCTTTCACCCCTCTGAACGCTGTTCCACATTGAGATTGTACCTGCAGCCGGCTTTCCGCGGAAATTTGCGTCACGAACAATACGGCGGATAAGGCGGTTGTCGCTCGTAGGAATACGGTTATGCTCGTCAAAATTAAGCTGAGTCAAGGCTGAAAGATAAATTTTGAATTTGTATTCAGGCTTGATGAGCGGAGTGAGCCGGTCATTAAGGCCGTGGATTCCTTCAAGAATAAGAATGTCGCTGGGACCAAGGGTCATTTTGCTATTGCCGGTATAGTAGCGCTGCCCCAGGTCAAAGTTATAAGAAGGAATTTCGACTTCTTTTCCTGCAAACAAATCGATAAGGTTCTGGTTCAAAAGCTCAATGTCAAGAGCCTCAAGACATTCATAGTCATAGTTTCCGTTTTCGTCTTTTGGATTGCGTTCCCGGCCGACATAGTAGCAGTCAAGGCTGATTGTTTTTGGAGTGTAGCCGATTGAGCGCAAATGAAGGGCCATTTTAAAGGCGGAAGTAGTTTTACCAGAAGAAGAAGGACCCGCAATAAGAACAACCTTTACGTTGCCCCTGTCATGAATCATCTGGGCAACTTTCGCATAGTTCTGCGCCTGATAAGTCTCACAGATATCGATAAGGTCATTTATCTTTTTGCTGGAAACAATTTCATTAAGGGATGCAACCGTGCTTACGTTCACCAGACGGCCCCATTTTTTGTAGCGCTTGAAAATCTCAAAAATCTTTGGCGAATCTTCAAAAGGAGGAATTTCATTTGGCTTTTCAGCAGTGGGGAACTGGAGCATGAATCCTTCATCGAAAGGCATAAGGTCAAAAACTTTGAGCAGGCCTGCCCTTTCCATGAGTGAACCGAAATAGATGTCAGAATATTCGTCTTCAAGGGAATTGACGAGAACCGTGTCACGGCAGCGATATAAAAGCTGTTTTGCCGTTTCCTTAAGATTCTGCCGGTTGAAAATTTCAATTGCCTCATCAAAAGAAATGTGCCTTGTAGTTATGGGCATGTCGGCGTCGATGATTTTGCGCATTTCTGCCTTGAGGGCTGCAACCTCTTCTTTTGTGATTGGGGTTTCGCGGTCAAGGGTGTAATAATAGCAGTATCCCAGGCTGTGGGCGATGACCAGGCGGTTATTTGGGAAAAGCCTGTGGGCAGCCGCCGTAAGGATAAAGCTCAAAGAGCGTCTGTAAACATAGGCGCCATCCTTGGAGCCAAGATATACACCTTCAATTTTGCTTGAGACACGTATTGGACGGCAGAGTGAAACCACCTTATTGTTTACTTTTATAGCGACGATTGTTCCTTCATGGGGAGGAAGCTTATCGATAATATCCTTGCCACGAACACGGGCAGCCACCTCAATTTTATTACCGTTTGTGAAAGTTAAAGTTATGTTGTTCATGATTCATATTATAAACCATGATTTTTCATAAAGCGAGAAAAATTTATTCTTCCTCAAGATCCGGAATGTGCTTTTTTAGGGCCTTCATAAAGTCCTCGCCGCTGACACCGGCACGAAGGGCTGCAAAAATACAGCAGTCACCGGCAACAGTTCCAAGAATTTCGTCAAGGTTCAAAAAATCAAGGGCGTTAGCAACCGCATCTGCATGACCGCCGAAAGTCTTGATTACCACGGTAGTTGCATTCCAGTCAATGCTTACATAGCCCCGCAGAAAGTCCTGGACAAAAATCTGCTCGCTTTCACCCCGGTCTTCATCAGTCTGCAGCGTGTAGACATAGCCTGCATGCCCGTCGCTCACCTTTCCAACCTTAAGAAGCTTGAGGTCGCGGGAAAGAGTGGCCTGAGTAACATCAAAGCCTTCTTTTGTGAGCTCACGAAGAAGTTCATCCTGACTTTCAATGCGGTTATTCTTTATGAGTTTTTTTATGGCTCTGAGCCGTTCCGACCTTTCCTTCATTTAGATTCTCCATATTTTGACGTGACTATGTCGTCAATTTCGTTTTCCTCGAGCTTGAGGTTTTCTTTTTTCCATGCGGCCTTGCGTTTGTCCCGAAGATTTTCAAGAGCCTTGCAGTTTTTCATTGCTTCCCGCATTTTTTCCCGTTTTTCTTCGGTAATGACCTGAGCCTGAGCAAGATTCATCAGTGATTCTTCCTTGCGCTGATTCAAAAGGCGAAAATAATTCTGCACGGCATTCATACCGGAAATATCTTTTGTTGAATCCGCCGTTTTTACTGTCTGGGCATGCGCCTGTGCAATCATTTCAAGCGTATTCTGAATTTTTGTTTCCTCGGCCACAGCCTTTCCAAGCTCAGCCTCAGCCTGTTTTTTTTCGAATTCGCGGAAATCCAGAACTTTCTGCAGGGAAAAATCAAATTTTTTCATTCACTTTATTATATCTTAGGAACAGAAGAAGTTTCAATGTATACCCGGGGAACCCGCTTTGAAATGCCGCAGGTGATTTCGTATGAAATCGTATTGGTTGAGCGGGCAATTTCTTCTGCGCTCTGAAGAGCCCCGCTGTTTTCCGGGCCAAAAATAACGGCCTCGTCCCAGCGCTTTACATCGCTTTCTTTGCCCAGATCAATCATGCACTGATCCATGCAGATTCTTCCGCGTACAGGATAAGGCTTTCCGCCTATCGCCACTTTGAGGCCACCGCCTTCCCTGCCCTCGTTCATCTGATTGAACCTTCTGAAAAGGCCGTCATCATAGCCAATTGGAAGAACTCCGATATCAGTCTCACGGGAGCTTGTCCAGGTGCGTCCGTAAGAAACTGAGTGCCCCACGCCGAATTTTCTGATTGAGACGACCTTTGAGACAAGTGCCATGACAGGCTTAAGGTCAATCTTCCAGCCTTTTTGCTCAAAATATTCCCGCGTAAGGTCTCCCGGATAGTAGCCGTAGCAGATTATTCCAGGCCGGCACATGTCCAGGTGCATTTCGGGATTATTGAGCGTAAGGGCTGAATTCGCACAATGACGGATCCCAGGATTGATGCCGAGTTTTTTTACCTGCTCACATGCGAAACAAAATCTTTCAAACTGTTTTTTCGTGTATTCGATGTCGTCAGCATCAAGTGAGTCACCTACAGAAAAATGAGTGCACATGCCGCCAAGTTTAAGAACCTTTGTGTCTTCAATCATCTTGGCAAAAAAGGGAGCTTCCTCGGGCAGGCAGCCGATCCGCCCCATTCCGGTGTCCACGGCAAGATGAACAGGAAAATCCTTTTTGCCCAGGCGCAGGCAGGAAACAGCTATTCCCGTGATGTATTCCTCGTCAAAAGCAAGAGGGGTCAAATCATTTTGAACCAAATCGTCCATTTCATCGGGGGAACAAAGGCTCAATACAAGAATCGGACAGGTAATTCCTGACTCACGAAGCTGGATTCCTTCGCTGATTGCAGCCACGGCAAAATAGTCTGCGCCGCACTCAAGGGCGATTTTTGCACATTCCACAGCCCCGTGACCGTAAGCGTCGGCCTTAATCGCAACGCACATTTTTGAAGCAGGATTTATTTTTGATCGGATAACCTTAAAATTGTGGCGAAGGTTATCCATGTAGATTTTGGCAATTGTCGGTCTCATGAAAAACATTTTATTGACTTGGATTTCTTTGTGCAAGGAATTTTTCTACTTGTAGAAGCAATTGATTTTCTCTATAATAAGTTTTCAAATCAGGAGAATTTTATGAAGTTTACCATCCACAAGGGGATTTTTATAGCACTTGCACTGGCTTCCACAATTTCATGCGGCTCAACACCCAAGTCAGCCAGCGCAGCAGCCGAAAAGGAACTGCCAGTTCAGGCAGAAGCGGTTGCCGAACCAACAGCAGCAGAACTCTACTCACAGAAAGTCAATTCATGCACAATCACCCTTCTTTCTTCACCAAAACAGACTACAAAAGGCAGAATCTTTACAGAACCATACACGCTTGAAGTCAAAAATGCTGAAGGCCAGCCGATAGAATCATTTGAACTTTTTCTGCTCTATCCTTCATCAAGGGTCAATGGCGAAATTCATTTTGAGCAGACCATGGTTTCAACAGATTCCGAGGGCAGGGCTTCCTTTTTGCCGCCAGTTCCAGAATATTCATTCAACTCAGAAGTTTCCTTCTTTCCAAAAGGAGACATGAACGATCCTGAAATTGCAAAAATTGCATCGGAACATACTGTAAAGGCTCCCTTTAAGGTTCAGACAGATCTTAAGGCAGCAGGCGGCACCATTGCAGTAGTTGACTTCAATCAGAACGGCAAGGCAATCCTTTCAAATCCAGTTTCTTCCTCAAACCTTCTCATGACACTCATGAAGCTTGGCTTCACCAAAATCGGCAATGCACCACAGGACGTTTCTGAGGCTGTAATTCAAAACGATGAGTCAAAGATTTTCGCAAGAGCAAGGGCAATCGCTCCTTCATTCATCATCTTCGGTACCGTACGAATTGATTCAAATGAAAAAACTGAAGAAGGATGCACCTGCACCCTCACAGGTTCAGTAAAATCAATGAACTCAAAAACAGGCGAAGTCACTTTCTCAACAGTAAAAACAGTTTCAGTCACAGAAAAGAATGACTGGAACGCACTTGCAAACGCACGCAAGCTTCTTGCAGAGCAGATTGCAGGTGAAATCAAATACGGAATATAGCATAAAACGAAAGTTGAAATATATGGAGATATAATATGATTTACACAGACACACGTGACAAATCGGTAAAAACTGATTTCAAGACAGCCGTAATGAAGGGCATGAACGAAAAAACAGGCGGATTGTATATTCCTGTAGAATTCCCCAAGCTTCCTTCAAGCTTCATCAACAAAACTCCGGAACCATCTTTCCGCGACATTGCCTTTGAAATGGCAAAACCTTACGTTGAAGGCGAAATCCCGGACAAAGACCTTCAGGCTATCATTTCCGATGCATATCCTTTCACAGCCCCTGTTGTGCCTGTAGACAAGACTTCTTATGTTCTGGAACTTTTCCACGGTCCGACATGTGCCTTCAAAGATTTTGGTGCACGCTTCATGGCTCGTGCAATGTCATATTTCAACCGCAACGAATCAACTCCGCTTCACATTCTTGTAGCTACATCTGGCGACACAGGTTCAGCTGTAGGCTCAGCTTTCCACAATGTTCCAGGCCTTGACGTTACAATTCTTTATCCAGAGGGAAAGATTTCTCCATTGCAGGAAAAGCAGCTTTCAACTTTCGACGGAAATGTGCGTGCCCTCAAGGTAAAAGGCACATTTGACGACTGCCAGAAACTGGTAAAGACAGCTTTCACAGACAATGAATTGCGTGCTCGCCTCCGTCTTTCTTCTGCAAACTCAATCAATATTTCCCGACTTTTGCCACAGAGTTTCTATTACATGTACTCAAGCCTTGCCGTAAAAGCAAGAAGCTGGGGTGACAACAAAATCGAAAATCCAGCTATCATCTGTGTTGTTCCAAGCGGAAATTTCGGCAACCTCACTTCAGGCCTTATCGCCCGCGAAATGGGTGCTCCAATCACAGGTTTTGTAGCCGCAACAAACTCAAACCGTACAATTCCAGACTGGATTGCCACAGGCGACTACAAGGCCCGTCCTTCAGTCGAGACTTATGCAAACGCAATGGACGTTGGTGCTCCTAGTAACTATGAGCGAATTCAGGCAATGTATTCGCTGGAGCAGGTCCGCTCACTCTTTGCCTCATACTGGCTTGACAACGACGGAATCATTGATTCAATCAAAAACTGTTATGAAAAAACAGGCTACACGATTGACCCTCACGGTGCTGTCGGTTGGAAGGCTTGGAGCGACATCCGCCACGGCGGCATGGAAGCCCTTAAAAACGGCACAAAGAATGATTTCACAAAGCCAGGCCTCACACCAAATCTTCCTTCTTGGGCAGATAAGGTCATCAACAAGGAAGCAGTTGGAATTATCCTCGAAACAGCACATCCTGCAAAATTCGGTGCAACAGTCCAGAAGGCAACTGGTGCTTCTCCGTCAATTCCAGACCGTCTCGAAAAGGTAATGAAGCTCGAAGACAAAGCAATTCCAATGGAAAACAGCTACGAGCAGTTCAAGAGCTGGCTTCTTGAGAACCTGTAAATTCCTCACAGAGGGCACAGAGTCCACAGAGGATTTTGACCTAAAAATCAGCCCCAGTTCTATTGCTTTATAAAACAATGTGACTGGGGCAATTTTTTTGCTTATATTTTTAAGCTCTCTGTGTACTCCAAAACTCTGTGAGAAATTTTTAATCTGTGACATCTGTGGTTTATTTTTTTACATTTCTGCATATTTTTGTACTTCATCTTCCAAATGTTCAATTTTTATTCCTACTTCCTTAAACATTTCAAGGCTGTCGGCTTCGTCGTGGTAGTGCTTTTCACAGACTACCCGCTTGATTCCGCAGTTGATTATGAGCATGGCGCAGGTGCGGCAGGGAGTCATTTTGCAGTAGACAGTGGCTCCGTCGATTGAGATTCCCCTTTTTGCAGCCTGACAGATTGCGTTCTGCTCGGCGTGAACAGTTCGCACGCAATGCTGGCTGATTGAGCCGTCTGAATGAAGCATTTTTTTCATTAAATGGCCTACTTCGTCACAATGAGGAAGGCCTGCCGGACTTCCAACATATCCTGTCACCAGAATCTGGTTGTCCCTGGCAATTACGCAGCCGCTTCTGCCCCGGTCACAGGTGGCGCGCTTGGCGACTGTGCGGGCAACTTCCATAAAATATTCGTCCCAGGTGGGGCGGACGTACTTTTCTTCTTTATGTTCTGACATAGCCAAAATATAGCATATCTAACTAAAAAACTCAAAAAGAATTTGCTTAAAAAAAACTTATGAATTAAAATTATATTTATATTTCAAAAATGGAGCAAATAATGAAAGTCACTCTCAAATCTCTGGTCGTTGCCGTTATTTTGACAACAAGTTTAGGTATGCTTTGGGCGAAACCAAATGGCATTGATAGAATCAAGCACGCCGGCACACTTACCGTGGGTGTAAAAGAAGACGTTCCCGGATTCAGCAGCATCAATCCAAAAACAAAAGAATACGAGGGCCTTGAAATTGACATTGCAAAAGCCATCGCAAAACAGATTCTCGGAAGCGAATCAAAAGTCACTTTTGTTCCTGTAAACGCCAAAAACAGAAGCGCCTTCCTCAATCAGGACAGGGTCGACCTTGTTATCGCCACATTCACGGTCACGGAAGAACGCAGGCAAAACTATGATTTTTCGGATGTTTACTACACGGATTCTGTCGGTCTTATGGTCAAAAAAGCTTCCGGCATAACTTCCTTCAAAAACCTTGAGAACAAAAAAGTTGGAGTCACTCAGGGCTCCATGACAACTACATCTATAAAAAACGCTGCAATCAAGGAAGGAGTTTTCCTAAACTGCATCACATATCCTTCAAACCAAACCCTCAAAGATGCCCTTGATCACGGTGAAATCGACGCATTTGCAATTGACCACTCAATTTTGCACGGCTATCTGGATGAAAGCGTAACAATTCTGCCAGAGCACTATGACGAAATGATGTATGCAGTCGCCATTAAAAAGGACAATTCAGCCGTCACAAAGCAGGTCAACGAAGTAATCCGAAACCTCATAAAGAGCGGAGACCTTGACAAGCTTCTTGTAAAGCACGGACTAAAATACTAGTTCAAAGGCAAATTTTTTCGTCAAACCAGGGCCTCAAGTTTTTCGCGGATGAACTCGCTTTTTTCCTTGAGGCCAATTTTTCCTGCCTGCATGAGAATCATGTTTGGCCGGGTCGGGTCAAGCTTGACCTTGCCGGCAGATTCTTTAATCAGCTTTAAAACCCGGTCTATTTTTATGTCACTCACCTTGCTGAACTCAATCTGCAATGTTCCCTGCTTTTCTTTAATCGAAGAAATAAAGAGTTTTTTGGCAATTACACGCACTTCCGCAAGGCTCAGAAGGCTGTAAACTTCGTCCGGAATCGGGCCAAAACGGTCTTCAAGCTCAAGATACATTCCTTCAAGCTCGTCCTTTGACTGAACGCCTGCGATTTTCTTGTAGACTTCCATTTTGGTCTGCAGGTTGGGAATGTATGAGTCGGGGATAAAGCCTGAATATTCAAGCTCCATAAGCACTTCGTTCTGTGCCTCATAGTTTTCGCTGTTCATGAGACGCTCTACGGCTTCGTTCAGAAGTTTGACATACAAATCAAATCCAACCGAATAAACTTCACCGCTCTGATCCCGGCCCAAAAGATTTCCCGCTCCACGGATTTCCATATCCTTCATGGCGATTTTAAAGCCTGAACCAAGCTCGGTAAAGTCTGAGATTACCTGAAGACGCTTCATGGCAACTTCGCTTAAGACCTTGTTCTCCGGGTACAAAAGATATGCGTAGGCCTTTCGGTCACTCCGGCCAACCCGGCCCCTGAGCTGATAAAGCTGGCTTACGCCGTACATGTCGGCCCTGTCAATGATGATCGTGTTGACGTTTGGAATGTCGATTCCGTTTTCGATAATCGTTGTGGCAATAAGGATGTGGAAGCCGCCCATCTTGAATCTGCGGAAAATATCGTCCAGTTCCTCGGCGCTCATCTGGCCGTGAGCCACGTCAATCATCATCTCAGGAACAATCTGCTGCAGTTTACGCCGCACGTCTTCAAGGGTTTCGACACGGTTGTGAAGATAGAAAACCTGCCCGCCCCGCTCGACTTCCTGCCTGATTGCCTTTGCAACCCGCTCCTCGGTGTAAGCGTCAACAATCGTCTCAATGGGCTTACGGGTCTGGGGCGGAGTCGTAAGAAGGGACATATCGCGGATTTTCAAAAGACTCATGTGAAGGGTTCGCGGAATCGGAGTCGCACTCATGGCAAGTGAATCAATATTTGCCTTCATGGTCTTGAGCTTTTCCTTATCCTTAACGCCGAACCGCTGTTCCTCGTCGATAATCATGAGCCCCAAATCCTTAAAAACAACATCTTTCTGGATAATCCTGTGAGTTCCCACAAGAATGTCAACTTCCCCCGCCGCAACTTTTGCGATAATCTTTTTCTGCTCAGCCGGGCTTACGAAACGTGAAAGCTGTGCAATCGTAACCGGGAAATTCGCAAATCGCTCCACGCAGGATTCATAATGCTGCTCTGCCAGAATCGTGGTCGGAGCAAGGAATGCGACCTGCTTTCCGCCCATTACGGCCTTGAAAGCCGCGCGCATTGCAATCTCTGTCTTTCCGTAGCCGACATCCCCGCAGACAAGACGGTCCATTGGAACAGGTTTTTCCATGTCCGCCTTGATTTCCTTTGAGACGTTGAACTGATCTGGCGTGTCCTCGTACGGGAAAGCCGCCTCAAAGGCTGTCTGCCACTCTCCGTCTTTTGGGAATGGGAAGCCCCGGCTGGCTTTTCTGCGGCTGTATAAGGCAATAAGCTTTTCTGCAAGGTCTTCCACCGCTTTCTTTGCCTTATTCTTGCGGTTTTCCCAGGATTTTGAGCCGATTCGGTCAAGTCGGGGATTGTCGCCCTCGTTTCCGATGTAACGCTGAACAAGATTGACCTGCTCAATCGGAACGAAAGCAAATTCCTCGTCAGCATACTCAAGCTTGATGTAATCGCGCTCGTTCCCCATGGCTTTGACGCGCTGGATTCCACGGAAAATTCCGATTCCATAATTAACGTGAACGACAAAATCGCCCTCGTTAAGCTCGACAAATGTATCAATCGCCTGAGATTTTGCACTTCGGATTGACTTGGGAACATGCTTGCGGCGGCCAAAAATCTCATTTTCCTGAATTACAAGGGTTTTAGTCTCTGAAATACCGAAGCCCGCCGTAATTGCCTTTGGATAAACGACAAGCGGATAATATGGAATGCCTTTTTTGGCATTTTTGTTAAGACGGTCCAGGTATTCGCCTTCACTGGGCTTATCGATATAATTTTTGAGGATTTCTTTGATACGGAGTGACTGGTTTTCATTGTCGGCAAAGACAAAAATCTTCCATCCTTCGCTCTGCAAGTCTTCAAGCTGTTCTTTTAAATAATTGATGTTTCCAAAGAAACTTCTTGGCGGCTCACATTCAATCTTAAAGAAATTAACATCCTCATTCGCATTTTCCTCTTCGTCGGTCTCGGTGTGCAGGGTACGGAAAGAAATTCGATTCTCGTGCATTTTTGACACAGTTTCAAAAGGAAGAAACATTTCGCTAGGTGGCAGGACAGGAAATTTCTGCCTTGCAGTGCGGTACATTCCCGCATATTCACGGCTGAAATTTTCCTGCATATTGTTGAGCCTGTCATAGTCATAGAAAAATACCGTTGTATCCGGTGAAATATAGTCAAAAATCGTGTATTTTCTTTCCCAGAGAGCACCATAAAAAAGCTCCTCGCCTTCACTTTCTTTGCCGGCCTTAAGTTCTTCAAGCAGCTTAATCTTTGCAAGCTCGGCTTCCTCGGTAAGGGCAAGAAAAATCGTGTCGTCGTTTTCCAAATTCCTCACAGAGGACACAGAGGACACAGAGAAATTTTTATTATCCCCATCATCTGTGCTATCTGCTTCTAAATTTTCCCCGAATTTTTCAAAGAGATTTTCAAGCCGCCCCACAAGCTCATCGTTCCAGATTACTTCCTTCATGGGATAAATCAAGAGGCTTTCCTGCACTTCCTTTGTGGACTGACTTTCGGCATCGAAGGACTTTATAGAAGAAATTTCGTCAAAATCAAAAAGAATGCGGCTGGGATTTTCCTGACCGGGGGTAAAAACGTCAAGAACTTCGCCACGAAGAGTAAATTCACCCGGAACCCCGACCTTTGGAACGCGAATGTAGCCCAGAGAGCTAAGTTTTTCTGCAAGATCTGTAGGCTCAATCGAAAGACCCTTGTGCAGATTGAAGACAAGGGAGCGGATATACTGAGGTGAAGGAAGAGGCGTCTGCAATGAACGCTGAGTCACGATAAAAAGGCGGGGCTTTGTGTTCGCATTTAAAGAGCGTGCCTGATAAGCAAGTCTTGAAAGAACGCCGGAACGCTGGCCGAATACAGCTGACCCCACAGCACTGGCACGATAAGGAACAAGCCCCCACCAGGGAAGGACGTAAATCTCAACGGAATCCGAAAAAGCCGTCTCAAAATCCTGGCTGACATCAAGGGCTTCCTTTTCGGTTGGAACCACGACCACAAAATCAAGGGAAGAAGATGAAAGTTCAGCGGAACCTTCCTTTTGTTGAGATTGCGAATATCGGCCGGTAGCATTATACTGTAAGGCAGAAAGAATCCTTGCCCTTACAAAATCAACATAATGGGCCGTCATAAAATTTGCAGACGTAAGGGAAAGGCCTTCAATCTGAGCCGGAAAGAAATTGCCTGAAGCTAAATTTTTGACATCAGAAAAAAAATCGTTCCAGCCGTTTGTGACAGAAACAATAAAATTTGACAGTAGAGATTTCATTAAAACATTCCGATAATATAATTGAATATCTTTAAAATAAGGAGAAGCAGTTGAAACGCACTCTTATAGCAATTATATCAACTTTCACACTTTTTGCACAGTTCGCATTCAGTCAGAATGTACAGGGCAACAAGTCAAATTCAATAAATGCCGCCGATTACTCAAATGCATCCGTTGCAATCAGGTTCTATGACCGCACCATGTATTATCCCGGCAGCAAGGAAGACAATCCGATTCTTGTTGACATTGCAATCACAAACAAGGGAACTGACACGCTCCGCTTTAAGCTTGCCGACGACCGTATGTTCTCCCTGGATTTTTATGCATACACAATCAAGAACACAACGCTTCCAAGCACAAAAGACCTGATTATCAAGCGCTCGACAAACCAGACAGTCTACTTTAGGGAACTTGCAATTGAACCTGGCGAGACATATTCTTTTGTTGAAAACGTAAAGGATTACATTCAGATTGATGAGCCTTCAATTTACTACCTTGAACTCAGATTCTATCCGGAACTGTACAAGTTAAAAGTCATTGAAATCGCATCAAACAGACTTTCACTTGACATCCGCCCTGCACCTTCAGCTTCTTCATCAAGCGTCCTTCCGGTAGAAAATAAGACCTCTTCCCTCTTAAAGCCCGAGGCAATTTCACCGGATAAAGTCGTGGAGCAGACAATTACAGCCCGACAGAAATCTTTGTGGGACCAGTATTTCCTTTATATGGACATTGAGCAAATGATGGTTCGCAACAGTGAAGTCAACCGCAAGTACAAGAATGCATCTGCCGACGAGCGAAACCGAATGCTCCAGGCTTACAAGGCCGACTTAATGCAGAACAGAATTGACTATGACGTTGTGAGCATTCCAGAAAAATTCCACATCGAAAATACATCTTATTCTCAGACTGAAGGAACTGTATCTGTAATCGAATGGTTCAAATACCCGAATTTCAGCGAGAAAAAGCGATACATCTACAAAGTTCGCCAGCGTGACGGAATCTGGCAGATTTATGACTATTCTGTAACAAACCTTGGAACGGAGTAAATATGAAGGCACTTCTTGTAGCCGACGATGAAAAAGCTATAAACAATATTTCAGAAGTTCTCAAATCAGCAGGCTACGACACTATTGTATACAGGTGGCTTTTAAAGGCACTGGACAATATTGAAGAAGTAGCCCCTCACCTGATTGTTGTAAGCACAGGTGACTATCCTCGTCACTGGAAAACCCTTGCCCAGTATTCTACAATCGGATTCGGAGACTACAAGCCCCAGATAATCCTTTACACAGACGAAAATTTCAATCAGGAAGAAGCAGAAAAGGCTGAAGCCCTTCATGTTCGAGGAACATTTGATTCGGTTGAGGTTGAAGGTCTGGACAAACTTCGGGAAATACTAAAAAAAGCCGACGACATTTTTTCCGGTTACCTTACGGAAGAAGAACAGGCAGAAATCAGCGTGGACGATTTAGTTCCGCATGCAAAAAAATATTTTGAGGCAAAACTCAAGGAAGAAGACGCCCCTGTTGATAAAGAAATAACGGAAGCTGAAGCTGTTAACGATGAGGAAATAATTGAAGCTGAAGCAGAAGAAGAGCCGGTAGAAGAGAAAATAATAGAAGCTGAAATCGAAGAAGAAATAAGCGAGACTCTCCCCGAAGACGTGCCTGTTGAGGAAGAATCAATCGAGGATCAACCTGAAGACGTTCCAGCTGAGGAAGAATCACTCGAATCTGAACCCGAAGACGTGCCTGTTGAGGAAGATGTTAGTGAAGACGAATCGAAAACTGCAGAAGAAGAATCTTTTGACCAGCTGGTAACTAAATTCGAGGAAACAAACTCATATTCTGATGAACCAAGCCTGGAAGACATTCAGGAAGCGGAAGAAGAAGCCCTGGCTGACGAAGATGCTGCAAACAGACTTGAAGAAATCGAAAATGACGAGAAAGCTGCGGACAGGCTCGAAGAAATCACAGGAGATGAAGTTGCCGCTGACCGTCTGGAAGAAATTGCAGATGAAGAAGCAGCAGCAGACAGGCTGGCAAGAATTTCTGAAAATGAAGAGCTGACAGAAAACGATGAGGTAATGACCGTGGATTCAATTATGAGCGAGCCTTACGATGAATCAGAATCCACAGCCCTTCCCGGAATTGACGAGCTCAAAAAGCTTCTGGAAGAAAATAACTTTGAAGAATCAGTAAACAATGCTATAATTGAAGAGACTCAAGAAAAAGAAGATGGAGAAACCACTATGGCTGACGAACAGAGCATTGATGAAAAATTAGCAGCAATTATGAACGCCAACAAGGCTGATCAAAAAGAAAGGGCCGAAGCACTCAAACTCGACACCAGCACAAGTTCGGTCTCATTTGTATTCACTAACCCTATTACACTAGCAATGGTCTCAGGAGTTGCCCGAAATTACAACGGACTAGTCCTTGAATTTACGCCGGATATTCCAGGATTCATCATGAATCTTTCTCCAGGAACTAAAATTGACATTGCTTCCATGAAGATTGACGACAAAATCGAAAATGTCTTTGCAGAAGTCATGTCAAATGATGCAAAAAAACTTGCACTGGCAATCAAAAAAATAAGCTAAAATGAAAAAACAGTCGGCAAAATTTTTCTGTGAAAACTGCGGGGCAGAAGTTCCTCAAAATGCAAGAGTTTGCAGACACTGCGGTAAGTTTTTCTCATCAGTAAGATGCCCTGTCTGCGGCACAACTGGAATGCCCAGCAAATTCGCAAACGGCTGTCCAACCTGCGGTTATGCCGTGGGCAATGGTCAAAAAATTGCCGCTCCAAGCCAAAAAGAAACAAAAGCTACCCGAAAATCCAAAAAAGCACTTCTGAACGCAATTGATTCAAGGAATCCAGGAGCATCCCGCCGAAAGAATGCAGACGGCTCGCTCCCCGTCTGGTCTTTTTTTGCAATCGTAGGAATTCTTGTGCTTTTTGTATGCTGTGCAGTTAAATATCTTGAAGTTGCGTGACTATAATAACTATTCTGATTAATACTTTGTTTTACATTTTAATGAAGTAGCTACATTACAAGGAGGAAACTGTCCTTAAAAACTTCCTCTGCCCTCTGCTCATTTTGTGAATGACAAAAAAAAAAGCTTCCGACAAAGGAAGCTCTGACTTATGCCCGGGAGGGGACTTGAACCCCTATGAAGTTGCCCTCACTAGGACCTGAACCTAGCGCGTCTGCCAATTCCGCCACCCGGGCGATTCAAAATTGTTATTCTATTCTATAGAAAAATCCAATTCTTGTCAATTTCTCCCGTCCCTTCTATGCCGATATTCTTTGAATGATAAAATGCCAAAAGAAGCCCGAAAATGCAAAAAAAATGACGGCTGGAGTGAAGTGTACCCCAAAAGTTGGAGACAATTTTTGGAGGTACACTTTTTTTATGTCTAAGTTAAGTTTAGAGAGAAAAGCTGAAATTGTAGAACATTACATTAATACGACAGATGGGTATGCAA
>Ga0129307_1000376_pt1 | contig 71448 bp, 73 predicted proteins | sample P1105metagenome_FD_94437 | JGI IMG/M metagenome (GOLD analysis project Ga0129307, IMG submission 94437) | Capybara group fecal microbial communities from Wisconsin, USA - P1105 metagenome | ecosystem: Host-associated > Mammals > Digestive system > Large intestine > Fecal | place: USA: Wisconsin...
ATCTTGACAATCAAATAATCATGTGCTAATATGCAGATAAGACCGACTGCTTTCACAATCGGTCTCATCATACACCCTTCTATTGCACTATTTTACGTTTACACAGAATTTGGGATTGACTCAAATTATAATTCAATACAGATGCACTTATTAATTGGTTTGTGCATATACTTTCCGTCTGTAATATATAATCACTTTTCAATCAAAAAAATCTGTATTATCAATACTGTTTTAAAAAACGGTGACAGATATTCAGGTGAAATATTAAGTTATCATATATCGACGACATCGAGAAAAGGAATCAAGCGCTATATCTATTCAATCGAAGTCTCATATGATAAAAGAAAACGGGTAGTTTCTGAAAGATATACCGATAATCCCTGTTATTGTCTTGCAAACACTAAATGCAATGTATATATTTATCATGATAAATGTTTTGTATCGGATTTTGTACTCAGAAGTGAAAATGATTCATTTTCTAATATCCACGAAAAATAAAGGCGGTCAATTGACCGCCTTTTCATATTTAATGATATTTGTGACTTTCTTTCAGCACCATATCCTTTACCTTCATGAGCGAAGTTGTGGTGCTTCTCTCGTTTTCGGAAAGCTTCATGGTGATATACTTGATAGTCTCCTCATAATCAGGTATCATTATGTGCTCGAGTGCATTTACTCTGCGTCGAGTCTTTTCGATCTCGTCAGCCATTAGCTGACAGGCCTTCTCGACCTCAGCAAGCCTGATCATTTTCGGGAATACATCATTCAGCGCACTTACCGCTCCGTCAAGATCTATGGAAGTAAACGCCATACCATAGGAATAAATATCATTTGCGTTGCCCGTCCTGTATTTAGTTGAAAATTCGGGAATGTAAACACTCATAACATTTTTTTCCTTCACGTCAAGCTCTACCTCCTGCTTTGGCAGCATAAGTGCAGTCTCAAGCACCTCTCTCTGCATAAGGGATCCCGCAACCGCCATATGACGATTAGCGTCCTTTATCGCTTTTTCGACCTCTGTGCGAAGCTGTCGGTTTTCTTTTATAAGATTCATAAACTGACGCATCAGCTCGTCACGTTTGTCCTTCAGAAGCTTATGTCCTCTGCGAGCTGATTCCAGCTTTTTCTTAAGCTTGCTCAGTTCCATTCTTGTAGGATTAACATTCAGTCTCGCCAATCAGCTCACCTCATTTCTGAGTATCATAATACTTGACCAGATATTCCTCTCTGATTCTGCGCAGCTCGCTTCTGGGAAGCATTTTCAGAAGCTCCCAGCCTATGGAAAGCGTATCCTCTATGCTTCGGTTATTTTCAAAGCCCTGTGAAACATACTTTTTCTCAAATTCATCAGCGAATCTTGCATAAATAAGATCGGTAGGAGTAAGAGCAGCTTCACCAAGTACGACCATGAGCTCTTTGGCGTCCTTTCCCCTTGCGTAAGCAGAAAAGAGCTGATTCATAGTGTCGGAATGATCTGCACGGGTCTTGCCCTCTCCTATACCCTTATCCTTAAGACGGGAAAGTGACGGAAGTACGTCCACAGGGGGATTAATACCCTTTCTGTATAGCTCACGGGAAAGAATGATCTGTCCCTCCGTGATATATCCCGTAAGATCAGGGATCGGGTGGGTCTTGTCATCCTCAGGCATAGTAAGGATAGGTATCATTGTGATACTTCCCTCTTTATTGTTCTGACGTCCTGCACGCTCATAGATGGTTGCAAGATCGGTATACATATAACCGGGATAGCCTCTTCTTCCGGGGACCTCCTTACGGGCAGCCGATACCTCACGCAGTGCATCTGCATAGTTTGTTATATCAGTAAGTATAACAAGAACGTGCATATTCTTTTCAAATGCAAGATACTCGGCTGCTGTAAGCGCCATTTTCGGTGTTGCAAGACGCTCTATGGCAGAATCATTCGCAAGATTGATAAAGAGAACCGTTCTGTCCAGGGCTCCTGTGCTGCGGAAGCTCTTTACAAAGTACTCCGACTCCTCAAAAGTTATACCCATGGCGGCAAAAACGACCGCAAACTGTTCATTCTTTCCGCGCACCTTTGCCTGTCGAGCTATCTGAGCAGCAAGCTGAGCGTGAGGAAGTCCGCTTGCCGAGAATATGGGAAGCTTCTGCCCTCTTACCAGTGTATTAAGTCCGTCTATCGCCGAAACGCCTGTCTGAATGAATTCCTGAGGATATCTTCTCGCAACGGGATTCATGGGCAGACCGTTTACATCGAGACGTTTATCCGGGATGATCTCGGGGCCGTCATCGATGGGCCTTCCAAGTCCGTCAAAAACTCGTCCGAGCATATCCTCGGATACTCCAAGCTCCATCTGATGGCCGGAAAAAACTACGCTGCTGTCCTGTAAGTTAATACCCGCAGCATTTTCAAAAAGCTGCACCAAAGCGTTCGAGCCGTCTATCTCAAGGACGCGGCAGCGTCGCTTTTCGCCGTTTTTAAGTCTTATCTCAGCAAGCTCACCATAGGAAACATTTTCTACATCCTTGACAAGAAGCAGAGGACCCGCCGCTTCCTCAATTGTTCTGTATTCTCTTGGCATCAGTCATCCTCCTTAATGAGCAGGTCGTTCAGCTCTGAGGATATTTCCACTGAGAGCTTGTCAAATTCTGCATCTGTTTTGTCTTCTTCAATATACTTGAAACGTCCGATCTTTTCTCTTACAGCAAGATTTGCTACCGCTTCCACGTCCGCACCTTTTGCGATGACGTCGGCTGCTTCATCATTGAAATTCAGTATAAGCTTCATCATATAAAGCTGCTTTTTAAGGCTTGTATAAGTATCTACCTCATGGAAAGCAAGCTGGTGAAGGAAATCCTCTCTTATAGAGCGGGCAGTTTCCATTTTGAGTCTGTCGTTAGGAGAAAGCGCGTCCATACCTATGAGCTTGACAATCTCCTTGAGCTCAGCCTCATCATGTAAGATCGACATAAATCTTGACCTTAACTTCATCCAGTCCTTGGAAACGTTATTGTTATACCAATCGGCAAGTGAATCGGTATAAAGCGAATAGCTCGTCAGCCAGTTTATCGCCGGGAAATGCCTCTGATAGGCAAGATTTGAATCAAGCCCCCAGAAAACCTTTACTATTCGCAGAGTGGCCTGTGAAACGGGCTCTGATATGTCTCCTCCGGGAGGCGATACAGCGCCGATTACAGAAAGGGCGCCCTCCCTGTTGTCGGAACCGTTTGATATTACACGGCCCGCACGCTCATAAAACTGAGCAAGACGGCTTCCGAGATACGCAGGGTATCCTTCATCACCCGGCATTTCTTCAAGGCGGCCTGACATCTCACGAAGAGCCTCTGCCCAACGTGATGTCGAATCTGCCATAAGAGCTACCGAATAGCCCATATCACGATAATATTCTGCAATAGTTATACCCGTATATACCGAAGCCTCTCGTGCGGCAACAGGCATATCCGAAGTATTGGCTATTAGAACAGTACGCTCCATAAGGGATTTGCCCGTATTCGGGTCGATTAGCTCCGGAAATTCATTCAGAACGTCTGTCATCTCGTTACCGCGCTCTCCGCAGCCGATATAAACAATTATATCTGCCTCAGCCCATTTTGCCAGCTGATGCTGTGTGACGGTCTTTCCGCTTCCGAAAGGTCCCGGTATGGCTGCAACTCCTCCCTTTGCTATAGGGAAAAGGCAGTCCACCACTCTCTGTCCGGTTACAAGAGGCATATCCGGAGAAAGCTTCTTTTTATAGGGACGCCCGCGTCTTACCGGCCATTTCTGAATCAGAGAGAGTTCCTTTTCTCCTTTATCCGTATCAATTATGCAAACTACATCATCGGCGTGGAATTCTCCTTCGGAGATCTTTTTAACAGTACCTGTTATTCCGTTAGGCACCATTATCTTATGAAGTACTATGTCCGTTTCGGGAACGGTTCCGATAATATCTCCTCCGCTTACGCTGTCTCCTAACTTCACAGCAGGAGTGAACTTCCACAGCGGAGCTCTTTTTAAAGACGGTATCTCTACTCCCCTCTGAAGGTTATTTCCACAGGCCTTCTGTATGTCGTCAAGAGGACGCTGTATACCGTCAAAAATGCTTCCGATGAGACCTGGACCGAGCTCAACACTCATGGGCTCGCCCGTTGACTCGACATTCTCGCCTGTACTCAGGCCCGAGGTCTCTTCGTATACCTGTATAGACGCACGATCACCGTGCATTTCTATTATCTCACCGATAAGACGTTTTTCGCTGACGCGTACAACGTCAAACATATTTGCGTCTCTCATTCCTTCCGCAACTACAAGGGGGCCCGATATTTTTACAACTGTACCTTTACTGTTCATTTATACTTATCCGCCTCTTTCCTAATTTAAAATGTCCGATCCTACAGCTTTCTCCACTGCTTCATGGAGTGCTCTCATTCCCTCACCCGTATTGCCTTCTATGGCAGGGATAAGAACTATGGACGGAAGCTTGCTGTTTCTGTATCTGATTATTGTATCTCCAACAAGCGCCGCCGCAGGTTCGGTTATATATATTACAGCAAAATCATTGGCTGCAAGCCTTGAAATAAGCTTTTTTATCTTCTCGGGTTCAGTCTCACGGAATACAGAAAGCCCTAAAGCGGCAAAGCCGGACACGCTCGCACTATCGCCTATAACAGCAGCTTTATACATATAGCTTCCTCATCCTTTCCGTGATCGTATCTTTGTCTGCGCCGAATTCCTTGCAGACTGTCAGTATGCGAAGATTCTTTATCTCTGTTTCCTTTGCAATATAGTATGCAGCAAGAGGTTCATAACCAAAGCCCTGCATACGTGCGGTCTCTGTCAATTCCATAATGACATCATCGCACCATTTTTCAAACTTTGCTGTTGAATCCCTGAGAAGAGCCACTGCCTGAGAATACTGCGTCGTTTCAAGGAATGAAAAAAGAGACTCTGTTCCGCCGAGAGAAGCACTGACCAATGAATCCTTTTCAAGGTCACGGCTTCCGCATATTGCCTTTTCGGTAAAGCTGACAGATTTATTGAGCAGACTGCATCTGTAGGCAGTCTTTATATCTGCACAGGCTGTGAAAAGCTGTGCGTATCTCTGCATAAATTCACCGCCGAATTTTTCAGCGCTCTCCTGCATAGCCTTAAGCGCAGAAATATCTATAAATGTATCGGAAAGCTGACCGTCAAGTGTATCGGTTATGAGGTCATACGCCTCTGAAGCAGCTTTTCGCATATATTCAGGCAAAAGCTCATATTCCTTTGAATTGATCGCCTCGGTGAGATCTTCAAGCCTGACATTAGACGGGGTAATATAGTACTGCCCGGGATCCCTGTTTGAGATTACTGCTTTGAGAACTGCTTTCAGATTATGAAAATCGTTTCTGTAAAGAAGTATCTCCAGTTCTTTGCAGTCAGGAGCGTATTCATGTATCATGTCCCAGACAGCAACAAGGTCATCTTCCCTGTTTTTTGCTGCAAGTATAGTCTGAGCCTCGGAGCTGCTCCTTGCATTTATAAGCTGCTCAAGATCACTTTTTCCAAGCAGTGTGTTCTCCATAGCTCTTACAGCACCTACTGCGTTGGCATATTTTGTACTGCTCATTCTATCACCTACCCGAAAAGTACCCTTGCGGCAGTATCTCTGACATCGTCCTTTTCAGCTTCTAGTATAGCCTTAAAACTGCAATTTTCCGAAATAAGCCCATAGCTAAGTATAAACCCGTCTTCAATATCGGCATATTTCTTGGAAACAGAAATACTTCCTCCCGCCTTTTGTGCAAGCTCTGACAACCTGCTCTCAAAATCTGAAGGCATTCTTTTAATATCACGCTCACTCAGGAAAACAACTCCATTATCTGCCTGAATATGCCTTCCGACAAGTCTAAGAAGCAACTCGAAATACTCCTTTTCAGGCAGAGAACGCAGTTTTGAAAGTGTCTTTTCGATTGTTTCATCAATAACGCTCACTTTGTATCCAAGTATTTTTCTTTTCATTTCAGCATCGGTCGAGGCGCAGTAATTCTCATAATCCTTTTCGATCTGTGCCTTGGCTGTTTGCAGATGCTCCTTATACGCCGCCTCCGCTTTGATCTTACCTTCTGCCTTTATAGCTCCTGCTCGGTCTTCCGCAGCCTTTATCATGCTTTCTTCAGTCTGTTTCTGCTGAGCCGCTATGAGGTCCAAGATCTCATCGAGTCCTGCCATATCCTTACCTCCGTTATACGTTGATATTAAGGATCATAAGAACTGAAACCAGAAGTGCAAGGATAGCATAGGTCTCAACCATTGCAGCCATAATGATTGCCTTTATATTATGCTCGGGCTTTTTTGCTGTAATACTTACTCCGGCAGCTGCTGTCCTTCCCTGCATTATTCCGGATATAAGACCTACAATGGCAATAGGAAGTGAAGCCGCAAGAAAAGCCAGACCCTGCTGCACTGTAAGCTCCGCTGCATTTCCGCTCAGTACATTAGTGCGTATAAGTATAAACATGGCAGCGATAAGTCCGTAAAGGCCCTGAGTACCAGGAAGGAGCTCAAGAAGAAGCACCTTGCTGAACTTTGAGGGATCTACCGAAACCACTCCTGAAGCTGCCTCACCTACAAGGCTTACTCCCTTTGCAGAACCGATTCCTGCAAGAAGCGCTGCAAGTGCAGCTCCTATTAAAGCTAATACCAATCCGTTAGTCATTTGTATTTTCCTCCTTGAATTTAATATACTTGGTGTTTACTGTGAGCGGTGCAAATTCACGGCCTCCGCCTGTGTAGAATTTACTGAAAAGCTCAACAAACTGAAGTCTGTCTGTATGGACATATGCACCGAGCAGATTTATCGCAAGGTTTGCTGTATGCCCCACAATGAAAACCACTATCAGAACTATCAGTTTAACGATCTTGTTTTCAGGCATAGTGCCTATAAGATTTATAACACTTGCTATGGATCCCGTTGCAAGTCCGAGAGCAAGCAAACGCGAATATGAAAGTATGTCTCCGATATATCCCGTAGCAGTATTGTACAGCGCATACAATCCTCCGAAGAACTTTCCGAATATGGACTTTGATGTCCTTCCGGCAGTCAGCACAAGAACGATAACGCCAGCCAGAAGCATATACAGTCCGATAGACTTCAGTGTCTCTGAAACTGTGATGAACATTCCTGCTCCCAGGGGACAGATTCCGAGAACTATAAGATATATCGGCAGCGCATCAAATATTGCATCTGTCTTTTTGCCGCTGTCCCATGACATTTTGAAGGCAACCCCGACACCAAGAAGCAAATGTATTATGCCGAGGCCGAATGAAACCAGCAGCAGCTTTACGGGATCAGTAAGAGGCTCAAACCATAACGCTGTACTTCCGATCTCCCTGTTGAAGAAATTTCTTGCAACAACCTGAATAATGTCGCCGAACCAGCTTCCGAAAAGTGCTCCCCAGAATATCGTAGAAATTCCGCAGTTTCTGAACATTGTAAGCGTTTTTTTCATTGTATCCTCAAGCTTGAATTTCTTGAGCGCTATGGTCGTTCCGATCACCATAAGCAGACCGTATCCTGCGTCGGAAAGCATCATTCCGAAGAAAAGATAATAGAAAAACGCCATTACCGGAGTAGGATCAACATCTTTTCGTCCGGGAAGGTCATACATTTTGGTTATGCCCTCCACAGGCGAAGAAAACCTTCCGTTTTCAAGCAGAACAGGTACATCATCGTCCTCGGAAGGATCCGTAAACGTTATTGATGCGGTATATTTGGAGGTAATCTCCTTTCCAAGCTGAGCAGAATACTTTTCAGGGATGTATCCTGTAAGAATAAAGGTATTCTCCGTAAAACCAAGGCTGCTGAGAGCGTCGTACTTTTCCTTGCGCATCTGAAGATAGTCTATAAGGAATTTCAGCTGTTTTCTGTTTTCGGAAAGCTTTTCTATATTTCCCCTGGCAGCCGAGATGCTTTTTTCAAGCCCGCTTATATCATTATCGTATTGTTCCATCAGTTCCTTAGGAGTTTTACCCTCCGGCTCGGAAACCGAAACAAAAGCAAGCTTCCTTAGCGTGTCTCCCGCTTCTTCAAAGACTTCCCTGCTGCATATCACAAAAAGATTGGTCTGATCCTTTGAAGCACCGATAATCTCGGCACTGCAATTATCCGGAAGCAGCTCTTCAAGAGCCTCAGCGCTAATCTGTGACGGGATACTTCCGATATAAACTGCTGTTGTCGCTGTACCCCTGAAATTCATCGGTACATCAAGAGCCGTCCATTTATCCAGCATATCCCTCTTTATCTCAAGCTGTGAGACAGCATTGGCAGAATCGCTTATAATACGGTTATTCCTTATTATCTCATTGGCAGCTCCCATGACCTTTTCCATCTGCATGGCTTTTTGACCGAAATCATGCTTTTCAACCTCAGTCCTGCCGCCGAACATATCACTCAGTCCGACTTTTTCCGGAGCATAGGTATCAATTATCTCCAGCGCCTGTGCTGCTGTGTTTCTGAATTTGTCAAACTCACCGACAACCGCTGTAACATTAGTGTTTTCGAGCTCATCGTCATCATTCTTTGAAAGCTCGACTACTCCGCGGCGCTGAAGAAGCTCTATGATCTTCTTGCTGTCGGTAAGCATTGCAATAAGCTCAATTTTCTTCATTCTGAGCTTCGCCATATTTTACATCACTCTCCTTCCTGCAAACATCATATCAGAAATATAAGCTGATGATCTCATCTATAGCCTTATCCGTATTATTCTCAGCGATCTTTTTCAGTTCACTGAGCTTCTTTTCACATTCGGAAAAGGCTTGTTCTTTATAGGTTTCGGCTTTCATGTCGAAATCAGCCCGTATTTTAGAAGCTTCCGAAGCGGCTTCGCTTATCTTTTTCTGTATAGAAAGAGCCGAGCTTCCGGAAGCAGACTCAATGATCTCGTCACGAAGTCTGCGTGCTTCCGCATTTTTCTTATCAGCCACCGCTTCCGCTTCAAGTATCTTTTTTATTTTGTCTGACGCCACAATGAGCACCTCCTTAAAGTGACCAACCGTCATTTATATAAAGATTATATCACTTTTAAACCTCTCAAGCAACAGTTTATTTGTGAATTTTCTAAAAAAAAGCATAAAGGGAGCCAACCCTACAGACAGCTCCCTTGCTTTTACATTATACTACATAATCAATAAAAAGTCAATATTTTTCTTTTAATATGACACCGGAAAATTTCACCTGTCTTTTATTCCTTTTCAGGCGCGATAACTCTGATGCCGAGAACATCAAGGCTGTCCTTGTCAACAACCGACGGGCATTCCGACATTAGCTCGCTGGCATTCTGAACCTTCGGGAAGGCAGTAACATCACGGAGATTATCTGTTTTGCACATTATCATTGCAAGACGGTCAAGTCCGATGCCCATGCCGCCGTGAGGCGGAGCTGCATAGCGATATGCGTCAACAAGGAAGCCGAATTTAGCCTGTATCTCTTCATCTGTCATTCCGAGGGCTTCAAACATTTTCTGCTGAAGCTCGAAATCGGTGATTCTCATGGAACCGCTGGAAAGCTCAGTGCCGTTAAGAACAAGATCCCAAGCCTTTGCACGTACATTAGCCGGATCTGTATCAAGGTACCCGAGGCATTCCTCCATAGGCATTGTAAACGGATGATGTGCAGCTACCCATGTATTGTTCTCGTCGTCATATTCAAAGAAAGGCATTTCTGTTATCCAGAGGAAGTTGTACTTATCCTCGGGGATAACCTCAAGCTTCCTGCCGCATATGAGTCTTATCGCTCCGAGAGTTGAAAGCACAGTCTTTGTCTTGTCCGCACAGATGAGCACAAGATCGCCTTCGTGTGCGTCAACAGCGCTGCATATCTTTTCAAGCTCGCCTTCGGCAAGGAACTTCTTGAATGAACAGTTAGGCTCATCAGCCCAGCGGATATAAGCAAGTCCCTTTGCGCCTATTCCCTTTGCGTGCTCAATAAGCTTATCTATCTCTTTGCGGGTATAAGTTGCCGCGCCGTTCTTTACGTTGATAGCTCTTACAGAACCGCCCTCTTCAATAGCGTTTTTGAATACAACAAAATCAATATCTCTGACTGTATAGGTTATATCCTGAATTTCAAAGCCAAAGCGGGTGTCAGGCTTATCCGAACCGTACAGATTCATAGCGTCCGCAAATGTGAGTCTCGGAAGAGGAGTCTGTACATCTACGCCCATTACTTCTCTGAACACCCTCTTTATAAAGCCTTCAACACATTCCTGTATATCCTCAGCGTCAACAAATGACATCTCAAGGTCGATCTGAGTGAATTCAGGCTGTCTGTCCGCTCTGAGATCTTCGTCTCTGAAGCAGCGTGCAAGCTGGATATATCTGTCATATCCCGAGATCATAAGAAGCTGCTTATAGATCTGAGGCGACTGAGGAAGCGCATAGAACTTTCCCTGATGCACTCTTGACGGGATAAGATAATCTCTTGCGCCCTCAGGAGTCGATTTCATCATCATCGGAGTCTCAATCTCAAGGAAACCGTTCTCATAGAAGTATTCTCGGGTAACCTTGGCAATCTGATGACGTCTGATTATATTCTGCTGAAGAGGCTCACGTCTGAGATCGAGATAACGGTACTTTAGACGAAGCTCCTCGTTTACCTTTGTCTCATTGGTAATTTCAAAAGGAGGAGTCTGAGCTTTTGCAAGTATCCTCAGATCGGAAACGAATATCTCAACATTACCGGTCTTTATCTTATCGTTCTTGCTCTCTCTCTCGCATACCTTACCCTTTGCCATAAGAACGTACTCGCTCTTGCACGAAGCTGCCTTCTCAAAAAGCTCGGGATCGGTCTTATCATTGAACAGGAGCTGAACTATACCCGTCCTGTCTCTGAGTACGATGAATATTACTCCGCCTTTGTTCCTTATCCTGTCTACAAATCCGCCTACAACAACTTCCTGCCCAATCTTTGTTACATCTCCGCAGTAATGTGTACGCTTCAAACCTTTCATACTGTCTGCCATTTTATTTATCCTCCCCGGTAAATGCGAACATCGGACCGTTTCCGTCGTCCATAACGTCGAGTACCTTGTTGAAATACTCATTTTCAAAATTTGCAGTAAATCTGTCATCAAGCAGCATTTCGGTTTCGGTGCCGCTTTCCATTTCCTTCAGTCTTGCTTTACCTGCGGAAAGCTCGTTATCACCTATGACCATAGTATAGACTGCTCCGATCTTATTTGCGTATTTCATCTGCGGCTTAATGCCTCTGCCCATAAGGTCGTACTCCGCACAGTAGCCGTACTCACGGAGACCCTTTGTGAGCTCCATAGCCTTTTCAAGCGCAGCATCGCCCATTGTTGCAAAATAAATATCGCATTTCTTAGGTGTGAGATAATCGCAGTTCTGCTTATCCATAACAAGGAGCAGTCTTTCGATGCCCATAGCAAATCCGAGAGCCGGAACATGCTGTCCGCCAAGCTGCTCGATCAGGCCGTCGTAACGTCCGCCTGCGCATACGGTTCCCTGAGCGCCGATCTCCGTCGTAATAAACTCAAATACGGTTTTGGTATAATAATCAAGACCTCTTACTATCTTAGGATCGACCACATATTCGATACCCAAGCCTGTAAGGTAACGCTTGAAACACTCGAAATGCTCTCTGCAATCGTCACACAGATAGTCAAGTATAAGCGGAGCATCTTTTCCTATTTCCTTGCATATAGGGCTCTTGCAGTCAAGAAGGCGCATGGGGTTCTTGACAAGTCTTTCCTTGCAGGTATCACAGAGTTCTTCCTTGTGAGGCTCGAAGTAAGCTTTGAGAGCCTCGTGATACTTAGCACGGCATGCAGGACAGCCTATAGAATTGATATGAAGCTCTATATTCTTCAGTCCGAGCCTGTCAAGAAGGGTCTTGGCAAGAGAAATCACCTCTGCGTCCGATGAAGGGCCGGGACTTCCCGCCATTTCAACGCCGAACTGATGGAACTCGCGAAGTCGTCCCGCCTGCGGGCGCTCATGTCTGAAGCATGAAAGCATATAAAAAACCTTCTGTGGAAGAGCCTCATTGAGAAGTCCGTTCTGAAGCATAGCACGAATGGTTCCCGCGGTACCTTCTGGGCGAAGAGTAAATTCAGTCTCCTTCGCCTTTACGGTATACATCTCCTTCTGTACCACATCGGTCGTTTCGCCGACAGAACGGAGAAAAAGATCGGTATTCTCAAAAGTGGGTATCCTTATTTCCGAAAAGCCGAAGCTTTCGGCAGTATCCCTTGCGATCTTTTCCACTGTGTTCCATTTATATACGTCCTTCGGAAGAACATCTTCCGTTCCGTTAGGGCGTTTGATATTAATAGCCATATGTTTATTTCAAGCCTTTCCTGTTTGTTTTTACATGAAAATTGTCCCTTATAAAGGGACAATTGAACATCAAATGCTCGGATTACCGACTTCACGCCAGTCCAGATCTCCTCTTTCAAGAGCAAGGATGAGCGCTTCGGCGGTAGCGATATTTGTAGCGACAGGCACGTTGTGAACATCACAGAGTCTGAGAAGATTCATTCCGTGAACATCCGCCGCCTTAGGATTGATAGGGTCTCTGAAGAAGAGAAGAACATCGACTTCATTACATGAAAGAAGTGCGAGTATCTGCTCTGCTCCGCCCTGACCGCTTAAATATCTTTTTATAGGAAGTCCGGTAGCTTCACTTACCTGCTTTCCTGTTGTATTTGTTGCTATAAGCGTATGCTTTGAAAGAATTCCACAGTATGCGCTGCAAAACTGTACCATCAGTTCTTTTTTAGCGTCATGCGCAATGATTGCGATCTTCATATATATTTCCTTTCCCCGCTGAGCGGAATGTTTTTCTTGAACTTTTATGCAGTTTTAACTGTAAGCGGAACAAATTCTCCGCCGAGTCGTTTTGATATAGCATCGAATGCTTTGAGTGCTTCACTGTCTGTGGGGATAGGTGTGCCTTTACCGGTAGCAACGGTCATCTTGAAGTCATCAGGGATAACTCCGATAAGCTGAACGCCTACCTTGTCAATGATCTCATCAAGATTAGTGATAAGCTCACTGCCTATGATCTTCTTGCTTATTTTATTTATGATAAGCCTCTGGCTCTTATTTCCTCTGTTATAAAACTCGTCAGACATAAGGCTTGCATCTCTTATACATACAGGATCCGGAGTCGAAACGACAAGTATAAGATTTGCCTGTTCAACAATATCAAATACATGCGAGTTGATACCTGCGCCTGTATCGATGATGATATATTCAAAATACTTCTTTACGGAACGGCATATTTCAACTATCTGTTCTGCATTAACAGGGGTAAGCGTCTTGGGCGCACAGAGTATATTGAGGTTGGAAGCCATCGGGATCTGTGCAACAGCGTCCAGAGCAGTTTTCTTCCCGCTGAGAACATCGCCGAGATCATATTTTATACCATCCTCTACGCCAAACATTATATCGAGACATCTAAGACCGAAATCAAGCTCAATAATGAGAGTCCTGTGTCCCTGCTTCGCAAGCGTATATCCTATGCCTGCGCAAACGGTAGATTTACCTGTTCCGCCTTTTCCTGAGGTTACAGCAATAATTTTAGACATTTCATTTCCTTTCCGATATCCGCAAGCCAAAGCAGTTATATGCTGCATAAACGGCACCGGATTCTTAAAATTATTATAATAATAATCCTACTGTACATTATAACACATAATTACCTAAATGTCAAAGACCTTTTTGATATAAAACATAAAATTGTGCAAAACAGATTTTTTAAGTGGTTGTAATTGTATAATACTTACAAAGAACGGCCTATTTCAGCCATTATCTTTCCGACAGTCTTTTCTATACTGCACCGATCTGTATCGATAACTATATCCGCATATTTTTCGTACATAGGGGCACGCTCCGAATACAGATCATTAAGTGATTGTCCGTTCCTGATCACGACACCCCTGTTTTTAAGGCTTTTCAAGCGGTTTTTAAGCTTATCGCAGTCAAGCCTGAGATAAATGACGACGCTGTCACGGGAAAGATTCTGCATAGCTTCCCTTCCGTATACAACACTGCCGCCTGTAGCTATAATGGCATCTTTGGCATCAAGCCCTGACAATATACGGTTTTCCAGCTCGATAAACCCGTCTGCGCCCTTTTCCTCAATGATTTCCTTAAGAAGCCTGCCTTCTTTCCTCTGAATGATAAGGTCGGTATCAACAAACTCATAGCCAAGAAGCTTGGCAAGTATGACGCCGACAGTGCTTTTGCCGACCGCAGGCATTCCGATCAGTACGATATTCTTCACACTAAACCCTCTGAATGTATTATTATATTATATTTTACCGCACTCCTTATAAAAAGTCAATAGATAATCCGACCATATATTGCGATATAGTTTTTATATGAGCCAATTTGACAAACATATCCGTATATGATAATATAGTTGAAAAAGGAGAAAGCAATGAAAAGAAGTCCATTTGAGTTTTCACTCGATAATAAGCGCTATCATACGCTGAATTACTATTACAGGGTCAATTTCGGCAAAAAAATACATAAGGCCGTTATAAACTGCGGTTTCACATGCCCGAATATTGACGGTACCAAGGGCACAGGCGGTTGTATCTTCTGCGACGGCGGGAGCGGATATTTCACTCACAACGGGCTCAGCGTAACCGAACAGCTTGTAAAAGAAAAAGAGCGCATCTGCCTGAAGCACGGCAAAGATGCTGAATTTATAGCATATTTTCAGGCAAACACCAATACCTATGCTCCGGTATCCGAACTCAGCAGACTCTACCGCGAAGCGGCAGAATTTCCGTCTGTCTGCGGGTTATCTGTCGGAACGCGGGCTGACTGCCTTTCCGACGATATAATCAGACTTCTCAAAGAGCTTAAAGGAATTACAGCAGTTACAGTCGAACTTGGGATGCAGAGCTGCCACGAAAGAACGATCAGCCTCATCAATCGCTGCTGCACCCACGATGAATTCAGAAACGGCTTCTTCAAGCTTAAGGAAGCGGGAATACGCACCTGTCTGCATATAATCAACGGTCTCCCCTTTGAAACTCCCGAAATGATGACAGAGACAGCCCGTGAGGCAGCAAGACTGAAGCCTGAAGCTGTTAAGCTTCAGATGCTTCACGTTATACAGGGTACAAAGCTTGCGGAAATGTATGAAAACGAAGAATTTAAGCTTCTGACGCAGGAAGAATACGTCGATACGATAGTCAGACAGCTTGAAGTTCTCCCGCCCGAAACAGTTATAGAACGGATAACCGGCGACGGAGACAAATCAAGGCTAATTGCTCCCGATTGGAACAAAAACAAGATCGCAGTTCTCGGAGCAATAGATAAAAGACTTGCCGAACTGGATACATGGCAAGGGAAAAAATACAGGAAAGGCGGATAAGGTGAAATACCTTATCCGCCCGTTTTTACAGGTCATTCCTGATTATATCATCAAGTGTCTCTCTTCTTACAGCGATTCTCGACTCACCGTCGTTTACAAAAACAACAGCCGGCTTCTGAAGCCTGTTATAATTTGAAGACATTGAGTAATTATATGCTCCTGTAGCGCATACAGCTATGATGTCTCCCGATTCTGCATGCTGAAGAGGCATATTCTCACCGATGAGATCACCGCTCTCACAGCATTTTCCCGCGATAGTGACCCTTTCGCTTCTTTCCTCACCCGCTTTATTGGCAACAACAGCGTCATACTCCGAACCGTAAAGGATATATCTCGGATTATCTGCCATACCGCCGTCTACGGATATGTAAGTCCTGATATTGGGAATCTCCTTCCTTGCACCCACAGTATAAAGAGTTATACCCGCCGGAGCCGCTACGGAGCGTCCTGGCTCGATATACATTGACGGAAGAGCTATCCCAAGTCTCTCACATTCATCCTTAACGACATCAGATACTCTTTTAAGATAAGACTCAAACGGTGCTGGATCATGTTCTTCAAGATACTTTATTCCGAAACCGCCGCCAAGATTAAGAGCTTTGATCTCAAATCCGAGTTCATTCTTTATCTTCGCAATAAATCCGAGCATTACCCGGGCAGCTTCTTCAAATGGATCAATATCAAAAATCTGAGAGCCTATATGGCAGTGGACGCCAAGAAACTCAACATTCTGGCAGTTTATCGCTTCCTTGACAGCCTCAAAGGCTTCGCCGGTTTCAAGCGCAAAGCCGAATTTACTGTCTATCTGTCCGGTTTTTACGAAATCATGGGTATGAGCGTCTATTCCGGGCTTGATACGGAACATTATCTGCGGACGTGCATCCATTTCCTCAGAGAGCTTCTCAAGTTTGTGCAGCTCACTGATATTATCGACGATTATATGTCCTACACCCACCTCAAGTGCAAAGCGCAGTTCTTCATCTGTCTTGTTATTGCCGTGAAAGCCGACTTTGCCCATGGGGAAGCCCGCCTTATACGCAGTGTAAAGCTCGCCGATAGAAACAGCGTCAAGTCCGTCGCCTTCACTTGCAACTATCCTGCACATCTCCATGCATGAAAAAGCCTTTCCTGCGTAATGCACCTCGCCCTTTCCGTAATAAAAATCATTCATGCTGTCGTGGAAACGGCGCAAAGTCCTTCTTATAAGCTGCTCATCCATTACATAGAGCGGTGTGCCGTACTGAGCGGCAAGTTCTACGGTATCAACTCCGCCGATCGTCAGGTGACCGTTGCCGTTGATACCAAGATTTTCAGATACAAACATATTTTACATCCTTTCAGATATTTTGCAAAGAGGAAACGTCATTGTCGTCCGCAATTTCTTCTACGATACTTCTGAGTTCTTCCACGCCCTCAAGAGTCTGGGAAGAAAAGGGTATAACGTGCATTTCATCGAAGCACGGTATCTCGTTCTCAAAATCTGCAAGTCTCTTTGAGCGTTCGGTTTTATTCAGCTTATCAGCTTTTGTAAGTACAAGCACAAAAGGCGTCTCGCTGTCGATAAGATAATTGATCATGTGTATATCATCATTTGTGGGCGCATGGCGCATATCCACAAGCATGAACACAAGTCTGAGATCTCTGTCAGAACTGAGATAACCCTCGATAAGCCCCGCCCATCTGTCTTTTTCGGACTTGGAGACCTTTGCGTAGCCATATCCGGGAAGATCGACAAAATAGATATTTTCGAGCCCATAGAAATTGATCGTAGCTGTTTTTCCGGGCACAGTGCTTACTCTCGCAAGATTTTTACGATTGAACAGCTTGTTTATAAGCGTTGACTTGCCGACATTGGAATGTCCGGCGAAAGCAATCTCAATGCGTTCCGGAGAAGGAAGCTGCGAAAAATTGCCATAAGCTGCCGAAAACTCAGCTTTGTTGTAATTAAGCTTCACAACACACCTCCTGATACGGGTTTATTTTACAAGTGCATTATCAAGTACGTCGGCAAGAGTTTCAGCAAATATGAACTGTATGGAATTCTTGACAACGTCATCGATCTCTTCAAGGTCAGGTCTGTTCGCAACGGGTATGATGACCGTTTTTATATTCGCTTTATACGCGGCCATGGTTTTTTCACGAAGTCCGCCGATAGGCAGGACTCTGCCGTGAAGCGTGACCTCTCCCGTCATAGCCACATCGGCTCTGACTTTCAGGCCTGAAAGAGCAGATACAAGTGCTGTCGTCATTGTAACGCCTGCCGAGGGTCCGTCCTTGGGAACAGCACCTTCGGGTGCATGGATATGAAGATCAAGCTCCTTGTAGAAATCCGGAGCGATCTTATACTTGTCAGCAATACTGCGGACATAGCTCACAGCGATCTTGGAGCTTTCCTTCATTACATCCCCAAGAGAACCCGTTACCTCGATTTTACCCGTACCTTTCATTGTAAGAACTTCTATCGGCATGAGAACACCGCCGACAGAGGTCCAGGCAAGACCGTTGACGATCCCAACCTGATCCTTTTCGGAAGAAAGATCACGGAGATATTTGCGGATACCGAGATAACCCTTTAGATCCTTTGCCTTTATCGATATTTTTGAAGCCTCTCCCGAAGCCACAAGCTTTGCTGATTTTCTGCAAAGAGAAGCTATATTCCTTTCAAGGGTACGGACACCCGCCTCTTTCGTGTAATACTGTATAAGCTCATCGATCGCGTCGTTTGCTATCCTTAGCTGAGACGCCTTGAGGCCATGCTCCTTCAGCTGCTTTGGAATAAGATGTTCCTTTGCGATATGGAACTTCTCCTCAGCAGTATAGCTCGGAAGTTCGATAACCTCCATTCTGTCAAGCAGAGGGGCAGGTATCGCGCTTACATTATTTGCCGTAGTTATGAATACAGCCTTGCTGAGATCAAACGGTACCTCGATGAAATGATCGCGGAACGCATTATTCTGCTCCGCATCAAGTACTTCCAGCATTGCAGACGAGGGATCGCCCTTAATATCGCTACAAAGCTTGTCAATCTCGTCGAAAAGAATAAGCGGATTTGCAGAACCTGCCTGAGATAAGGCGGTTATAACCCTTCCTGGCATAGCTCCTACATAGGTCTTTCTGTGACCTCTTATATCAGCTTCATCACGTACGCCGCCGAGAGATACCCTCGCATATTTCCTGCCCATCGCCTTTGCTATGGATTTTGCGATGGACGTCTTTCCGATACCGGGAGGGCCTGCAAGACATATGATCTGTCCCTTTATCTCGGGATTGAGCATATGAACGGCAAGAAACTCAAGAATACGCTCCTTGACCTTTTTCAGACCGTAATGATCCCTCTCGAGTACAGCCTCAGCCTTTTCAAGAGAGAGCTTCGCCTTTGTATATTTTCCCCATGGAAGATCGAGGACGGTATCAAGATAGTTCTTAATAACGAAAGCTTCCTGGGACGCAGGAGGGAGCTTTGTAAGCTTATCTGCTTCCTTCAGCAGCTTTTCCCTGCTCTTTTCGTCTATTTTCAGCTCCATAATATCATTGATGTAGCCAAAGGCTTCCTCAGCCTCATCCTCACCAAGCTGTTCCTGTATAACCCTCAGCTGTTCGCGGAGGTAGAACTCTCGCTGTCCCTTGTCAATACTGTTCTTTGTCTGCTCGTTGATAAGACTTTCAAGCTCGAGTATCTCAACTTCGGAAGTAAGACATGCAAATAATACCGAAAGCTTGTTTATAACATTGGTTTCCTCAAGAAGGGTCTGCTTGTCCCTGTAATTGAGATTACTGTTGAATGTGACGGTTTCAAAAAGCTTTATGGGAGAATCCTGCGTCATTATAGAAGAAAGGAGCTCCTTTGGCATCTTCGGGAAAAATGAAGCATAGCGCTCAAAAACATCCTTTACGGAGCGCATCAGAGCCTCCGCTTCCACCTCGTCCACCTTTGCTCTTGAATATGTTGGAGTCTGCTTTACTTCGGCCTTGAGTACCTCCCCGTCATCGATAAGGCGAACAAGGTTTGCCTTATGAACTCCCTCGACAAGGACCTTCATCACATTGTCGGGAAGTTTGAGTACCTGCTTTATCTCCGCCACTACTCCGACCTTGTAAAGATCTGTGGATTTAGGGTTCTCAACATAGGCTTCATGCTGAGTAACAAGAAACAGCTTGCCGCCCTCCTTCAACGCCTTTTCCACAGCAGTTATCGACTTGCTGCGTGAAACATCAAAGTGCATAACCATTTTAGGAAACGCAACCAAGCCTCTCATTGCAACTGTATAAAAAATATTGGACTCTTCAATATTTTTATCGCTCTTTATGGTCTGTTCCATAACATCACCGCATTTCTCTTTAAATCATATAAATCCTTCGCTGTCATACAGCAATTACATTATACTATAAAACGCAAATAATTTCAACCCCTTGTATATACCATTTCATGTAGACAAGTTTATTAAATTAAGAATCAAGCGTCCCTGTTCATTTAATTTATTATTCAATCCCTGAAAATAAGCGAATATTTGCGATTACAGGTTTTACTTTTTCAAATTTTGCGAACTTGATAAAATAACATTTACTTTTTGTTGAGAATATGGTATGATATACACAAAGGTGTATTTTTCTTTCTTATTTTATTATTTATACGGGATGATCTTGTGAGGGGCAAGACAGGAACTTTGAGGTTTTTTCTAAAAAGCCTTTACTTTTACGAAATAATGTGCTAAAATGTAAAGTAAGTATTTGTATGTTTACGCCTTTACGGCAGATTGGAGAATTCAATTATGATAGACAAGATAAAATCCGATAACATGGATCTGCTTTTTGAAGCTATTCTCACGCTCGAAACGCTCGATGACTGCTACAAGTTTTTTGACGATCTCTGTACAAGCATTGAGTTAAAGGGCTTCGCACAGAGGCTTCACGTAGCAAAGCTCCTTGACGAGCACAGGGTATACAACAGCATCGTCACAGAAACAGGCGCCAGCACCGCTACGATAAGCAGAGTAAACCGTTCGCTCAAGGACGGCAACGACGGATACAATATCGTTTTTGACAGGCTCAAAAAGAAAAATCTGCTCAAATAAACGGCTATATTGAGATGCCCGTCCGAGGGGAGGAGCTTCTCATTAGATATAATTACACTTGAAAGGAAGATTAAAATGAAAAAGGCGAAGATATTGAAACGATCATTAGCCGGCCTTTCTGCTGCAGCTACGCTTTTGTCAGGAGGCATGATGACAAATGCCAATGCTGCTGTTATCACGGAAGGAAAGACCAATAACTACCACAACTTTGCTGAGGCATTACAGCTTGCATTGTGCTTCTACGATGCAAACAAATGCGGCGACGAAGTTGCAGGTGACGGCTATTACTCGTGGCGAGCAAACTGTCATGTAATCGACGGTGAAATCCCGCTCCAGCCTATGAACCCGATGCCCAAAGTAAACAAGGGCAAGACCGACGCTGAACTTGGCGACGGCGAGTACAGCGGCGGCGGCGACGACGGAAAGACAAAGCCCAATGACGGCGACGACGATCCGAGTCTGTATGTCGGCGTAAATATGTCCAACAGCTTTATCGCCAAGAACAAGAAGTACCTCGATCCCGACGGAAACGGCACCCTCGACCTCACAGGAGGCTGGCACGATGCCGGAGACCATGTTAAATTCGGTCTTCCCGGCAGCTATTCCGGATCCACAGTCGGCTGGGGCTATTATGAGTTCCGTGACTCATATGTAGAACTCGGTCTTCAGAAGCACGTTGAAGACGAGCTCCGCTGGATCAATGATTACTTCATGAAAGCTACTTTCCTGGACGACGACGGAAATGTTGTCGCCTACTGCTACCAGGTAGGCGAAGGAAATAACGACCATAACTACTGGTGCCCTCCGGAGCTCCAGCAGAACAACACAATGGTTGCTTCTTCTTCATGTGCGGTTAAGCGTCCTGCTTATTTCGCTACAGAAGAAATGCCGGCATCTGATCAGTGTGCAGGAGCAGCTGCTTCACTTGCAGTAAACTACCTGAACTTTAAGGATACTGATCCTGAATACGCAGAAAAGAACCTCAAGTACGCCAAGGCTCTTTACGATTTTGCTGTAAAGACACATATGGAGACATGGACTCCCGGTACAACTCCCAACGCTCTCAGTCTTGGATATGACGGTGGTTTCTATACATCAAGCTATGACTATGACGAACTGGCATGGGCTGCTGTATGGCTTTACTACTGTACAGAGAACTATGACTACATAACAGATATTATTGCTGTTGACGAAGAGACGGAAAATGACAAGGGTGCTCATCCCTACACCGGTTACCTCAAGCGTATCATGACAGATACAGGCAACTGCTGGCAGAACATCTGGGTACACTGCTGGGATACAGTATGGCAGGGCGTATTCGCTAAGCTCGCTCCTGTTACAAATACAGCCCGCGACTGGTACATCTTCCATTGGAATCTTGAATTCTGGTCGGGTGTTGACGAAAAAACAGCTGCCGACGCAAATTACTACGTTTCCACTACAACACATAAGTACTTCGGTATGGACGACCTTATCTGGAACAAGCCGATGACTTACGATCAGATTCCCGACCTCGAAGATCAGAAGGGCGGAAACTTCATAGCCAAGTCTCCCGAAGGCTACGCTGTTGTTGCGGGCTACGGAAGCGCACGTTATAATACAGCTGCCGGTCTTGCCGCTATGGTATACGCCAAGGAAACAGGAAATATGCAGTTTGCCGAATGGGCTCTCGACCAGATGGAATATATCCTCGGAGATAATCCCATGGGCTATTCCTACGAAGTAGGTTATGAATACAATTTTGCTTCACATCCCCATCACCGTTCTTCGCACTGCTCCGCTACACAGAGCATGGACGATCCTATCATTCAGGTCCACACCCTCTGGGGAGCACTCGTAGGCGGTCCAGACCTTAAGGATGTACACGTTGACGAGACCAGTGATTACATCTATAACGAAGTTACCGACGACTATAACGCAGGTTTCTGCGGTGATCTTGCAGGTCTTTACCACTTCTACGGTGCTAAGGGCAAGAAGTACGAAAAGGAAAACTATATAATTGAAGACTTTGATATGTCTAAAAATGCTATCGGATATGATCAGGTGGACGCAAACGGTGATCCCCTTCCTGTTGGATACTTCGTATCAGGCGCCAAGGCTCAGGAAAAGGCTGACGGAATCCAGCTCAAATTAGTTCTTCACAACAGAACAGTGGATCCGCCGAGATTTGAATGTGACGTAAAGGCAAGATATTTCTTCAACATAAAAGAACTTATCGATGCAGGCTATGGAATAGATTATGTAGTATCACGTATCGACTACGATCAGGAAGCTGGTTATACAAACAATCAGTCCCATGCAACGCTTTCCGATCCGGTTAAATATGACGATGAAGGAACATATTATGTTGACGTTACATGGAAGGACTGTAAGTTCTATGGAAGCCGTGTTTACCAGTTTGCTCTTACTACAAAGATGGATCCGGAGACAAACGTTTATCCTGACTGGGATTCTTCAAACGACTACAGCTACGGTGATCTCATAAGCTTTGAGGACGACAACGCTGCTGAGCAGATCACGGAAAAGATTGCTCTTTATGCTGACGATAAACTTATCTGGGGTGCTGAGCCTGACGGAACATCTGTCAACGATACTGATCCTGCACCAGCAACTTCAACCACAACAACTACCAAATCTGGTACCGGCACAACAACAACCAAGACAACTACAACTACCACATATTATTTTTCACAGTTCAGCGTAACATCATACGGTGACGCCAACTGTGACGGAAGCGTTGATATGGCTGATGCAGTACTCATAATGCAGGCGATCTCCAACCCGAACAAGTTCGGAATAGGCGGTTCATCAAAACAGGCTATAACAAATCAGGGCTGGGCAAATGCAGACTGTGATCTTACATCACAGGGCGTTACATCAAAGGACGCTCTTGCAATACAGAGTCTGCTTCTCGGAAGAGTAAGCGCTCTGCCTATCAAGTAAAAGCCAAAAGGAGGACTTTAAGTCCTCCTTTTTCTTTTTATATTACAAAATTGAGCGGCATGCCGTTTTTCATAATCGGATTTAGCTCTCCCTGAATAAGCGGCATAAGATAATCATATGCAGGAGGAAGTACATTGTTCCCCTTTTCGTTTATCCATTCCCTCGGGAAAAATTTCTCCTTATTAGCCGCTTTTGCCGCTTCGGTCGTATCGATCCTGTAGCTGTACGGCATATTCGATTCTCTTGCAAATATCATCATGCAGCCAGATTTGCCGTTCAGTCCGGCTTCAACAGCTGCCATGCCTATAGCCTCGGCAGAACTAATATCCTCCAACGAAGCAATGTGCGAGCTGCAGCGCTGCATTACATTAAGCTCTATGGAACGTACCTTGCAGCCTATCTCCGCAGCAACAAGCTTCTCAAGAAATTTTCCTATCCCCGCAAGATAACAGTGTCCGAAAACATCTTTCTGTCCTGACTGGTACTCCTCTGCCGCAAATTTTCCCTCAGCTGTCTTTACGCCTTCGGATACAACAACGATAACAGCTCTGTGAAGTGTCATCTGATATTTGACATCAGCAAGAAACCTTTCAATGCTGAATGTCGTCTCCGGAAGATAAATAAGATGCGGAGCACTCTCGCCGTTCGCTCTTATACAGCAGGATGCCGCCGCAAGCCAACCTGCATGACGCCCCATGGTCTCAATTACCGTAACGGACGGTATACTGTAAACGTTGCTGTCGCGGGTTATCTCCTGTACAGTAGCTGCAACGTATTTGGCAGCCGAACCGAAGCCCGGTGAATGATCTGTTTCGCAGAGATCGTTGTCAATGGTCTTGGGAATTCCGATAATACAGATATCGTCAATATTATTATCTTTAAGGTATGCAGAGTATTTTGCAACGGTATCCATTGAATCGTTTCCGCCGATATAAAAGAACATCTGAATGTCATGTGACCTCAGCACACCGGTTATTCTCTCATAAACGGCTGAACTCTCCTTATAATTCGGCAGTTTCTTGCGGCATGAGCCGAGAACCGCGGAAGGAGTCCTCAATAAAAGCTGATAGCTGACATCGCTGTCGATCCTTTCCGACAGATCGACCATTTCATCATTGATAAGACCTTCGATACCGTTAAAAATGCCGTAGACCTTATCAATTTCTTTTGATTTCTGAGCTGCGCTGAATACTCCCGCTAAAGAAGCGTTTATAGCGCAGGTAGGACCGCCTGACTGTGCAACTGCAATATTCATAAGCTTTCCGCTGGCTAAGCAATATCCCGAACTTAGCCATTCCTCTCATAATATTTGCCGTATCGGCAACAATTATATTATATCACAGCCAAAAATACATTTCAATGCAAAGGAAAGCCAAAAATGAATGCACAAAAATCGCAATATTTGAACACAATAGCAATAAACGCCTATTAATTTATAAAACAATAACTTAAATAAGCCCGAAATGACTTAAAGCATTTGCGATACCATCTTCTTCAATACCTGTTGTCACATAAGATACATATGGATAAATTACTTCAGCTCCTCCCATAGCTATGCTGTTGGGAACTGCTTTGAGCATTGGCAGATCATTCATACTGTCGCCGATAGCATATGCATTTTTCATAGGAAGCCCGAGGTGTTCAAGTATCATTCTTATACCGGTTGCTTTTGAATACCCGTTCGGAACGTTCTCATAAAAGCCGTTTCCGCGATCTATTATAGAAAAATCTTTTCCTATCTCCTTTTTGAAAAGTTCCATATCACTCTCGGGATTAGTCCATATAACGAATTTATCAAAGGAAAAGCTGCTGTCCTCCACCCGCCCGCTTACATCAATTCCGGAATCCACGAATACCTCCATAAAGTATCTGAGTCCGTCAGTCATAGGTGCTTTATCATCAAAAAAGTATCCGTTGCAGTGCTCGTAAACGGGTGTAACATTGCATTTTCTCATCAGCTTGGCTATCCTTACGCACTCAGCCTTAGGTATTGTCCTGTAAAATATCACTTTTCCGTTATACTCTATATATGTTCCGCAGCCGCATATATATCCGTCAAATCCAAGCGCCTTTACCCTGTCGCTTATATTGAAAGCCGTTCTGCCGGAATTGATGAACGTCAGATTGCCATTCCTACGCGTTCTGGCTATAGCTTCACGCGTACTTTCAGGTATTATTGCTCTTTCATCTTCGGTAACAAGGGTACCGTCAATGTCAAAAAAAATCACAGATCTCATTTTTTGCTCCTCGATTACAGAAAATATATCCTTTCATAATAACAAGCATTGATTATCAACGCAGAATGTGCTATAATACACTTGGAGGTGAGCGATATGCTGCATATTTATTACGGTAACGGCAAAGGAAAGACAACAGCTGCCGTAGGTCTTATCATCCGTGCATGCGGAGCTGATATGAAAACCGCTTTTTTTCAGTTTCTTAAAAACGGCTCTTCATCGGAAATATCAGTTCTGCAAAAGCTTAACGGATCAACAATTGTATGCTGCAAAAGCTGCAACAAGTTCACCTTTTCCATGAACGAATCCGAAAAACTTGCCGTCACGGCCGAACACAACAAAATGCTCGATATGGCTGAAAAAATGGTAAAAAACGGTCAGGTTCAGCTTATAGTACTGGACGAGGTCCTTGACGCATATAATAAAAAGCTTATCGATACCAACAGATTTGACTCATTTTTATCCGAAACAAGTGACATGTGCGAAATAGTTCTGACCGGAAGGTCTCCCTCGGAAAAAATGATCGAAAGTGCAGATTATCTCACCGAAATGTGTGCAATAAAACATCCCTTTGATAAAGGCATTGCTGCCAGAAAAGGGATCGAATACTGAAGCTGCCGCAGATATACTCCGCGACAGCTTTTTATTTTAGTTCTTTTAATTCCTGAAATAGAGCTATATCCTCAGAATTGACTTTAATATTTGAAAGAATAGTCTTATCCTCGGGAGTAATTATCTTGATCTCGATAATGCTCCCCTCTTTTACAGCTCCGGCAGCCGCCTGTACAAACGGCGGAAACTTAGGATGATTCTCTTTAAAGCGGTCAAGCAGCGATTTAAGCTTTAAAACATTCATAGGATTCAATTTTTTCACCTCATGGGATATTATATCACAAAAAGCAATAGCTTGCAACTATAATGATCATATTATTTCATTTTTGGCACCTAAACGACTGATCAAAAGCTGGGCACATAATCCTGTGAACGCACCAGCTATACAGCCTGTGAAAATCAGAAACGGATAAACAGATATTACCGCAAAAGACCGCATCATAAGTACCGCAACCGCTATTTGCCCCGTATTATGAAGCACTGCCCCAAATACACTGCAAAGCCATATATACTTTTCCGGTATTATTCTTTTTATCAGCAGCATACCGCAAAGGCAGACCAGCGCTCCTGCCATACTGTAAATAATTGCCGAGATATTTCCGCCAAAAACCGAACCGAGAAGCACTCTTGTGAAAACGATCATAAATACTTCGCCTGCTTTATACTTATATACAGCATAAACAGTAACTATATTCGCAAGTCCGAGCTTTGCGCCCGGTATAGGTACAAGATCAGGGATACGAAGCTCAATGATAAATATAATAAGGGCAATTCCCGTAAGAAGAGCAAGTCTTGTTAACTTCTTCGCCTTCATATCAATCGCTCTCCTTATCCTTAAAGCGTATCACAAGTCGATGAGGCAGACATACGATAGGTATGCTTTCAGATCTCAGATAACCTGTTTTTATACAGGTATGATCCGGGCAGTCTGCGTCAGAAATACATATCTGACCGTTTTCGATCCTGATATCGTTCCAGCCTCCATCGGGATACTCGATACGGAATGTCCTGTCCTCTTCCTCTGAAAGATCAAAAGTATAAAGCACTTTGTTGCTCCGAACTATCTCAACCAATGTCTTATCGGAGGTTCTTAACGCTATGAGAGCATATATGAGAGCTCCCGTAAATAATACAGCAGCCAATACGATCATCAGCTTAACGCCCTTAGTCAAGTGAGATCACCTCCGCCGTCATACCGCTGAGATTCTTAAAACTGTTATTTAAGCCGTCAGTGTACAGTATCCTGCCGTCATCGGTCACAAGTATAACATCAATATCTGTAAATGTATCAAGATATTTACAGGTCCTGTCATATCCCGCTACGAAAAATGCAGTTGAAAGCGCATCGCACTCCAGTCCGTTCCCGCCTATAACCGTAACAGATACAAGTCCGTTATCCGCAGGATAGCCGTCGGTCGGGTCAATGATATGCCAGTAATTTTTACCGTCATCACCTGTGAAGAACCTTTCATAATTGCCCGATGTTATTACTGCTTTATCTGCAACTTCAACAACGCACATATCTTTTTCGGGAGCAAACGGATCCCTGACCGATACTCTCCATTCGGAACCGTCAGGCTTTGTTCCTAACGTCTGAACGTTACCGCCAAGATTGATTATGGCAGAATCCGCTCCGTTCTCTTTCATCAGCTTTATTATTTCGTCGCCTGTATATCCCTTTCCAAGAGCTCCGAGATCGATTTGAAAATTCTCGGGAAGCTTTATACTGTTTTCGGAAAGCTCTATCCTTGAATAATCCACATTTTTCAGAAGCTTATCGATCGAAGAATCTGACGGGATATTATAATTTCCCGTTGTAAAGCCCCATTCCTTAAGCAGCGGATATATGGTAATATCAAGAGCTCCTTCAGTTTTCGCGCCTATTTCCTTTGCTTTTCCGATAAGAGACATTAAATCCGAATCTATCTTCACTTCTGCACCGTTTGCATGATCGATCTTCCATATATCACTTTTTTCTGATGTGACGGAAAGCTTTTCTTCAAGCTCCCTGATCTTATTCTCTGACAGATCGAGTATTTTTTCGGTTTCTTCATCATATACCTTTAAATTCATATAGGTATCCATTGCAAACACGTCGCGGCTTCCCGAAGTTTCAGCAGATAAACTGCTGCTTTCAGATGAACAGCCGCATAAAAACAATGATATTGCCGATATGATCATAAAGCATTTCCTGTAAAGCATTTTATTTCTCCTAAATCAAACTTAATATATTATAACATCATTTGTTAGCATTTGCAACCAGTAAAAGTTAACCTGATGTAACATAATTAATTATGGCAATAAAAAGCTTCATATCAACCCATATTGACGTCATTTCATAATTTTTCGATCGTAATGATAAGTTGAGTCCGCTTTTTCGGTGAACTGATTTTTATTTGATAAAAATTGTTTTTTTCATAAAAGCACTTGACATTATACTTATTATATAGTATAATAACATTCAGTTGAACACTTTAATTATTTAAAGCTTTACAGGTTTATCATTCAACACTGTAAATCGCATGAAAGGTCGGATCAAATATGGGCTCACAAGCCTCAACTTTTATCATTCTTGCGGTCTATATCGCCATGATGGTCGGTATAGGCATCTATATGTCAAGACGAACAAAATCCTCTGAAGACTTTATGCTCGGCGGACGTAATGTTGGTTCATGGCTTACGGCTTTCTCCTACGGAACAACTTACTTCTCGGCAGTCGTATTCATCGGATATGCAGGCCAGTTCGGCTGGATGTACGGCGCGTCAGCTACATGGATTGGTATCGGCAACGCCATAATCGGAAGCCTCATCCCCTTCTTCCTCATCGGAAAACGCACAAGACTCATGTCAAATCATCTCGGTGCAAAAACTATGCCTGAGTATTTCGAGCAGAGATTCAATTCAACAGGACTTAAGACCGCTTCTGCCCTTATCGTTTTTATATTCCTTATCCCTTATACCGCTTCTGTATATAACGGTCTATCGAGACTGTTCGGAATGGTATTTGATCTCGGTAAGAACGGAGCGACATACATAATCATAGCTATGGCTGTTCTTTCAGCTATATATGTTACTCTCGGAGGATATAAAGCAACTGCCCTCAACGATTTCTTCCAGGGCATGATCATGCTCATAGGTATCGGTACAGTCGTAGCGCTTACAGTACAAAAGAAGGACGGCCTTTCAGCTGCACTTGACGCTCTTAACAAGATCTCCGACAGCAAGACAGAGGCAGGTACTCTCGGTTCTCTCTTCGGACCTGATCCTATCAACCTGCTCGGCGTTGTTATCCTTACATCTCTCGGTACATGGGGACTTCCTCAGATGGTACAGAAGTTCTACGCTATCAAGGACGAGCAGGCTATAAAAAAAGGGGCTATCATCTCCACATTCTTTGCCATCGTAGTTGCAGGAGGCTCATACTTCATGGGCGGATTTGTAAGACTGTACTGTACTCTTGATAATGCGGACAATTCAGGCAGAGAATTCATTGAAACAGTCGGCGGCAAACCCGTATATGACACAATGGTTCCCTCTCTCATTCATCAGGCGCTCCCAAACCTCCTTATAGGTCTCGTTGTAGTTCTGGTTCTTTCCGCTTCGCTTTCTACTCTTTCATCACTTGTACTCACATCGAGCTCAACTCTTACGAATGACCTTATAAAGCCTCGCATAAAGAACTTCGACGACAAGCATCAGGTAATGTTCATGCGAATCTTCATTGCAGTATTTCTTATTATCTCAGTTATAATCGCCAGCCACAAGAACGCTTCCATTTCAACTCTCATGTCATACTCATGGGGAGCACTCTCAGGCGCCTTCCTCGGGCCATTCCTTTATGGTCTTTTTATGAAGAAGACATCAAAGGCCGCTTGCTGCGCAAGCATGATAACAGGCGTCGGTATAAGCGTAACACATATGCTTTTATTCAGCCTCAATATTGAAGCATTCAGCGGTATTAAGCAGGCAGTAATCGACCTTAATTGTCCGCTCTCGCTTCTGTCTCCTATAAATGCGGGCGCATTCGCTATGATAGTATCGCTTCTTATCGTTCCTGTGGTAAGCAGCTTTACAAAATCTCCCGATAAAAAGGTAGTTGATAACGCATTCAGCAGCCTTAATGTAAAGTAATATCGATGTCAATAAACATCAAGTAAAAAAGACATATACCCTATACAGAAACTTTGCCCCGAAGCATTTCAAAGCGCTCCGGGGCTTTTGTTTTGATTCGCTAAGGAACTAAATCATTATTAACATATTTTCTGCTTTATTAATCCTACAGCAAAAATATAAAAAAGCAGCCGGATACATAAGTACCCGACTGCTTGAATTTTTATTTGCTCTTTATGAATTCGTTAAGTGTAAGGCTTCCGCCCTCAGATGAAAGGTATGCATAGTAAGCAAGAACGTTACTTGCATCAACAGCATCGATAAGCTTATTGCCGTCTACGTCAGCACAAGCTGCCTGATCGCCTGTGAGTCCGGAATCCTCGTTAGCAGATGACTTAGCGTAAGCTGCAAGGATAGATGATGCATCAACCGCATCAACAAATGTATCATTATTAACGTCGCCCAGCTTTCTGTTGGAAATGTTAATACGTATTCCCTCACTGTATTCTGCCGGATCAACACCCATGATTATACTCTTATCTTCAAAACGAGGAACGACTCTGCAAGTATAATCGCCCTGGCTGTAGAATTTTATGTCATAGTTGCCGCCTTTTGCACCGTTTGCAAGGGAAGCCTTGAACCAGGCAAGAGGATAAGAGTCGGATTTTTCTCCTGAAAGAGCCATAGGATTTGTCGAATTGGTAGAATAGTTTACAGCCTGAAGATTCATGCTTTCATTTGTCGAAAGATTGGGAGCTGTGTGCTCCGTATCGCTGTCGTCGGCTACATCGGCATTAAAACGTGAATACGGTGAATGACCGTATTTTGTTACAGGGCCCGAAAGATCCTTGAGCTTGAGATCCTTATTCTCACAGCTCCACTTTACAAATACCTGACCGGCAAGTTTCTGCTCGTCCTTGATATAAACCGCAACGGGGATACCTGAGGTATCTGCGTCAGCATTGGATGAATTTATAAAAACGGAACCATACTTCAGAATCTCAACGCCTTTGTTTTCCTCAGCCTTGAAGTAAAATTCAGGCTTATAGTCTTCACCGGCAGCATTTACCGCAAAAGGTACGGTCATACCTGCTGCAAGTACCAGAGATGAAATAATTGAAACTATTTTTTTCATAAGTTACTCCTTTCACAGCAGCTCAGTCATGCGCAGTACGATCTCTGCTACACGCTTTGCTGCGATCTTTTCAAATTCGTCAAATGACATAGCACCTTCATCGTCAGCATTGTCCGAAATGCATCTCACACTGACATAAGGCACTGTATTGAGATAACAGCAGTGACCAACTGCCGCACTCTCCATATCAACGGCATACGGATCGAATTTTTCCTTAATAGCCTTCTTCAGTTCATTGCTTGAAATAAAAGCCTCTCCCGAAACGATACGTCCTCTGAAGGAATTCACGGAAAATTCACCGCAAACCTCTTCGGCAACGTCCATAAGTCTGCTGTCAGCCTTGAATATACCGCAATACGGCGGATAATCCTTCAGAAAATGAAGGTCAAGGTCATGCGGAAGGACTTCTGTGGATATTACGATGTCACAGACTTTAACTGCACTGTTCATTCCGCCTGCAATACCCGTATTTATCACACAATCGGGGTGGAAATTATCTATCATAACCTGTGTACAAAGCGCTGCATTCACCTTTGCGATGCCGCAGCATGCATTGATAACAGTTTTGCCGTTTCTGTCGTTAATGTAAAAATCAAAACCTGAAACACGCTTTACTTCGCCCTCTCCGAGAATCTCTCTAATATCCGAAAGCTCCGAGGGCATTGCTCCGATTATTCCTATCGTGTTCAAAAATATCACTCCAAAAATTATTTTACTTTTACATTATAGCATATATTTATTAATAAATCAAGTATAAAAAATGATCTGTACCCCTAATCGCAATAAACGGTACAGATCATCTTTTTTTGCGGAATTTTGGCATAAGACGTTTTTTATACAGCTTATGCATGAACTCCAGATCAAGATCATAAATAAAAAATATAACGTTTGATATTGAAAGCATTACATATGCGCCGTATTTTCCGAATTCGTCAAATTCTTCAAGCATTTCATCAAGTCCGAATATATAAACGGTCACATAGAAATATCCGATAATGCAGCCATTGAATATCAGTGCCTTTATCAGCAATCTTATAAACCTGAGCGGTATCCTCTGTATATAATAACGCAGTATGGGGTAATGGCCGAAGAACATTATAAAAATAAGCGCCGCTTCCTTATCGAAGGTGATAAACATTGACAGAAGACTGACTGCAAGATATGTCAGAAAAGCCCATGCAGTATTGACCTCCTCCGCAATTATCATCAGAAGTATGCCTGCAATGCCTGGAAGCAGCAGATAGAGCGCGGGAAGTACTCCGGCAAGGAACATCATCACAAGACATAATGCCGAAACAATACCTCCCAGCGCCACTCTGTAACTTACGTCTCTCATTTATCAAGCGCCTTATCCTTTCCGTCTGCTGTTGTCTTGCTCTGCTGGATATTGTAAACGATAGCAGACAGCAGCTTATGCGGAACAAATCTTGTACCCCAGGTACCGAGCTTTACTGTAAGTCCGGGTATAGCCAGAAGCTTTCCGGCAAATGCCCTGCGGAGAGCATATTCGGCGGCCTGATCTGCGGTTATCGGCTTTACACTGAAGCTGACTCCTGCACGGTTATTGAAGTTTGTATCAACTGGTCCCGGGCAAAGAACTGTTATCCTTACATTTGACCTGTCTCTGCGGAGCTCCTCATATATGGCCAGTGATAGCCTCAGAACATAGTTCTTTGAAGCGTAATAAGATGACATCAGAGGTCCTGACATAAATCCTGCCGCCGAAGCTACATTGAGAATAGTGCCGTGATCCTTATTTTTAAAATCCCGCAGGAACAGCTTTGTAAGGATATGAAGGGCTGTTATATTAACATTTATCATGTTCAGTTCATCATCAAGATCAATATTCTCGAACTTTCCAAATAAACCGTAACCTGCATTATTGACAAGCATATCCACGTCCTTGTCCCTGCAGAATTCGTATACTCTGAAAACATCCTCTTTCTTAGCAAGATCTGCTTTGATAATTTCTGTGCCTTCTCCCAGAGCTTTTCTTAGCTCATTAAGTTTTTCTTCATTTCTACCAGTAATAATAAGCTGCCAGCCTTTTTCAGACAGCTTCTGTGCAATACTCTGTCCTATTCCCGATGTTGCTCCTGTAACCAAAGCCTTTTTCATTGTATTACTTCCTTTCTGTAAGTTTCTCAAGGGAACTGCTGCTGTTCAGATCTTCTACGCCAAACAGGAACAAGGTCTGGCCGTAATCGTTTATGTTAACTATTTCTGAGAGAGAGCTGTTCATCTCTGAAGGTGTTACAACAGTGATCTCACTGTAATGCTGGAAAAGAAAAGGAATGAAGCAGTCTGCATAGCTGTCCTTTATAACAAGGAGCTTCTTGTCGCTTTTCGCAGAGGTCTTAATCTTCATTACAGGGACAGGATCACCGAGATAGACCGAATACATATCACTGCTTTTAAGCCTGCGTCGGTCGAATATCTCCCCCTGATAAATATTGCCGTCTTTATCGGTGCATATGCAGGATAGAACCTTTGCACCGTCATTATACCTGTAAATGTCTATAATATCAGCCTTGGGCTTTTTTGATAACGATCTGTTGTAAAGATTGCCCCTGAAGCTGTCGGTTATATGTTCTATCGTATACTTATCATAGGGTGTGGGCTGAAAACCGAGCTTCTTTATCACCGTCCTGTAAACACAGTATGCCCCATAAGTGGTCCATTTAGTATCATTACGGTAATATATATAGCTTTCCTTTATCATTTTAAGTATATTATGAGCGTCTATCTTCCTGACATCATTGCCGAGCTTATCATATAACCCGGATATTTGCTGACTTTCGGGATTTATCGCAATGTGCTCGGGAAGAATGCTGCCGTATATACCTGACGATGACGGGACAGCAACTATGTACGCCGTTCCGTCATATTCAGCACAGAAGCTGTTTATAAAATCGGCACTTGAATAATCGGGCTCTCTGCGCGATATATCCGTATCCAAAAGTCTGTCTCTGCTGACATATACTCCGTTGACTATGCTTTCCGAAAGCTGGGACTGCATTTCTGCTTTTACAGATGTCCAAAGGCTGCGTCCCGCAAAATGATCGGTATAATGATCGTTCAGCTGACGAAAGGTCTCACCGCTGTATAATCCGCCGAAGCTTACCGACGGCAAAGGCGAAAGAGATCGGTTTTCAATAAAGGATTCTTTCTTTCTGCCCGAAAACAGCGTACAAAATATCATTACCGCAACAAATCCGAGACACAGAACAGCAGTTGCGGTGTTTACTTTCTTTTTCACTATAACGCCTCCCTTACAGCCATATCAGAAGTCTGTCCGAGCTTCCGCTGTATGAAATGAGAGCAGTGCATACTGCCAGCGCAGCAAGCATCATAAGGGGCGAAACAGCCGGAATAAGGTTTCTTGCCTTTGTTTTTCCCAATCTTCTTACCATATTTCTGAAAAGATCAGTCGCAGCGTAAACAGATATAAGTATAAGTACCAGATAATACTTCAGCAGATAAAACGACTGCGCGTCAGTAAAGCTGCCGTTGCCTCCGATAAGTGCAAAAAGGTAGCGGAAGGAATATGACAGGCTTCTGCCAGAGAAAAAAACAGTACAAAGTATAACTGCCATCTGTGTATAAAAAATACCAGTAAAATTCATGAGATTATTTCTGACAAGGTATTTTTCAAGGACAAGTGCTATCCCGATCAGTAATCCGAAGATAATTCCGTTGAGCGATATGCTGTACCATAAGCCGCATAATACCCAGCCCGATACAAAGATTATTTCGCGAAGCCATTTTTTCGGACATGCAGAAGTAAACGGCTTTGTAACATATCTCCTTATCCAGTGTATGATCTGCGGCTGCCATCTTGACGTAAAAAACTTTATCCTTGTACTCATAATGGGATAATAGAAGCTTCTCGGAAATTTACAGCCAAAACAGTAACCTATACCTGTACCCATATCTGCAAAGGCTGACAGTTCAAAATACAGACAAAGCAGGAATGCGATAACTCCAAGCCATGCCGTCAGCGCCGACATATCTGTTACGCCAACGCTTCTTGACGCTGAATAAAGCATATATAGATTGTCTGCGATAATGACTTTCTTTGCAAGACCCTTAATGAATACAGTCATACCTGCGCCTATCTCAGAAAGCCCTTCCCTTCTGTTGTCCATGACCTTTCGGAAGGTCTCGTACCGCAGAAGAGGTCCCATGAACAGTCTCGGGAAGAACATAATATAAAGGGCAAATTTCAAGAAGCTGCGCTCAGCCTTTATACGCTTTTTATATACATCGATAAGCGTTCCTGTTACAGATAGCGCATAGAATGAAATACCGATCGGGAAAAACCGCTCGGGAACCTTTATAATATCCTGAAGCCATGAAAAATAATCGGTTCTGAAAACAAATATCGACATAAGATCAATAATTATGCCGCAGGAAAGAGGAACAGCCGATAGTCTTTCACTTTTGTGAGCCATTTCTATCAGACGGCACATAGCATAATTGATAAGCGTGAACAGGAAAATAAAGATAAGGAAGTAAGCGCTTATGCCACAGCAGAACAAAGCGCTCAGCAAAAGAAGCGTCAATTCACGATGCTTCTTCGGCGTTATATAAAACAGCAGCAATGAAACGGGAAAAAACCCGTATATAAACAGCAGACTGCTATATACCATTTTGATCCTCCTTAATTTTCTCTGTGAGCGTTCTGAGTTCATCGCTGTTCATCATGGTGCATAAAACTTCAAGAAGAGCCCCTGTTGAAAGCTGATGAGGCAGTCCGAGACTGAGCTGGAGCCGTTCCCTGAGCTCACGGCTGTTTTCTCCTCCGCTGAGGCCGAGCTCATAAAGAGTCAGCTTGGTTATATCGGAACGCTTTCTGCTTTCCGACGCAGCTATACCCGAACGTGAAAAAGCACTTATAAGTATCTCCTTGTCGATTCCTTCAACACCAAGAGTACCTTCTGCCGAAGGTCTGACTTTGCGCTTTTCCTTTCCTAAGATTTCAGGTATATAAACATTTATCACTCTTCCGCCGCCTACAGCTCCCTTGATATATCCTCTTATCCGTCTTCCGGCCGCATCTGAATCCGTAAGTATGATTATACCTGTTTTCTGAGCATAATAGCGTATCAGACTGAGTTTTTCGTCGTCCTTGAAAATACCGAAGCCGTTGGTTGTTATAATTACTGCGTCAACTATTGATGAAAGCTTGATCTTGTCATACTTTCCTTCAACTATGATCGCTTCATCTATTTTTATCATGTTATCCTCCGCTTATCCTTTACCATAAGCATTTTAGTTACAGTCTGCTCAAGGATAATCTTCTCGTCACCCGCCGAGGAATTAAGGGTAATATTGGCGTCACGAAGAATCTTCAGACACTCCCTGAGACGGTCTATGCTGATACGGGAGCTGTCTCTGAAAGCGTTTTTCACTTTAAAATCCCAGATATATGCGAAATCGTTCTTTACCTCGTCAACTCCCTTGCCGCACTTCCTTGCACAGGCAGCACGGTACATATCTATAAACGAAGAAGTAATATTGGCCAGAACAGCTCCTCTGTTATCTCTGTCCTGCATAAGCTCATCGAGGGCTTCAAATGCAGCTCTGCCGTTCATGGCTGCAACGGCATCGGCAAGCTTGAAAAAGGTAACATCGCTCTGTCTGTGGACAAGCGCATGAAGCACCTCGGAGGTTATCTCTTTATTGCCGCAATATGCGCAAAGCTTATCGATCTCGCTGCGGACAGCAAGTGTATCCGAAAGGCACATCTCGGCAAGCTCCCTCGCGTTATCAAGAGATATAAGGCTCCCTCTTGCAGACACGCTCGCCGCAATATCCCTGGCAAGCTCCGAGGCGGTTTTAATGGCGCACTCAACAGCTTCTCCGTTTTTTGCGGCATGATCGGCAAGCTTTTTGTTTTTGTCCTTTATTACGCTTTTTCCTGTCCTGTAATCGCTCTTGGCAGCGATCTCAAAGCCTGTAACATTAAATATAACTACAGTCTGCGCCGGTATCTCCTTAACAGTCTCCATGAGCTTCTTATTGAGATCATCAGCTTTAAGTCCTGCCATATTCTCGCGGGGCTTTTCAAAGTTGTAGTCGTTTATAAGAATACAGTTGTAATCCGACATCATCGGCATCATCTGTATCATATCGTATAATTCGGAAAAGTCAAGATAACGGCCGTCAAGCTTATTTAGTGCGAAATCCTCATTGTCCCCGACGGCAGCTTTTACGATCTGCTTTGTCAGCTTCTCAATCTCTGGGATATTCTTTCCGAATATGTAATATATGTTTTTAAGTTCGCCTTTTTTCAGCTGAGCACGAACAGTTTTAGGATCAGTATACGGCATCACAGCCTCCTTACCTTATATCTTCCTTTGCCTGAGATCTCGATCTCAAGATTATTTGTTTCTTCAAGACAAATCACGTCTGATCTGTCGCTGTAAGAATCATCTTTTGATTTACCGTAAAGAATCCACATACCGCCTTCATCTTCGTCATATGCGGAAACAGGAGCAATTATCAGTCTGGTATCGGAGAATTCGACAGTAAGTCTGCCGCCTTCAAGCTTCGCGATACTGTCTTCGATCCTGAATGTAAAAGGATTATCACCCAGACACGTTACCTTATTGTCTGAACCTGCAATCCCGATGTCTCCGTTAACGTACCACTGACCGACCTTCACATATTCAAGTGCCTCGGAATAGCTCGCATAGCCCGCCTGAACTCTTTTCGTCAGGACTGTGCTGTCAACCCTGTCTGTATCGTTCAGCTGAAGATACTTCCTGACATATCCCGCAGAGCGATGATGACCTGTAAGATCGATAACATCTGTACATCCGGCGTATGAGAATACAACTGCCGCATTGCTGCCTTTGCCGAGAACAGCTACCACAGGCGTTTTCGTACGCTGTATACGATAAATTCCCGAACCAGCAAACATAAATACCAAAGCAACAGTAATGGATACAGCAATATACTGTCTGTTTCTGAAAACAGCAGCACATAGCACAACAAGAAACGCTCCGATGATCAATCCTGCCATTACAGCCTTGCTGCTGCATGAAAAATGAGTGTATTCCAAACGCGCGAGCCGGTCTGATATCCCCAGTACAAATGCGTTGATGTATTTTGATATATATAAGAGGTCGATCACTCCGCCCGTAAAGGCATAGATAAGTCCGACAGTCATAGATACCGAGCATAACGGTACGGTCAGTATGTTCATAAAAGGCGAGATCAGTGATGTTTCATTGAAATACATCAGAGAAAACGGGAACACACACAGAGTTGTGCAAAGCATTGACACCAAATCCACAAGCAGCTTTTGCCGCGCAGTTTCCGACTTCATGTTTTCGGTCATAAACGGTGCAAAAACTCCTATGCCGAATGTTCCCGCAACAGAAAGAATAAAACCACGGTCATAAATAACATATGGCTGAGCGATGCAAATCAGAAGAACTGCTCCCGCAAGAGAATTAAAAGTGTCATTCTGACGTCTGAACAGCTTTGAAGCGTACAGGAAATTCATCATTACAGCCGCTCTCACAGCTGAAACAGGATAATTTGCCATTACTATCAGAAAAATCAGGATCACTTCCATAACGGCAAAGGAAACGAATCTGTTTGCATTGAAGCGCTTCAGCAGAAGCATAAACAGAAATACCGCGACCGAAACATGAAGTCCCGAAACAGCAAGGATATGTCCTATACCGCAGCGATAAAACGCTGTTTTCAGGTTTTGGTCCATACCGCGTTTCTCGCCGAACACCATACCCGCAAGCATATCTCCGCTGTCGTCACCGAGAGCTATGCGGAAATCCGAGATAATACGCTCTCTGTAATCATTTATCGCTCTTTTGAGGCTATGAGCGCTGCTATGCTCCACAGAAACACTTTCCGAATCAGTAATGCTCAGGAAAACTCCGTCCGCCTTGTAATAGCTCTCACCGTCAAACATAAAATCCGACGAAGGCTTTTCAAATTTACAGCTCTCTATATTTATGAAATCTCCAAGGTCAGCTTCCACCGAATCGGAATAAAAACTGACTTTGGCGTTTATCCTGCCGTTTATCCTGCCTTTGAGGATGTATGATGAATTGTCTCCGCCGAAATGTCTGGCTTCAGCTACTTCACCGGAAAAGCTCCCGTTCTCTCCGTCAAGACAGACTACGGGATAATACTTTATGCCGCTGTATGTATAAAAGGCCGCTGCCGCAGCAGCAAAGAAGCACGCCATCATAACATGGTCGGCAGCTTTGAAGCCATACCTCCTGCCCGCTATCAAAGCAGCAGCTATTGCTGCCGAAAGCATTATCAGCAAAGGCGGCATAGTATAAAATGAAGCGAAAAACAATCCCGCCATATACGCTGCCGCAGCTCCAATCATTTTTCGCTTCATGGTTTTATTCCTTATTTAAAGAAAAGAGGCAATTTTTCAAGAAAAGCAATATCCTTTCTGTCAGCGGCATCGCCCTCGGCAAGCACAGCCGACCTTCCGGATATTTCGCCTCCTGCCTCGGCAGTAAGCTTTTCAAGAGCTAAAAGTGACTCTCCTGTGCTTATGACGTCATCGACCAGAAGTACCTTCTTGCCGCTGAGCATCTTAGCCTTTTCCTTTGAGAGATAGAGTGTCTGTTCGGCAGCAGTCGTTATAGACTTTACACTGACGGAAATAGGATCCGTCATATATAGCTTTACGGACTTTCTCGCAACCACATAAGGCTTTCCGCTCTGTCTTGACATTTCATAGGCAAGAGGTATCCCCTTTGATTCAGCTGTAAGTATCACATCAAAATAGGGCGACTTCTCAAGAAGCTGCTCTGCCGCAGCAACAGTTAACTCGACATCAGAGAACATTACAAAAGCTGCAATATCGATCTTGTCGTTGAGCGGACATATGGGTAAAGACCTGTCAAGTCCAGCTATCGTCATATTATATGTCTCAGCCATGGCAATGCCTCCTCATTCCGTCTTTCCCAGGGACTCGGGTCCCCAGCCCATCTTGACGCCTGCAAGCATATGGAAATGCATATGCTTAACGGTCTGTCCGGCATCGTCGCCACAGTTATTGATTATACGGTAGCTTTCGATGCCCTCGTTCTTTGCAATCTTTGCCGCTGCTTCAAAAACTTTTGCCACCAGCGCAGAATTCTCCTCTGTTATATCATTTGCTGAAGAGATATGCGCCTTTGGTATTATAAGATAATGTACAGGAGCTATAGGAGCAATATCCTTGAACGCAAATACAAATTCGTCTTCATATACTTTAGTGCTTGGTATCTCACCGTCAATTATTTTACAGAATAAACAGTCCATAGTGATTCTCCTTTTTTAATATTACAGAATAAAGCCAACTTGCTTTTTACTTTATTGTACCGGAAACAACATCGGAAAGCTTAGCAATAGCCTCATCGATCTTTGTGATGTCACCTGCACCCGCCATAGCTCCGTCGGGCTTTCCGCCGCCCTTGCCGCCTGTTACGGCAGCTATCTCACGTACGATGCTTCCTGCATTAGCGCCCTTGGCTACCGCTTCCTTGGTGCATACACAGTAGAATGTGCCCTTGTCTCCGATAGTACCCGCAAAGAGAGCTATGACAGCCTCGTTCCTGTCCTTTACGCTGTCGCCAAGTTTTCTGAGCGCGTCGGGAGCAGAACCGTCCATTCTTGCGGAAACCACCTTAATACCGCATACTTCCTTTGCATTATCAAAAAGCGCAGCTGTCCTGGAGTTCGCTATCTGCTGTGTGAGACTTTCCAGCTTCTTGTCCTTCTCCTTTGACTCAGTCGCAATAGCTGCACACTTCTCGGGAAGCTCTGCGACATTTGCCAGCTTGAGAGCCTTTGCGGAACGGAGAATAGTATCCTTAAAGCCGTTCAGGAGCTCAAGAACTCCCGTACCAGTAACCGCCTCTATACGTCTTACACCCGCAGCTACCGAGCTCTCGGATACGATCTTGAAAAGACCGATCTGAGATGTATTTGAAAGATGAGTACCGCCGCAGAACTCAACAGAAGGACCTGCGGTAACTACTCTTACAGTATCGCCGTACTTTTCGCCGAAGAGAGCCATAGCGCCCAGCTTCCTTGCCTCATCGATAGGCATTTCCTGCATTGTAACAGGAACAGAAGCCATTATCTCAGAATTTACTATCTCCTCGACCCTTGCGATCTCCTCGTCGGTCATGGCGCTGAAATGATTGAAGTCGAAACGACAGGCCTTTTCGTTAACAAGCTGTCCTGCCTGATGAACATGGTCGCCCAGTACCTGCCTCAGCGCATGCTGGAGGAGATGAGCGGTTGTATGATTGCGCATAACAGACATTCTGCGATCTTTTTCAATCTGCGCAATGACCTTGTCGCCCTTTGAGATACTTCCCTGCTCTACAGTAGCGATATGGAGGAAATGTCCCTCTGATTTTATCGTATCATCAACGGAAGCGATGTTGGAGCCATTTACGAGCATACCTGTATCGCCTACCTGTCCGCCGCTTTCAGCATAAAAAGGCGTAACATCAAGAACGATAACCACATTATCGCCTTCAACAGCGGTCTCAACCTCTATACCGTCCTTATATACGGCAAGCACCTCTGCTCCGTCAGCTTCAAAATCGGTATAGCCTGTGAATATAGTTGCGGGAGCGTCTACCTTTATGCTGTTGTCAGCCCACGAAGAACCTGCCTTTGCAGCGTGGTCAGCCTTGGCTCTTGCTCTCTGCTCCTTTGCAAGCTCTGTAAAACGGTCACGGTCTACTGTGTAGCCCTTTTCCTCGCAGATCTCCTCTGTAAGATCTATGGGGAAGCCGTATGTATCGGAAAGCTTGAATGCGTCATCACCTGAGAGCACCTTTCCGCCCTCAGCAGCAAGCTTTTCTGTGAACTGGTTGAGGAGCTCTGTGCCCTTGTCGATAGTCTTAGCAAAGGCTTCTTCCTCTACACCGATTATCTTCTTTATGTATTCACGCTTTTCGGCAAGCTCGGGATAAGCATTTGCGTTTTCGTTGATAACTGTATCGCATACTTCAGTAAGGAAAGGTCTCTTTACACCCAGGAGTCTACCGTGACGGGCAGCTCTTCTCAGCAGACGGCGGAGAACATATCCGCGTCCCTCGTTTGAAGGGAGTATACCGTCACCGACCATGAAGGTAGTGCTTCTGATATGGTCCGTGATTACACGGAGAGAAACGTCCTTCTTAGCGTCTTTCTTGTACTCAACACCCGCAATAGAAGAAATATGCTTCATGATATTCTGAACAGTATCTACCTCGAAGATATTGTCAACGCCCTGCATAACACAAGCAAGTCTCTCAAGTCCCATACCTGTGTCGATGTTCTTGTTCTTCATCTCGGCATAATGACCTTCACCGTCGCTGTCGAACTGGCTGAATACAAGGTTCCATATCTCGATGACTCTGTCGCAGTCGCTTGCCTGCTCGAAGCTCTCAAAAGGTCCGTAAGCCTCGCCGCGGTCGAAGTGTATCTCGGAACATGGACCGCAGGGACCTGAGCCGTGCTCCCAGAAGTTGTCCTTCTTGCCGAGACGGATAATTCTGTCATGAGGGATACCTATGTGGTTCTCCCATATCTGCTCAGCCTCGTCGTCACTCTCGAAAATAGTTATCCAGAGCTTCTCGGCAGGTATCTCAAGAGTCTTTGTAAGGAACTCCCAAGCCCACTCGATAGCTTCTGTCTTGAAGTAATCGCCGAATGAGAAGTTACCTAGCATTTCAAAATATGTACCGTGACGTGCAGTCTTGCCCACGCTTTCAATATCGGGAGTCCTGATACACTTCTGACATGTGGTCACTCTCTTGTTTGGAGGAGTAGCCTGTCCGAGAAAGAACTTTTTAAGAGGAGCCATACCTGAATTGATAAGGAGAAGGCTCTTGTCTCCCTGAGGAACGAGAGAGGCGCTTGCCATTCTCGTATGATTCTTGCTCTCGAAGAACGAAAGAAACTTTTCACGTAGATCGTTAAGACCTGTCCACTGCATAAATATATCTCCTTTAATAAAAATATAAAACTTAGCAATACAAAAAAAGCCCCGCCGCCAAATGGGACGAAGGCTCTCGTGGTACCACCCAAATTTGAGAAAAACGCTGTTTTCTCCTCATACATCTTTAACGCAGAAATACGCTTCGGTTTCCCGAAGATGCTCAGGGGTAGCACCTGCCCTGCGGATAAAGGCTCGCACCGAACGCCTTTTCTCTGAGCTCCGCTTACAGACAGTCAATCCCTTCAACGCTATACATTTAATATTATAGCGCCGTTTGCTAAAAAAGTCAATAGTTTTTTGGCAATTTATCCAATAAAAAGCACCTGCCGTAGCAGGTGCTTTGTTTTATGATTCGTAAAGCTTTGATTTGGTGAGAGGCAGTTCTGCCGCTTGTTCCATAAGGTCAAGGGCATCCTTACTGTCAGATTCTGTAAATGCCATCCAGAAAGAAGGCGTATACGTATCTCCGGATTCCCAAAAATCCAGATAAGAATAGTGTGCAATATAGTTCAGCTTTGTTCCGTCGCTCAGCGAAATCGTGCCCTTCGTGCGAAGTGCCGACAATCCAAGAAACTCCTCTTCAGAGCTATCGTTAACCGTTACATTTGAATAATCAGCATCTGTACTGCTCTCAAAAACTGCTAAGAAATTATAATCTATATCCCTTATCAATGTTTTCGGCAATTCAGTTACCGAATCATTTAATTCATAGCCAGCTGCTGAAAAAAGCATAATATACAGGTTCTTCGTCTGAACCGCCGAACAAGCATCTAAGATTTTTCTTTCTTGAACGAACGTGTTCTTCCATTCCCGCAGGTATCAGCATATCAATGCCGATAAAATCGCGATACTCTATTTCCTCGCTTTCGGCGCTTTCCTGAGAAACAGCCTCTGTCTTGTCTTCCTTTTCTTCCTGCGAAGCTTCTGTTGTCACAGTATCGGACTTTGAACCACTTTCCTCAGCCTTTGATGTGCCGCCCGAATTGCTTCCGCAGCCCGTCAGTATGACAGCCGCCATACAAATTAAAAATATGCTCTTTTTCATTCTCATATTCTCTTTAAAATATAAAAAACACACTATGCCCGAAAGCATAATGTGCCTTATAGCCTTATAATGCGAGTTTACATAGTTATGCCCTGTCTGTCTGTCTGTCTGTCTGTCTGTCTGTCTGTCGAATTATAGCAGACTTCGGCATACTTGTCAAGTGTCTGTGTCAAGCTCTTTCATCTTCTCCGCAATTTCACGGAAAACAGGAGCTGCCACGTCATTCCCGTAACCGCCGTCCTCAACAAGAACAGTCAGCGCATAACGCGGCTTTCTTGCGGGGAAAAAGCCTGTTATCCATGCATGACAAAGCTCTTCACCCCTTTCGTTAAACTTTCCCGTCTGAGCAGTTGAGGTCTTTGCACCTATGCTTATTTTTCTGCTCCTTGCATTTGAATTCTCATTTTCACGGACAGCAAGTATCATCATTCTCCTTATCTCATCAGCAGTATCGCCACTCATGACATCTGAACAAAGTGTTCTTTTTTCCTTAACGACCTCAGACCCGTCGGGAGTAAGTCCCTTTATAAGCTTAAGCACAGGCATTTTGCCTTTGTTTGCAATTGCGCATGTCAGCTGCGTTATTTGCAGCGGAGTTGCCGTCAGTTTCCCCTGTCCGAATGAAAAATTCGCCAGCTCCGCGGGGATACTGAGATCTCTTTCCGACGGGAGCACGCCTCCTGAACCTGTTATACCCGCACATAAATAATTCTCGCGGCCGAAGCCGAGATACGAGGCCCTTTTTCTGTATTCTGTCATATCAAGCGTCTGACTGAGCGATATAAAATATGTGTTGCATGAATTTATCATCGCTTCAGACATATTCTGCAAGCCGTGTCCGTCAAGCTTATGACAATTGAATTTTCTTCCTGCAACATCTATACATCCCTGACATTCATAAACATATCCTTTCTCCCCTGATTCAAGAGCAGCTGCTGCGGTAACGAGCTTGAAAACAGAACCGACACTGTATGAATAAAGTGCCCTGTTTATAAGCGGACTGTTTTTATCCTTCATGGCACTCTCTATATTGTCGGGCGAATAATCCGGAAAGCTCGCCATTCCAAGTATATCGCCGTTCTTTATATCTGCGCATACTATTGCCCCCTTACATATGTCTTTTCCGCACTCCTCACATATCTTCTGTATATCTTTGTCAAGAGTAAGAACAACTCCGCTTTTGTATGACTTGCTTCTGAATACCCGCTTTCTGTCGCCTATCAGTACACGTCCGAAGCCGTCCATAGTATAGGAAACACTGCTCTGCGGGAAACTGTTCCGCAGTATTGAGTCGTAAGCATACTCAATACCGTCCACACCTTTATTATCCGACAGATAACCTATAACGTGCTGTGCAGTCTGATGCTGCGAATATCTTACAGGGACTTCAAATACTGTCAGTCCGTCAGACTCAAGGGTGTTTTCCGTACATTCAAATACAAATGGCTCTCCTTTATCGTAATCATCAAGAAAACTACTGCTGTCAACCGCGTATTCTGACGTTGCTTCTCTCGGCAGAGCCGAGGGAACCGCAGCTGCCATAAGCCTTGTTTCCGTATTCGTAAGCGGCCTTAGCTGCCTGTCATAGATTGTGCCCTGACTGTCGCCGACCTCAATAGTCAGCGTCCTGTCGGTGTTTGCCGCAGGTACATCTTTCTGCTCGAATGCTATCCTGAAAAAATTGCAAACCAACAATATGAATACGATAAAAAAACCGGCAGCAATTATAAGGACCCCATGCTCGCCGCGCTTTCTCAGCATAATATCACCTCAAGGAGAGTATGTGCAGTCCGCCGAAGAATAATCATGCAAATAAAAAATCAGGAGAGCGCCTATCCGTTCTCCTGATTTAAACACCATTTCATTCAAGGATAATTGTAAACGGCCCGTCGTTAAGAAGCTCCACCTTCATATCTGCGCCAAAGGAGCCTGTCTCAACATGCTTGCCCTTTCCGCGGAGATACTCTACGAAATATTCGTAAAGAGCATTTGCCTTCTCGGGCTTTGCTGCCTGAATGAAATTCGGACGGTTTCCCTTTCTGCAATCTGCGTAAAGTGTGAACTGAGGCACGACAAGTAATTCCCCTCCGACATTTTCAAGATCCAGGTTGATCTTGTCGTTTTCATCCGAAAATATCCTAAGACCTGAGATCTTATCGGCAAGTCTGCGACAGACCTCCTCGGTATCATCATGACCGACGCCCAAAAGCAGCAGAAAGCCTTTGCCTATTCTGCCTGTTATAACACCTCCGACCGTGACCTTTGCATAAGTGACACGCTGTAAAACGATCTTCATTCAAACCTACTTTCTGACGATCTCCATATCAAACGGTCCCAGCTTCAGATCAGACTTTTCAGAACCGTCAATGATGCTCGGCATTTCCTTCGGAAGAGTAATCGATGCTTCGTTTTCGGAATTATTGAAGAAAAAGATATAATCATCAAGACCGTTTGTACGGGTCGTTACCTCTACGCCCTCGGGAAGATCCTTAAGACGCGGTATACCCGTCTGTTTCATTATATTGCTTGCAAACTTTCTGTAAAAATCGCTTCCGCATACAGTTCCGATATAATACGCGACACCGCTGCAGTAACGGTTCATTGTAACAGCTGCACTGCCCTTATAGAAGCCGTCCGCATACTCTGCGTAGGCACGGGCCGTGCCCAGCTCGAGTATATCGCACCACCGGCTGCATTTATATTTATTTCCCGCAAAATCAGTTATAGTCTGCTCTTCTATGCCTATCGGATCATATTCCTTTACCACAGCGCCTATAACTTCACGGTAAACGGTAGGGAGCGTCTCCATTATACAGTTATTGACGGGATCCTTTACCCCGCTTCTTGCCGTAAGTATAAGAGTACCGCCCTTGATAACATAACGATAGATGTTTTCTGCCGATGCCTTATCGTATACGAACATTGCAGGTGCAACGACGGCCTTGTACTTTGAAAGATCAGTCCTTGGAGAAACTATGTCAACATTGGCGCCGTAACCCGTAAAAGCTGCATGAAATGCTTCAAGCTGCTTCATGTAATCGAAGCCCTCAGTCTGAGGCTGTATATCAAAGGCCCGTTCATTGTCAGAGGAATAAAGCACCGCGATCTCGGAAACAAGCTCCGTTGTCTCTATGACACTGAGCTTGGGAGCAAGTTTGCAAAGCTCCGCAAATTCTGCAAACCTTCTGCCGGGAACGTTACTGTGGTCGATAAGTCCGTGCCAGAACATTTCTGCTCCGCTTACCGCTGTACGCCATCGGAAAAACATGACGGTATCGGCACCGTGTGCCATAGCCTGCATAGCATAGCCTTTGATCTGTCCGGGACGAGGAGCCGGGCTCATGGGTGCCCAGCTGCCTGTCGGTCCGCTAAGCTGTTCCATTATCCAGAAGTTCTTCTGCTTGGCACCGCGGATAAAATCAAGACAGAAAGCGGCAGAAAGCTTCTCATCTGCTTTATCATCACGCTTAAGCGGAGGATAATTATCATAGGAAACAAAATCAAGCTCGCCTGATATTCCGTATATATCCGGCATATTATCACAGAAGCAAAGATTCGAGGTCACCTTTGCCTTTGGATTGACCTTTTTTATAACCAAAGCTATATCCTTTACAAAACGTATGGCAGAATCTGAGGAAAATCTGCTGTATTCGAGACAAAGTGCAGGGTTCTGCCATGCCCTCGGATACGAATTTGGAGGCTTGATCTGTGATATATCACTGTAATTCCCGCTCCATACGCTGTTTCCAAAAGCCGAATTTATATTTTCAAGAGTATCATACTTTTCTGTAAGCCAGTCCCTGAACTGTCCCTGACAAGCCTCACAGGTACATGGATAAGCATCTATCTCGTTATCGATCTGCCATGCTGCGATTGCGGGATCGTTGGCGTAACGCTGTGCAAGCTGTTCAGCTATCCTCTTTGCAAAATAATTAAACATCGGAGCATTTATACATCTGTGAGCGCGTATGCCTGTCTGAAGCTTTTTCCCGTCGGCATCAACCCGAATAATATCAGGATATGTCTCATAAAGCCATAAAGGCGGACAGCTTGTAGGCACACAAAGAACTATACCCATAGCATGACGCGAAAAAGTCTTTATGACCTCGTCAAGCCATTCAAAGCAAAACTCTCCGTCCTTCGGCTCAAGCCTTGACCATGCAAACTCGCCTATCCTTACAAGCTTGACTCCCGTTTTGGCCATAAGATCGGCATCCGCCTTCCAAAGTGAGCTGTCCCATTGCTCGGGATAGTAATCAACACCTATCTTCATTATATCCCTCCTGTCAGTTTACATTGTATCTTATGAGACCGCAGTTGTCCATGAACCAGTTTGCAAAGCTCTCCGCGGACATATCATGGAAGTATGTCTCGATGACCCTGCACACTCCTCCGTGGCTCACCAGCAACACGGTCTTATCATTGTATTTTGAAATAATATCATCAAGTGCAGAATACACTCTGTGCGAAAGCTGAAGAAGCGACTCTCCGTTCCCGCCCATTTTCACTCCGAAATCGAGCTTGTTCTCTGCAAAGCCTTCCGTAAATCGGCCTTTTCCCTCGTAGGAACCGTAATCCCACTCCCGAAGTCTCTCATCTGTCATTACATCAAGTCCGCAGCGCTCTGCAACGATACAGGCAGTCCGCAGAGCTCTCTTCATAGGTGAAGAAATGATCGTATCTATCTCACCAAGCTCATATATCCTTTCAGCAAGAGCAGCTGCCTGTCTCTCGCCTGTTTCATCCAGCTCAATATCAGTAGCGCCGAGAATAATATCCTGTCTGTTGAATTCCGTCCGGCCGTGTCTCGTAGAGTATATCTTCAATACAAATCCTCCGTTACAAACATACTGCCTTCTCTATCTCAGCACGGGCGTTTTCAAGCATGAGGCTGCTCGGAGAATCTCCGCCCATTATACGGGCAATCTCCGCAATTTTCCCCTCCATGTCAAGCTGTATAACGTGAGTCTCGGTACGCTCACCTGCGATCTGCTTTTCAATAAGCAGATGATTATCAGCCATGACTGCTATCTGAGAAAGATGAGTTACACATATCACCTGACGTATCCTTCCGATCTCACGGAGCTTAACACCTATCTTCTGAGCCGCCTTACCGCTTACGCCCGTATCTATCTCGTCAAATATCATTGTCGGTATAGAGTCCTTATCGGCAATAACGCTTTTAAGCGCAAGCATTATACGCGAAAGCTCGCCTCCCGACGCTATTTTAGAAATCGGCCTCGGTTCTTCGCCCTTGTTCGCGGAAATAAGAAATTCCACCGTATCCATTCCGTTTACCGTGAGCTTTCCCTTTTCATGCAGGACTTTTATTATTACTCCGGGCATATTTAAAAATTCAAGCTCCGAAGTGACTCTGTCTGTAAAAATCTTCGCAATACCTTCACGGTATTCGTAAAGCGCCTTTGCCTGTTCCGTCACCTTTCGCAGCAGTTCCTCACGTTTTGCCGTAAGCTCCTTTATCTCGTCTCCCGAGCTTTCAAGCTGCGCGATCTCACGGCAGGCATCATCATAAAGCTTTATAAGTCCCTCGCAGTCCGCAGCATACTTGCGTTTAAGCTTATTGATACTGCTCAGTCTTGTGCCGAGATATTCAAGACGCTGCCCGTCAAGCTCTATCTTATCGGCAAGCCCCTCAAGCTCAGAGGCTATGTCGGCAAGCTCTATCTCCGCAGCGGAAAGCCTTTCATATAATGAATTAAGTGCTGTATTGCTGTCTATATACTGAGCAATCTCGGTCTCTGCCGAGACCAGCATATCATTAGCCGCTCCTTCGCCGATTATAGAGCTCACAGCATTTTTAACGGATATTACCGTATTTTCCGAGTTCTTTGCGAGCCCGTACTCCTTTTCGAGCTCCTCATCCTCTCCGTCACGAAGCTCAAGCTCGCCTATATCGTCTATTATCTCATTGAGGTATCTGCCTCTTTCGATATTTGAACGCTCCTGATTTTTCAATTCTCCAAGTCTTCTTGCAGTCTGCTGAAGCTCTCTGAAAGTCACTCTGTATTCGTTCAGAAGACTCTGGTCTCCGCCAAAATCGTCAAGGATCTGTAAATGTCTGCCGCTGTCAAGAAGTATCTGGTTGTCATGCTGACCGTGTATGTTTATAAGCATAGAGCCAATCTCCTTGAGAAGAGCTACAGGAGCTGTCCTGTTATTGATGCGTGAAACGCTCCCGCCGTCTGAGCTTATCTCCCTGGTAACGGTTATCTCGTTATCATCATGGGCTATGCCGAGTTCGTCAAGCTTACTGCACACCTCGTCGGACAGCTCGGTAAAAAGCGCTGTTATTACCGCCTTATCACAGCCCGAACGGACAATATCTTTCGTACAGCGCTGGCCGAGTACGGCATTTATTCCGTTTATCAGTATCGATTTTCCGGCGCCCGTTTCACCCGTGAATATATTAAGCCTCTTGTCAAAGGGTATCACAGCTTCTTTTATGACCGCAAGATTCTGTATATATATCTCTTTCAACATACTGAGCGTTTACCTCCTCGGGAAAAGCTCGCTGCGGAACTTCTTTGACAGCTTCTTTGCGTCCGCTTCGCTTCTTACAAGGATAAATATGGTATCGTCGCCTGCGATCGTTCCCACAACTCCCTGATGATTAACGGAGTCGATCGCAGCACAGGTGCCCTGCGCCATTCCCGCGCGGCACTTGAGGACTATGGTATTCATTGCATAATCGACAGAAATAACAGCCTCTTCAAACAAAGACTTTTCCTCAGCTGCCGCTGCGGGCATGGAATAACGGTATACCCCGTTCTCATCTCTTTGCTTCACAAGAGAAAGCTGCTGAATGTCCCTTGAAAGTGTGGCCTGGGTGGTCTTTATGCCTTTTTCCGCAAGCAGCTTTATAAGCAGTTCCTGAGTGGCAACTGCCTTTTCTGTAATTATTTCAATTATCGCTTCATGTCTGCGGTTCTTCATAACAAAGCTCTGCTCCTTATTTTATAGGCTTGCACATTTTGCGGCAAAGTGATTCATGGAAGGAATTGCCTATAAGATTTATGAAATTGATATTGTTTTTTCCTCTGCAAATCTCTATATGGTCGTCTTTTCCAAGACTGACAAAATGCTCTCCGTCCACATTTATGACCATGCTGTCGTCACGGACTGTCGTATCCTTCATGCAAAGTACTCTGTTCGGTGCAAACATGGTCGCTCTTGCAAACAATGAATGGGGACATATAAGAGTCATTTCTATACACTCAAGATCCGGTTCTATAACAGGCCCGCCCGCAGAAAGCGCATATGCAGTAGAGCCGGACGGTGTACTGAAAAGGACACCGTCTGCACGGTATTTTCCTATAAGATAATCATCGGAATATACTTCAAAATCACATATCCTGAAGCTTCCCGATCTTGCCGATACCTCATTCAGCACAGTTGCCGTAAGATCTCCCTCCGCTCCGCGGTAAAGCACGTCAAGCGTCATTCTCTGCGAGATCTCATATTCTCCCGTCGTAAGGAGCCTGAGCTTATCGAGCTGATCCGATTCAAGTCCTGCCATAAAGCCGAGAGTACCTGTATTTATGCCGAGAAGCTTTGTATCGCTGCCTATCAGGAGCTTCGCACAACGCAGAATAGTTCCGTCGCCGCCTATGGCAAGGACAAAATCGGCAGTTTTAGCCGATTCCGTTATATCTTCAAACTTCACAAAAGGCTTATCCGCAAAATCATTTCTGAATTCGCTGCTGACAGTTATCTCTATGCCGCAGGATTCAAGAACATCGCAGACACTGCGGGCACAGCCCAGCGCATTGGGCTTCTGGAAATTGGGGTATAATGCTGCCTTCATATAAGCACTTCCTTAAAGTTTATTGAACGAGCTGTCAGTCAGCTCCTTGAAATCATGTATCACAGGCTCTCCTCTGCGTTTGCACAGCTTTGCAAAATACTCTATATTGCCGCTGCCCCCGCGTACCGGAGAATATGTATACTCCTCGGCTGCAAAGCCTATTGACCGCGCAAAGCTGTCTATTTCGGACAAAACGCGGATATGCACTTTTTTGTCCTTTACAACGCCGTGCTTGCCTATGGCGCTCCTCCCGGCTTCAAACTGCGGCTTAATAAGCACAACAGCCGAAGCTCCGTCCTTAAGGAGCTCATATATCTTAGGGAGTATTTTGGTAAGAGAGATAAACGAAACGTCTGCGGATATAAAATCTGCCTGTCCGCCAATATCAGCAGCACTGATATTGCGAATATCCGTATTTTCCATATTTATTACCCGGGGATTGTCAATAAGCTTCCGGGAGAGCTGACCGTGCCCCACATCTACGGCAAATACCCTTGCTGCTCCGTTCTGAAGCATATAATCAGTAAAACCGCCCGTCGAAGCTCCTATGTCAAGGCATACCCTGCCGCTGAGATCTATTGCAAATTCCTTTACAGCCTTCTCAAGCTTGAGAGCTCCTCTGCCTACATATATATCAGTATCCGAAGCGGTTATCTCATCGGTCTCTTTCACCTCGTCAGAGGGCTTCAATGCCGCTCTGCCGTTTACCGTTACAAAGCCTGAGCGTATCATTTCCTTAGCACGCTCACGGCTCCGGACAAGTCCGCGGCTCACAAGCTCAGTGTCAAGTCTCGCCATTATCCGTACTCCTGCGGCGGATATATTCCGTCATCTTATCGCTTGTAAGTCCGAGCTTATCAAGACAGGACTTCACCGAAGCCTGCTTGACGAAGCCTTCTGCGGTGATACGGCTGTAATCTCCGCAATAACCAAGCTCCGAAAGTATATCTCCCACCTTTTCGGAAATACTTCCCTCGCCGAAGGACTCCTCAAAGAATACAATCCTTTTGTATTTTACCATATCCGCACCCAGTTCACCGTCAATGGGATATATCTTTGTAAGCTTGAGTATATCGCAGCTTATACCGCGCTTTTCAAGCTTCTTCTGAGCCTTGAAGGCTTCATTATAAAGTCTTCCGTAGGTGATTATCAATGTATCGCTCCTGCCTGTAAGCTTGAACAGCCATTCAGTCGTGATGTCAGACTGGTCAAAATCCACTTTCTCCGAGCCTCTGGGATAGCGGACGGCTGCAAGGCCTTTTTCTTCATATATCGCTTTTTTCATGCACATTTTCATTTCGAGGTAGCATGACGGCGAGTATATCACTGTATCCGGTATTGAAGTGAGCATAGGCACATCAAGAAGTCCCTGATGAGTCTCTCCGTCCTCTCCCACTATACCGGCCCTGTCAACACCAAGCACTACATGGAGTTTCCCGATAGCTACATCATGTACCAGCTGGTCGTAGGCTCGCTGCAAAAAAGTAGAGTAGACAGCAAATACGGGCGTCATGCCCATGGAAGCAAGTCCGCCTGCAAAGGTGACTGCGTGCTGCTCAGCGATACCTACGTCAAAAAACCTGTCGGGGTGCTTGAAGTGAAAGAACTGCAGACCTGTGCCGTACTTCATAGCCGCTGTTATGGCGCACAGCTTTTCGTCCTTATCCGCGAGCTTCACAAGCTCTTTTCCGAAAACCGTGGAATAACTGTCAGCGGCTGCGACCTCGGGATTTCCTGTGGTTATATCGAATTTGGAGATACCGTGATACTCTCCCGGGTTTTCTTCGGCGGGAATATAACCCTTTCCCTTTATGGTCTTTACGTGGATAAACACGGGCTGATGATATGATTTGGCCATATGTATGACTTCTTCAAGCTCAGAAAGGCTGTGGCCGTTAACAGGTCCGAGGTAAATAAAGCCCATATCTTCAAACATTGTGCTCTGTTCGAGGATATTGGATTTAACGGAATCCTTCACGTTTTTTATTCCCTTTGCTACGCTTGAGCCTACAAGAGGTATCATTTCAAGTCCGCGCTCGACTGCACGCTTGGTATGAAGGTACTTCTCCGTATTCCTGAGAGATGTAAGATACTTTGAAACAGCTCCCACGCTTTTGGAAATAGACATATTATTATCGTTGAGTATAACTATGAGGTTCCTTTTGCGATCCCTGCCGCAGTTGTTCATGGCCTCATAGAACATACCTCCGGACATGGCTCCGTCACCTATAACAGCAACAGCGTAGTTGTCCTTACCCTGAAGCTTCATTGCCTCTGCTATTCCACAGGCAACAGATACAGATGTACTGCTGTGACCGCTTATAAAGGTATCATGCTCCGACTCCTCGGGCTTCGGAAATCCAGAAATGCCGTTTTCCTGGCGAAGAGTTGAAAACCTGTCAAGTCTTCCCGTAAGTATCTTATGGGTGTATGCCTGATGCCCCACATCCCATACTATCTTATCCTCTGGAGAATTAAAATTGCGGTGTATCGCCATCGTAAGTTCAACAGCACCGAGATTTGAAGCAAGGTGGCCTCCTGTCTTGGAAACGGTAGATATAAGAAGATTTCTTATTTCCTTGCAGAGTGAAGCACATTGGTAAAAGCTGAGCTTTTTAAGATCCTGAGGCAGCTCGAGATCCTCAAGTGTCACCTTATCGTTATTTGAATTTTTTTCCTTCATTTTCTGAAATGCGGCAGTATCGCCGCAGCTCCTTTATGTTAATTCTTCCTTTTGAGCAGCATTTCAGTAAGCTGCACGAGAAAGGGATCGTTGCCGAATATATCAAGACAGGCAAGAGCTTCCTCTGTTATATCGTTGGCGATCTCCTGTGCCTTTTCAACACCGTAAAGAGTGACAAAGGTCGTCTTGTTCTCCTCCTCGTCGCTTCCCACAGGCTTGCCAAGTTCTTCAGTTGTACTTGTGACGTCAAGAATATCATCTATGATCTGAAAAGCAAGTCCGAGCTTGAAGCCGTAATCCGCGGCAGCTCTTATTTTTTCTTCATCGGCGCCGGCGCATATACATCCCATCATGCACGATACAGCTATAAGCTGACCTGTCTTGTGATGATACATATTGCGGAGATTTGCTTCGTCAACATCGGTTCGTTCTTCGTTTTCCATGTCTATTACCTGACCGCCGCCCATTCCTTCCCGGCCTGCACCCTTTGCAAGACATGAAACGAGCCTGATCTTCTGATCGGCAGTCAGGGACTTATCGTCGGCTATTACCTCAAACGGAAGCATACAAAGAGCATCACCTGCAAGTATAGCCAACGCTTCGCCGAAGGCCTTGTGACACGAAGGCTTTCCGCGGCGGAAATCGTCATTGTCCATAGCGGGGAGATCGTCATGGATAAGAGAGAATGTGTGTATCATTTCCATAGCGGCCGCAGGAGCTGCTGCTTTTCTGTAGTCGCAGCCAAGTGCGTTGCAGAAAGCATAGACCAGTACAGGACGGATACGCTTCCCGCCGGCCTCCAGCGAATAATTCATTGCTTCAATGAGGTGCTTCTGTGCCGCCATGCTTTCCGAATATGCATTGTACTTTCTGAGATTGTCCTCGGTAAATGATATATATTCATTCATCTTTTCTTTGAAATCGCTCATTTTTCTGCTCCTTCGCTGTCCTCTGTTATTTTTATCCGTGCTTCATCGAGCTGCTTCCTGCACGCTGCGGAAAGCTTTACGCCTTCTCCGTAGAGCTCAACAGCCTTATCAAGCGGTATATCGCCCTTTTCAAGCTCGGAGACGATCGCTCCGAGGCGTGACATATTCTCTTCAAATGTATTCTTTTCCTTCATTATATCACCATTTATCAGTTATTTCAGCCTCGGCGCCGCCATGTCCCAGCGTTATCCTGACTTTATCGCCCTTTGACAGGCTCTCAGAGCTGCCGATGAGCTTATCTTCCTTGTATATCAGCGAATAACCGCGCGAAAGCACCTTCAGAGGACTGAGACTGTCAAGCCTTGCAGCCTTTTCCGTAAGAGTGCTTTCAAGCCTGTCCATATAACGCAAAAATCCCTCTTTCCTGCGCCTGTCTAGTCCGGAAAGCCTTTCTGAGGCAAGCTTAAGGCGGTTCTCGGGAGACTGCGCGGAAAGACGTGCATTCAGAGCTATGAACCTGTCCGTCATTGTATCAAAGGCTGCCAATACAGACTTTTCTATCCTGCGCTCAAGCAGCGATAGCTTTTCATATATCAGCGCAATATCAGGAGTCGCCAGCTCTGCAGCGGCAGAGGGCGTCGGAGCTCTGAGGTCGGCTGCCAGGTCTGCTACGGTATAATCCGTCTCATGTCCGACAGCAGATATGACAGGTACTTTGCAGTTATATATGGCATATGCCACCTTTTCTGTATTGAAGGCACCGAGATCCTCGCTGGAACCGCCGCCGCGCCCGACTATAATGACATCACAGCCTGCCGCCTCGGCTTTCAGTATTCCCGCGCATATGGACTCGGAAGCGTTCTCGCCCTGTACCTGCGCATTTACAGCATATATCTCTGCAAGAGGATATCGTCTTGAAATAACATTTATAATATCACGAACAGCCGCTCCGTTCAGAGAAGTGACTGCTCCTATTTTTTCAGGCATTGACGGCAGCGCACGCTTATGCGCACTATCAAACAGTCCTTCCTTCTGAAGCTTCTTTTTCAGCTGTTCCAAAGCATTGTTAGCGTTCCCGGCACCGTCGGGGATTATATCGTTAACATAGAACTGGTATACACCGTCACGCTCGTAAACTCCGATACTGCCGGAAACTATTACGGCCATACCGTCACAGGGGCGGAATTTCAGTCTTGAAGCAGCACTTGCAAACATCACGGCTTTTAATGCGCTTTCGCTGTCCTTCAGCGTAAAATAAAGATGACCGCTGCGGAAATGCTCAACAAAATCCGATATTTCACCGCGCACCATCACACCCTGAATATTTCTGTCGCTTTTAAGTACCGAAGCTATATATTTATTTATCTGTGTAACTGTTATCACAGGCATTATCTTTCACCAATACTTTTTAAATATCCGTATATCGCCACACCCGCTGCATTGTCGCATGAAAACTGCGGCTCTGCAAACTCTGCGGGGGGAAAACTGGAAACTATCCTGTCGCGGATAATAGCGTCCGACATAACTCCGCCCGCAAATACAAGCGGAATCTCTCCGTACTCTTCCACGGCATATTCAGTCATTCCGACAATGGTCTCTGCAATGAAATCAAGGCAATATGCCGCGATATTTTCAGGGCTTTCGCCATTTTTACTCAATTCACTACATTTGTTCTCCAGTCCTGAAAGGCAACAACTGCCCTTCTTCAGGACCGGTTTTACCTTAAAATGTCTGTCAGACTTCAATGCAAGCTTTTCAAGCTCGGCACCGCAGGGGAAATGAAGTCCCAGCATTACACCGGTGCGATCAACAGCCTGTCCCGCCTTAAGATCAAGAGATGTCCCTATCTCTGTGATATTCAGGATATTCTCATAATCGGGCTCGCACAGAAGACAATCGGTAGTGCCGCCGCTCACATGAAAGGCTATAAACTTTTCTTTTACAAGGTCAAGCCTGTCCGCGGAATAAAGAGCAGCAAGGATATGCCCTATCTGATGTGAAGTAGTATAGAGCTTAGCTCCCGAAACCGCCGCATATGACCGTGCAAAGCCTTCTCCGCAAAGGAAGCATGGCATATAGGAGCCTTCAATATTTCTCGGCCTTGAGGAAGCTGAAACAACCTTCGGCTGGCCTGTGGGGTGCCCGGAAAACAGTTCCTCAATTATCTCCGGAAGCTGCTTTGTATGGTGGAATACCGCGTCGCACTGACGAAGCCCCAGCTCGCCGTCTTTTACGGGCAGCAGCCTTTTCGACTGGTATATCATGTTCTCCTCACTGACATATACGGCAGCGGAGGTAGTGTAATTGCTGGTATCTATACCGAGAAACTCAGGCATTTTTTTCCTCTTTTTTACGCTCGTCTCTTGAAAAAGCTCCAAGGACTCCATTGATGAACGCAGTATCCTCCTGATATGTATACATCATGGCAAGCTTTATGGCTTCGCTTATAGCAGCGTTCATAGGAGTATTGTCATCATAAATGGACTCATATAAAGCTATGCGAAGGATAGCAAGATTGAGCTTTGAGATCCTTGAAATGTTTCTTGATCTGCTATACCTGGAAATAATGCCGTCAAGCTCCTCCGCATGGGCAAGAGTTCCTTCAACTATCTTCTTTACGTCGTCGTTTACGGTTATCTCGTCAATTTCCTCGGCTATATCGTATAGCTCGTTTATATCATCATCGCGCAGAAGCTGCTCAAAGACCAGCTTGAATGCGCTGTCTCGTATTTCACGTCTTGACATTTGAACTCTCCTTATTTTTACAGCGAACGGTACATGAAAACCATATTATCATTGGCTTTAAAACCGTTTTTCATATAAAATCTTTCGCTTGGATACCCGCGGGAAGTCGTAAGAGTCATTGCGATAACACCCTCACGGGAAAGCTCCTCCCGTACATATCCAAGTATTTCCGAACCTATACCGCTGCGCTGCATATTCCTGTCTACACAGAACTCGTCGATAACATATTCCTTACCGTGAAGATAGGTCAGTATCCTTCCGCACAGCACTGCCCTTACAACGCCGTCCTTTTCGCAGACATAGCCCACAGACTGCGGAGCCGACATAAGCTCGCCTATACGCTGCAAGCATAACTCCCTGCTCCAGCTTTCATTCCATGGCTCGCCGGCAAAGGCATTACGGAAAACCTCCGCCGCGCCGTCAAGGTCAGCCGGAGAATATCTGCGTATCATTCAAAGACTACGCCTCCGACGGTCACGTTTACTCTTGCAACAGGGACTCCCGTCATATTCTGCACATTCTCCTTTACAGCAGTCTGTACTTCCTGAGCAACATTGAACGCCTTTTCGCCGCTCTTGATAACGATGTTCATATCGATAGCGGCCACATCGCCCATCATACTTATCTTGATAGGACCGTTCTTACGGAGCTTGCTCATTTTGCCTATCTCTCCTACGAGGCTTGCAACGCCCTTTACATCCAGGGCGGCAAGCTTGGCAACTGTGATTATAACGTCATCGGATATTTTAAGTCTGCTTGCTGCCGCAGGCTTCATCTCTTCAACTTCCATATGTGACCTCCGTTGGCATATATTTGAGTGTAATTTTTAATCAAAAGTGAACCTACACCCTTACTATTATATTATACCAAATTATTTCTTACAGTTCAACTATTTCACCTCAAAAATTCTTATATTTTCTACAGGAACATCCGTTTCGCCCAGTATTATCTCCTTTATCGATGCTGCCTGAGCTTTGTCGAGACCGTCTGAGCGCACAACTATCTTAGCGTTCTCACCGTCGAGATATGCCACGCAATCCTCAAAACCCTGAGATTTTATGAGGGATTCTATAGTTCCCTCGCTCTCTATCAGCTTTGATACCTGAACTGCGTCCAGTGCGTTTACAACCATCTCGTCCTGAGTTACATCCCCTCCGCCGATCATGGTCTGAAGTGTCTGAACTGCTTCGTTCCTGTCGTTCATTCTGTCTATCCTTGCCTGTGCAAAATAATCTCCGCCTCCCGGAGTGATGTCTGCATTCACGAACTCGGTTTCACCATATTTTACTGTCTTATCGGTTAAACCGATAGTTCTGTCTTCTGCAGAAAGATTATCTGCTGTCGCATAATTTATGTATACTGCTACAGCAAGCATAAGCGTAAGGCAAGTCATTATTATCTGCTTTTTTCCTATAATAAGTGTTGGTTTCTTCATGGTCTTACTCCTTTATCAAGTTTTGCAACATATATTTTCCCTGTGGGCAGGTCAAGGGCTGCCGCTGCCGCTTTGTACATTCTTTCACGGACCTCCGCACTGTCTCCGCCGCTGCATATTATAACTGCGCCCCTCACGGCAGGCAGCTCCGTGGTCTCCACAAGAGCTTTTTTATCGCTTCCGTTCCCTATCACCACATATTTCTCTTCCTCCTCTGTTTTATTATCGCTGCGTATTTTTCTCTCTTCCCTTGCATATACGCTGCGTTCACCGCTTCCGACTGTTATATATACTTTCACCTGACCTGCTCCCTCGATACCTTCAAGAAAGTCTTCAAGCCTTTGCTCGGTCTCACGGCAATAGTCTTTGGCAGAAAAACTGTTTTCATTTCTGTCCGTTTTTCTGCTTTGAGCTGCTTCTTTCTCAGGAACAAGAGACGATAAGGCTATCAGGAACAATCCTGCTGCTCCGCATATTATCATAAGCGCCGTCCATTTTTTCTCTTTAAAATAATCCTTCAGTCTTTCATTGATCTCCATTTACTACCTCCGCAGATTCTCCGAGACTTCTGCGTATAACAGCCGCAGCTGCTTCATTATCGGAAGTTCCGATTATGACCCTACTAATAAATATGCTGCCGGTTTCAGAAATATTAACCTCGGTATCAATCTTTTCCACAGTAATTCCCTCTGCTTCGATCTGCGCTCTGAGCACATCAGAAATATTCTCAGAGGTATTCCTGGCAAGCTCCCTGTCATAAATATCCACATAAAATGCGCTGTCCCGTCTTTCGGAAAGTTCAGTATCGGGTAATTCAAAGTCCTTTACGCAGTTTATCGCCGCTATGGCAACGGTTACGGCAAATATCATCTTTACAAGCAATTCCGTATGCGCCCTAAGTCTTGTTCCCTCTGTAATACTGCTCACAAGGTACATACCTACGGACAGAATACATATTGATCTTACAGCTGACGTTATCTGTTCCATCCACATTCACCCCGATATCTTCATTATGATACCCGTACTCAGTATAAACATCATTCCGCTGCTCACAAGCAGCGCCTGAGCAATGGAAAGACCGCCGTCCACAGCTTTAAGCAGCTTATTTACAGCCTCAGCTTCAAACAGCTCCGAAAGAGCTGTCATTATCCACAGCCCGCCTCTGAATACGATTATCTGTATCAGCGGAGGCAAAAGTATCACCGCGACTGCTATACAGCCGATAGTCCCTGCTGTTCCTCTAATAAGCTCAAGACTGCTCCTTACAGCTGAATAGGCGTCATTTACTGCTCCGCCAACAACAGGGACAGAACCCGATATAAAAAATCTTACCGTTTTGGTAGCCGCTCCGTCTGCCTTTCCCGCAAGGGAACACTTGAGTGTCAGAAATCCCGTAAAAAGCGTCATCGCCGCCGTAAGCCCCCATACCGTCAGCTTGCTGAGAAGCGATGTTATCCTGCTTATATCTGTTTTTCTGAATATACTGCCCGTAACCGAAAGTATGGTAACAAGATTAAGGAGCGGTATAAGCAGAGCCGAAGAAAGCTGCACTATCAGTTCAACCGCTCCTATCACCATAATGTCATATATCCCTGCCGAAGCAATATTGCCCTCCGCAGCTGCTATTCCCGCAAATACGGGAATAAAAACAGCTATGAAACCCGCGCTTGTCCTTACGGCTTCCAGTGCCTGTCCGTAAATATCATAGATAAGAGGAAACAAAACCGCCGCCGCTGATATAACGGATACGGAACTGTTCAGCGGCAGGCTCCCGCTGTTGAAAATGCCGCCTGCCGCGCCCAAAACAGCTGTAAGAACTATAACGATACCTATATTTGCCGCTATGCTGCGGAACGGGAGTCTGCTCCAACCAATCCGCGACCTTATCATTTCCGCTATATTTTCTAAAGTAATGTCGCCTGCATCATCAAAGGAAAGCTCAATTCCGTTATCCTCAAGCAGCTCATCAAGCTGTCCGCCGACTTCTGTCATGAGACTGTTTTCCTCTGCATATACCGTAATCGGCAGGGCAAAGAACAGCATAAATATACATATTACAAAAGATGTTATTATTCTCATATCATTCCTGCACCAGCTTATCTATAAGTTGTACAATATCCTCAAGAACGGGAATACACAGAACCGTCAGGGCTGCTCTGCCCCACATCTCAGCCGCAGAGGCTATGGCGGTCTCGCCGCTGCTTCTGCATAGCTCAGAAGATATATTCGTAATAAAGCATATGGATACCGATTTGAATATTAGCTCAATATAGCTCTCCGACACTCCTGCCTGTGAAAAAAAGTACCTTATCTCACTTAGCGGCCATTCAAGCATAGTCACAGCCGCCGCAGCTGCAACAGCACATACCGCCGCAGCTGCTGTCACAGAATGTTCTGAGCAGTACTGCTTTAAAAGCACCGAAAGAATCACTCCTGCAAGACAAAATACCGCGACAGTAAAACAATTCTCTACCATAAACCGAACACCGTCTTGACCTTGTCGAACAGATCGCCGATCTCATCAATTATTACCAGCAGTACCACAATAAGTCCCGCTAATGTGGTCATCATTGCCTGTTCCTCCCTCTCTGCCCTTTTCAGCACAAGATTCAGGACCGCAACTATAATGCCTGTCCCCGCGATCTTGAAAATAAGATCTATCTCCATAGTTTTCCCTCATATAATTATTATTCCGAGCACGGCTCCCGCAAGCATGCCAAGGCTCCTGTAAAGCTTTCCTTTTCTTGCGTATTCCGCAGTCCGTTCCTCATATACCGAATGGATACGATGGATAAGAAATTCGATATTACTGAGCTGCCCCTCTATGTCCGTAGTTCCGATCTGAAGCCCAAAGTCAAGCAGTACAGCCTTTTCATCTGCGGATATATTCCTGTCATTCTTCACAGCAGCCTGCCACTCCGACCTGAAATCCCTGTTTTCGGTGTATCGCTCGCTCAGCTCATTAAGGAAACCCGTTTTCCTTGAGCTTTTTGCCTTGAGAGCAGCTACTATCCCGTAGACATCATAACCTGTACACCTTATGATATTCTCTGCGTCACGCAGCATTATTTCGATCTCAAGACATACCGCTGTCCTGTTTTTAAGCTTTTCGGAACAGGCTATACCCGCAAAAGCTCCGATAAGCGATATAAATACCGCTCCCGCTGAACGTATAAGCATGCTAAACTCTCACTATCTCTTTTATTTCTCCGGGGGCACTGCTCCCTTTTAGTATCACAAGAAGATCGGAGGCTTCAACAAGCTCAGAAAGCTCCTTACGGGACATAAGCTCATCATATGTATCGGCATGAGCGGATAAGATAAACTTAACTCCGCAGCCCATTCCGCTTATTACAGCCTCTGCGTCTGGTCTGTCCGAGATTTCATCACATACGATTGTCTCCGGTGAAAGAGTTCGTATAGCCGACATTATCCCCTTGCTTCGGGGACAATTGGCAAGTATATCCGTCATCGGTCCCACGTCATTCAGCGGCGATCCGTCGCTCAGACATGATATTTCATTTCTTTCATCTATAAGAGCGGTTTTTACAAATGAGCCGGAAAGTCTGCAAAGTTCGCGTATGATCGTTGTCTTTCCCGAGTTCACTCCGCCGCATATTATCGTATTTTTGCCGAAGATCCTTGAGAAAAGCTCGTCTGCGCAGCCCTCTGCACAACGCGATATGCGAAAATTAAGCGAGCAGAAATCGGTTATAATCCGCTCCGACGTATTGGAGAAGCTTCCGCTTATTCCTACCCTGATACCGTTCTCGATAACAAAAAAGCCTTCCGACAGCTGTCTGCCGCAGCTATGCAGTGAAAAATGACACAGACGGTCAACTATTGTCCGTATGGTATTTACTCCCACGATATAAGAATCATTGCAATATGAAGATGTAAGCTTCCCGTTTAAAGAGACGTAACTGATATGATCGGGATAAACATAATATACGGGCCCTCCTGCACGAAGCCTTATCTCCATAAGCTTTTCAAGCTTCTTTTCATCAATACCTTTCATCAATCCGCGAAGTCTTTCGGGCATATATGTCATTATGACATCATAGCTTGTACTTTCATTCACTTTCATCACTCCTTTACCTCAATCTTATTCAATGCCAAAATAAAATAGAACATTAAGCTCCCGAATGTCCATAATAACTTCCCCGGCAACATCGGGTACTAATAATGAATTTTGAATTCATTGAAGATAATGTTGCGTAACCAATTCAGTTATGCAGCCTTTCTCTTTTTGTCGTATTTCATACTGTCAGCAATGCCTCGTCTTCTCTCCGCATTTCCCTTTACTGATAATAAGCCCGCTGCATTAAGTTCATTTACAATAATATGGCCCCCCTTGTGCACATATACATAGCTATAAATAATCGCTTGACCATCTTTCCTTTTTTCCGGAACAATTTTTAGCTTTCCTTTTTCGGTACGGTATCCGGGCATCGCAGAATACCCGTAAACGCATCCGCTTCCATTTTTTTGGCGAATGCCCCATTTCACTCCCTCGGAATCTTTCGTCTCTCCTCCTGGGCGATGCTTACCATAATTGTAAGGAACTATTAATTCCCTCACTCAAAAAGCAGTAATCCGATTCAATATATAATAAAACCGCAGATGCTGCTCTGACATCTGCGGTTTACTGACGATCTTCACGCCTTTAAGGTTTATGCCGGTGTTGAATTTGTTCACGATGAAATAGTTTTCTGACAAAATAAGGCTTGCCCTCAAAGCAGAGAGTAAGCCTCAAATAATTTATATGCAGAAGCGGTGCATTACTTTCAGCTACCACAACTTCCTATTCTCCTGTACGCATATTCCAGAAAGCCGATATTCAGCGCGGCGAATAATGTCAGATATACAGGCATTATCCCGATACCGACAGCCTGCTGTAAATGACCGAATACCATAGGCATAAGCGTACTGCCGATATAAGCCGAAGCCATTTGCAGACCGATAACAGCAGCACTGTTTTGTCTGCCGAAATTCTCGGGAGCCATATGCTGTATCGCAGGATAGACAGGTCCCATGCCAACGCCAGTTATCACAAAGCCCACCGCAGCAGGGATATAACTCTCGAAGGGCAGGAAAATCAACAGTATACCAACTGCTTCAACGGCAACTCCTATACGTATGAGAAGCCTGTCATTCAGTTTGTTTGAAACAAAAGCCGAGATAAGTCTGCCGAACATCAGACCGCCGAATATAAGAGAACCGAAAGCTGCCGCTGTTTGTGCGGAGATAGTCCTTGTTCCGGTAAAATAGCTTGAAGTCCACAGAAAGCAGGTCGCTTCTCCTGCGCAGTAGGCGTAAAAAGCTATCAGCGTTGGGATAACTCCCTTTATTCTGAGAGCTTCTGTTATTCCTGCGGAATGTTCCTCGCTGTCATCATCGGCTTCGGAGTTTTTCTTCCACAGGGGAGCTGAAAGCAGGCAGACGAGCATTATTCCCGACTGTATGTATGCCGTCCAGCGGTAGCCCTCGTTCCAGTGGGCTTTGGCAAGGGCAAGGGACATGATGTAGGGGCTTATCATTGCACCCACGCCGTAGAAGCAGTGCAGGAAATTCATCACCGATGACGAATAATGCTTTGCGACATAGTTGTTGAGTGCCGAATCCACCGAGCCTGCACCCAGACCGTATGGTACGACAAACAAAAACAGCATAGCATAGGACTTCGACAGCGAAAATCCGATAAGACCTATCACCGTCAGCAGTATCGAACCTGTTACTATGTGGTGTGTGCTCAGCTTCCGTATCAGCGTCGGGGCGAGAAGTGCGGAAATTATGGTCATGAATGATATGGACATGGACACATAGCCTGCATAAGAGGACGGTACGCCGAAGTCCTTCTGCATAGTCGGCCAGCCGGAACCGAGAAGCGAATCGGGAAGTCCGAGACTTATGAACGCTAAATAAATCACTGTAAGCAGCATTGAACCCATATTCGTTACTCTCCTTATTTTACAAGTTCCGCCACTTCCTGCGGTGTTTGCTGATATCCGTTCTTCGCCCAGTATACGAAAAGCTTGTACACGCCGCCGATCTTATAGACGATCTCCCACGGGGAAGCGGTATCGGACAGCCTTGCGAACAGCCGCTTGTCAAATTCTTCTTCCAGCAGATACATCTTGTCCGTTTTCATAAGGATGCTCACCACATCACGGTGCTCGTACATATGCTCAAAGAGCCACACGATGTAGGGGCTCAGGCTTTCTTTTGTCAGTGTAAGGTAGTTTTCCTCGGTCTGCGAGAGCCAGTCGTCCGTGACACTTGTGATATAGTAACGCAGAACATCGTCCTTTTCATTGAAATTGCGGTAGAATGAAACTCGTCCTGCCTGCGCTTCGGTAATGATGTCCACAACAGTTATCTCATGATATTCATGCTTTTTCAGCAGTCTGATGAACGCCCCTGCGATACGGTCCTTGACCGTCAGGGGGCGTTTGTTTTTTGCACGTTTCATAAATGATACAAAACCTCCCTAAATGTACCAAATTGCACGATATTATTGACTTTCGGGCACGTTCATGCTATACTGATGATACAAATGAACCATATTCAGCATACCATAAAAATCCCCAAATGTCAAGTACGAAAGGGATGAGCAAGGTGAAAAAAGCTATGAAAGTGATTTTTATAATAATACTTATCATCGCTGTGCTGGCAGTATTGCTCTGGTTTGGTCTGAAAAAGATATGGAACAATATCATGACAGCGCAAATGGCACCGGACAACTACACCTCCGAGGCCAAAACAGGCGGCGAACTGGAAGCAAAGTATATGGCTATGGGCAGTTATGAAGTAAAGTGCTTTACCGTAGATTATCCTGATGATGCTGAAATCAAAACAATCAGCATATGGTATCCTGCCGAGCTTGAATCAAGCGACAGGAAATATCCTGCTGTCCTGTTTGTGAATGGCACGGGTGTCGGCGCTTCGAGATACAAGCCTGTCTTTGAACATCTTGCTTCATGGGGATTTATCGCAGTTGGCAACGAAGATCCGTCTACATGGGAGGGCAAAAAGGCTGACCTGACGCTTTCCTATCTTCTGAATGCAAATGAAGACGAAAACAGCATTTTCTATCACAGGCTCGATATGGATAATATTGGTGTTGAGGGACATTCGCAGGGCGGTGTCGGCGTTTACAATACGATCAATGAAACCGAACACAAGGATATTTACAAGTGCGCTGTATCGCTCTCGCCTACGCAGGAGGAGGTTGCAGAGCAAGTGCTTCATATTCCATATGATCCCGCCAAAACAGCGATACCCGTATTGATGCTGTCGGGTACTGAAAATGATGTAATAACTCCCGATAATATGCAGAAATCCTATGCAAAAGTCACCTCGCCAAAGGCTATGGCAGTCCGCAAGGGCGCAGCACACGGTGATATGCTCTATTCCGCTGACGGCTATGTGACAGCGTGGTTCATGTGGCAATTACAAGGTGATACCGAAGCGGCAAAGGCGTTTATCGGAGATACACCCGAAATCCTGTGCAACAGCTTATATCAAGATCAGCGCATTGATTTGGAGGGATAATATGAAAAAAGCATTGAAGATCATCGGTATCATATTAGCGGCCATTTTGGTGATACTGCTGCTTGTTTATATCTTTGTCCTGAATTACCCGAACTTGAAGAAAAACCCGAAGATTGGAAGATGGTATCGGATATCCGACAGAGTGATGAAGGACTCCGAGGGAGGCAGTTATCATGCCCTGTTCAAAAAGGGCAGCGAAAACAAGGTGATGATATATTTTGCGGGCGGCGGAGCAAGCGTCAATGAGGAAACCGCGCGTGATGATACTTACAACACAAAACTGGTCAAGCCGGATATGCTTGCAAATGTGACGATGAATATGGGAGGAATTGCTTCCGATGTTGAGGACGGTCCGTTTGAAAACTGGAGCATGATACTTTTCCCTTATGCGACGGGAGATTTCCATTCGGGTACGGGAGAATTCCGCTATACCGACAAGGACGGTAAGGAGAAGACTCTCTATCACAACGGCTATACGAATTATACCGCCGCAATGAAGCAGATCATGGAAAAGGCAGGCATAGAAAACGCCGATACGGTGCTTGTGACAGGCTACAGTGCAGGAGGATTTGCAGCAGCATTACTCGCAGACGATGTTTACACAAACTATTTTCCCGATGCAGAAAGCAAGAATGTACTTGTTGATGCCTCTCTGCTGCTTAATGATAACTGGCATGATATTTCCGCAAATGTTTGGAAGACACCAACCGAAATATCCGATAAACTGACGGGGAACAATCTTACGCTTGACTGCCTGAAAGCTCTCCACGAGAAATACGGCGACGGGATACATCTGCTTTTTGACTCATCCACGCGTGACGGAGACTTCGCAAAAATGCAGAATTATTTTGATACCGGTATCATGGAAGTCGATGAGGAGGTTGCCGATATTTACCAGCAGATATTGAAGGACACAATACCGAAGTTTAAAGACGCTGGCGTGAGCCTGTTCATTTTTGACGGAATAGGGTATTATGACGATACGAGAAATATGACCGCACACACGATCATCGCAACGCCCGTGGTATGGTTGACCTTCGAGGAGCAGAACAAATCCGTTGCCGAGTGGCTGACCGATGCCATTAACGGAAAGCTGAATGACTATGGGGTTGACCTTGTTGACAAGGTGTATGAGAAAACAGATAATAAATAATCAGCGTATCGCCGCACGAAATGCCGTGCGGCTGTCGCTGTTTTCAGAGGTGAGAGCATGAAATGGAACTATCAACAAATACGGAAACAAAGCTGGGATACCGCTTTCAAAAAAGGCAGAAAATCATGGTTCATGCTTGTTGTGGTCGCTTTTCTGTTTGCATTTATCGGTGCTTCAAACAGCTCCCAGACAACATTTATTGACACCATAGATGAATATATCGGAGCAAATGATCCTCTGCTGCCTGGCAATGTCGATATTCTCAAGGAATACATCGTTGAAACGCCGCTTGTGAAAAATGTTCCGTTTATCACTTCTGACCTCGCACTGTCGGTCATAGACAGCATTACAAAAGGCGCTACATGGGTATTCAAGCTGTTGGCGGCAAATCTTGCGTATTTCAACCGCAACAAGGGCGAAGTTGTTGCGGTGCTGTTGATCGGAGCACTGATCGCTGCTGTGCTGAAATTCTTTATCCTTAATGTGGCACTTGTGGGCAGAAACCGTTATGTTATGGAAAACCGCTTTTCAAAAGAAGTGCCTGTGCGAAGGATATTTGCTTCTTTCCATAAGGACACTTTGTGGAATGTTGTCAAGGTCATGTTCTTGTATAAGCTGAGTATTGCACTGTGGTCGCTGACATTCATCGGCGGATTTTACAAGTATTATCAGTACGCTGCCGTTCCGTATCTGATAGCAGAAAATCCCCGTATCAGCTGGAGAGAAGCAAAACAGCTTTCTGTTCAGATGACAAATGGCTGTAAATGGAAAATGGTTCTGACGCAAATGTCATTCCTGCATATATGGCTTCTGAAAGCGATACCGCTTGCAGGTCTTCTTGTCGCCGTACCGCTGGAAATGTCGCTGAATGCGGAATTCTATTTTACAATGCGAAACGATATGGGGATACAAAGCGAATTATTCTGTGAACCTGCATTTTCACACAAACCTTACATAAAACAATCTGCTTATCCTGAATATGTCCTGAAAGATCTCAGATTCAGCCGTCCGCAACTAAAAGTCACAAACAGCTGCTATGGCATAACTGACTATATTTTTATGTTCTTTGTCTTTTGTCTGGTCGGCTGGCTGTGGGAATGCGGGCTTCATATATTCCGTGACCATGAGCTTGTCAACCGCGGGACGCTGAACGGTCCGTGGATTCCGATTTACGGTGTCGGCGGTACTGCAATGGTGCTTCTGCTTGACCGTTTCAAAGAGAATAAACTGAAACTCGTTGCACTTGAAGTCGCTGTATGTGCTGTGCTTGAATATCTTTCGAGCTTTATTCTTGACTTTATGTTCAACGCCTCCTATTGGGACTATAAAACAGAATTTCTGAATCTCAATGGCAGGATATGCTTCGCAGGGCTGACTGCATTTGCGATAGGCGGTATGGCCGCGATATATCTTGTTGCTCCAGCACTTGCAAATATCTCAGATAAGTATTCAAGAAAAAAACGGATCATTGCAGCTTCCGTACTGTGCGGAGCATTTATCATTGACATAATCTGCTGCCTGATATTCGGTTTTAATTCCGGTGCGGGTGTCGGCGGAAGCATATAAAGGGAACAGGCTCGGAGAACGCTCTCTGAGCCGTCTTTCTTTTTCAACGGATACTTTCCCGATCATAAACAGCTATGAGGACCATTTTTAATAACCGCAAGTAAAAGCAAAAGGCTCTGCATTGAAGCAAAGCCTTTACACTGATTATTCGTCCTCATCACTATAATCGTCAAGGCCGTGAATCAGTTTGATATATACGCACTCTGCGTGGTCATGCTCTTCGCCTTCAGCAATCTCTGGCATTTTCACATCATCAAGCCAAATTGCTTTGAAATGTATGAGCAGTGTTTAAACAAGCAGTTCAACAATTAAATAAAACAGCGGTTCATATAATAACAAACCGAATAAGGATAGTCCGAGTTCATGTGATTATTTTATACCGGACTCATGCTCGCACTTATAATGTCATTTTGAGCTGTTGTACTACTTTCAAAAAAGATAGATGACAAATCATAAAAACATACAGCGTGGGAATGTCTTTCACGCTGTTATGGTTAAATTAGAAAGCACCATTTATTCGCTAATTATGCTCTTTTAATCATGTGCAGAGGAATAATGAAGTATATACGTATTATTTGATGATGGCGCTTTCAGCTGATTACGATATCAGCTGACCTCCCATTCTATCCTATTCCGGTTATCTTTTTATGTATTCACCTAAGCTATTTCGTATTCCTCCCTGCTTTATAAACCAAATATCCTCTGCGCCCAAATACTCGGTTCCTGCATGTGTATTTCATATTCCCACATATGACAGCCGCAGGTTCATTATATTCAAAAGGAGTTTTTCTTTCAAGTTTTATAGCTTTAAGTCCTTTTAACATACAGTCAAACCGGCCGTTTTTTAATTATAAAAAGAAAGCTGTGCCGGAATGGCACAGCTCTCGTGATTTAAGAAAGAAAAATGTGATAACATTAAGAACGCTTTAGCCTTTTACACCGCCCAGTGCAACACCTGCGATAATGTACTTGGACAGCAGGAAGTATACAGCTATAAGCGGCAGCACTGTAAGCAACAGACCTAAATATACTGAACCATATTCGGTC